>Ga0209045_1000803_pt1 | contig 33737 bp, 21 predicted proteins | sample SaaInlLV_10m_DNA_4_FD_184664 | JGI IMG/M metagenome (GOLD analysis project Ga0209045, IMG submission 184664) | Marine microbial communities from expanding oxygen minimum zones in the Saanich Inlet - Saanich Inlet SI072_LV_200m_DNA (SPAdes) (version 2) | ecosystem: Environmental > Aquatic >...
CTCTTCCCTCAACAGCTCAAGTAGTCAAGAAAACAGGGAAACAGGTTTGTCTGGACAGAACCGAACTGAATAGCAGGAAGATCAAGCACGGTTCTGTCTCAAGGACTTTTGACAGAACCAGTAACATGGAAGGGAAACAAACAATGAGACGATTCGTGACGCTCGCTGTAGCTCTGGTGGTCAGTCTGGCAGTGACAGGATGCCGCCGGGCCGAGAAGCCCGCACCGGCCGCCCAACACCCCAAAGTCGGGCAGCCTTTCCCCTACACCCGCTTTGTCAATGGGAAGGGACAGGTTGTGGATCTGGCAACATGGACGGGGAAGAAGAACGTCCTGCTGGTTTTCATGCGCGGCTTCCCGGGGTACGTCTGTCCCACATGCACGCGCCACACAGCCCAATTGATCGAGAGAGCAGATGAACTGAAGGAGCGGAATGCGGAGGTGCTGTTGGTGTACCCGGGCCCAACGGAGAGCATTCCGCAGTTCGTCACGTCAGTAAGCGACCTGCTGAAGGGGAGCCTGACCGGCGAACTCCCCGTACCCATTCTCCTTGATGTGGACCTGGCCGCGGTAAAGGCTGTAGGGATCGAGAGCGACCTGGCCTGGCCTGCCTCGTTCATCATTGGCGTCGATGGACTGGTCAAATACGGGTATATTGGGAAGAATTACGCAGATCGTCCGACGGTTGATGACGTACTCGGAGCGCTTGACAGCTTGTCTCAGCCCTGAGTGCGTCTCCGCGCGACACCACTAGAGAGCCGATGAGTACTGAGGTCACAAGGCCGATTTCAGAAGAGACGAGCTATCTCGAGGAGACGGTGGAATCCGCCGTCCTGCTGGGACGGCCGCTCATCGGAGAGCAGGCTGAGATTGAGCTGCCTGGATACCAGCTCATTTCAGTACTCGGAAAGGGGGGGATGGGGACGGTCTTTCTCGCCCTCCAGGAACGCCTCCAGCGCCATGTCGCGGTAAAGATGCTCGCGCCCGAACTCGCCGTGGACCAACGTCTGAGCCAGCGCCTTGAGCGCGAAGCCCAAACCCTCGCCAGCCTGAGCCACCCGAATATCGTGGCCTGCCACGACATCATGCACCATGACGGGAACACCTTCGTCATCATGGAGTGCGTGCCCGGCCACCTCAGCGTTCGAGACATCATCAGACGATTCGAAGCCGTGCCCGAAGAGGTGGCAATCAAGATCGTCCTGGAAGCGGCGCGAGGCTTGGCCTACGCCCACGAGAAGGGCATCGTCCATCGCGACATCAAGCCGGACAACCTCCTGTTGGTCTATGAAGGAGAGGTGGTCGAGGATGATCCCCTGCAACTATTCGCAGCGGCAAACTCCCGAACAATGATCGTCGACTTTGGCATCGCCAAGGGGGGCGGCGTTCTCGATGGGGCGGCGGAAGACACCGGGGACGCGAGGATCATGGGCAGTCCAGCCTACATGGCCCCCGAACAAGCACGCAACACAGAATCGGTTGACTTCAGGGCTGACATCTACGCGTTGGGCACAACCCTCTACCACCTGCTCACCGGAAACACGCCGTTTGACAGCGACTCCCCGATGGCGACGGTCCGGAAGAAGATGGAGCAGGACCTCCCCGATCCCCGCAAAGGAGGAGCCAGAGTTTCCGTTGAGTGCGTCACCATTCTCCGCGGGATGACAGGCCGCAACCCCGAAGACCGGTACAGCAGTTACACCTCCCTGGTGTCCGAGCTGGACCATCTGCTCGCCATGCATCAGTCGGCAACAGCGGGAGTGGGGGGCCTCTCGTATGCCTGGCCCAGGAGAGCGTTCGCCTACATTGCGGCAACGATTCTCTGCCTGGCAGCGGCGGGGGCCTACGTGGCCGTGCAAACGATGCGAAGCAAGTCCAACCGCCCCCTTTCCACCGTTCCGGCCGAGTGGGCCGGGCTCAAGGCAGGATGGCGAATCGATGTGCTGGACGATGAGAGCCGGGAGATCGGTATCATCAACACAGGAAGCAAGGACCTGCTTGTACTTGACCGGGAACTCTCCCCACGGGTGAACGTCATGGTTCGCGCGCGGCTCCCCAAAGCAGGCTGGCTTGCAGTCAGCCTGCGCACGGGAGACACAGAAGCGTGGCGTTTGAGGTGGGAGCGCCGCGATCAGGAACAACGCTGGCTGCGCAGCAGCGGAGAGGCGTCCACCCCTCTGAGCGGGATCGTGGACAAGGAGATCTACGATTGGCACCAACTCGCGTTCCAGATACACCCTAATCAGGTGGTGCTCTGGATTGACGGGCAGCTCACGGATATAGCCCCTTTTACCCCGCCTCTTGAAGTCTTCCACCTGGCCCTCTCCGCAGAGGCCGGTCAGCACGCTCAGTTCGCGAGCCTGGAAGCCGTTGAACTCCGCTCATTGGTGACAAACGACCAGTGAACGGAAACAAGGAGTCACTGTCATGCAGAGGATCTTCGATCTGTTCGTTCCCGGACGCGTATGCCTCTTCGGAGAGCATTCAGACTGGGCCGGTGCCTGTCGGCGGTTTAACTCCAGTATCCGTCCCGGACAAGTCATCATAGCCGGAACGAACCAGGGCATCTATGCCAAAGCAGAGCCCCGATCCGACACCCTTGAGATCACGTCCACGCTGCCGGATGGGACGCAGTCAACGCCCTGTGTCGTCAAGATGGAGAAAGACGCTCTCCTGGAGCTGGCATCCGAAGGCGGATTCTACAGCTACGCAGCAGGCGTCGCCTACTACATGCTCACGTTCTATGAGGTGGGAGGCATCAAACTCGACAACTACCGGACCACGCTACCGGTTAAGAAGGGCCTGAGCTCCTCCGCTGCGTTCTGCGTGATGGTCGCGCGAGCGTTTAACAAAGTGTATGACCTGAAGCTGACAACCAGAGCCGAGATGGAAGCCGCCTATCAGGGCGAAATCCTGACTCCCTCCCGGTGCGGGCGAATGGACCAGGGATGCGCCTACGGCCAGGTCCCCGTGGTGATGACCTTCGATGGTGACCTCCTGAAGACGGGCCATCTGGGAGTGCGCAGCCCACTTGCATTGCTCATCGCCGATCTGCAGGGCAGCAAGAACACGATCAAGATCCTGGCCGATCTCAACCACGCTTACCCGTTCCCGGAAGACGGGATCAGCCAAAGCGTTCACGAATACCTGGGCCCCATCAATGAGGGCATTGTGGCCCGAGCCGTCACGGCCCTCGAAGCCGGCGACGCCCCGGAGCTCGGCCGTCTGATGACCGAGGCCCAGGCCCAGTTCGATGCCCATCTCATTCCCGCGTGCCCCGAGGAACTCACAGCCGCCAAACTCCACGCCGTGCTTGCCGATGAACGAGTCAGGGAACTGACCTTCGGAGCCAAGGGAGTCGGTTCACAAGGCGATGGCTGCGTTCAGTTTGTTGCCCGGGATCAAGACAGCCGGGAGACGCTTGTCCAGTACCTCGAACAGCAGTACGGCATGGAGTGCTTTGAACTTGATTTGGCCCCGCCGCAAGCCGTGCGCAAAGCGGTCATCCCCGCCGCCGGGTTCGGAACGCGGATGTTCCCTGCCTCAAAGGCCATCAAGAAGGAACTCTTCCCGATTATCACCCCTGAGGGAGTCACCAAGCCCGTGCTGCTGGCCAACATTGAGGAAGCCGTGCGCGCAGGGATCGAGGAAATCGCAGTCATCGTCCGGGCTGACGACCAGGCGTTTTTTGACCAGTTTTTCAACCACCTGCCAGCGCCGGACCTCTACAACCGCCTGCCCGCGCAGGCACGTCAACAGTGCCATGACCTCCAGGAGCTCGGTCAACGCATCACCCTCATCCCACAGGAATCGCAAGAGGGATTTGGTCATGCGGTCCACTGCGCCCGCGAGTGGGTCGGCAACGAGCCTTTCCTGCTCATGCTTGGGGACCATGTGTACGTATCAGACACCGATGAGCCCTGCGCTCAGCAACTGATCCACGCCTACGAGGCCAACGGGAACCGCGGGGTGGTCGGGGTCCACGCTGCGCCGCCCGAAGATGTGTCGCACTCGGGGACAATCACTGGAACATGGATCGATGAGGACCAGCGCGTCCTGCAAGTGCGCGAACTGGCCGAAAAACCCAATCTCGACTACGCTCGGAACAACCTGGCGGCTCCGGGCCTCGGCCCGGACCAGTTCCTCTGCCTCAATGGTCAGTACATCCTCACCCCCGAGGTGTTTGAGCATCTGCAGCACGATATCGACGCCGATGTGCGCGATGCGGGAGAGATTCAACTCACTACGGCACTGGAACAACTCCGCAAGACGCAGGGCCTTCTGGGCTATGTCGTCGCCGGGAACCACTACGACACCGGACTCCCCGAACGCTACCTCCAAAGCCTGATAGACCTCCATGGCAGGGGGACGAAATGAATGTCCTGGTGACCGGGGGAGGCGGCTTCCTGGGGCGCCGCATAACCGAGATGCTGCTGGATCGTGGAGACCACGTCAGGGTCTTCGGAAGACATCACTACGAGGCGGTTGAGCAACTTGGTGCCGAGGGCTGTGTCGGCGACATCCGGGATGGAGAGGCAACCCGGGAAGCGGGAATCGGGGCGGAAGCAGTCATCCACTGCGCGGCACTCGCAGGCGTCTGGGGCCGACGACGCGACTTCTACGGTGTCAACGTCCGTGGAACCGCAAATGTCATAAACTGCTGCCTCGAGAACCGGATCCGGACCCTCGTCCACACCAGTTCACCGAGCGTGGCCATTGGGGAAGACGACATCGAAGGTGCGGACGAATCCCTGCCCTACCCCAAGCGCTACCTGGCTCACTACCCCGCCTCAAAGGCAAAGGCTGAGCAGATGGTGCTTGAGGCCGATGGCTGGGAAATGGTCGTTGAGAACAAGAGCTTTGGGGCACCGGGCGGAGTCGACTCGACCGTCACTGTCCTCCGCACCTGCGCCATACGGCCGCACCTTATATGGGGCCCCGGCGACCCCCACCTCGTTCCCCGAATGCTGGAAACAGCGAAAGCCGGTCGCCTGCGTCGCGTCGGCCCGGGGACAAACCGGGTGGACATGACCTACGTCGACAATGCCGCCCACGCCCATCTCCTGGCCCTGGACAATCTCCGCTCCACACAGCAGGCAGGCGGGAAAGCCTACTTCGTGGGAGACGAACAACCCGTGTCTCTCTGGCCCTGGATTAACGACCTCCTGGAAGAGCTAAGGGTCGCACCTGTGACCAGGAACATCTCCTTTGGGGCGGCCCGGAGAGTTGGCGCCATCATGGAAGGGATCTACACAGTCTGTCCGTGCCTCGGTGAGCCTCGGATGACCCGGTTCGTGGCAACGCAACTCGCGAAATCGCACTTTTTCAGCCACGAACGGGCAGCGAACGACTTGGGATACAAGCCGATCGTGGATGCGGAGACAGCCATGTCCCGCACGCTCGACTGGCTGCGAACAAGACCCGAGTAGCCGGCGACATCTTCCGTGATCTCAATGTGGGAGGCGGTGCTATCCGCCGACATCTTCCGTGATCTCAATGTGGGAGGCGGTGCCATCCGCCGACTTTCCGGACAGTCGGAGCACAGCGGCTCCTCCCACATTGGGGGCAACGGAAGCAGTCAACGTGGGAGGCGGTGCCATCCGGCGACCGGATCGATTTGGAGACCCGATCTCGATCCCGATGGGGTCGCGCCGACGCGCCCGGACTGCTCCTCCCTGACGGGAATCCCCCCCCATCCGACGCCGCCCATCTTGCCCTTTCACGGATACCGACGGGCCATACCGGAGTCCTCAGGGAGTAACTGGGCGGTTGATCTCTATGGTGTCCGGCCCTGATGCTGTCTCCAGCACGCCCGCAAAGCACACCCGGAAGCCGACATCGAAGTCCGCAATGCCCTCGTTGCCCCACGCCCGGTTCGCGCAACGCAGCGATCCCGGACCGTGTTTGAAGGACCCTCCTCGCACAACGCGCTTCGAGCCAGAGCCGGCCCGGTAGGAGGCCGAAGCGCCCTCGGGCGAGTACGTGTCCAGACACCATTCCCAGACGTTGCCCAGCATGTCGCGGAGGCCGTACCGGTTCGCGTTGCCGTGATCCACCGGGCGTACCCACTCAAACCCGTCTCGGCGTGAGCGGTCTGCGAACCAGCCGAACCCATCCCCGTTGGAGTCATCGTCGCTTGCCCCGTTGACACGCCCGCTTCCGCTCGACGGCTCACTGCCCCACCAGAACATCGACTCGGTCCCAGCTCGACAGGCATACTCCCATTCCGCTTCCGTGGGCAATCGGTACTCGAATCCAGGGCGTACGCGCCCAGCGTCAGACTCTCGCTTCGTGAGCCATTTGCAGAACGCCACTGCATCCCGCCAGCTGACACAGGTCACCGGTTCGGAGCCAACGTCCGGGATCCCGTAGCCCGGATCCACCCAGCTCTTGTCCAGCATCATCTGGTACCGATGTCGTCGCGAATCGTAGCACCACGCCCCATCCTTCCCGCCGCCCACCATTTGATACGCTGTCTCGGCCAGGAACACGCGCCACTGGCCGCGAGTCACCTCAGTGGCCCCGAGCCAAAAACCCGTTTCGAAGTGAATACTCCGCTGGTGCTCTCCCTCATCGTCGTACCAGGCTTTCTCTCCGCCGCCCACAGGACCCGCGGCCCAGTCACGCTCGCCGGGGTTGCTCCCCAGGACCGAACGCCCGGGCTGGATCCAGCACAAGGTGATGTTCAGGTCCTCCAGGCTGGAATGGTTGCCCGTCTGTGGTCCTCCCCACGCCTCATCCATCATCTTCTTGAAAAAGGCGCGACGATCGACAATGATCCCGCGTCCCATCAACGGCTTTCCCTCCTCAGCTTTGGCCTCGACGGCATCCAGAATGTCGAGGGCCTCCCGGCAGTTGGCCCTGATCTGGTCAACAACATCTCGTGACCGCTCCCCGTATGCGAGACGGTTTGTCCTGTTGATCAGTTCGATGATATCTCCATCCGAGATCGCGGAACGCATCTGTCCGACGGCGGCGCGCATTTCGGTCGCGGCCTTGAGCCACAGATCGACGCAATCTCCCCAACGACCGTCAATAGCACAGCCATCGGCCTCCTCGGCATGGCGCACAGCACGCGTGAAGTCAACGACCCGAGCACGCTGAATCTCCTCCTCCGAGAGTGCCGAACGAAGCGTCTCATACTGTCCCTTGAGGACTCCGACTGCAAGTCGGTCCCGGGCGATTTGTCCTTCCCGGGCAAGCGTCTTTGCCGCGGCCAGATCACCCTTCTCAAGAAGCGTCTCCCCTTCTTCAAGCAACGTCACAATCGGTGCCCAGTCCGACGCCGGAAGCTGGGCTCCCGGCGTCTTCAGGTCAAGCGTTCCGCCACGCGCTTCGGCGAGACGCAAGGCGATCTCTTTGCCGACGGTCACATGCTCTTTGGCGTTGGCCTGAAGCTGCTCGACCCGGGCCGCCACCTTGCGAAACGCTACATAGGCACCCCCATAGTCATCCGCGGCAAGGGCGGCTCGTCCTTCGTTCAGGAAACCATCGATGACATCCTGTTCGGCCACGCACACAGCCTTCGCAGATCCCTGCCCCAGTCTTCTCCATGCCTCTTCGGTCTCCGCCTGCAGGGCAACCGGCTGAGAGCGCGTGAAAATCTGGAGGGCTTCTCCCCGCAGCTTCTCGATGACGCGTCGAGAAGCCCCGCGGCTCTCGCTCACGTCCAGGCAACGCAGGGCTTCCGGGCCGTTCTTTTCGCGTATATGCTGTCGGACTTTCGCCAGGACCTTGGCTGAATTCTGTGCGCCGGCCCGCTCCGGCTCCGCAACCTTCCTCCCCGATCGCCCCCCAACCAGTTTGATGCCCACAAACAGCACCAGCAGGCAGGCTGCCGCCAAAGCAACACGACGCACATTCTGCCGGGTCAGGAGCTCCGCAAGCGGCAGACCAGCAGCGCGTTCAGGTTCTCCGGAGAGCGCCACGGACAACTCGGAACAGGAACCGAAGCGATCCGCCCCGGACCGGCTCAGTGCCCGGAGAAGGGCGGCGTTCTGCTCCGGAGTGAACTCGAAGATCTCAACGGGATAGAGAGTCTCCACACGCTGCAGAATCCCCTCCACGTCCGGAGCGTCGAACGCTCCCGAAAGCGGATGGCGTCCCGCTACGCTCTCGTAGGTGAGGGCTGCGAGGGCATACTGGTCAGCCGCGGGTGTGAGCGCTTCGCCCCGCCATTGCTCCGGAGCTCGACAGCGCTCAACATCCGTCATGTCTGGTGGCAATGTCGACTCCGCTCCTCGCATGATACGGCCGAGCCCGGCAGCCAGCAAGAGCGGAGTACTGTCAGGGGATACATGGATCTGGGAGGCACACACCTCGCCGTGAACGATGCCTTGATCGTGAAGGGCGTCCAGAGCCGCGGCGAGGAACGAGCAGAAGCGAAGGCCCATCTCCCGGGTGACAACACCGTCCGGACGCTGCGCAATCCACTCTCCGAGGGTCAGCGCGGATGTCCAAGGCAGGACGATGAAGACATCGCCGATTTTGATCGGCATGGGGTCCACCGGCTCAGTCGTCTGGGAATCGGCCAACTGAACGTCCGCAACAACGTGCACCCGAGCATGGCCTACGACGCATGGATGAACGACCCCGCCAAGCTCATGGGCGGCACTCCGCAGCCGGTCGAGCGTGTTCTCACTGAGCCCGTCAGGACAAGCCCTCAGCATGACCTCAGCGCGGCTGTGTCGGTCGCGGCATCGGAAAACCGGGCCAAACTCGGAATCCCTCACTCGCTCCAGGACGAGAAACTGATCAACTGTTGCCAGCGCACCATCCGGACTTCCCTGCTTCTGCTGAGGTCGAGACATGCGACGTCCCCTCGTTCTGTCTTCCGGCCTTGAACGCTAACGGCGGCGACTCGAGTTGCCGACAATGGTCACAACACGCTCCGACAGCTCATCGAAGTGCTTCAGGAGAAGCTCGTGGACCTCCTCAAGCTCCTCGTACATCGACTCAAGTCGGTCGTAGGAGAAATCCCGTTGTGCTTCCTGAGAGAAAGGCTCCGCCAGAAACCGACGCAGTTGGCGCAGACGAGAGGCCGCATCGCGACTGCTCGCAGGTCGTTTGCTGGCCCCTATGCGTTCGACGATGTCCCGATTCCACAGCGCCGCGATGGATTTGACACGCTCATCGTCGTAGTTGTCCGGCCTGAGCCGTGGCGAAGCCTTCAAGTCAACGATGATACGGCTCGTAAGCTCACACCGGCTCTGAGCATCACGCACACTGTCCGCTTCTGCTCGATAGAGCCCCGGGTCCAACCGATCGAAGTGCTTCGGCTGGAGTGTATCCAGCCGCAACGCGAAGCGCCTCACAGCAGCGAATCGAGTTCCCTGGCTCACCCATGTGGGCACGTGGCAGAGCGCGAATGTAGCCACGCCGATCACCTTCCCCGTATTCGTAGCGATGACCGGGCTGCCGCTGTTGCCGCCTACGAACGTGGCGGAGACCTCGATACGGTCTGGTCCGAGAGACACCACTTCCCCATTCAGGCGGGTGATCGTCCCGTCTCCCAAGCTGTTCCCGAACACCACGACACCTGTCCGGCGTGGGGCTGCCTTTGTGACATTGCCCTCCAGCGGCAGGGCCTCCGCCCCCTGTCCCGGAGCAAGCTCGAACAGGACGATATCCGCTTTCCTGGCAACGAAGACATTGCGGTACTTCAGCTTGGTCCCATCACGCGTCCTCAAGGTCACCTTGGGATTGAGCAGGAAGACATGGGCGTTCGAAACGACGACCCTCTTGTCGAACATGTCGGCAACGAAACCGGTCCCGCTACCCGCCTTGCCGGTGACCAGCACCACCCGATCCATGACCTCTTCCTCGTTTCGCATGGTCACGTGCCGGGACGAGTGCCCCGAGCGCGACCGGCTAACCAGCATCTGTTCCACCCCGGTCAGCTCGGCGGAACGAACGGCGGGATAGGAAGCGAGGCCGTCAACCGCGGTCTCCTGCGCTGGTCTTCCGGTCCCCGACACCTCCGTCGGAGGAGCGCTAAGTGGGCGGACAACAAGGCGGTGGCAGGCCAGCGTCTCGCGCCATCCCTGCAGCACGATCTCCGCAGCGTGCTGCTCCGGGGTGGGGCAGGTGCCGACAAGCCGGTCACCAAGCCAGACCAGCACCCGCCCGCCACCAACAGCGAAACACAGGTCGTGTCGTTGATCAGAGGCCAACGTGTGCTTCCCGCGAGGTCGCCAGCCCTTCTTCCCTCGGACGCCTTCCCGCTTCAGCGCGAACCACTTGCCGCCCAGACCAACGACCACGCCAGCACCCGTCTTCCACGACAGCAGCATGTCTACGGCGTAGTTGGGCTGCAACTCTCCGCCGAATGCTCTCCCGGTCTTGAGTTGACCACCCTTGGGAATCCTGAGGAGGCGCTTCCCCTTAACCTCGGCCAGGTCCGGCTCGCCCCCTTCCGTCCCGCCCTTCTTACGGCTGGTCACAAAGGCCTGAGTGAACCACGCCTTTGAATGGTCTTCGGACTCCCTGAACGAGAACAGCTCCTGCGGCATGTCGGGGTCTGCGCTCAGCGCAGGCATGGACCAGAACAGCAGCGCAAGGACAGCAGACGAACACAGCAAATACCTGCGGGACGACACGTGCGACCTCCTCGCGTACCAGGGGGGACCTCTCAACTTCCGGCGCGACCATAGCAGCCGAATCTTGCTTTTGCAACCGGCTCAAGTCACCCTCCGGACGGCTCTGCTGCGTCCATTCCGCGACCGACGCATCCCCTCTCCCGTTGAGTGGAGGTGAAGATACCGCTATAGTTCCCCAAGAGAACGTCAGCGACAGGCGCCCCGGGCTGGACGATTCAGGGAGCGCCACACGTGGAGGCCCGCGTCATGTGGCAGCAATTCCTGGCTTCATTCACGGCGGGTTTGGCGCTTGGACCGTCGTGCATTCTGCACTGCGGGGTGTACCATGCCGCATTCCTGGCCCGCCATGCAGATCCTGCCCGAGGCCGCAATGCTACGCTTGGGGTAGCGCTCATCCTCGGGAGGCTCTCCGCCTATCTTCTCTTCGGACTCCTCCTCGGCCTGGTGGCAACAAGTGGTCTGCTGGTTGTTCAGCCGTGGGTGCTGACCCTGACCTTGGCCGTGGTCATGGCCGTCTATGCGCTCAAACCGCAGCGGAAGAAGAGTGGCTGTGGGTGCCGGAAGAAGCGCAGTCTTGTTGCCGGCAGCGGCTTCCTTCTCGGCTTCGTGACCGGCCTCAGTCCCTGCCCGCCCTTCCTGGCGTCGGGTCTGATCGCGCTGAAGAGCCACGGCGTTTCAGCTGCCGTGTTCACCCTCCTGGCCTTCTTCGTGGGATCCTCGGTCTACATGATCCCCGTCTGGTTTGGCATCGTCGCGCTGCCGCAGCGGGTCAACGCCCGGCTCCGGGTCGTCAGCCGGCTCTTGGCCGCCTGTGTGGCAGTGTACGCCTCTGTCTCGCTGACGACCATGCTGCGTCAGGGAGACGAACCTGCCATCCATGGGCGCGGCAGCGCATCAGCAGGTCTTCTCCTGGCCCAGAGAGCCGAACGGGAGAAGCTGCGGGAGGCACCAACAAAGGCCCGCGTTGGCCAGCAGCGACCGCCAGTCAAGCTGCCGCCACCGGCAGGAAATGATGTCACCCCGCTCTTCCTCAAGGAGCCTCCTACCCGTACCTTCACCGAAGCTCTGCTCCGTCGCCTCGACATGTCGCTGAAGGAGGCCCTCTTCTACACGCCTCTTGATGAAGACGAGGTGCAGTGCAACCTATGCCCGTCCGAGTGCATCCTCGCCGATGGGGAACAGGGACTGTGCCGCGCGCGGGTCAATATCGGCGGGAAACTGCGCAGCATCGTCTACGAACGTCCGGTCTCGATCCACATTGACCCCATCGAGAAGAAGCCGCTGTTCCACGTGCTCCCGGAGAGCCAAGCTATGTCTCTGGCGACCGCAGGCTGCAACTTGGGCTGCGTGTTCTGCCAGAACTTCGAGATCTCCCAGGCCGCCCCCGAGGAGATCCGACGCCACAAGGTCAGCCCGGAGAAGATGGTGGCACTGACCCTGGCGAAGGGGTGCCAGGGCATTGCCTACACCTATACCGAACCAACGATTTTCTACGAGTACATGCTCGATATCGCCACTCTGGCAAAGGCCAAAGGCATTCGGAACTACTGGATCACCTGCGGCCAGATCGAGGAAGCGCCCCTGGTTGAGCTGTGCAAGGTGATGGACGCCGCAAACGTTGACCTGAAGGGCTTCAGCGACGATTTCTACGTGGAATACTGCAACGCGCACCTGTTCCCGGTACTCCGAACTCTCAAGATTCTGCGCCGGGAAGAGGTCTTCTTTGAGATCACGAATCTGCTCGTCCCGGAGGCGAACGACTCCCCGGAGATGATTGAGGACATGTGCCGTTGGATCGTAGCCGAACTCGGGGCTGACACACCCGTTCACTTCTCGCGGTTCCATCCCGACTACAAACTCACCAAGCGGCCGCCGACGCCGATTGAGACGCTGCTGATGGCTCGGGATGTAGCCCAGAAAGCGGGACTGAAATACGTGTACATCGGCAACGTCCGGGATCCGAAGGGAGGCACGACCACCTGCCCAGTCTGCGCCAAGTCCCTGATCAGACGCATGGGGTACGTGGTTGCTTACAACCGTGTGAAGGACGGACGTTGCGAGCACTGCGGAGCGCCGATCACGGGGATATGGAAGTAGGCAGACTCACGCCCGCCCGGAGGAGCTGAGGTGAGTCGTTATTGGCTATTCGCGATTCGGAGGATCAAACGAGAGGGCGCTTCTGCCGAAGGGCCGGCAGTCACGTCGAGGGGTGTAACTTGCGGTTGTTCGGTGCCTGAACAGAGCCGCGACTATCGGGAGCGGTTTCCGGGGGCAGTGCCAAGCACGACCGCTCCCGTAAGTCACGGCTCTGACGGTCAGCCCAAACCGCGGTTCGTGCTGAAGTTACAAACGAGCCTGGCCTTCGCCAGTTGTTCTATCGCTCATATCCGAGGGTGTAACTTGCGTCGACTGGGCGCACAATTCTGGAGGGCGCGTCGCCCTCGACCGCCGGCACGCGACGATGCGGTGCTCCCGAAGGGGCATCCGCATCCAGCCCGTTCGTGCTCAAAACTGGGTAGTTACAAACGAGCCCAGCCTCTGGCGCGAGTGCGCCAGTCATATCGAAGGGTGTAACTTCCGTCGGGGGCCAGACCGGTCGCCGTCCAGAGGCCGCCTCCCACTTTGGGGGCGTCCGATTCAGTGTGGAAGGCGGCCTCCGGACGGCGACTGACCGGTGCTCAGAAACGGGGTAGTTGCACACGAAACAATCGTGTCCAGTCCCCAATCCCCACTCCTGAACCAACCCGCTCTCCCGGCCTTCACCGTCCCACGGTGAAGTCATACTCCCCGACCAGTTCCATGTAGCTGGTCTGGTGGTTTATCAGCGCGATGCGACTGTTCTCGAGGTCGTTCTGGCTGCGGATGTACTCGAGTATGTCGATCTCACCGTTCTCCCAGCGATCCGCGTAGAGCTCTGACCTCAGTTCAGCAACCGTGATCTTCTGCTCCTGAAGCCTGATCAGCTGAAGCGTTTCCTCAAGCCGCCGGCCCAGATCCCGGATCGAGCGGACCTTGCCCTGTTTGAGGTCAAGGATGTCGATCTGTTTGGAGCGGACGTCGTTCGTGAGGCGTTCGGCATTCAGGCGTTCGGTCACCCCTCCTAACTCCCACGACAGAGCCAGGCCAACACGCCCCTCGGAGTCGCCGCTCAGGTTCACCCCATCCTCGCTGTCTTGGGTAGCGGTCCCGGACAGAGTGACTTTGGGCAAACGGCGGGCCCGACGTACCGGCAACTCGTTCTCGAGCTTCTTCTTCTGCAGCTCGGCATTCAGTATGTCCTCGTGGTTCGCATAGCAGAAGATGATGTCGTCACTGATGTCGAATTCACTCTCCGCAAAGGCGAAGGTCGTGTCCAGGCTGAGCGCAAAGAGCATCTCCATGCCGATGAGTTCCTTGAGTTCGTCAAGCGAGGAGGCGATCAGACGTTCCGCGCGCAGCACGGCCGCTTCATTCTCCGGCACTTCGGTCCGCGCCGTGGCGATGTCCAGAGGCCGTTGGCGCTCCACCGCATGCTCAAGGTTCTTCCGGGCCCGTTCCAGGCGCATCTGATTGATCCGCAGCGTCTGCTTGTTCCGGATCAGGCGGTAGAAGTTTCGTTTGACTCTATAGGAGAGCTCGCGCTCGTAACGGCGCACTTGGTTCTGCTTCACGAGCTCGTCGAGCAGGCTATTGTCGATGTCCAGCATCGACTCCTGGATCGATCCCCCGCCGAGGATCACCTTGGAAATCTGGAACGCCATCTGGGCCGTATCCGTTGAGTCACCATAGTCGTTGGCCGCACCGGTAGCCGACACATTGATGCTGCCGGGGAGCTCTTTCCGGAGCGTGACTGATCCAGTCGTGTCCTCGGCGTCGATCCCGTGGCTGCTGTTCGCCGAGATGCCGAAGCGGAACTTCCCACGCCGCACCATGGTGTTGAGCTTCTGGCTGTCCTGAGCAATGCGAAGCTTGTGCAGCTCCCGGGAATTCACCAGCGCATAGGCGAGGCATTCATTCAAGGAAAGGCTCTCCTGGGCGACAGCACTCAACCCGGACAGCAAACAAAGGGTCAGCACGCGAAGACTATTCATACCGGAGGGCCTCTACTGGGTTTTCCGCTGCGGCTTGAGCCGCAGGATACAAACCGAACACAAGTCCGGTGAGGGTTGATGCGAGAACAGACACCGCAACCATGACCGGTGACACGACAATCGGCAAGTCGAATACCGTACAAGTTGCGGCCACAACGGCAACCGCAACGACAAAGCCGACCAAACCGCCTGTGATAGCGATCAGTACCGCTTCGGACAGGAACTGCAGAAGGATGTCACGGTGGGTTGCCCCGACGGCCCGACGAATCCCGATCTCCCGGGTTCGCTCCGTCACGGAGGCAAGCATGATGTTCATGATGCCGATTCCTCCCACCACCAAAGCGATCGACGATATGCAGGCCGTCAGAATGTCGAGCAGACGCTGGGACTGCTGCTTCTGCTTGAGCAGATCGAGCGGAACGACCAGACGGAAATCGTCCTGCCCGGCGTGAGCAAGCTGGAGGACACGCCGAATGGCGGCACCAGCCTCGTACAGGAACTCCTCCGATTCCAGCTGCAGGCAGATCTCATCAATCTCGCTCCGCATGTCGAGGTGCCGGGTGCGTTTCAAGATCGTGCGCAGCGGGACCAGCAGATCCCGATTTGAGTCACTGGCGCCGGTTGCCTCGAGGCCTTTGATGTCGATGTTCCGGTTCGCAAGCACGCCGATCACCTCGTAGGGATTCCCGCCCAGGAGAACGTGCTTGCCGACCGCATCATCCCCCCCAAGAGAATCTGCGATGCTCGCCCCAAGCACCGCAACCCGTGCGTTGTCGGTTTGGTCGTGAGTGTCGATGAAGCGTCCGGCCGTCAGACGGAGGTTGTTGACCTCATGGTAGTCTCCCAGCACACCGAGCGTACGAGGAGAAATGGACTGGCCTGAATCAGTAACCGGATTGAGCTTGATCTCGCGCGCCGCGGCAGAGAGGAGAACACCGGGAACACACTGGCGCAGCACCTCCAGGTCGCGGAGCGAAAGGCCGGCCGATCCACCAATGCGCGCCTGAGTCAGCTTCTCTCCCTCCAGACGACCATCGACAACACGTACGAGGTTCGCACCCAACGCTCGAATCTGGTCAGCCTGCTTCTGTTTGCTGCCCAACGAAAATGACGACATGGCAATCACACCAGCCACGGCGATGACGATGCCCAGCATGGTCAATGCGGTACGCATCTTGTGGGCCAGCAGACCTTCGCGGACCCCGATCCGCAAGAGATCAAAGATGCTCATCCCCGCTGCCACGGTCGCCCCCCGGCTGTGTTCAGCAGCAACAGACTCGGACATGGCGCGTTCCCCGGAGACGTCTTCGACAACGCAGCCGTCCTGCAGCAAAATCCGCCGCGTTCCACCCTCCGCAAACTTGGGATCGTGCGTCACCATGATCACCGTATAGCCCCGGTCATGCAGACCATAGAGAACATCCATGATCTCCCCTCCCGTGCGGGAGTCCAGATTCCCCGTGGGTTCGTCGGCCAGGATGATATCAGGCTCGTTGACCAAGGCCCGGGCGATGGCCACGCGCTGGGCCTGCCCACCTGAGAGTTCGCTCGGCTTGTGCCCCAGGCGATGCCCGAGACCAAGTAGATCGGCGTACTCTCTCGCCTTCTCCAGGCGCGTTCGGCGATCCATGCCGCTGTAGACCCGGGCCAGAGCGATGTTCTCCAGCACGGTCAGATCGTGGAGCAGATTGAACTGCTGAAAAACGAACCCAATGCGTCGGTTACGCACCTGCGACAGAAGCACGTCAGACATGCCCGCCACATCATCATCGCCCAGCCGGAAGTCGCCACCCGAAGGGACATCCAGGCAGCCCAGGAGGTGCATGAGCGTAGACTTCCCCGACCCGGAGCTGCCCATGATCATGACAAACTCGCCGCGGCGGATCTGAAGGTCAACACCGTCCAGAGCGCGGACGACATTGTCGCCCATCGTGTAGTGGCGCCGGATGCCGCGCATGGTCATCAGGACGTCGTTCATGATGCGTCCCTCTCCCGTAGCGCAACCACGGTGTCCCCATCCCTCAGCCCTTCTTCCACCTCAATGTGTGTCGCGCTGAAAATGCGCCCTTTGATCGGCACTTCGCGCAACTCTCCTCCCGCTTCCCGGAGGACGACGAGCTGCCCCTCACGCTCCTGGACGGCCTCGCGCCGGAGGACGAGACGTGGGCGGGCAGGCTCCACGATCAGTTCCACGACAGCAGACATGCCCGGGCGAAACTCGACACCATTGCCTGTCAGAGACACGGTCGCGTTGAACATGGTCACCCCCGAACGGCCCAACTCGTAACCTGACGGAGCAACGTCCGCACGGTCGCGACCAACTCCACCCACCTCTGTCACTTTCCCCGCGAACTCGCGCCCGGGGAAAGCCGGAAGACGAATGGTCGCAAATGTACCCGGCACCAAGGCCTCAATATTGGCCTCATGCACCATGATCTCGACCTTCATCTTACCCAGGTTGACGATGTCGGCGAGACGATCGCTCCGGTAGCGCTTTTCACCGGGTTTGTACTCGGTCCAGCCGCTCGTATGACGGTTGTATTGCATGCGCACAGCCATGATGCCGGCGCGCGGCGCACGCACCTCAGTCGCCCCCAGTTCCTCCTCGATCCGCGCCTTGTCATGCTGGCTCTTGGCAATGCGGGCTTCAGCCCATGCAATCAGATTGGTCGCTGCCTCCAGACGCCGCTCCTTCGCCCGGGCACCGCGATCAACCTGAGCCTGGATTCTCTCCACGCTCTTCTTGATCGCCACCAGCTGGTCGGCCGGCATCCCCTTCTCTTCAAGGCGAATCCGCGCTTCGACCTCAGCCACCGTGGCGGCCAATGTCTCAACTCGACGCTGGTAGGGCTCCAGCATTGCTTCGGAGATGAACCCCTTTTCCAAAAGCCGGGTTTGGCGCTCACACTCACCCGTCGCGTCCGCCAGGTCCAGGCGGGCAATCTCAAGCTCTATCTCAAGCTGCCGACGTTCTTCCGGCTTGAGCCCCTCCAATGCGTCGGCCAGCTCCAGCTTGGCCTTCTCAAGGCGCTTGCCGAATTCGCGCAGGTTGTTGGTCTGGTAACAGTCAGTGTACTGATAGCTGGCCTCGTAAGATGCCTTGTCCTGCTCGGTGTCGTGGAGCGTATATGCAACATCTTCGAGGCGTTCCCTGGCGTCTGCGTCGTCCACCCGCATGACGACATCGCCCGCGTTAACCCGCCTGCCGCTGGGGGTCACCTCGAGGAGTTCCCCGGTAGCGGTGAGTTCGACCGGTTCGGTGTCGAGACTAACGAGCCACCCGCGTTCGACCACCGTTCGGGCCAGCTCGCGCGTCTCAACCGTATAGGGCACGTGATTCGTTTCCGGCCGAGTCTGTTCCCGCCATCGGAAGAGCCCGAACGCTGCACCGCCAACCGCGGCGAAGGAAATGAGAATTGTCAGGATGCGTTTCATAGTCGTCATCAGGTCTCGAACGGAAAAATGACCTCAGCCATCGCCCCGGGCTTCAGTTTTACGCCCTGCTGCTCATCAACCTCAACCCGGATGAAGAAGATGCTCTCACCCAAGGTCTCATGGGATGAGTAAAGTCCCCTGGAACCGTCCTTTCGCTTCTTGCGCTGGAAGAGGAATTCCACCTCGGTCACCCGCCCTTTGAGGGTGGTATCGGTCAACGAAGGGATACGGACATCCACGCCCAGTCCACGGCTGACTCGTGTGTAGTGTTTCTCCGGCATCGCGAGGCGGATAAACATCCGTGTCACATCCGCAATCTCCATGATCACGACACGTTGTCCCACCTGACTTCCCACCGTGATTTTTGCCCAGACCCCGCCGCTGTAGACCTTGCTGTATTGCGCCAGGCCGGCGCGGGGAGCTCGGATCACGAGGTTCTCCTTGCGCTTCAGCATACTGTCCAGGCGCTCCTGATACCGTCGTTCATACCGCTCGGCCCGGCGCAGCATATAGCTGTTCCTGGCGTTCTCTGTCTCGACCCGTTTCGCGTAGGTTGATACGCTCAATTCGCGCGACAAGTGGTCAAACTCCGCTTGGCACTGCTCAAGAGGCGTCACCCCCTCCTCGGCCTTGTCGAGACGGAGCTTTGCAGACTCCAGCTGCAGCTCAGCCCGACGCCGGTCACGTTTCAGTCGGGCAATCTCCAAAGGGGAAAGGGCCGTCCGGACAGTGCGTTCGACGCGTTCGATCCTGCGGTTGAGGAAGTCGAGCCGGATCGTGGCCAACGTGTGGCTCAGACGAGAGGCAAGAAGGCCGGCGGTCTCCTCTTGATCGCGGAGACGCTCGAAGCTCAATTTCTCGATCTCCAGCAGGTTCCCTGCCCGCTCCAGGTAGAACTCGTTCTCCCGCGCTCGGATGGCAATATTCTCAGCCTCCGTCTTGCGCTGATTCGCCCATGTCTTGACCCGGGCCTTTCGCTTCTTTATCTCCTCGTTCGTGTCGGCTGGATCAAGCTTGGCGATCACCGTTCCTTCGCTCACCTGTTTGTCCTCGTCGATGAGCCAGGCCACTTTGGGCCACCCGTGGACCCGTTCCACCGCCACGTTGGCCGTGTCAGCCGGCTGCAGCTCTCCGGAAGCGTGGAAACCACCCTCCTCCTCGGTCGTGCCGCCAGGTTCCTCCTCGGGAAAGGTCCCGAACATGGTGACGTCACGCCCCAGCAGCTCCTGGTCGTCAATCACGAGATGGCCGTCAACGAGAGTTCCGGTGACATGCTGGTAGACCCCGTCCAGTGCCAGGTGGTAGTCACCGTTCTCAGCCTTGATGTAGGATGCGGGGATGGCTGGCCCCTCGATGGGGGTGGATGACGTCAGTTCACACTCGGCTGTGATGCCGACTCGAAGCCACGCCGGAGTCAGGTCCGCCTTGATGACCACGTCGTAGACCATGACCCCGGTCTCACCGGCGTGACGCGACTGGTCCTCGTCCTTCTCGCTCCGGTCGTGCGACAGTGTGCTGAAGGACTCGATCGTGCCCGTCAATGTCTCTTCGGGATGGCCAGTCGCCTGGATGGTGACCAGATCTCCCGCACTGAAATAACGACGCTCAGATTCCAGCAGTACTCCCTTGAACGCCAGTGTGTTCTGGTCCGGGATCCGCATGAAAGCGAAGTTCTTCCACATCTTGTGGCCGGTCCGGGCTGCGTACTTGCGAAACATCGACAGGTACATCACGTGCCCGGAGATGGGGGCCTCGATTGTCGTCTTCGCCAAGTCCTCACGGCTCTCCTCAATCCGCTCCTCCAGGGTCTCCACTCGTGTGTTCGCTCCTTCACGCCCGATCTTCGAAATCTCAGCGTTCTCCGCGATTTCGTGCTGGAGCTTCCCAATCTCGAGCTCTACGTTGGTAATCCGCAGTTCGGTCTGTCGAATCGTGGACGCGTGAGTGGGGCGTGACGTGGTCCTGAGCATTCCCTCGCGGTACGCCACGCGAGCCCGTTTCTCCAGATAGGCTTTCTCCTCACGGTCGATCTCGGCAGGCGAGATCATCCCCTTCTCAAATCGCCGTTCGGCCGTGGCGAAGTCCTTCTCCGCAGCCACGAACTCAAGCCGAGCGACTTTGAGGCGCCCCTTCGCGATAGCGACATCATCCTCTTCCGGGATCGATCGGTAACGCTCGAGCTGGACCTCAAGGACGGAGAGGTTGTCCTGCAGCCCGGCCAACTCATCATGCAAAGCCATGTCACGGTTGCGAATATCGGTGAGACGGCGCTTCAGATCAGCCTGGACGACCACCCGTTCATGCTCCAAGTCGGCAAGACGACGTTCGATGCTTTCCTGATCGAACTCGGTGATGACCGTGCCCTTCTCGACCAGCGAACCGTCGGGAACGACGTACTGCAGCTGAGGATAGTTGAGCGGCGCTGTGATGGTCTCTGCCTGTTCGGCAAAGCAACGCACGGTGATCCTCGTGCGGAAGGAGAAAGACCGCTGCTCAATGCGTTCCGCAGCACTGCGCGGAGCCAGGAACGCAACGGCCGCCAGGCCAATAAGGAAGGGAAGCGATGGCGGCGGGAAGCGGAGCAGGTGAGGATGGTCGTCGTCGAGTTCGAGCAAAAGCAAATGGCCTCTTCAGAGGCCTATCTCCATTTCCGTTCGGACGCTGCGCAGACATCAAGTCGCGAGAACAGCTTGTCAACTCATGTCGTCGTCTGTCAGCACACAGGGCAGTTCATACTATAACGCGCGAAGCGCGGAGTGAATTGGCCCTGCACACATTAGAAGCGACTGAAAAGACGCCGTGAGTGCGATAAGGTATGGCCCTGTCACGCCCCAGAGCCCCTCTCGCTACGGAGCCAACTCAATGCACGGCTGGACCGGCACGATTCTCCACATTGATCTCACCGCCGGAACACACACCTTCGAGCGGCCATCCCCCAGTCTGTACGAAACCTGGCTCGGAGGCAAGGGCCTGGCCGGCTACTATCTGAGCCCTGATGTAACACGACGCTGGGACGCCCCGGAGATGCCGCTCATTCTCATGACCGGTCCGCTGGTAGGTACCGCCTCACCGACGTCCGGCCGTTGCTGCGTAATGTCACGCTCTCCACTCACCGGCACGATTGGTGATACCTCGGTCGGCGGCACCCTCGGCAACCAGTTGAAGCGTGCCGGACTCGACGGCATCATCGTCCGTGGCGCCGGTACGCGTATGTGTGGTGTGGAGATCGTGGACGACACCGTCGTGGTGGTCGACGCCGAGGATCTGCGTGGAACGGACACGGAGACGTGCGCCGCACGCCTGAACGGGAAGGGCGCGACAGCCCTGATCGGGCCGGCCGCGGAGAATGGCGTGCGATATGCCAGCATCATGGTCGACTCCGGACATGCTGCGGGGCGGAACGGTCTCGGCCTGGTGTTCGCAGCCAAGAACCTGAAGTACATGACAGTCAAGGGAACAGGCAAGGTCCACGTCCTTGATCCAGACGGCCTCAAACAGGCTCGGGAAGATGTCTTCCGGCAGATCGCGGCCAGCCCGGTTCTGCTGGGTGAACTCGGAATCGCCCAGTACGGCACCGGCGCACTGTACGACCTGATGGATAGCCGCCGGATGATGCCGACCGCCAACTTCCGCGAAACGGTTTTTGACCGGGCCCGAGTCGCAAATGCAGCAGCATACAAGGAACGTTACGCACCGAAGCGGACGGGGTGCAATGGGTGCCATATTCTCTGCAAGAAGGTCACGGCGGAAGGAACCCACCTGCCCGAATTCGAGACCATGTCCCACTTCAGCGCCCTCCTGGGCAACGACGACATCGACATCGTCACCCAGGCCAACGCCCTGTGTAACCGGATGGGCATGGATACCATCTCGGCAGCCGTCACCCTCGCCTGCCATGCAGAGCTCACGGGGGATAGCATTTCCGGCAGCCGCATCCTGTCCCTCTTGGAGGACATCGGTCAAGCAAGAGGGCTCGGGGTAGAACTGGGACGAGGTTCACAGCGCTATGCGGAAAGCCAAGGGGAACCGGAGCTGGCCATGGCTGTGAAAGGCCAGGAACTGCCAGCCTACGACCCGCGTGGCGCCTATGGGATGGCGTTGGCCTACGCCACCTCGACGCGGGGCGGCTGCCATCTGCGCGCCTACCCCATCAGCCACGAAATCCTGCGCAAACCCGTGGCGACCGACCGCTTCTCATTCGCAGGCAAGGCCCGCATTGTCAAGATTGCCGAGGATGCAAATGCGGTGGTTGACTCGCTGACCGCCTGCAAATTCGTGTTCTTTGCGTCATCTCTGGAGGAGTTCGCCAAAGCCTACTCGGCGGTGACCGGAGTCCCATCCACGGCCCAGGATCTGCTCAGGATCGGCGAGCGCATCTGCTACCACGAACGCATCATGAACGCGCGCAACGGGTTTTCCGCAACCGATGACGACCTCCCGAAGCGCTTCTTCGCAGAGGGAGGAAGCAGCGGCAACGCCATCGACATCAAGCCTGTCGATCGCGACGCGTTCCTCAATGCGCGGACCAATTACTACGCGGTACGCGGCCTCGATACAAACGGACGGCCACTGCCCGCGAAGGCCGGGGAACTGGGGTTGGAGCTCCATGCAGAAACTGATTGACAAGTACGCAGCGAAGATGGTCGAGGCAGGACTGGCTGAGCCGGGGGCTCCGGTGGTCGGCGGCCTGGATGCGGAACTGCGCTGGAACCGCGATGCCCCCGAGTGCGCCGAACTCGCCCGACTGTTCGAACACCTGAACATCAACTCTCTGGTGTACGCCGAGCCGGCCGAGCCTTACCGGAGCATCATTGACTACCTCGCGGCGCAAGACGACCACGTGCAGCCCAACGACTCCGAAACACGCACGTTCATGCATGACCTGCCTGTGATTGACGACTTCAGCGCCGCCAGCATGGCCGCAGAGCTCAAACGCCACAAAAGCGTGATCATCCGGAACCGTGGAATCGTGACGTGGGGAACAGTCAGCCCGGAACAGGCGTTTGTCTTCTTCAGCTCCGCCTGCTTCGCCTGCTTCGTGAAGTTCTTCTCCGACTACCTCTATGCGGCGAAACAGGGCACGCTGACAGCCAAACAGACACGCCTCTTTGAGTCGGTCGCGGATCAGCTGTACCCGCTCCCGGAAACGCCGCCAACACTGATGCGGGGACCATTCACCAACGAGACGGATGTGTACAACGCCGTGATCGAGGCGGGACGAAAAACCGTCGAGTACCGGCTCGTGGACTCCTTCTTCGGCAACGTCTCTTACCTGCACGACAACACCCTCTATATCAGCCAGACCGGTTCCTCCCTGGACGAGCTCGAAGGGTGCGTAGATCCCTGCGTGCTGGACGGTTCAAGCTGCGCCGGCATCACGGCGTCGAGTGAACTGACCGCCCATCGTGAAATCGTTCTCGGCACCGGCCGACAAGCCATCCTGCATGGACATCCGAAGTTCTCGGTCACGCTGTCGATGTACTGCGACAAGTATGGCTGCGACCGGCGTGACCGTTGCCACACGCGATGCGCCGACTACCGCGCCATCGACGATGTGCCCATTGTTCCCGGCGAGGTCGGCACCGGCCCACATGGCCTCTGCCACACCCTTCCCCCGGCGATGGAAGGCAACCGGGGAGTCATCGTCTACGGTCACGGCCTCTTCACAACCGGCCAGGACGACTTCAATGAGGCGTTCAGTAGCCTGCTCAGCATCGAGCGTCTGTGCCGGCAGCGCTACTTCGAGCTAGTCGGGGGGTAAGAGCGGCTTTGGGAGGTGCCAGGCAGGTCCGAGGGCCTGACTTGGCCTCTTCGGTGCCTGGACAGAGCCGCGACTTTCGGGAGCGGCGCCCCGGGGTAGTACCAAGCAAGACCGCTCCCGTTAGTCGCGGCTCTGACGGTCAGCCCAGGTGCCGCCTGTTCAGTGGGTCGGGATCTCCGAGACCAACCGGCCGTGGGGCGGCCTCGCTCTCTCACGGAGGCTGAACTACGCACTGGGGCTGCCGCGGCCGGGGCCGCCTTCAGGGAAACATGGTCCGCAACTGCCGGGCTGGCCAGGCCTCACCCCCATCGCGCGGATCCGCGTGAGTCGCTTCTCCATCTCTTCCGAGTCAAGGGGATCCACCTTGACATACTCACTATCGGAGAACAAGTCATCATCGCTGAAGCCATGGTGGTAAAGAAGCGATTGCATGGCGGACAGCGCCGCCACGGCGTGCTTCGACAGGTCCGCCTCATACGAGTTCTTCCAGGCCCGCAGGATGCCCCGGCGCTGAGCTGCATCGGCGGCGGACCAGGCGGACAGCCCCGGGGCCAAGTGACCGTAAATGCTGGCGAGATCATCCCACAGCGTGCTCATCACCGGTACGCCCGAGTGCTCTCGATCATAGGGATCAAAGAGCAGTATGTAACGTCCATACTCCGCGAAGCACCTGTCGATCTCACCACCGACAGCCCACCATCTATCATAGCCGATGTAGCCGTCCGTGTGGGGTGCATTGACGATGTCCGGCAACCTGTAGGCGGCGGCTGTGAAGTCGGCGAGCAGCGGGAAGAGGGTGAGAACGGCTGCCCTGGCTGAGCGAGTGGAGATAACGTCGATCTCGTCACAGAACGCCTGCGCCGCACGGCGGAATTCAGTGACTTCACGTCTGTCTGTAAGGCGCGTGGTCATGGTGTCCTCGTAACCCCCAACCAGCAGCAGCGCCGCCCAGTTGCCCGCTGTTTACCTGTAGGCATCCCGCCGGTCCTCTACGGACAGCATGGAGACGATCTTCTCGGTCTGATCGACGATGAAGAAGAGCCGGAACTTGCCAATGCGGTACCGCCACGTGTCCGGCTGGTAGCCCCTCAGCTTCCTGATATTCGGGCCAAGAAAGGGATCGGCTCGGAGTTGAGGGTAGACGTAGTCGGCAAGTTTGCGCTGTATGAAGCGGAGCTCGCGAGAAGACAGCTTTGTGAGCGTCTTCTGGAACTCCTCCGTCTCAAAAATCCGGAAGTCAGACGAACTGCCCGCGTCCTGCCTTGGCATCTCTCACTCCCCGGCTCAAGCTTCGGTTCAGTTCGACATTGCCCTCTACCTCTGCCATCTCGAATTCATCCACAAACTTCTCGGCTTCCACGTAGCGTGAGGCCGCGGTCTCAATGAAATTCGAGAGCGCGCGGTTCTCGCGGCCCGCGAGTGTCCGAAAACGCTCGTATGTTTGATCGGAGAGTCTCAGCGTTACCGTCTTGGACATAGTCTGCCTCCTGAACGGTGATTCTATTGTCTGCTAATAGAATACATTCGACCACATGTCAAGTCAATCGTCACCCACCACGCGGCAAGACCGCACGTTGTCGCGAGAGCCCTTCGTGCCCAATGCTCCGGGTCCCTCCTTAGTCCGCATTTCCCATGGGCAGGACACTTCGGCGTTTGTTTCTCGCTCTGGCAGAGACCATTGAGAATCAGTGGTCGATCCTCGGGCAAGACACTGTGTTTCCGGGACCAGAAGGCAGTGCCCACCCGTTGGGTAAACTTGGGGCACGCCGATCCGCGCTCTCACCGCACGGGGCAGTGGTCACCACAGCACCCGCTTGCGAAAGCAAGGCTCGACCCACCCCAAGTCTATGAGAAATGCGGGTTAGGCGAGACGAGTGGACACGAACAGACCGGAGTCCTTCGATATCGCGATCCGACCTTCTCGGGCAACCATGTCCGCGATCGTCTGGTCGATCTCCCGGAACTGCGCCTCCGTGGCGTCCATGAGGCTTCCCATGGAACGGACGTATGCCGACAGCGCCTGGGCGGAGGAGACGATGAGGTCATCGTCGTACCGATGCACGGCGATCTCACCGAAGTGAGACCGTAGCAGGTCTCCACCATTCTCCAGCGTGAACGATGAGCTCAGCTCGTGCAAGCTGGGGACCGACTCCCGGATGATGTCATGCAGTTCGTGCATGTGAGTCTTGCCGTTGGTCGCCGCGTAGAACACCCCATCCGCGGTGAGCACGCGAGCAATCTCAGCCAGTGCACGCGACAGGTCGGAAATGTGGTAGAGCATGTGGTTGGCGATTACACGGTCGAAGCTGCCGTCCGCCCATGGGATCGCCTGCGCATCAATGACCTGGAAGTCGACCCGTTCCTCTCCCAGCACGCTGCGTGCTTCCGACACCATGCCTGGTGAGGCATCGCTCAACACCAGTTGGCACCCGGAAGGAAGCGTCTGAATGCGCCCTCCCCACAAACCGCCTGGGCCACACCCCAGCTCAAGGATGCGCGTAGCGCCTCGCAGATCAAACTGCTCGAACAGCCAGTCGGCCCAGCCTTTCGGGTTGGTGCTGAACCGGGCATGGAGAGCCACCCGACTGGACAGGTTGCCGGAGTCGCCGTATTGATCTCTCAGTAGACGCGTGTCCATGTTCTCAAGTCTGCTCCCGATTCCTGCGATCTCGATCCGAGTGGTGAGGTACGTGTCCACACGACAAACATGTACCAAGGAAGGAACTCGTCAATGCTCCCCAACTACTTCCACATCGGAGCTGCGAAAGCGGCGTCAACGTATCTCTGGCGCGTGTTTGCGGAACACCCGGAGATCTGCGTCCCCACCCATGACAACTGCAGCTTCTTCGTCTGTGCGTATCACAAAGGGCTTGAGTGGTACCGACAAACCTACTTCCCCCACTACAACGGCCAAGCGATCATGGCGGAATTCAGCAATCCCTACATGCTCTTCGAACCCGCCCTGGTCCGCATCAAGCGCGATCTCGGGGACGTCAAGCTGTCGCTCAATCTCCGCAACCCCATCGATCTCGCCTACGAGCAATGGGTCATGCAAAAGCATGTCCAGGGAGAACTCGGGCGCGTCTGGGAGGAGGAAATGCACTACACGATCGAACGAGCCCTCGAACGGTCTTGGCAGATGTTCCGGTCGTGGATAGAACCCGGCTTCTACGCCCAGCACCTGAGAAACGTCTACCGTCATTTCGAGCCCGAGCGCGTGCTGGTCATGTTCTACGACGACCTGTGCGCCGATCCGGATGCGTTCGTCAAGACCTTCTTTGAATTCCTCGAGGTAGACGCGAGCGTCGAGTCAGCTCTGGTGGACCAACGAATCGGTTTCCCGGGCGACAAGGGCTCAGACACCGTGACAGGCGATATCGCCCGGGGGCTCTCGGAGGAACTCCGCGCCGAGCTCCGCCTCGTGTTCAAAGACGACATCGCCGAACTCGAAGACATGACCGGACGCGATCTGAGTGCGTGGACATAGGAACGCTCCTCCCCCGGATACGCGTCAACTTGCGGGGCACAGCTCACTGATCGACAGGGCAATGCGTGACGAAGGACAACTGGTCACTTGCTCTCGGTTGCAGCGTCGGTCAACGCGCGAGCGGAGGCAAACGGGGGAGCGAGGTCCCCCGGCGGGGCGTGGGGCTGGCCCCACATCCTCCGTTCCAAATACTGGCGCCCCTCCGGGCGTGACCGCGGAGGGGCGCACAGAATCAGTAGCGGGAACCGGTGATCAGTCGTCCTGCGGCCGCGTGTAGGGGCACGCCAGCATGCACTTCTCGGCGACGCAGGGGCGTACCTTCAGGATCGTGTCCTGCAACGTCATGCCTTCGGCCAGAGCTTCGGCCGTGACCTTGTCAGGGATGGGAGCATTGCTCTTGGAGCCGGTGTACAGCACGCCTTCCTCAGGTACGAGGCCATAGCGCAAGGCCCAATCACAGCGGACCTGTTCGACCGGTTTGAAGGCCAGTTCAGTGCCATCCACGTCGATGCTCACAGTGTCCTTGAAGGCATCGACTGTGCAGTGTGTAATGCAACGGTCACAGCCGCCGTCACACTCGGTCCGCAAGCCTGTGAGGTCTGCCAGAGCATCCTCACTGAGCTCGGCATCCACCACGATTGCCAAGTAACGCATATTGGCCCCGAACTGCGGATTACGCACAAATCCGCCCTTGGTCAACGTGCCAAGTCCAGCTGCCACCGCAGCGAAGCGATTGGTGAAGGCATTGGGTTGCGGCCCGCGGGGGTTGGCTGCAAACGAACCGGTGCCACACAGATCGTACGTAGCCGCGGCATTGACGCCCCATCCCTTCAGCTTCTTGATCAGCCCTAACGCAGCAAGACGTAGCTGTCTGCGGCTCTGGTAGGTCGAGAACGCGTATGGGCCGATCGCTTCTGCCGGAGACGTGATCGTGGCCTCGACGGTCTGAGCCGGCATTCGGATTCCCAGAACGATTACGGACTTGGCACTGTCCAGGTAGTCAGCCGGTCCGAACACCTGACGGGCCTGTTCCGTAACCTCAGCCGACGATGTGATCCAGCGCTTGCCGGTCTCACGGGCGGAGAGGATCAGTTCGTCCTCGAAAACAGGGCGGATGTCCTCGGTGATGGCCTGCAGGCGCCCCGCGGACGTGATCCCCACGACATCAGCTCCGCCCTCAAGCGCGGTTTTCTTCGCCACCACAGTCATGTCCAGCCGTTCCGGGAGCGCATCGAACGTGGCATCGCGTCGGATGGGATCAAGTTTGGCGCTGGTCACCACGAAGCAGCGGTAGCCTTTGCGACCTTCACATGTCGCTTCCATGTACTCGTTGACGGCCTGGGCCGCGCTGCGGGCCGGCTCGGTGCCGGTCCCGCCGCGGGTGAATGGGGCGCCGCTGTAACCAAGTTGCTCGAGCCCGTGGGCTATGTAGAACGCGCACTTGTGACCAAGGTAGCTCATCGCGAAGCTGAAGGTACTTCGAGGAACGGCATCCGACTTGGGGTTGACCGGCGGCTCATCTACTGCAACCATCACAACGCTCTGCACATCCGGCAAGAGGCTGGAGAGATCCACTCCTCTGGCCTTCCAGTCATCCGCGCTCTCGACCAGAACCGTGTCCGCACCCCAGGTGATCGCGTCTGCGAGCAGCCTTTCCTGAACGCCACGTTCCGGCGTATCCTGGGCGGGTGTGACCGCCTTCTTGCGGATCGGGGCGGTGGAGTAGTCCTTGTTCCAGGAACGTTTGGCCTTCGGCAGACAGAACTTCAGGCAACAGCCCATGGTCCCACCGCGCATCCCGATTTCTTCAACGCTCTTGAGAATCGACTCTTCCGTGACCTCATCCGGGATGTCCGCGTCCACGCTCAGGCCAAAGTGTTCGGCCCAGGCGCAGCGCCACAGGTTCTTGTCTGCACGCCAGTACTTGTTGCCCTCAATCTCGATCGCGACCTTGCCCTCGACCTCTTTGTCAATGGCATCTGTCGGGCAATGTTTGATACACATGCCGCAATCATCGCACATTGTTCCGCCGGGCATCAGCGGGGTCGCCTCCAGAGGAGCGTCGGTAATGATCGAGACAAAGCGGTTGCGCGGCCCGTACTCGGGACTCATCGCCAGGCCGCTGTAGCCAAGCTCAGTCAATCCTGCCGCCACCGATGCATAGATGTGACTCATGTCCGGCGCAAATGTCGCTTCCAGGTCCTTATAGGGCCGATAGCGCCAGATGTTGCTTGCACTGATCGGGACAGCTCGGTAGCCGGCGTCCTCGAAGAAGCGGGCCATCGTGTAACTCATCACGTCCAGATGGTAGTTCATCAGCATCTGGTAGGAGTACGTGCCCTGATCGTGCGGGCTTACCTCGCCGCCCATCTCAATCATCCCGTCCGTGTGGTGGATCCCACAGACGAGGACCGATTTGGCAGTGGGCATAATCCCTTTGGGGCTCATGAGAGTGGGACACTTGTCCCAGCGCTCGATGTTCCCCACACCCACAAGGTGCGCCCCCATAGTGAAAGCCTTTGCCTTCGCCTCCGCTGTCAGCAACGTGTCCATTCTCTTTCTGGCCTCCTGTTTGCCATGTTCTATCGTGATCGCGCCTGACGCCGCGACAATGCCGTCTGCGGCATCACGTGATCGACGCTCACGCTATGCCAACTCACTGATTACGTCACTCCACACACCGGCCAGGCGAGTCGCCGCCTGGCGCAGAGCGCCGAGAATCTCACTCTTCGTTTCGTCGTGCCATCGATACTCAGGCATGTGCATCCCCAGAGCCCCGAGCAGGTTGCCACCACCACTCTCAACCGGAACGGCCAAGGCAGCCACTTCGCGCTGATGCTGTTCCGAGAAACCGGCCTGTTTCACTGCCTTGAGTGCTCGTTCCAGACTCACACGTGACGCGATGGCGTCCCAACTGTCACCGGGAAGACCTTCATGTCGGAGGATCCCGTCGAGCTCCGCTGGACCACAACACGCCGCCAGCACACGCCCTGTCGGCGTCTGCCACAGATACCCGATCGGGCTCTCCATCGCACAGGAGTCGACCTGAACGGCCTGCGTCCCCAACGCACGCACCAGAACCCGCCGCTGATCCCCTACCAGAGTCGTCAGCACAACGTTTTCCTTGAGCTCCCCCGCCAACTGCCCCACAATGGCCGTCATACGAGGGGGAACGGGCAGGGCAGACGTGATCAGGCGAGCGAGGTCCGCAACTTTGGGCCCTAATCGATAGCGCCCCTCTCCAACGTTGAGCGCGTGCCCGCACATGGAAAGCGTCTTCAACAGGTTGTGCGTGGTCGTGCGCTTGAAGCCCATTTCGTCCGCAACCTGTGCCAGCGCGAGGCCATCCCGCCCCGCACCGCACAACAGCTCGAGGATCTCCAGCCCCTTACGCAATGACTCAACCGGTGTACGTTCTGAAGTCATACCCACATCGATCCTGTATTCTGGGAGGCAATCCTATACTATGGAATGGCATGAGAAGTCGATCAAGTCCTGCAGGTGAGAAAACGCCGCCCGGATGTATGTTGGGACCGGTTGTCTGTGGACCTCTCGTCCAAACAGAGCTCCGGCGAGTGTGAGACGGCATACGTCGGCCTGGTCACATGCAGCCGCTGCTCCATTCGCTCCACCGCCATCATGGAAGGACCGCGCCTCATGGCCAAGCGCCCAAACCTGCTCCTGTTCATGCCTGAGACGCTCCGAGCAGATGCCGTAGTCGGGCCGCCTGGAGGCCGGGCAATCACGCCAAGTTTCGACCGTTTGGCCGACGAAGGCGTCAGCTTCACGAACGCGTTCGCCCAGATGTCCTATTGCACGCCAAGCCGGTGCTGCATGTTCACAGGGCTCTACCCGCACACCAATGGCCATCGCTCGATCTGGCACCTCCTGCAACCGGGCGAACGGAACCTCTTTCAGGACCTCAAGGAAGCCGGCTACCGCAATGTCGTGTTCGGGAAGGACGACATAATCGACGCCAGTTTCACGGATGCCTGCTTCGACGAAACGGCCCTCCGTGTCCCACGGGGAAGCCTGGGGACAGTCACGCCTTCCGAGTTCACCGAACGCCTGGGAGCGGCCATGTACACAGGCTGCCGGGAAGGGGACATCTTCAACGGTGATGATGCCTGCATCGAGAGCGCCCTGCAGTTCCTGGATGAGGACCACGACAAGCCATGGTGCCTCTTCCTGCCACTCAGCTATGCACATCCGCATTACCAGGCGGAGGAGCCATTCTTCTCCATGCATGCGCGTGACGCCGTTCCCGCCCCGATCCCGACCGGTGAACTCTCGAACAAACGGGCGTTCAAGCGTCTGCACCACGCCTTCTACGGAGGGCCCGGTATGTCCGACGCCGACCTCCGCGAAATCAAGGCAACCTACTTCGGCATGATCAGTCGGGTCGACCGCCAGTTGGGCCAGCTGTTGGACAGACTCGAGCAACGCGGGATGGTCGACGACACGGTCGTGGTGGCGTTCTCCGACCATGGCGACTACGCCGGCGACTATGGTCTGGTCGAGAAGTTCCTCGGCGGCTTCGAGGAAGCGATGCTGCGCGTACCGTTGATCTTCAGAGTGCCGGGAACAGCACCCAGAGAAGTCTCCGCAATGTGCGAGATGACCGACCTCTACCCGACCCTGCTGGAGCTGGTCGGGCTCGAGCCCAAGCACTTCCATTTCGGGCAAACGCTGACCGCCCTGATGCGGGGAGACGCTCAAGAGCATCGCGATGCGGTGTTCGCCGAAGGCGGCGCGCTCCCGGGTGAAGCGCAATTCGGGATTCGCGGACTCAGTCCGAAAAGCTGGTACACCGGGCGAGCCCGGTTAGGGCAGACACACAAGGAGATATTGAGTCGGGCCGTCGCCATCCGGACAGCTGACCACCTCTACACCTACTGCCCCGGGGATCGCGACGAGCTCTTTGATCTCCAACGCGACCCGGACTGCATCAGCAACGTCGCCGATGAAGGAAAATACGCGGTCGTGAAGGCCGCGCTGAAGGAACGCATCCTGGACTGGCTTCTGAACACCAGCGACACGCTCCCGTTGGAGCAAGGAGGCCGTGGGTGGCGGTAGGGCAGAACAGTTAGCCCGGGGGAAACGGCACCCCGATCGACAGGGCCTGGCTCCTTGTACGGCGGATGGCCCCCAGCCGCCACCTCAAGACACGGCACGGGGACAGTCGCCGCTACCGTCATGGCCTCTTCGCGCCCTTCGCCTCAAGCAGACGCCTGAGGCAGTCCTTTGCCGGGATGTTGTCCGGATCAAGCTCCAGCACACGCCTGTACCACCGTTCAGCGGAATCCACATCACCCGCCAGGCGAAAGTTGTGCCCAAGCTGTCGACCGGCGAGTATGCGCAGCCTCAAATCATCAGACAGGTCCACCGCACGTTCGAGGTGCCGGTTGACAGTTGGGTACAGGTCAGGCAGGTGGGATCGAGCCAGAGGCATGAGCGTCATCCCCGCATCGTAGTGGTACCTGGCGCTATCGGGATTGGCCTCGGCGCCCCGGCGAAGCAGGGCGAGAGCCCTCGTGACACCGTCCTCACCATCCGGCATCCCCTCGGGATCCTGCTTCCAGGACACCCACTTCGACCAGAGCAACCAGGCCGTATCGGTGTAGGCCCGGACAACCTGGGGATCGAGTTCGACCTGCCGGTAGGCAAGCGCGATGATCCCATTGTAGCTCCCGGGCGGAGAGTCCTCGTTCTGGTGGTGCCAGAGGTGCTCCCCCAGGACCGCTGCCAGCTCGGGGTCGCGCAACTCGTCCAGATGCTCCAGGCACCATGCGGTCGTTTGCGTTAGATCGGTCCGTACGGTCGCTCCGGAGCCGGAATCCACTAGTTCCACATCGGTCGTCTGGTGGACCGTTGCATCTGCGCTGTCTGTGTCACTTACTCCGCGAGCCGTGGCAAGGAGAGGCCGAAGAGCGGCCGGCCCCAACTCACTGGCTTCAATCAGGAAGAGGTACTCCACAGTACCTGCCGTCCCACCGGGTGTACGCTCCGCTGTCAGGCGCCAAACGCGCTTCCCATCATCCTGGGCGCAATGCCACTCCCAGCCTGTTCGCACCCCGTCGGCTGTGGACGTCACGACCACCCGGTTGCCGTCGAAGACCAGTCGAGCGGAGGCAAGAGGGAGAGAGGGACTGCGCAGCTCAAGCAGCTTCGTTGAGCCGGTCACGGCGGGTGACGGTCGGCGACGACTTGCCTCCCCAAGTTGCACCGAACGACACCCCGCCAGAAGCGCCACGGCCCCAACCCACAATATCCGCCGACAGATCATCGCCCGACAGAAACACATCACCTTCTCCCGGTTGCCCAACACGACATGCAGACCAGACTCGTGTGCAACTGCCCTGTTTCTGAGCACGGTTCGGTCGCCGT
>Ga0209045_1000804_pt1 | contig 33736 bp, 13 predicted proteins | sample SaaInlLV_10m_DNA_4_FD_184664 | JGI IMG/M metagenome (GOLD analysis project Ga0209045, IMG submission 184664) | Marine microbial communities from expanding oxygen minimum zones in the Saanich Inlet - Saanich Inlet SI072_LV_200m_DNA (SPAdes) (version 2) | ecosystem: Environmental > Aquatic >...
TATTCCAATAGGGTAATACGATAGCAATAGAAAAGGACAATCGCGGAAGGCTATGGGGGACAGGAGTTTGGCGCGCGCGCTCGGGGCGGAAAGGTGTACTACGGACCCAATCTACAGTAAACTACCGCTAGACGTGGGGGGGGCCTCCGTGCGGCGACCATTCCGCTTGTACGGCGAGCGGCCCTCCGATCGCCAAGAAAAGATGCCGCCCGGGGGGCCGTGCGGCGTACGCAACAAAGTGGGAGGGGCCTCCGTGCGGCGACTGGTTAGCCGGCTGCGTGAGCCACGCAGCGTCCGAATGCTTCCAGCCAGGTGTACCGCTGGTCGTCTGGTGCATCCTCACGGACGAGACATCCGCCTGACGCCTCGATGGCTCCCTCGATCATCAGGTTGTCTGCCAGGCCGAACTCCTCGACATCCATGCCGTCCGGCTCCAGGACGCGGGTTGCGTAATCTCCGGCGACATTGGTGTATCCCCAGATCCTCTTCCCCAGGGCATGCATGTGGCCGATCTCGACGGCCGTCCCGACATCCATGCTTGGTCCCCGAAAGGGCGTGCAGTTGGCGATGCAGTAATCACAGCCATCCATCAGGTGTGCATTTGCCGCGAAGATTGCCAGGCCTTGCCGGCGCGGCGGGAGCCCTGTCAGGTCGAGTTCCTGGTCAAGAGGGAAGACGCCTTCGAGGTCGTGCGCGGCGCAGATACGCTTCTTCTTTTGGGCGATGTCGAGAGCGTTGGTGAGAAATACATCCGGTCCGGCGAGATAGACGCGCTTCATGTGGTTGCTCTCCGTTGTTCTCCCCGATCAGCGCGCCAGTTTCCCACCACTTCGGATGTGCGGAGGGCCCTTGCATAGATCCGTGCTTGGCGGAGTCGGCCTTTGAGGGTTGGGGCGAGCCTAATGGTGGGGGATGCAGAAACCGTGCGCAGATTCGGGCTGAAACGTCCCCAGCCGAATTGTCGGTGGTCGCCTCCATCACACAGTCTGCCGTCAATCAGGAACATGATAATTCTCGGGCCGCCATCCAGGATTACGGTCACATGGTGGTCACGCCCGGCGATGAGCAGGTCGGGATCACAATCCCAGGTGTTGGTCGTCTGACCGTCACTGATGTCAATCGCGATCGCCTGTCTGTCAGCTGTTCGCATCACCAGGCCTCGGCCATTCGGGGTTCGGTTGTCCAAGATGATTTGGCCGGGATCGAGGGAGTCAAAGCGCAGGCAGATGTCGAGGGTTATCCCCGCTCGCAGGTTTCTGGTGCGCCCATCCGAGCACGCGCGGTCGGCAGCCAGGAAGTCAGGCAGGGCGGGGAGGTCGAGTTCGCACACCGGCTGGCTCCTGGTACTCTTCCAGTCGAGGATCAGGCCCTCTGTCGCGACTGTAGTGCGGTCCGGTTGCGTCCAGAGGTCCTCGAGCAGTTCTGGGGCGATTTCATGGACTCGGGCCACATCTTTTTGTGTTTCGGTCACAAAGGTGCGCCCCTGATCCTCAATCAGGTCGGGGTAGCTCAGGCGGATCAGCGGGTCGTCATCGTACAGGATAATCTCGGGCTGGGACCACTCGATGACCTTGCCGTCCGGGGAGTCGGTTTCACGTCCGGCGCAGAGCCAGGCGGGATTGCGGTCACTGAAGTCCTTTCCTCCGTGGTTGTGGAACCAATAGAGATATCTCCCGTTGGAGCATTTCCAGACGAAGTTGGCTGCACGAGGGTGCTTGATAGGTCGCCCGTCGGCGTAACGCTCGTGGCGGGGTGATGTCCACGTATGGCCATTGTCCCGGCTGTAGGCGCAGACCGGATGGCCGGCCACTGAGCGATAGATGACGTAGAAGCAACCGTCGCTGAGTACTGAGAAGCTCTGCTCTTCGGCGATGGAGCCCCCACCAGGAGGAGCGATGAGTCCGGTGTCGCCATCCGGCAGCGTTTCCCAACGGAGCGCATTGGGGGTGCGCTCGCTGAGGATGTTGTCGCTGCACAGCAGAGCACCTTGGGATCGATTGATGATCTCTGTGCCCATTCCTCCGATCTTGTGCAGCGGGACGTAGCCTTTGCCGTCGTGCACGAAAGGACGTCCGACGGTCCAGAAGAAGCGGGCTCGTCCGCCGTAGACATTGTCGCGATCAATCGACATTTCCCGGACGGGTACCTCGGTGCGTTCAGGTGACCAGCTCCGCCCGTGGTCGTCGCTGAATTTGAGAACAAAATGCCCGAACATGTCGGCACGTCGCAGGTGGAATCCAGGCTGTCGACACGGCAGATCCCCGTGTTCGATCCGCTCCGAGTTGTAGGCATAGAAGCAGTAGATTCGGCCGCCCGGCACCCTCAGCAGTACCGCGTAGGACGCCTCCGGCCCGTCTGCCGGCTCAACGTCGACCGGAGCTGCCCACGTTCTGCCGAGATCGGTGCTGCGGAGGGTTACCACGTGCTGGCCGGGTTTCCCTTCATGTCCCTGCCCCGTGGTCATGACGGCCAGCCACGCTCCGTCCGCTGTCTTGAGCACATAGGGCTGATCGCTGTAGTTCTCAGAGGGGATTTCCCAGCCGTTGGCGATGTGTCGTGAGTCGGAGATGGATGGTTGGGGCATTCTGTCGTTCATGGTACATGGCTCGACGGTTCACGATTCTCTGATCTAACGAATCAAGGAATCAGGGAGCGCTGGATTGAGGAGTCCATTTTCCGGTCCATCGGAACGGGTACATTGTGTGCCCCACCGTCCGACTTGCGGCGACCGTTTCGGCGTAGGGGGAGTCGCAAATGTCGACGAATCCCAGTTGGCCGTTCTCGCCGTCGAGATCGCGTCCGGTGCAGGGCTCTGAACGGTAGCGGAACCAGTGGGCACCGACGAACTGTGGATGGGCGAGGACGGCACGCATGTAGTCCATGAGCAGACGGGCCCGGTCGGCTTGATCCCTTGCCTCGCGCAGGCCGGGGAAGAACACCCCACGGTCTCTGGCGCCGAAATGCCACTCACCGATGATCAGCGGCACATCCTGCTTCCCGGGGAACGTGAACGCGGCCACCTCTTCTGGGTATCTGTAAAGATTGTAGCTGACTACGTCGCAGTACGTGGCGGCTACAGTGGCCGGTATCCGGTTGAACGTGTTGAAGCGGCTGCCCAGGTAGAGGCGCCCGGGCGCCATCTCCCGGAGCACGCGCTTGATGGTGCTGAAGTACGTTTTCGCGACCTGTTCTAGAAACGCGCTGAAGTCCGTCCGTGCTCGCTCCGGATCGGGCAGTTCTCGGGAGGTGCAGACGGCGTCCCAGGAGGCGTGTTGTGTGCCCCAGGCCGCGTTCAGGCTGTCAATCGTGTGGTGCCTGCTCCGCAAGAGGTCGACGAAGGCGCGTTTGGCGGGTTGGTCTGCGGGGGAGGCGAGCGTTCCCGAGGGAATCACATCCCCGGCGAATTCCAGCTCGTTGTCGACGAAGTAGCCGATACACCACGGGTCGTTCAGTGTGCCTCCGTACCAGCGTTTGAGCACTCGGCGTAATCCTTGTTCCCAGGAGGGATCGTGGACATCCGGGAAGCGTTGATTGTGGTCGCTCTTGTCTCCCACATAGTTGGCCGTGGGGATGTAGAACCCAACCGTGTAGGGGGTCTTCTGCATCGTGCACATCGTGATATCTGACCAGTTGCCGATTGTGTTCAGTCCCCAACTGTGCAGGCGCGAGTGGGCCATCTCTCGGGCCAGGGGCTGCCAATCCGTCCCATACCGCCGCCGCATGTTGGCTTGGCCGAATGAGAAGCCGGTCATCTTCTGGTGCTTGTAGGGGCCGCTCCACGCATGACAAGGGCCCAGGAAGGCGCCGAACACGGGGTCCTTTTTCGCGGGGATCCAGCGGAACCAGCGGTCGCGGTCGGGTGTCACCGGCGTCTTCTTAGCATCCAGTCGGATGGACGTGATTCCGTACGAGAAGAAGAGCTTTCCCGCCGGGTCCACGAGCCACCATTTTCCATCCACTTTCTGAGTGCGGAAAGCGCCTGTCGCTTCGAGCATCGGCCCGGTTCGCCATCCTCCGAAGGCGTTGGAATCGGTCGGGCGGGGATGAAGGGCGAGGTCTGTTTTCTCCCTCTCCAGACGCACGGCAAAGTCCGCCTCTGTTCGCATTTTTCCCGGCCACTGCTGGTGCACATACTGCCCAAACCTGTCGACGAAGGGGAGGAATGGTTTCCCGTCCGGCGGGTTCCAAACCGGGGCCGCTGTCAGGCGCAGATTGCTGACCTCGAAGGCGAACGAGTCTTGCGGGCGACCGGCGTAGATCAGGATACGACTGACTCGAGTGACGTCCTGCTGAGGGGCTGCCGGTCCCCTCGGCAGATTTCCCCAAGGGCCTGCCCACATCCCAGGAAGCTCGATAGGCGTCCCATCAACGTCCGTCGGGGAAGGACTGTGGATGGCGACCTCAACGTGCTCCGAGCTGCCGGGGAGGACGTCCTTGTAGGCGTAGCGGAATTTTGGTGGGGACGTTTCTGGCTGGTCATCGAAGCGCAGGCCGATTCTGGTCGGGGCGTTCCCCACGTTTCGGACATCCATCACAAGGCGGCTGTACTGCGCGAAATCCCATGCTTCCGTTGGCGCACGAAGGACGATTCCCGGCCATCTGTCGCTGGCCGGGCCTGAAACGCGCAGGGCGGCTCCCGAGGCGCTTTGGACGACTGCTGCTTCACCATCGTGTTGCACGGTCGCTGACGGAGGCAGGCCTTCACTCAGGATCAGCAGCTCGCGATCGACAGGCAGGGGGGCGGCCTGGGCCACCGCAGCGATCGTCGCCATGACCAGGCGCACCATCTCTAGCCCGGATTTTCCATGGGCAGGACATTGTGGCGTTTGTTTCTCGTTCTGGCAGAGGCCATTGGACTTCACTTGGTCGATCCTTGGGCGAGATACCGTGTTTCCGAGAACAGAAGGCGAGGCCCACCCGTTGGGTAAACTTGGGGCACGCCGATCCTCGCTCTCGCCGCACGGGGCAGTGGTCACCACAGCACCCGCTTGCGAAAGCAAGGCTCGACCCACCCCAAGTTTATGAGAAGTGCGGGCTAATCCTCCAGGAATGGACCGGGGACGCACTCAATTTCACGCTCGACCTGACTGCAGCGTGTGCCCTGAGTTGTCCGGATTGCGGCTCGAAGAACATAGGCGGCCGAGGGGAGCTTACTCAGATCCAACTGCAGGTCTCCGCCTGCGGACAGGTCCTGCTTGGCGGTGACGTGGGGCGTTCCCTTCTCGTCGAGAAGCGATACGAGGAGGTCATGGCTTCCCGGCGTCACGGCGCGCGTCCCCATCACGTTGACGCTCACCGGGAGCGCTTCGGTGGGGAGCAGTACCGACGCGGGGGCGGCTATCCCGCGGATCATAGGTGACTTGAAGCGGAGGAGCTTGACCTGGGACACGTCGAAGGTCAGCTTCGTTCCGTGCGTGTAACCCCGTTCGGAAATGAAGAACTGAACCTTCTGAATGGAGTGCCACGGCGCTTCGCCCTGGCCGACGCTGGCGATCAGCGATTCTATCGGGAAAAGGACCGGGAGCCAGACACGCTGCCGCCCTCCCAAGTCCCTGGAGACTTCGTAGAACTTATTGGAGTGGACTGTGAACCCGACCGGGGTGGTGTCGTCCGCCACTTCGTCGCGGTCCGAATCGATCTTCATGCGGAAGAGCAGGTACTCATAACGGGCCATGTCGAGTTCATTTTCGGCGAAGGGGCGGTACACGCGGGGCCAGCCGATCGGGTAGTCTCCACCTTCGCCCCCTCCGTCGGTCTTGTGGTCCACCTGTACCTCCCAGCGCAGGCCGGGAACGCCGTCTTCCCCTGCTTCGGGCGCGACGGTGAGTGCTCCCTCACCGGTCACGTTCACCCATTTGGAGAAGTCTCCTCCGAGGTCACGGGCCTCAAGCTGTCCGCGCTCCAGCGCGGTCGAGATGAATGACTGGTCGCTGCCCGCCGCACGCGGGCTGGTGTCGGTGACGAGAACTGACGGGGCCGTGCCCCGTCGGGTAGGCGGATGGGGGAGCAGAGCTTGGATGGCCAAGGCCAAACGCCATCGCCTGGCGTTGAATTCGGAGGAGGCCCACATGCTGTCTGCGAGGTACTTCTGCTGAACGGTGATGTCGTGCCACGTCTCCTGAAGAAGGGCCTTGCCGTTCGCGACCAGGCTCTGACAATCGGCGTCGGTCGAGTTCTGGCGTTCCCATATGGCCTGCTGGAGCGTGTAGACATAGCGGGCGTCGTCACGGCCCTCGCGGAAGCACTGCCAGTAGACGGCCTCAATGACTTCCCCATCGTCGTCAATGCGTTGTCCGCAGCCTGAGCGTCTGCCGCGGAGATAGTCGAACTGGTCGTCGCCGGGTGTCCAGGCCCAATGCCAGGGGATAAGGGTGGTGTAGCCACTGCGCCAGAAGCCAAATCCATAGGTCATCCGGCCCCCCTTGCACATGACCCGGCGGTCTTTGACCTCTCCTGCGTTGTGGTTTGGGTAACACCAGTATTCGTAGCGGTCCTGGGCGGTGATCTTCTCGTAGGGCATGGAGTAGGGCTGTGAGCACCAGACATCAATGCCCGGGTGGTAGTCTGCGGCGTCGGAAGCGAGTGGATTCTTGGTGATATACGTCCGGATTCCGGCATCCCGCACGGCCTTGTAGACGCGGGATCCAAACTCCTTCTGGGAAGCGGTCACTTCGTCAAGCGGGCAGCAGATCAATTCCGGCCATCCCCTGGCTCGCCGTTCGGCTTCGAGGGCTTTGAACATGCGCGTGACTTCAGCGTAGAACGCCTCGGTAGGCATCTTGCTGATCTTCCAGTGCGATCCTCGCTTTCCGCCCGGGGTGGTCTTGCTGTAGATATGAGAGATGGCATTGCCGCCTGCGAGCGGGATCGGGCCTTTCAGTCCGGCGGCCAACATTCTCTCGAATTGGTCAACATGCGATATAGCAATCTTCCCCGGATTGCCTTCGACGCGCAGGTAAAGGGTCGGGCAGGCATCCAGTCCCAAGTCTGCCATCGCTCTGTACTCGTTGCCGAGGGCTCGATCAACGAATGCGTCGTCACGGCCTTTGAACTGGACCTTGTTCCGCAGGGCGTAGTAAACGGAATAGTGCTTGCCCGGGTCGGCCTTGAGAGTGAAGGGGAGAACACGCAGGACCAATGGAATCTCGAGAGCGTCTGCGGTTTCAGCATCCCAGACTGTGACCGTGCCGTGGTAGAGCCCCGCCGATGCGGTGGGCGGAACGGCCACCGTGAGCCACCAGCGCTGGCACTCGTCGGCCGGAGAGGAGTGGTGGGTGACGCGTTCGAGCAGTTCAGGGACTCGGCGGTATGTGGTCCTGGACGTGTAGCGGGGGTAGCCGACGTTCCAGTAGGTCGCCAGGCGAACAGAGACCCGCGATTCCGGGATCTCTCCTGCGTTGCCCTTCAAGGCCGACGCTTTGACCCTGAAACTGCGGAGATCGCGAATGGGGTAGACACTGAACGTGACCGGTTCGAATTCGCTTGGCGTGGCGAATGCTGAGAGGCGCTTCAGGCGTTCGTGCGGCAAGGGGTGCGTGTTGGGGTGCACAGGGTCCATGATCGGACGCTGGAACAGAAGGAAGCCACGGCTTCTCTCTGCTTCAGTGAGCTCGGGAGCGGGTGCCGGTTCCACAAACGGCACGTCGGTGTAGGTGCCAGGAACGGTTGGCTGCTGCCGAGCACGGTGTTCCGTCGGATTGTCGTTAGGCTTGGGCACCGAGCGCAGGGCAGCATCGGCAGGGAGTGTGGACAGCGCACCAGCCGCCCATAGGCAGAGAGAGAGGACACATGTTGGTGTTCGCAAGTTAGGTTTCCTTTGGCGTGTTTGTGGGGGGCCTGGGAGGCGCGTGTTCGGCGGCACTGGATTTGCGGCCGGGCACATCGCACCGGACGCTCACAGCATCGGCCCCCAACATATTCCCTGGGCGACCAAATGCCTCAGAGAGGCGGCGGCTTCGACGACTGTGCACGTTTAGCATCGGTATTCCGAGTCATTGCTCCAGGGACACGGGCAAGGGGTCTTCACACTCCCAACTCTCGCCCTCAATGTCGCCGTCGAAATGGAACAGTGCCCGGGTGTGCTCATCCAGCTCGAAGTCGCTCTTGCGCGAGGGTTCGAAGTCGCGTGAATACCGCTGCACGTCTGAGACGCGGAGTTCGTCCACAAGGCCATCGATGTTGGAGCTTTCATACTTGCGCCCGATGTACAGCTCGGTCGGCATGTGTGCCGGTTCGTTACCATACCAACGGTAACCCGTGTTACTGCCCTGCTTGCCGTTGATGAAAATCCGGGCGATCAACACATCGTCACGGACCTTCGTGCTATAGGGTGGATTCCTGGGCACAAGACCGTCTTCGTTGCCCCACACCCAGGCGACATGTGTCCACACACCCGGTTCGAACACGGTCCGGCGGTAGCGCCGTAAGGTGGTGTAGTTTGCCAGGCCATCGCTATAGAAGTGGCCGTACAGGACGTGTGAGAAGAGGAAATCGTGGGTCGCATTGCGGGTCCGTGGCTTGACATAGTGCCACAGCGACCAGGCGTGCTTTGCCTCAGAGCCGAGCTGGATGAGCGCCTTGGACCCCTTGGGCTGCAGATCGCAGGTGTGCCAGCTGGTCTTGAGCCAGAACTCGATCGTGCCTTGCTTGAAGGGAAGGAAGCGCAGGCCGTCACCGGAGGGATGCGCAGGGCCGCCGGACAGCCTAAGATAGCGCCTGCCGGTCAGGTGGACCGCCTGGTTCTCCGGCTTGTTGACAACGCTTGGAACGTAGAGCTCTTGAGGGAGAGGCGGCTGGTACACCTCGGGGTTCTTTCTCTGCCATGGAATGTCAGGCAGAAAATAGCTGTCGGGCGACTCGGCAGCGAAGAAGGGAGGGATATTCCGTGTACTGACAAGCTCATTCTTGACTGGAACGAAGCTCCACAACCCCGGCAGGTCCGCCGGCAGCTCGATCCAGCCATGTTGCGGAGTTGCGTCTGGCCAGGGGGCGCCCGATGGCCCCAACAGCCGCGCGGAACCCTCGAAGAAAATGGCGCCGTCCTCGGTCCCCTCGGGAAGGCTGAAGTAGTACGGGATGGGGGGGGCCTGGGCCGGGGCGGGGCGCCAGTACTCGGGTGCGTAGACGACCATCGGCGTGCGCGAATCCGCGTAACAGAGGTGCAGGCCGTTGGCTGGAGCCGTGACTCGGTATGCTCCCCCAGGGCCGTCTTTGGGCAGGCGGATGGTTGATCCGCCCGCACTCGACCGCGTCACCCGGAACACGTCGAGTCCGTACCGTGTCCCGACATTGACCGCTTCCACCTTCGGGCAGGCCGTGATAATGTCGCCGGAGGCACCTGTCGCCTGGGACTGGGAGCGCGTGAACAGGTCGACCGCCTGTTCGCCGCCCTTCTTCACGATGATGCTCGAGGGAAAACCAAAGTCTTCGTAGCCGATCCAGCTTGCTGTGGGCGTCTTGTCGGCTCCCGATTGGGCGAGTGTCGCCATCGCATACGGCAGCCCTTCGAACACGAACGTGCAGTTGGCGGCTCCCTCGCAGCCGACTGTGTGGTCTTCCTTCGTGTCGTAGGCACTTGCGGAGTAGCGCAACTGCGTGACCAACACCTGAGGCACATGCGGCCGGCTGGCCTCCCGATAGAGCAGAGATCCGACTCGCGCCTGCGGGTTGCAGTAGCGGTGCGGCCAGGTGCCCAGTAGCGGAACCCACCAACGCTCGGCGATCTTCATGAGCATGTCATGGTAACGTTGGCCGCCGAGGATGTCCCAGCCGTCCTGGATTGCCCGGATGTCGACTTGTGTCTTGTAGGTGGTCGAGGTGTATGGGCGGTTCTTGGTCAGGTCGATTTCCGCCTGCGGGTCGTAGAATTGGTCGGTTGTACGCTCTGCCATCGCCCGCAGCACCGGGTCCCAGGTGAAGGCATAAGTCTGGACCAAGGTTCGGAACATCATGAGTGATCGCCAGTTTTGTGCCGCTCCCGCCGGGCTCCAGTGACGCTTCGCCCCCTCCGCAAAGTCGAACATGATATCTCTGGCTCGGCGGTTTCCGGTCAGGTAGTAGTCCCAGGCGATGAGATTCATGTTCGTGGTGCTGGAGTAGTTCAGGGTAGCAGGTCCAGCCCATGGCATGGGCAGGTTGTGTGGGGTTGAGGGCTTCAGGTCCGAGCCTGGCGGGGAGTGGAACAGGCCCTTGATGCGGCCGTCACCATCGCACTGGGCTACATCCACATCCATGAACGTTCGCGCCACGTTCTCGATGAAGGCGCGCTTGGCTCGGTCGCCGGACCGGCCGTAGAGTCGCCATTGGTCAACCTTGAGCGTGTACATCGCCTTGCTGTAGCGCTTTTGAACGACGTAGTTGCCTCTGTAGCCCAGGTGTGGGCCGTTGAAGTAGTCCACAAACCCGTAGTCGCCCCATTGACCGATGCGCTTTGCCCAGAAGCGGAAGGCCGCATCGATGGCTCGTTCGGCGTCCGGAAAACGCGTCGTGTCCTCCGGATGGATCTCGCCCATCGCACTGGACGCGCATACCCAAGCCGGATCGGTGTGGGCGTAGACCTGGGCTGAACTCAGGTGTGACAGTCGGGCAGCGGCCTTGGCGGGGGCTTCCGGAGCCAACGGCGCAATGGCCAGGAAGCTCGTTCGTGACCAGCCCACGGCGTTGCTCTGGTTCCTGAGCGCGCGCTCAACGATGGGGATGCGCCTTGTCTCGCTGGTTGATTTCTCGTGCCAGTTTTGCAAATCCCAGCGTTTGACCAGCGCCGGCATGCGGAAATCCAGTTCCTGCCCGCCACGCGAGCTGTGCAGCTTCAGGTTCACCCGATTGCCCGCGACAACGAACTCTTTCGGGTGTTGCCGGGCGGTCTCTCGGCACGAGATGAGGAGGCCGCCGGACGTGCCCGTCAGGGCTGCCCAGTCGCCGCACTCCTCCCCCTCGGACAGACGTACTGTCTGGTTGTCGGCGGGGATGCGGTCAACACTGAAGTGGTTCACGCCATGAGCATGTCGGTAGTGGCCATCCTGGAACATGGCTGCAGCTTCCCCAGGGGCAAGAACCTGTGTGATGTGCTTCTGCCAGTCCTCACGAGCTGATCCGAAACTCGCTGTTGGCTTCGCGCCTGGTGCCGTGGTGAGTTCCCAACCGATGTCTTGGAACCATGTCTTGTTCGTGTCCTGCGTGATCGTGAAGGTGTGGGTGACCCGTGCCACGGGATGTCCGGAAAACAGTTCGACACGGGTGACATGGCGGGCGAGCTCTCGGCCGTCCTTCGTCCGGTAAGGTCCCTCGAACCGGATGCAGGCAGCCACCGGGCCATCCGCCTCGATCCGGACGTCTTCCCCATCTGCCGAGGCCCGAGCGACGGCTCCTGTCTGGTCGACCACGTAGAGCCCCCGTGCGCCTTCGCTGGTGGCCCCCGTGCGCCCTTCCCGGCGAATCTCCCGGATCGGCGACGAACCGGGGCCGAGGACGTACAGTGCCGCGCCCGTATCGACTGTGATGGCATCGCCGTTGCGTGTGACGGCCAAGGGGTGGGGCTGGGCTGGGCGCGGGGGCACGTCGTCCGTCCCGCATACCTCAACAATGCACCCGTTCCCGGAGTTCACGATGGCGTCGAAACGTACCCATTTGATCGCTCCTTCCGGAGCCCAGAGTCCGGTCGCCTCGCACTGGAATGGCAGCGCTTTCCCCAGCTTGTCGACAACCCGCAAACCACCCGTTTCCCACAGTGTTCCTGCTCGAAACGGGACCCCGAACGTCACTGGCCAAGCCGTGACTGAATCGATGCCTTCAGGGGGATCGATCTGCACGGGGATCCGTGTGCCTGTTGCGAGTGGCTCGTCGGGACGGGTCGTCGACAAGAAGGCCTCCACGCATCCGGTGACCGTGTCCAGTTCCACCACGGTCACGCGCAGAAGGGCCGCCGCAAGATCGTGCCGCCGCAGGTCGACGTCCAATGCACCGTCCGTTTGGCTTGGGGTGATCGTCGTCTCGTCGAGCGGCGTTGATTCACCTGGGCGGAACAGGGCAGCGGTCACCTTGCACCCGCTCAGTTTTTCGCGGGTCGGAGCGATCTGGAGTTTGCCGGTGATCCAGCGTTCCCCCGGACGTGCTTGCAGACGTTCGAACGTCAGACGCAGCCCCTCACCCGACGTCATGACTCGAGCGTCGGTGGAGTCAGCCTGTGGTGTGTTCCCTACCCGTCGATTTTCCGGCGCGTCGGGGAGGACGAGGACGCTGGCTGTGGGATCCCCGTACTTGCCGTTCCAGGCCGTGGGGGCGAGCGAAGGCCCGTTGCGTCCGATATTGAACCCGACATGGCGTTGCCACTCCGTCAGTCCGAAGGCTGGGTATGGAATGGCCATCTCGACGGTCCAGGCGTCTTCACCGATGCGGGCGGCGTGTTGCCAGCGCGGGTCATGCTCCGCTTTGCTTCGGCTGCCGATTTTGGTCGCGTCGTAGATGCTGTTGGCCGCGTTGACCACGAACTGGTAGGAGGTCGCACGAGCCAAGTCCGGCGCGATCCACATCTCCATGCAGTCGTCACCCCAGACCTGACCATCCCGTTCGTGGATGTCGGCCTTGGGCGGCTGTCCGTTGCGCAAATCGCACCGCACCGCCAGGTAGAGTGCCTGCTCGTCAGCGCAAATCCGGACACTCGTGCGTGGTTCCTGCTCCCCCAGGGACCCGATGACTGCTGCCTCCTGCCACGCTGCGTCATCCACGCTGCCGTCCACAACCGGGGCTGCCGCAGGTCGCGGGCACGTCAGCCGCAGCTCAGGCGGTTGCGAGAACCGCGCCAGTGGATCGGGCGCGAAAGTGAGCCGCAGCGATTCTGCTCCCGGAACGGCTGGCGCTGTGGACCAGAGGACCAGGACGAGCAGGCTGGGGACGGTCAGATACTTCGAGGGCCTCTCTGGGGACACTTTCACAGCCTCACCTCTCTTTCGGGTCGGTTGGCTTCCAGAACACGGAGAAAGTTGCCGCTCAGGATGGAGGCGATGTCGTCGTCGGAGTACCCTCGGGTTACCAGGCCAACGGTGTAGAGCGGCCAATTCGTCCAGACGAGGCTTCCTCTGGCTGCTTCATCGGAAGCTCCCGAGAGGGCATGGTTCTCCGGGCGCCAGTTGCCCCACCAGCGGTTGCCCTGGAATTCCGGCTTGGTGTAGCCGCTGATGCCGCTTGGCCACTCGGCCTGGTAGGTGGTGTCCGTGCCGATGGCCACATGATCTGTGCCGACCACGGAGGCGATGTGGTCGATGTGGTCGAGCATCGTGTTGAGATTGGCTTCCGGGCCCAGCATGCTGGGCAGGACATAAACCCCGATGAGTCCGTCAGTGTTGGCGATGGCCTTGAGGGCTTGATCGGTCTTGCAGCGCATGTGATCGAAGAGGGTTCGGGCGGCTGTGTGGCTGGCCATCATCGGCTTCGTTGAGGCGGCAGCCGCATCGAGCGTAGTCTGGATGCCGCTGTGAGGGATATCCACGATGATCCCGACGCGGTTCATTTCGGCGATGAGGTCGTGACCCAGTGCGCTGAGTCCGGCATTTGCCAGTTCGGCACAGCCGTCACCGACGGCGTTGCGCCGGTTGTAGGTGAGATGCATCAGGCGGATGCCCAGGTTGTACCACGTCTCGACCCAGCTCAGTTCCTCACGTCGATCCTCCAGTTGGCCGACGATCGGGGGGCCATTGCAGCTCCAGACAATCGCGATTTTTCCCTGGGCACGTGCTTCCTGAATCTCGTCTGCCGATCCGGCCTGCACCAGCAGGTCGCGGAACACACGGATGCATTGGCGGGACATGGCCATGCGCTTGATATCCTGCTCGCGTGACTTTCCTTCCGCCACAGTCAGAACAGTCGCGTTGAGGCCGGTGGCCCGGATGGCCAGGAGGTACTCCCTGGCCGCCTCTTCATCGTATGTGGCGGCGACTCCCCGCAGCATCCCCGCCCGCCAGGCCAGTTCACGTGCTCCGATGTGGCCGTCCTTCCATTCGTTCCACCTGTCGGCGAAGTCCGAAGGGAACACGCTGGGCAGAAAGCCGAACGTGTCACACCCCAGCAGGTTGCTATGCAACTCCAGGCCGTGTTCGAGGTCGGTCTGGGATGGTTTGAGCACATCGAGTCCGCGCTGCCACGCTGTTCGCATCAGGTCGTTCGTCTCGCGTTCCATAGGTTGCCTTCCTTGGTAGACGATCAGGCTGTCACGTTCTGTCTGTCGTGATGCGTCCGGTGAGCTCACGGGCTGGGCCAGTTCTCGGGGACGCGGTTCTTCTCTACTGCCCTGTCTATATCCCAGCGGACGACTCCCATGTGGTAGCGCGTGTGTGCCTGCACTCCGCGAGAGTAGTACGCTGTCACGACCGTGCCATCCGGCGATTGGACACTGGAGGGATATCCACCGTCGTGGGTGTCATCCAGGTTCACCAGGACAATTGGTGTGTACCATGTCGTGCCGTCAGGGTCGCCAATTCGTGCCCCGACTCCGTAGAACCCGGAGTGTCGAATCCCGTAGGTCAGGAGGATGCGTCCGTCGGTCAGTCGAAGGAAGTGGCCAGGCAGTTCGCCAGCGCCTGTGAGGGGACCATGAAGTTCCCACGTCCGTCCGGCGTCGTTGGAGACAAACTGATCAAGGTTCCGGCTGCGCGCGGCGGCCAGGAGCCGTCCGTCGCCGAAGGAGAACAGTGTGGTTTCGTTGTGCATTGGTGCCAGGGGCACGCACTCACCCCATGTTTGGCCGTCGTCGCGGCTGCTCAGGAAGAAACTCGACAGAGCACCATCCAGCTTCCGTGTGTAGACGCTGACGCCCAGGGTGCCGTCGCCACACGCAACGATGTCCCCGAACGGCACTGGTTCCAGGTAGCCCTCTGCACGGGGCGAGAACTCTACGACGCCGTCGCGCTTCCACGTTCGCCCGCCGTCTGCGGACCGACACACCCACGGGTGCAGAACGTTGCTCCTGCCGACCCCGGCCGGTTGCCACTCCTGTTCTTCCCCAGGCCCTGAGGCGATGGTCGGTCGGTCATCCCAGCCGCTGGCCAGAACAATGAGATCCCCGTTCGCAGCGAGTCCCGCAGCTACGTTCATCCGGTTGGTATTCGGTTCGTGAGGGGCAGCCGTCCCTCGATACGACCATGTGCGCCCTTCATCCAGACTGGTCCAGCACTCGACATCGCCTTCCCATAGACCGTGACATGGCTGACTGAATATGGTGCTGATGATGGCCCCATCCGGCATGCGCGTCAGGTTGGGCCAGGCACAGACGTTGTCGACGGCGATGTAGCGTTCGGTAAGGGGAGTGCAGACTTCACGCATCGGCTGGACCTCTCCTGCTGGGTGCTGTGGAACGGCTCAAGGGGACGCACGGACAATGCGACAGGATCGGGGAAGATGCAAGGCCCCCCCCCGGGTTCGGCCTTCCGTGATGCCTCCCCGGGGTCTCAATTGGAGCTCGTTCCAGCGGGACGGCGTAAGATGTGTCGGTTCGGACGCTATACCCATATTGAAGGGCAAGACGGTTGCACGGCAAAACGGTCTGCGGTTTGGTGTCCGAGGTCCGCTGTTCACCAAGCTTAAAGTGACGGCCTCCGGTGAGCGATCGTCTGCGATGGTGGGAAAGGGCAAGATGACACATCAGCTTAGCGTCAGAGACCGGTCCGTGTGGATTGTCGGGCTCCTGTTCAAATGTCCGTTGGGGACGCCGGAACTGCATTGTCCTCTGCAGGATTTGCGGGATACCCCCATCGGGGAGCGTATCCGCGCAGTCTACGGCATGCCTGACAGGGAGAAGGAACGAGTGATCTGCCGTCATCAGGCTTGTCTGGCCGCCCGAGAGCAGGCGAACACGCAGGTTTCGCTGTCGACCGTGTGATGCCCCGGGTGAGTTCGGGAATGGGGAGGGGGATTGGGGGCAGTGCTGCTGGCTCAAGGCACGGTCGCCTCCAAGAATGCTCCGCTGTGGCCTCCTCCCTGGAGGGCGTGTTCCCTGGTCCGTACTGTGACTGGCGGTCGCTGGGGACATCGACCCTCCAAAAACGCTCCGCTTCGGACTCCCCATTCTGACCTGACGTTCTCCCCCGAACGGGCTCCCGTTGGCCGCCTCAGCGAGGTTGTTTCAAGGGGGTGAAGAGCAGCCAGTCGACGTTGAGGGAGCCTTTGAGATTGGTCAGCTGCAAGGTGTGTTTACCGGGGGTCAGGTGAATCGGGACCGGGTTCTTGTAGGCATCCCCAACAACGAAAATGCCCCAGTCGTCCGTCTGCGAGGCCCACCCGCCGGTGTATCCGAACTCCACTGCGGCCAGGCGTTTGTCCGGGAGCTCTCCGTCGATCTCGATTCGGCGCACGACGCGGCCGTGGTTGGTGGCGACGCGCAGGGCCAGAGCGTAGTCTGCCTCGACCGGCACGGAGACAGTCCACTCGACCCAGTGTCCGCCTTTGTCCCAACGCAGGATGGCGTCGCGTGACGCATTGACTTTACGTGAGTTGGTCTCGAGCTCGCCGCCTCCCCCTTCCGCGCTGTAGGTCTCGGCTTCTACGAAGATGGGCAACGCCTGTTCCGGTGCGACACGGTGGGCGAGCAGCGTCGTCGCCGTTTCCGCGGTTGTCGGCGGCTCGTAGCGGATGTCTGGCTTGCCCGGGCCGCGGGGGATGGGGCGCTCGGGTTGGGCTTGGACCGGGGAGACCACCAGGTTGGGGCCAGGGCCTATCTTAGCCGGGTCGAGTTGCCGGCCGTTCAGGATGACCGTCTGCGTCGTCTCAGGGCGGCGGACGAGCAGGGATTCAGTCGCGGCTGTGTCGACCTGCATCGCGTCAGGCATCCAAGACGCGGAGGCATGCGCAATTGGTTGCGGCGTCCGCAGGAGCAGAGCCCCTTCCGCTCGGACGAATGTGCCGCCATGGATCAGAGCGCGACGGGGTGTTCCCTCGGCATTGCGCCGCACATAGGCAACCCGAGCATCCGTATCGAGGCCGCTGCTGGTCAGGGACGGTCCCCGTTCTTCATCCCGCAGCAGCACGACGTCAGCGAAGGCTTCGTTGCCGGTCGCGCCCTCGATGTTGAGCATGACGGCGCCCTCCACCGGCACACGCGACACCTGCAACGATGCTTGCTGCTCCGGCCGCTCCGGGTACAGCACCGTACTGAAGCGAATCGGTAACGGGCCTTGCCGGGTGAACTGAGCCACTTGGGCCGACCGCTTCCCGTACCAAAGGTAGGAGACCCAGCCGTCCTCGAGGGTCAGCGCCAGCCCTGGTGATTCGGCCGGTGCGGCAATGAGCAGGTTTGCGCCCTCCTTGTCGTTAGATCGCGCTTGTAGGTCGTTGGTCTCGGCCGTGAGTGCGGGTTCGAAGTGGAAGCGTTGGTCACAGCGGTGTTCGCCCGGCCCGGTGACGTCGTCAACCACAATCCAGTATCCGTCAGCTCCCACCCCAACAGGTTTGACGAACAGAATGCGCCGGTCGTGAGTCAGCCCGGGGTAGGCCTGGTGGCGTACGTGCAGATAGTCGAACTGCTCAGCGGGGATCCAGGCGACACACTCGGGGGCTGGTTCGCGCTCCATATTCTCGCGGTCAATGAGGATCGTGTTGTGCCCGATCGTTCCCTTGAAGTACTGGTTGATTTTCGCGGCGTAGGCGTATCGCCCGCCCTCGGCCAGGAGCGTACGGCCATAGGCGTACAGTTCGAACGTCAGGTTGTCGAGATGGCAATGTCCGTAGAAGCCACCGGCATCGCAGAACAGCCAGAGGGCGTTGCTGTCTTCCCAGTCACTGCGCATGGCGTAGAGCCCTGCGGTCGGGAATGCATGTGACGTATCGACAGGTGGCACGCCTTGCTTGCCCTCGCTGGCGACGTAGAGGAAGTCCGGCCGGTGGAAGCGCTTGTAGGCCCGCTCGAGGGTCGGTCGATACCGTGCTTTCCCGGTGTCCCCAAGCACGGGCATAGTGCCATCCGGTTTGATGCCGTAGAGATAGAAATCAACCATCTTCTCGATCCGGCTGAGGAAATGGTCACGACCCTCGAACGCGACGTCGTTGAGGGCGAGCAGTTGGAGGACGGACACAAAAGTCTCGAGGCATCCGCCATGGTAGCCAGGGGTGCGCTCAATGTGGATGCCGTCACCGAGAACCTGTGCGTCAAGCTCTGCACGGGTCCGGTTGAGGCCGCGTTCGAGCCACACGGCGGCGTCCTTGAACTCCGGGTAGAACATGCCGAGCATGAGCTGCGCCTTGGCCTCGTGGATGACCCAGTTTCCGCCGCCGGCCTGGTGTTCCATAAGGAAGCGGGCGTGTTGCTGGATTCCCTTCAGGAACACGAGCAACGTGACTTCATCGAAGGCGGCTGCGCTGCGCATCTGCAGGAGGGCGGCCGGCCATTGGTGGATCATACGCGCGGCCGCATTGAGCGTGCTCCAGGCCATGCGCTTTGTCTTGGGATTCCAGCGCTCGATGGGGTTGTCTTTGGTCCAGTCGAGTAGCTGCTGGCGCCACTCTTCGGCATAGCGTTCATTGTAGGAGATCCAGTACGCGCTGCAGATGTCTTCCCAGCGCTTGTGTCGATGAATCTGGGTCGGCCACTCACGGTCGACGATGGGGTTGACGTGCCAGTTGAATCCCGGGCCGAAATCGAACTCCTTCTTCCCGTAGAGCTTCTCTGGAATAGGGTAGAGATGGCGGCACAACTGGTCGACTTGCGGCACTACACGCGGCTCGCTCTGGGCCACTGGGGGCGTCGGGCGGTTACCTGTATCGAAGAAGCACACCGGTCGTTGTCGAGCACGGAAGTAGACGAGAAGTTCCCGCAGCGTCTTGTCGACGTCGCGTTCCTGCCACGCCGTCCGGGTCGCCTCAAGCCCGGGCTGTGACAGGTCGAGAGCATCGAGGAGGGCTGCATCACTGAGGAACATCTCCTGCCACCAGGTTACGAAGTGGTCCAAGTCTGCGAAATCCGCATCCAGCGTGGTCAACGCTTGGAGGGCTGTGGTCGTGGCAGCTGCGGTGATCCCTTCCAGTCTCACAATACCTTCCTGCAACCGCACAAAGCGTTCCCACATGCGGTTTTTCTCGGCAAAGCGCACCAGCTCGGCCTGGATTCTGCGGTAATGTGCGAGCTTCTCGTGCGCGGCCCGACTGCGGAGTTCCCAGGAGCCGGCAAAGAACGTATGGAAGGCCCAATTGCCGTCGCGTTCCAGCAGGCTGATCCGTTCACTGCCGTCGGCCATCCGGGCTCGGACGCGCCAGTGGTACTCCGTCCCCTCGGTCAGCGGCTTGGTGAGCTGCACGTGCGGTTCGGTGAGTCCTTCTACCCGTTCTGTGCAGCCCACGTCGAACATGAGGCTGGTGGAGAGCTCCAGCGCGTAACTCACGGCGCCTGGAACACGTTGCCAGGAAAACGTAGGGGTGTGTTCCGCCACACACGCATTAGCGAGGGGCTTGATGATCTGGACCGCATCGTCCGGCCGGTAGCAGCGGAGCGACACCGCATCCCACCAGACCTTGCCGGAACCGTACAGGAAAAGGACGGGATGGATGCTCCGGATATCGTCGGGTAGCTCGAGCAGCGTTTCCGTGCGACGCCAGCCGGCCGTGCTGACCTCGCCGCGGGCGTAGTGGGTGGCGTGGACTTTTCTGGCCGCATTCACAAAGGTCAGTCGGGCGCAGACGCCCAGATTCTGACCCGATACCACGTTTTCCGTCCGGTAGTGCCCGGCGAACAGCACCACGGCGCCCGGCTCGATAGAGGGAGTCATCACGGTTCGTCGCGACCATCCGCCACGGGCCTCCGTGTCGGGATTCTCAACCGTGATACTGACCGTGCCCGAGAATGCCGCCTGCTTATCCACCCCGACAACGCCTCTGGTGTCAGAGCGGAACTGTCCCCAGTGTTGGGGGCGGAGGCCTTCGTCCCGGAACTGCTCGACATCGCCGTTCACGAATAACTCGTTGGTCGGTAGCGTTTGACCGAATGCCATCGCCGTCGCGATCAGTGCTACCCCTGCGATTAGCGCGCGCAATTCCGTTTTTTTCACGACAGATCTCCACGAAGACTTCCCGGATACCGGTGGTACAATACACGCGACCGGTAAGAGCGCTGGACCAGCTCGGTCTATTCCGAGGCGCGTTGCGTAACGGTTTGTTGTGTCCCCTGAGGAGTGGCCCATCATGCAAGCATTGATCTTTCGCAAGGTCCCGATGAGCGATGGTATCCTGTTGGCCACGGATGTGTGGCTGCCGAACGGACCCGGGCCCTGGCCCGTGGTTTTCGTGCGCACCCCCTACCATCGACAGGGCGGCGGGGGGGCGGGCCAATACTTCACGGACCGGGGCTATGCGTATGTCGTGCAGGATGCGCGCGGCAAGTACGACTCGGACGGTGTCTTCCGCGCGCTGGACCACGAGGCTGACGACGGGCAGGCTTCCCTGGACTGGATCGCGAACCAGCGCTGGTGCAACGGGCGCATCGGTATGGTTGGCCGCAGCTACCTGGGTATCGTCCAGATTCCGGCGGCAGCCGCGGGCCATGAGGCGCTGCGCTGTATCTCACCCGGGGTGTCTCCCAACAGTTTCTTTGTGGACTGGATTCGCTACGATGGGTGCTTTGCGCTGGCAAACATGATCCGTTGGCCGCTGACTCACGACGTTTGTCCCACCAAGCCGGCCGACAAACACTTCTCCTGGCCGGAGCTCTGGGAGATTGCCGCCCGAGGTACGCTCAAAGACGTAGAGGACCGCATTGGCTTCGTGTCGGCACAGTTACGCAACTGGGTGGATCGCGATCAATACGACGACTACTGGGCCTCAATCGATCAAGCCTTGCTTTACCGGAAGATCGCTTGCCCCGGTCTGCACCAGGGCGGTTACTTCGACCACCTCTCGCGTGGCCAGTTCAACTCGTTCCGCGAGATTTCGGCGAATGGCGCGACACCCAATGCCTGTGCCAATCAACGCCTGCTCGTTGGGCCCTGGGGGCATTCCAGTTGCGGGGCGATGGAGTACGGAGACTGGACGTTTGGACCGGCCGCGGGCATCGATCTGTCAGCCTACCAGCAGCGTTTTCTCGACCTGTGGCTCAGAGATATCGACGATGGGATCACCGATGAGCCGCCGGTCAAGTACTTCCTTATGGGGGAGAATCGCTGGGAGGAGGCCCCGGAATGGCCTCCCCCCGGCAGTAGTGTTGATGAGTGGTTCCTTAGTTCGGACGGCAATGCACACGGCCTCGCAGGAGGGGGACTGCTGAGTCGGGAGACGTCCTCTTCAGGGAGTGCTGACAGCTACACGTACGACCCAAATGATCCGGTGCCAACCCTTGGTGGACAGGTCTACTGGGGGGTGTCTGAGCAGGTCAAGGTCGGCCCAGCTGAACAGCACCCGATTCTGGATCGCGGGGACGTTCTTTACTACCGCAGCGACCGCCTGGGCGAGCCCCTGAGAGTCGTCGGGCCTGTCGAATTGGATCTCTGGATTCAGTCGTCAGCATCGGATACTGATTTCATCGCTAAGCTCTGCGTGGTGGATCATCTTGGTCGCGTGACGGCGCTGACGGTTGGGTCGCTTCGTTGCCGGTACCGGAACAGCTGGTGCGAGCCGGAGCCGCTCAGCCCGGGAGAGCCGACCCGTATTCGGATACAGATGAACAACCTTGCTTACACGTTCCCCGCAGGCTCGCGGCTCGCCTTGATCATCACGAGCTCATGCTTCCCGCGGATTCTGCCCCACCGGAACACGATGGCCCCGACGTGGAGGGAGACCAGTGCTCAGACGGCTGTGCAGGATGTGCTTCATGCCCAGGGATTCGAGTCTCGTCTGCTGTTGCCCGTGCTCAGCGCATGAAATCCTCAGGCTCGTCGCCGAGGCGGTAGAGCAGGACACGTCCATAGACCCCGCCTTTCCCACCGCCGGTGAACACGCGGAGGACGAGGCTGTTCTCGCCGTCACGAGCGGCTTCGGTAACGTCGATCTCAAACGGCGTATCCCAGCTCCTGCCGGGGACGAATGCATGTTCGCCGACTTCTTGGCCGTTGACGTAGATTCTGGCTGCCGCATCCACACCTTCGAATCGGAGCATGAGGCGCATACCTCTGGGCAGGGCTTTGGGGGGCAGTGTGAAGCTCGTTCGGTACCACCCCAGGCCACGGTAGCCCGCCGCCGCGATGCCCACATCCTGCCAGTAGCCGGGGAAGGGCGTCTGTTGCCAGGCCGAGTCGTCGTATTGCGGGTTGTTCCAGCCTTGCCCAAGGCCTTCGTCGTTTTGATCCAGGCGCACTCGAGTGTGCCCGGCGACGCGGCCCACGAACCGGCTGCCCGGGATCGTGGGGAGTGTGACTGCGGTGGCGGCTCGGGAGGCAACCTGAATTCCATGCCAGCGGGGCACGGCTGTTCGCGGGTTGCGGTGAACGCGGAGGAGTTGGGCCGCCTTTGATTTCGGGTTTGTGACCATACGGCCCAGTCCGTGTTGCGTGAGGTAGGCGACGACTTTGGCCGCTTCCGCTTCACCGATGGCCATCGCTTTGGCCTCGGCGGCGGCGAAGGCCTCGCCTTCAGGTGTCTCAATGCCATCAAAGCATGAGGTCACGGCCCGAAGATAGGCCATGGCTCGTTGGGTGTAGCCGAAGGTGACCCGTGTCGGCTCGAGGCGTCGCCTGATCACATCGTTGACTGTGGCACTCCCGGCCTCCAGCAAGTGGCGCTCCAGATCGGCCAACGCCTTCGGGGTAAACACCTGTGGGGCGGCGATCCACACCCGCTTGTAGCCGAAGGGAGAGATGCAGTCTTCGGACTCCACGAAGGCTTGAGCCAGACGCTGGTAGAAGCGACTCATCGACTTCCCGCCTGCCCCGTAGAAGGCCTGACAATAGTCCAAAACCAGCGCGTCAACATCGACACTCGTGTCCCAGACGAGGCGTGTTGCCAGGTAGAAGTCGAGGCCCACAGAGCCAAACGCCCCCGCGCTCCATTGCGTGTAGAAGCTCTCGGCCCCGATGCGCTTGTAGTACGCGATGTCCTGTTTCATGATGTGAGCCTGTGTGTAAAGGAGGCCCGCCCAGGCGCCTTTGATGTAATACTCGTAGATCCACAGGTGCTCGCTGAGTTCGGCCCATTTTTCCAGGGGTTGGCGGAAATAGAGCCTGTTTCGTTCACAGTTTGGGTCGTCGATCGTGTGGTTGTTGCAGGCGTACGTGTGGCAGGCCTGCACTGCCATGTTCGGCTCCGGGCGGTACTCCGGGGCCAGAGGATAGCGCATGTACATGGCGTAGGCTCCCGTCTTCAGGATCTTGTCCGGGAAGACCTCAGCCACGCGGCGGGAGACCGCCTTGTTGAAGGGGGCGAGGCGGTCACTGTAGCGTCCCCAGAAGTCGGGCTTTGGACGGTCCAGGGCGATGCATGTCGGACAGGTGCAGAAGCCTCCACCGTCGTTGGGGCAGAGCGCGACGATGTCGATGCGCGGGTCTTTGCGGAAGATGTCGATGATGTTGTCTGCGACGATCCGGATGACGTCCGGGTTGGTGGTGCAGAATTGGGTGTTGCTGTAGTTTTCCGGTCGCCGCCGTTTGCCGTTGACCAAGGGGTAGTACTCGGGGTGTTCATCCCAGTACTTGTCCGGGGAAAGGAGCCCGAAGAACGAGTGGAAGCCCCATTTCCACACATAGCCGACTCGTTCGTCTGCGACTGTTGTGTTGACGTTGCAGCGGTTCTTCAGCGCCCAGCTTCCCTGGCCCACCCACCGGATTCTGAAGTCCGGCTCCTCGTGCACGTCCAGCGCTGGAGCCACGAGTGGGTCGTGTCGGGGCACCACATCACCGTCGGCTCCCGGATGGATCCAGCGGCAGCCGAGGGCTTCGAGGAAGGCATAGGCGCCGTACAGAGCTCCCAACGGACTGCCCCCCACAATGGCGATCGATGGCCCGACGGTCTTCACTTCGAAGCCGTCCGGGTTCTTGAAAAGGGATGTCTCGACGCTTAGGCGGATCGATCGTTCCCCGGGTTCAGTGCTGATCGCCAAAACGGCGCTCGACATGTCAAGGATGTACCGCTGAAGCTCCTCGGCAGCGTGTGCGAGCACGGGGTCGGGATCCGGCCCGATGCAGATCGTGGTATCTGTTGTGCCGCCGACTGCCAGGACGATTGCGTTGCCCGTGGCTTTCTGTCGGGCGCTGGCCAGGGCTTTGCGGTCTTCGGGTGAGACCTGGATGGTCCCGAAGGTGAAGCGCGACACCCAGACTTGGCGGTCTCGCGAGCTGAACCCGAAGCGCTGTGTTTCGCCCGTGGGGCTGATGTCCCTCGGCCGTAGAATGAAGCGGATCTCTTCCCATTGCGGTAGCCCCGACGGCCGTCCCATCCCCACGGTTCGGTACTTGATCCCGTTGTGGGCCACGAAACTGAACTCGTCCGATGTCCCCCAAACATCCATGCGGACCTCGCAGAGCCCTTGTGGCGCGGCGACCGGGACCTCCACTGCGGCGTACCCCGCTTTGCCGTCACCCACGCCGGTTTCATCCCCGTTGCGGCACCACCGTCCCCCTTTCTGTTCCGGGCTCCCGAAGGACCGGAGTTTGAGCAGACTCCGCTTCTCGTCGGCCACCTGACCGATGGCGAGCGAGAACCCAGGTGTCGGGGCAGCGGTCACGGCAGAAGCCAGGAGCAAGGGCAAGATGTACATGGTCGATGGTCCCACGATGTCCCAGGGCATGAAGGGCAGGGGGCTTGATGGTCTCAACTGTACCGCCTCATTCGGGGTGAAGTCCAGTGCTCGTGTCCGTTGGCGCTGGGAGGAAGCCCGCTCCCGACAGTCGCGGCTCTGCAGGATGTCGACGGGGAGACAGGTGGCGACTAAGGTACCGAGCTGGCACACGAGTGTTTAGATTCCCTCTGATCTCAGTGCATGTCTTGGAGAACGTGACGCATGAACGCAGCTTTTCGGCTAGTCAGCCTTCTCATCTTTGTTGCCGCAATGGTCACACGGGCTGCTCTGCCGCCCACGGTTCCCCCGTTACCAGACGGGGCGTATCCCGAGTGGGATTTGGGCAAGGCCTGGCACCAAGAGTCGGGCCTTCGGTCGAAGATCTGCCTGAACGGGCTTTGGCGTTTCCGTTCGGAGCCGCGCCTGGAGGTCATGGAAGAGGTCGAGACTTACTTCGAGGACGCGATCGAGGAGGAGACGATCGAGGACTGGTCGGTCGGTGAGATCCCCGGTGCCATGCTCGACGTCGGCCTCGACCCAACCCAGAAGACGCGCGGCAACGCGAGCATGAGGGTTGATCTCGAGATTCCGGCGAACACGAACTTCTACCACCTTACCCGCCTGGCCACCGTTCCCTCCGGCGTCAAATTGACCTTGCGGGTGGACATCCGGGCCGAGATGGAACGCGGCGATCTGCACATCGAGGTGCAGGATGCACGTGACTACAAGATCTACACGGTCATGGGCGAGACGTTCGGGAGTCTCCCCGAGTGGAAGACCATCGAGTGTGGATTCGTGGCCCCGCCGGGAACAAGCGCGGTCAAGATCCTGATTCTGCGGAACCATGGGGCCAATTCCGGTTGCAAGGGCACGGTCTGGCTCGACAACCTGCGCATCGCCAAGATCGATCGTCCCGCTGCCCCGGGCATCACGCCGCCGACCGACGATCAATGGGGCTTCCTTAAAGTCCCTGGATCCTGGAACAGCCGGCATTGGTCTTGGCGTGGGAAGGTTTACTGGCACACGGACGATCTCGCACGCACCCGCAGTCACACGCTGCGGTTCGGCTGGTTCGAGCGCGAACTGACGGTGCCGGAAGCCTGGGACGGGCGCCGGATCCTGGTCCAGCTGGATCGGGTGTCGACTGACGCACGGGTGTACTGCGACGGGGTCGAGGCTGGCAGTACAGGTTACATGGGCGGAACTGTTGAGGTGACCCGTTTCGCTCGGCCCGGACAACCGCTGAAGCTGGCGATCCTGGTTCAAGCTCGGGACAGCTGGGACATTCTGCCCGGACTTCTGACCAAGCCCAGCAAATCGTGGCAGGCGATGCTGCCGGTGATGGGCATCGCCGGGGATGTGTTCCTGGTCTCGGAGCCGCGGGAAGGCAGCGCTCGCCTGGGGCGTTGTCGGATTGTGACGACGGCCGCCGAGAAGACGATCTGGGTTGCCTCGGAGCTGCTCTCCCCCGCCGATGGAGCTATGCCCGCCGGTTTGAGCATACGCTGCGAAGTTCGCGATGGCGAGGCCGTGGTCAAGCGTTTCGAGGCGCGCGTGGCCGCCGGGGCAGCGATTGCGGAGTGCGCAACGGATTGGCCGGAGGCGACGTTTTGGGAGATCGGCAATTCCAAACTCTACACATTACATGTCGCGTTGATCCAGAGCGGACGCGTCATCGACGAGGTATTGCCCGAGCGTTTCGGCTTCCGGGAGTTCGAGATTCGGGGGAAGTTCTTCTACTTGAATGGGATCAAGCTCAACCTCGTGCCGTCGTCGTACTGCGGCTTCAAGCTGGGTTGGGCCACGAAGGACGCCATGCGGCATTGGGTGACGGGCGCACTCGAGGCCGGCTACAACTTCGTTTATCTGGGGGAAACGGATCGTCCGGGCAAGCCGGAGGTGGCGAGCCACCTACTGGAGGTCTGCGACGAGCTCGGCATGCTCTGCGCCGTGAGCCCGTTGGGCATCGGCCACAGTGTCTATCGCCGGATGGACAAGCCGGAGACCTGGGATCGCTGGACGCCCGTTGTGCGCGAACGTGTGCGTAAGGATTGGAATCACCCATCGCTCGTCTTGTGGCGCATGAACATGAACCTGAACTGCTACAGGCAGGACCAGAACCCGTTGGTGTTGGATGGGGAAATGACGTTCGAGCCGGAGTCTTCATCCGCGATCAAAGAGGCGGCCATGCTGAAGTCCAACGCCTACGTGCGTGGGCTCGATCCCACCCGGCCAACCTACAACCATGCCTGCGGGAAGACCGGCGATATCTACAACCTCAACAACTACTTGGGTTGGCCGGAACTCCAGGACTTGCGGGAATGGCTGCGTGTCTGGGCAGAGGAGGGCGAGAAACCGATGTATATGGCCGAGCAGGCTACGCCATATCCGGGCGATTTCCAGATGCGCGATCCGACCAACTGGTGGACCAACGAGCCGGTGATGACCGAGTACGGAGCGATCCTCCTGGGCGAGGAGGCGTACAAGCTCGAGGAACACGACTATGTGGGCTACTACGACATCGCCTGGGATGCCAAGGGGAAGTCCTGGCGTTCGTCGTACGGCTACTTTTGCCACGCCTATCCTCCGACTCTGGATGTTTGCTCGTCTCGCTACTACGAGGCCATGTTGCCGGCCTGGCGCACCTGGGGCATCTCCGGGGGTGTCAATGCATGGGAGAACACCTGGCGCCGGTTGATCAAACGGACCGAGGGCGGTGTGCTTCGACAGACCGTTCCGGACTTGCCAATTGAGACGGACTGGGAGAATCTGCAGCGCCCCGGCTTCTCTGCGGATGTTTGGCAATACGCCCACGGCGGCGGCGGGGAGATTCGCTGCCTTTTCGACCTGGGACGTCCCGAAGAGAAGGAGTATGTCGAGCCCACGATGCGCGGGAGGGTGATGCCTGAGCTGATCGCTCCTCTCTACGCCTATATTGGCGGCCCGGAGGAGCACTGGTTCGCCCAGGACCACGCATTCCGCTCCGGCGAAACCGTGGCCAAGAGCATCGTGTTGCTGAACGATCGACGCAGGTCGACCACCTTCTCGGTGAGCTGGCAGGTGACAGGTGACGGGCAGGTCATTGCCGGAGGCACGGGGGCCTCCACCGTGGCTCCGGCGGAGTCCGCCCGGTTGCAGTTCCGGTTCGATGCTCCTTCCGTTGAGGATCGTACGGATTTGCGGGTTACGGCCAGTGTGTCCACCAACGGCACGACAGTCCCCGTGAGGCCCTTCGGCTTGCAGGTCTATCCTGTGCCACGTCAGCAGGAGCGGCTTCTGTCGGGGTGGGTGTTGTGCGACCCGGGAGGCAAGACTTTGGCCGCGCTGCGCGAGGTCGGACTGACTATCCCCATCATCTCCCCGGCTGCTCAGCTGCCGGCAGATGCACGCGTCCTGGCCATCGGCTGCAATGCACTGGGGCAGGTGGCAGGTTCCCAACTGGTTTCTGATCTGTCGCAGCGGGTTGCGGCAGGTCTGCAGGTGCTGGTCTTCGAGCAGACCGCCGAGGCTCTGCGGCGGACGTTCAGTCTGCGTTGTTTCACACCTGGTGCACGCCGTGTCTGGATTCGAGACGCCGGCCACTCCATTCTGAGGGGAATGCGCAACGACGAGTTGACCAACTGGCGTGGCGGAACGACACTCGCTCCCCTTGATGGCCCTCCAGAGAGCCTGGACACCGTACAGCGCTGGGACCGCGTTTGGCGGTGTTCGCAACTGGGCGTTGTGGCGTCGATTGTCGTGGAGAAGCCACACATCGGCCCGTTCAGGAGTTTGGTCGATACGGGGTTTGACTTGCGCTATACGCCGCTATGGGAGGTCACAGAGGGGGCTGGACGCATGGTTTTCTGTCAGCTCGATGTGAGTGGCCGTGTCGGGCGTGGCCCTGTCGCCGACAGGCTTCTGGGGAACGTTGTGGCAGACATTGAGACGTGGCGACCTCGACCGACGGGGATCGCCATGCTGGTTGCGACATCCGCAAGTGCACCGTTGTCTGCGTTGCGTGCTGCAGCCGCGGACTGCCCTGTGCAGGGCGCCGGGCACGTGCTCATCGTGCCGCGAGGCGGGGAAGCATGGCTGAACCGAAATGCCTCCGCCATCAAACCGTTCCTGAACAGTGGGGGGACGCTCCTGGCTGCCGGGCTTTCTGAAGCTGAGACCCAGATGTTGATCGAGGCCGTCGGCGGGGTGTTCGGGGCAAGGGCAAATGAACTGTGGCTGAATCCGCTGTCAGGGGAGCTCCCGTCCGCGTTCCGCGGCGTCTCTCCGGCTGCCATTCACTGGCGGAAGAAGTTGACTGTACCGGTCGTGGCGACACTCCCGGACGCCGGGTGGCGCTGTGAGACGGGGGTCTTGGCGAGCATTCCCGTCGGCAAAGGCGAGATCGTCTGGGTTTCTGCCTTGCCCGAGGACTTTGATCCTGAGCAACGGCCTGATCTGGTCTTCAGCCGGGTCAACACCGAACGCCTCTACAGCATTGTGCTGGGAAACTTGGGGGTTCAGGGAGGAGCGGTCTGGTCGTCGTGCCTGTCTGGAGGGGGCACCGAGGCCAAAGAGGAGCGCTTCTACACCGATCAGCGCGCTCCACGCGACGACCCCTACGCCGATATGCGCTGGTGAGGCAGACAACCGGAACTCACGTGTTCTGATGCACGCCTTGCCGACCAATCAAGACGATGTAGCTGTCCGGGGTAGTAGCTACTCCGCTGTGAACACCATCGAGGGCACGCACAGCCAGAGGGCAGAAGCTCGGAGAACTCGCCATGCCGAATTCGACCATTTCCACCCGGCCGTACACACGAACGCGACTGACTGCCCCCGCTGCAACACTTGTGCTTTGCCTACTACTTCCGGTCTGCAAGGGGGCAGCCGTCCCAGCTTGGGAGCAGTTCGGTGAGCATGCTGCTCAGGCCGTTGAGCCGGTTCGACCTTCCCCGCTCGGTGAAGGACACCTTGGCCGACTCGACACTGGTGCCAGTGTGCGGTTGTGCTATCCACTTCCGGCCAAGGAGGCGTTGGCTGCGTTCTGGCTGCGACCGTGCAATGTCGTGGCCTATACTGGGCGTGGCACTCGCTATGAGCTCCTGATCCGCAGAGATAGCCCAAACGGTGCGCTGGTCTACACGGGGCCGGTGGCGACGAACGGTGACCGTTGGAACGCGCAGAACCGGGACCGGATCGATCTCACTGCGAGCGTTACTGCTGCGGACAGAGAACGCGGCCATATAGATCTGTTCATCAGCGGGGCAGTGACCGATGACGGGTGGACGGTGTATCGCCATTGCTCCGGCCGCCCGATGCCCGCGTTCGTGGTCGTCTTGGATGAGACCACAAGGCAGGCATTGCACACCATGCGTTCTCTCGCGGCGGCCGGCGTATCCCTAATCCCGTTGCCGTCGCAGATCGAGCTCAGCAGCGGTCCCCCAATGATTATTGATGGGCGGACCACTATTGCCGCGCCGCCGACACTGAATCACACGGCGTCGGAACTGCGTGACATCGTCGCAGAGCGCACAGGTGTCACGCTCCGTCTCACACCAGCCGCCCAGGAAGCGACAACCACCATCACGCTTCTGGTCTCGCCGACAGGTGCGACGGTGAATGGCGCCTACACGCTTGCCGTCACGGACCGCGGCGCCATGGTCACCGGCGCGGATGCGGCCGGAGCATTCTATGGCGCGATGACGCTCGCGCAGCTTATCCACGCGGCGGCCGGGGCCGTGATCGCACCTGCGTGCAGCATTGACGATGCTCCTGCGTTCCGCGAACGCATCGTGCAATACGACATCGCGCGCGGACAGACTGTGCACGTGCCCTATGTGAAACGCTTGATCCGTGAACTGGCGCGCTGCAAGACGAACGCACTGTTGTTCTACATGGAGGATGACTTCCGGTTTCGGGAATACCCATTTCTCGGCCGCGACGGCACATTTACGCACGCTAAGGCGCGTGAGCTTTCCAGCTACGCACGGCGCTACCATGTCCGGCTGATTCCCCAGTTCGAGTCGCTTGGCCACGCTGGAGCCGTGTTGGCGCACGAGGAATTCGCGGACCTCCGCGAGGCGGGTAGACCAGGGGTGTTCTGTACCTTGGCGCCACGGACATGGGACGTGCTGGATCGTGTCTTTTCTGAACTCGCCGAGGCCTTCCCTGACAGCCCTTACATCCACGTTGGCGGCGACGAGTTCGAGCACGGCTTCGCTCGTTGTGGCGCGTGCCGTGCGTACGCTGCGGAGCACGGTGCTGGCGGCCTTTATGCCCTGCACATGACCCGACTCAGTGAATTGGTCAAGAAACACGGTCGTACCATGATGTTCTGGCCGTCACACCGTGGCCCCAGCGACGAGCTGAGCGACATGACACTGAAGAACCACGCGGCTATGGCAAAGGACTGCATTCCGACCGAGTGGATCTACCACGGACCGGCTAGCTACCCAACTATCCGGCAGTACCAGGACTGCGGCTTCGCGGACATCTTCTGTTGTCCGGCAGTGGTCAGCTACTCGCGGATCTGGCCGGATTTTCCGACCACATTTCGCGGAATCCGTGGTTTCTACCGGGCTGGCGCAACCGCACACTGTGGCGGCGCCTACTGCACGACGTGGGAGTTCCGTTACGGCGCGCTACTGGAGAACAGCATGATGGGGCTGATTTACGCTGCTGAGTGCTCGTGGAATCCCGCCTCAACATCGCGCGCGGATTTCTTCCGTCGCTTTGCTGGATGGTGGTTCGATGTCCACACTCCGGGCAGTGGTACCCTAGTCGAACAGGCACTCTTCGCGCCGTTCCCGCGAACGCCACAGACGGCCTCTCTCTCCTCCAAAGATATGCGCCGACTGTTTACAGCCCTGCCGTCCCGGATTTGCGCGGATTTGCTCGAGAAGAAGCCAGCTTTCGCAGAGAACGTGTCGCACGTACCTGAGCTCATGCCTGTGCCGCGGAGGAAGCTCGCGCAGCTGAGCGCTGTCGCAAGGCGCAATGCACTCACGTTGCGCGCTGCCGAAACGGCCTTCGGCTTGCTCGAGTTGCAGAGCATGAAGATCAGCATCCATCGCCGCATCGCCGCTATCTTGAGTGAAGCAGCGACGGAGGAACGTTCAAGCGCCGCGGCCACTGCCGTCAGCCGCGCCGCACAACTGATGTCACCGCTCCACGTGGCACTGAACGCCTCGATTGAGCGATACCGTGAGTTCGTCGAACGTTGCGGTGGCAGCCGGGCCGACCTGGCGCAATTGCAGGCGCAGGCTGACGACGCGACGCAACTCACTCAGCGCCTGGACAGTGTCGCAGAACAGATTGTGGCCGGGAAGATGCGTCCCCGCGATCTTTCTATTCCTCTCTCGATGCTACTAAAACGCAACTTGATACGTATCGGGACATGGTCTCCCGAACAGGTGTCGGAGGAACCCGTAACGCTGCGCTTCGATGTGACCACACACCTTACAAGGCCAGAAGCGTTTGAGGTCGAATGGGAATACACGCGCGGTGCGCATGGTCTATCGATCCAGACCACGCGCCTCCTCGCCGATGGTAAGACGCTCAGTGAGGACAAACACCACGGTTGGGCAGGGGCAGGTTCGAGCGGCAACGTTTACACGCTCAATCCCACGGGCAAACCGCTCGGCGCCAAGCTCGTAATCGAGGCGACAGTCAGCGCCAGAGGTGGCAATGACTCTGCCGGCACGCTTTGGCTGATCCGTTGAACGGATCAAGTTGCTGACGCATCCGAAAGGCCTTCAGACGGTGCGCATCTGCCCACATCGAGCCGTTAGAGAGGGCAGGGCGCGTCCAGGGGTTTGTGGGTGAAGCTTGCTTCCCCGTCGGCGTAGGGGGCGACGGTCTGGCCGTTGCCGATGAGACGCCATTGGTAGATTACGAGGCCATCGAGTCCGACCGGGCCTCTGGCGTGGATTTTGTTGGTACTGATGCCGACTTCGGCTCCAAGACCGTAGCGGAACCCGTCGCTGAAGCGGGTGCTGCAGTTCCAGAAGATGTCCCCGGAGTCCACCAATGCGAAGAAGCGGTCTGCGCTCTGCCTGGCTTCAGTCACGATCACATCGGTGTGCCCGGAACCGTAGGTATTGATGTGAGCCACCGCATCGTCGAGACTGTCCACCACGCGGATGGACAGGATCAGCTCAAGGTACTCGGTGCGCCAATCCTCTTCCGTAGCCTGGTCGACCTCGATGATCTGTCGTGTACGGGAGCATCCACGCAGTTCGACGCCTCTCTCTGTCAGGGCCGCCTGGGCAACGGGCAGAAACGCCTCGGCGATGGATGCGTGGACGAGGAGTGTTTCCAGCGCGTTGCAGACGGCTACGTATTGGCATTTCGAGTCAACCGCGATGGCAACAGCTTTGCCGACGTCTGCTGCCGCATCGACGTAGGCATGACAGATTCCGTCAGCGTGGCCGAGAACCGGGATGTTCGAGTTGTCCATGATGTACTTGACGAACTCATTTGAGCCGCGTGGGACCAGCAAGTCGATGTTCTCATCCATGCTGAGCATTTCCTGGACATCAGCACGTGTCTCAAGCAGTTGCAGCCAACCTTCCGGGAGACCAGCCTCAACGGAGGCCTCTGTGATCACTGCGGCCAGCGCCCGGTTGGTGTTGACCGCCTCGCTGCCTCCCTTCAGCAATACGGCATTCCCGCTTTTCAGGCAGAGGGTCGAGATCTGGACGAGTGCATCGGGGCGTGACTCGAAGATAACGCCGATGACGCCGATCGGGCAGGTGACGCGGTAGAGATTCAGCCCGGCGTCGAGTTCGGTGGCGCTTTGCGTTTGGCCGACCGGGTCAGGCAGGCCGATCAGGCTCTCGATACCGTCGACGACGTCGGCGAGTTTCTTGTCATCAAATTTGAGCCGTTTGAGCAGCGGCGATGCCAGGTCGTTTTCCTTCGCAGCCTGTAGATCGGCTGCGTTGGCTGCCAGAATCTGTTCGCGTTCACGGGCGAGCGCATCGGCGACTGCCGCCAGTGCCGCGTTCTTCCGGTCGGTGGACATGGCGGCCAAGTGTATCGAGGCGTTCTTTGCCGCTTTGGCCATATCGTGTGTCGTCATTG
>Ga0209045_1000813_pt1 | contig 33540 bp, 28 predicted proteins | sample SaaInlLV_10m_DNA_4_FD_184664 | JGI IMG/M metagenome (GOLD analysis project Ga0209045, IMG submission 184664) | Marine microbial communities from expanding oxygen minimum zones in the Saanich Inlet - Saanich Inlet SI072_LV_200m_DNA (SPAdes) (version 2) | ecosystem: Environmental > Aquatic >...
ATTTCATTTACCGCACATTCAAGAACTTCAGGACAGGTGAAAGGATTATCAGCGGTAACCCGAACTACGATGTCAGCAGGAAAGACATCAAGACACTTTAAATAACGGTTAAGGACATCGTTTTCATCTCCACGCAATACTTCAACTTCCTCATTTCTTCCTAAATCGGCGATCGTATCATCCTCTATATTCTCGGTTGTTGCTAACATTATTTTGTATCTGTTTTCTGGCAATCCATCCTTTAATCGCTTTAATAAGAACGACAACATTGGAATTCCGTTCAAAAGCATCATTGCTTTTCCCGGTAACCTTGTGGAATTAGAACGGCATTGAACTACTACAAGATGTCTTCCAGACACCTCGCTTTTATCTACGTAAATTGTGGAACTAGAGGCTTGCATTATTTTCCAATGCATCTCTATCAATTGCATGAAATGCATCTATATCCTGTTTCATCATCCTTCCCTCCAACCATTTCAGATCTTCGGGTTTTAGTCGGGAGGTTGGACGGCATAATAAAAGATCTTCTGTTCTCAGGGTATCACCTTTTTTCAGAGATTTTGCAGTGAATACTCCACGACGATATTGTGTGGCATATCTACGATCCGGTCTATTGTGGAATACTTGCTTCGTTCCTTTCATTTGCCGAAAGAGTTCGATATCGGCTATCAATTGCCTTAGCAATTCAGCATCTACTGAATGGTAATGGTCTGCACCTTTTTTAGTTGTATCCAGCGTAAAATGTGTTTCAATTACTTCTGCCCCAAGCATGGCTGCAGCCAAACACGCTTTGGTACCCGGATAATGGTCAGAATAACCAACAGGCACGCCAAACAACTCTTTCAGATACGGAATAACTGCAAGATTAAGATCTTCTGCATTAGCGGGATACAAGGACAAGCAATGAAGCAGAGTTACAGGCCCACTTCTCATTTCAAACAAATAATATAATATTTCCGATATTTCCGATAAGGTCGCCATGCCGGTTGACAAATAAATCGGCTTCCTTGTTTCCGCAATGAAACCCAGAAGATATTTGTTCGTACAATCCATAGAGGAAATTTTGTATGCAGGGACTCCCACCTTCTCTAGAATATCAATTGCCCACGGGCTAAAAGGTGTTGAAAGGAATTCCACCCCACAATCATGTGCAACTTTTGCTAACTCCAGATGTTGTTCAAGGCTCATTTCTCCACTCTGTATTGCCTGATAATGCGGAGCCGAAGGCAGTGCCAAATCTTTTGCCTTGTAAGTTTGAAATTTTATAGCATTCGCCCCTGCCTGGGCAGCAGCCTTTATCATCTCAATAGCCAATTTCAATTCACCCTCATGGTTAAAACCAATTTCTGCTATAAACTTTATCATTTATGAACTAAATCCTAATGGTTTAAACAATTTATAATTTTAAGCAATCTCCGAGAGTACAATACCTCACTTTATATGAGAATTGCAGTGAATGAATTGTTGCAGAAAATATGGCCAGGAAACTAACTATCAAGTAATTCAACCTCTTTTTTCAAATAAGCCAGGTTACTGTCTTCTCTCGGAATTACACCTTCAAGAATTACCGGATATTGCCTTATAAACTCCTTGGTCTTCCTGCTAGGTGAACTTCCTACAATTGACCAGAGGGCGTGATGAGGATCACAGTTTATATAACCCTTCTTAGCATACATATTCTCTTTGTCCAAACGGGAAGAATAACTGAAGTGTATCTGTTTGATACGGTCACGTAAAGCATCAACCAAAACAAAGTCATCAAAGGTAAAGTTTTCATGATCCTTGATATGACAAATATCTAAACATAATTTAAATTCAGGGCAATCATTGAAAATCTGAATTAAATCGCTTACACAACTACCATATCCGCTTTCAAAACCATTATTTTCGATATAGATTTCTACGTGAGGCAGTAAAGCATCTAACACTCTTTTGGCTTTTTTTGGTTCATGCTGAAAATGATGTGCATGTATTATTATGGTATCCACTTCAAAGCCTTTTAGCATCCCTGATAAAATATCCAGCTTTTCAGATATACATTTAGAGCTTGTTAGAAATTCCTGCTCCATATCTCCTATATGCACTGATTTGTATTTTAACTTTGAGAATTGTGAATAGAACCACGGCTCAAAATCATCTACACCACGCAATTTATCAGGTATCAAGAAAATCTCCAAACCCTGAGACAAAGCCTTCTTTTCTTCTAAAATTTTGAATTTCATTATGCAATCCTGAGGAGTGCCAAGAAGTTTCATTCTCTGTTCTGTATCTGTGCAGAAATACCAAAGAACACCCGTACCAGGTACAATATAGGACATCTCAACCTTAATTAATTTCGTGGATAGAAAAGTAGAAAACGTTTATCATACCAAGGTCCAGTATGTCAAACTCAAACAAGAATAGCATAACATAGAGACGCTTTTATCTATTCTCTCCAGATACCGTCTTCCCATTCCATCGTCTCCATGTTCCAATCTTCCGGAATCCATTCAACCCCATATTTTGCTGTTCCATGGCGGCAATTCTTACATGCCGGAATATCTATTCTCCGATTTTCCTTTTGTAATAGCCTTATCTTCTTCAACTTATCTGAATGCCAGGCATCCTTTATCGTTTTCTCGGGATAGTTTAACGTTTTTTTCTTATTATTTACGGTAATCTTCTTCAACTGTGAACCTGGATATCTTCCTAATACCATCTCATCTTCTTCATTATGAGCGCCGGTGCAGGGCAGTATACAACCATTAGCAGCGACGGTAAGCCGTTGAAAGGGATACTGACATGCCCAATCCTTCAAAACAGCCTCTTCAGGAAGGTTTTCTCCTCTGAAATCCAGAATTTCATTAATCGTTACCCAGCCAACACCAATATCCTTCATAAACTGATAATATGCCATGGGATCCTTTGCGATAGGAGGGTATATAGTATTTGTTCTTATCTGTGGACGCTTCTTTCCCAGTTTATCACGGTATGAAACTAGGACCTCTATACTTCTTAACACTTTTTGAAATGCGTTGTAATCTTTCCCCTTTTTATTTACCGGGGTCCTTATTTTTCTATAATTTTCTTCCAAACCATCAATAGAAATACTGATCCAACTCGGTTCTGCCTCGACAATCGCCTTTGCCATTTCTTCATCAATCATTTGTCCGTTGGTGAGTGAAGTAATCTCTAGTATTCCTTTTTTCCTGGCATATGCAAGCACATCAGGAAACCCGACATTATTTCTATCATCATCTTTAGAACGATACGTTGTCGATTCTCCACGCCAGCTGAAAAGCATAGACGGTACACCTAATACTGCACACTCATCTATAACATTCTTTACTATATTCCACGGTAACATACGCTGCGAACCGATGGTGGAGGATTGAAACTCTTCTGTTATCGTATAACACATCGGACAATTCAAATTGCAGCTACTCACAAGCTCGCAACACACTGCTAGTGGAGATTCCCCAGGATCAAACTCCTTTGCCCTCCGATACCACTCAGACCTGTATTCGTTGTATTTCTCCAATTCCTCTTTTGTCTCAAATAACGATCTCGTAAATTTTTCCATCCTATCGGGACTGTCAAAACTGTATTGCTGGTTGTTCACAGGCATTCTTCCTGTTTTTCTCTGCCACCTATCCGCAAGTTCTCCATCTCTGGGATGAATCTTAATTTTATCCTCTGCACTCATATTAACACCCTTTATGGATAATATAATTACCGATGACTAATGTATCAAGTCCGCAAGAATAGAATGTCTTAATTGCATCGCTTGGTGAACAGACAATAGGTTCCCCGTTCAGATTAAAAGACGTGTTCAGTACAATTGGAATATTAGTTATTTTTCTGAATTCCTCAATCAACGAATAAAATTCAGGACTCAACTCATTTGTAACCGTTTGAATCCGTCCCGACCCGTCAACATGGACTACCGCTGGGATTTTATCCCGTTTGTCCTGCTTGACGGAATAAACTTTTTCCATAAATGGGACATCCCCACCCTTCCCAATTTCAAAGTACTCTTCCTGTTTCTCTTTAATAACAGCCGGAGCAAAAGGTCGAAAACTTTCTCTGAATTTTACTGCCCTGTTCACTTTATCCTTCATATCGCCACTCCTTGGATCAGCCAGGATTGACCTATTGCCCAGCGCTCTCTGCCCAAATTCCATCCTGCCCTGAAACCATCCAATTATATTACCCTCCGACAGAAGTTTTGCTGCTTTTTTGAATATATTTTCTTCGTATGTATAATTCAGATTGTATCCCTTTAATGTTTCTTCGATTTCACTGTCGGTGTATTGCGGTCCATAATAATTGTGGAACATTGGAGTTCCTCGTTCTTCTCCCAGGATGTGATTGTAGAGATATAACGCCGCGCCAAAACAATTCCCGCTATCATCGGGACAGGAGGATACAAAAAGGTTTTCAAAATGAGTTAATTCAAGAACTTTTCCGTTGAACACTGAATTCATAAAAAGACCACCAGAAAGGACAAGATTTCTTTCTCTTGTCTGCTGAAACAGCCAATTCAGTAAATGGACAATAGCTTCTTCCGATATTTTCTGCAGTGCCGCAGCAATCTCAAAATGACGTTCCTGTAATTCGCCATTTCTCTCTCTGGCACTTCCAAATATTTCTACAAGCCTTCCCGTATACAAATTCGGTTGATCATGTAAAAAACCCTTAAAATAGCTAAGGTTCAACTCAAAGCCTCCATCTCCCTGAAATCTGACGACATCTTCTTTAAGGAGTTTATAGAATTTGTTATTTGGATCAGCATAGGAGGCTAAGGCCATTACCTTCCATTCATCTGAGTTTGCACTGAAACCAAGAAACTCCGTAAAAGTACTGTATAAAACTCCAAAGGAATGTGGATAATTAATACCTTTTATATAATTAATTTTATTGTCTTTTCCATGGCAAAATGTAGTAGATTCAAACTCACCCTGGGCATCCGCTGTGAGGATCGCTGCAGATGAAAATGGAGAGAGAAAAAATCCGTTTGCTGCATGTGCCCTGTGATGTGTAATATAGTAAGTTTTAGTTTGCCCAAAACTCCCTGAAATCTCCTGGAAAACGTAATCCACCTCAGGTCTTACGTACAGCTGCATAAGGTTATCCGGAACAGAATATAGCTGCTCAACCATGTGACGTCTCTGCCCAGAATAAATTGGATTAAACTTTGTAAAGTAGACACCAGGATTCCAGGATGTGGCGATATAATCAACTTCCTCCATTTTTATATTGGCTTCTTTAAAACAATATTTTATTGTTTCCAGCGGAAATTTCCGAGTAAGTTTTTCCCTTGTAAACCGCTCCTCTGCAGCAGCCGCAACAATTCTACCATCTTCAATCAAACAGGCAGAGGAAATATGCATCTCGTTATTAATTCCAAGTATTCTCATTTATTTTAATCTACAAAGACTCAGAGTTTATTTTGCTCTTTGAGGCCACACGTGTAAAACATATCGCATTGAATCTAAGAAAAAACCAGTACGTTGGTATAATCTCTGAGCATTCTTGTTTATTGATTGTGTTTCTACAAAGATTTTATATTTGTCACCATATTCTCTTGTAATCCCTGACATCAGAGAACAGCCTAAACCATGTCCCTGAAAAGGCCTCAGCACTCCAATAATGTGTAAAGCAATATTTTCATTATTAATAAAATTAATGGTGGCCATACCAACAGGCTGTGTCTCTAAATATACAACAGCAATTCTGTCTGCACGTCCCATACAATGATTCCTGATCGAATCAGACCAAAGATTTCGCGCTTTAGCCTGTGGAATATTATCGTCCATGTAAAATCTGCTAAATATCATTTCATCGGCCAATGGAATAAAAACGTCAGGATCAAAGGAATCAAAGAAGTTTACGGTGTGCTTAACAGTATCATCAGAAATGTGATTAAATATGTAAATGAGTTCAGTCTCAATAAACCGAGCGGAGCTCTTTAGCAAGCAATCTAAAACTACCGGAAAGTCTCCTGGTAATTTTATAGTAATAAAATCTGCATTCCTATTTTCAGCTATGAGTTTTTTAACATTATCCGCCAGCTCATATTGATTTATATCCAGAGAGGCATCTCGAAGACCAATTAGGCCACAGTTTAGATCAAGCTGCTTTGAATCCCATTCCAAGCGTTCATAAAAAAAGTTTTCATTCTGTAATTTCATTATTAATGCAATCCCTCATCATCAAAAAATCAAGAACGGAAAGCTTCTTTTCAAAATCTCCGTGTAGATGTTTATAAACAGGGTGCTCAAATTTCTGCCAACAAACGTTTATTCCTGCTTGTTTAAATAATTCTTCATCCAGGTAATCTTTGGAACCACTGCCTGTCAGGTACTCTTTCCCCTCTACAGACTTAACCAGATCTACTAATCTCCGGCTGCCAGTACTTTTAACGTTAAATTCTGAAGCAAAAACAACTGGTGTATTCATACCAAGCATCTTTGAACAAAGCCTTAGCAAGGTCATATTAAAGTTAATTAATAAATCATGATCCCTGTTATATATTTCACTTAATCTACCATAGACAATATCAAAATTAGGTGCTTTTTTATAAGCCATCTGGATAGTTTCTAGATGCCTCTGGCGCCAATTTTCATGATGGTCGATCTTTACTTCTTTAATGGTCTGGTGGTAACGACCCTTTTTATGAACAGGCACCGTTATCCATTTAATTCCGTTCTGAGTCTTTATCTTATCCCTGTGATACCAACCGCGCCTGATAAATTGAACATCATCCAACACAATATATAAATCACTTTTCTCCCACCGATCAAAAAATCCCAGCCAGGGGACAAAATCAGGTTGGTGAACTGTTATAATCATTATCTAATAACCATGGACAGTCTATTACATTAAATATCTAACAATCTCAAAACATTCTGCAAATTTAACACCAATCTTTTGGCCATCATTCGCATTCTGGTTCTTAAAGAAATCCAGCCATGTGTATCTTACTCTTTCAAGTTCTGATTCATGGGCTTTGATTACCTCAATTTTCTTATCAATTACATCTGAAATATCTGAATAAAAATTCCCCTTAAACGGCTGTTCAGTATCATAATAATTACAGCGATACATTAAAAACCTCGGGACATGACGTCCTGCCATTAAAGTATTTTTTGCAGCATAATAATGGTCCCGATGCAAGTCATGAACCCATGGACTATAAATTATATTTATATCAAGTTTTTCGATGTAATTATTAATTGTTCCTGTAAGTTCTTCACCAAACGGCACCATAAACGTATTATAATCCAGGCATATCAGTTCAGCTCCTATAATTGCTACTGCCTTCTTTCCTTCCATATAAGCAGTATCCTTATCTCTAACTACTTCACCATCAGGATTTTTATAAGCAGAGTTACAGATAACTAGTATAAATACTTTGTCACCTTTCTGAACATGCTTTATAAGTGTACCACTGCATCCTAATTCCAGATCGTCAAAATGAGCACCAACACCCAAAACATTCATGGCATCACTTCCCTTCCTCAAAATATTCTACTATAACATCACAAACACGATAAACATCTTTATCTGTCATGGAAGGATATAAAGGAAGCGTTACCTCCCTTTTAGCAACCTCCTCCGTAATGGGTAACATTCCTTCATGATAGCCAAAATTGCAACGGTAATAATCAAATAGGTGTATGGGCGGATAGTGTATGCTGGACTGTATACCATTGCTTTTTAAGAATTCCATAAATCCCTGTCTGCTAACCTCTTTATCTAACAAAACTGGAAAGATATGGCGTGATGAATAATCACCTTTCATGTTAAATGGCACTTTAATACAACAAACATCAGAAAGCCTTTCTTTATAAATTTGATCTATTTCGCGATGCCTTCTATTACTGTCTTCCAATTTCTCCAGCTGGGCAATTCCGATTGCTGATCGTATCTCATCAGTGCGATAATTATAACCAAGCTCTACTACATCATAACTGAAAGCACGGCCTTTGTGTCTGTCTAAAGTCATTGACGTCATACCATGTGATCTCATCAATTTAATCTTTTCAGCCAGACCATCACTATTTGTCGTAATCATGCCACCTTCCGCAGTAGTCATATTCTTATTTGAAAAAAAACTGAAACAACCAATATCACCAATTGCCCCACACTTTCGACCGTTGTATTCACTTCCCGGAGCGTGAGCACAATCTTCAATTACATAAACACCATGCTTATCAGCTATTTCCATGATATGATCCATATTACAAGGGTTACCCGAATAATGAACTATTTGAATTGCTTTTGTTCTGGCGCTAATCTTTTTCTCAATATCTACAGGTGAAATATTAAAATCACTTAGGTCTGTAATATCGGCAAATACAGGTTGTGCCCCGGTATAAACAATTGAATTTGATCCGGCAACAAACGACAAGGACGGGCAAATCACCTCATCATTCTCTCCTATATTAAGCGATAAATTCGCTAAATGAAGAGCCGCTGTACCGTTTGAAACAGCGATTGCATATTTAACATTCATAAAATCAGCAAATTCCCTCTCAAACAGTTCAGTTTGTTCTCCCATTGTCAACCAACCGGAGGAAATGACTTTCTGCACAGCTATCATCTCTTTTTCGTTAAACCCTATATCAAATAATGGTATTTCCCACATGGCTTATCTTCTCGATTCAGAAAACATCTTTTGGTAGAAAGTCATATTTGGATTCTTCAAAAACCCTTTGCGCCTTTACATAATCCTCGTGATTTCCTATATCCAGCCAGAAATCACTACAAGGATAGCCCACTACCTTTTCTCCACTTTCTAATAATCGTGTTACAAGGTTTGGGAAATCTAAATAGACATCTGGCTCTATATATTCCAGAACTTCCGGTTCATAGACATATACTCCCATACTAACCTTATACTCTGTCTCAGGCTTCTCTACATAAGAAGTTAAACAATCATTATTGTCTGTCTCTATGACACCCAACCCAACTTTATTACGCTTCTTATGCATACCTATAGTCAAGATACCCCCTTTTTCACGATGGTATGAGATTAATTTGGCATAGTCCATTGTTGTTAATACATCTCCATTCATTACCAGGAAAGTTTCGGACATCCCTTGTAAGGTACGCAACGAACCTGCTGTGCCGGTCGGTTCTAATTCCTTGTGGTACGAGAGATTTACGTTTTCCAGATCATTTATCCCATTTTGAAAATAAGCACGTATCAGCTCGGACAGATAGCCGACATTAAGTACAATATCTCGAAAACCATAATATGCAAGCTGCCGGATTATAATATCTAAAATGGGTCTATGACCTATAGGAACCAGGGGTTTAGGAAATACTGTAGTGTAGGGTTCCAGTCTGGTCCCCTTTCCCCCTGCTAAAATAACGGCTTTCATATTATATTGTATAAGCTCCTATATCGTATTTATTTAAATTGGACGATATCCATTCAATAGTACGTTGCAGGCCCTCTTCAATGGATACTTTTGGGCGCCAGCCAAAGGTTTTTTGTGCTAATGTACTGTCCGCCCAGAGACGCTCAACCTCACTCTTCTCTGGTCGCATACGTTTTTCATCTAGAACAATATCGTGATCCATACTTATTAACCTTGCTATACTCTTAGAAAGCTCACCTATCGAAATTTCAAAACCTGAACCGATATTAAATGTTTTTCCGCATGTCTCATCACTCTCAGCAATCCTAATGAATGCTTCAACAGTATCACTTACAAAGGTAAAGTCCCTTGTTGGATGCAGCGAACCAAGCAGTATATTCTCATTACCATTTGAAAGTTGAGTTATTATTGTCGGGATAACTGCTCTTGCAGACTGCCTTGGTCCATAAGTATTAAAAGGCCTTACAATTACTACAGGAAGATCAAAAGAACAATAAAATGATTCGGCTACTTTATCTGCTCCAATTTTTGATGCGGAATAAGGAGATTGCCCTTGAAGAGGATGTTTTTCGTCAATAGGAACGTACTGCGCTGATCCATAAACTTCTGAGGTTGACGTGACGATAACTCGTTCAATATTATAATCTCTACACGCCTGTAACACATTCAGCGTTCCTTTAATATTTGTGTCAATGTAAGAATCTGGAGAGTGATAAGAAAAAGGAATTCCTACTAATGCTGCAAGATGGAAAACTATATCTACGCCCTTTGTTGCCACCCTAACGCCGTTAGGATCCCTAATATCACCCGCAAAAACCTCTATTTGCTTTAGCTTTTCGTTAGAAAGAGTATCAAGCCATCCCTTTGAATTAAAGGAGTTGTAAAAAACAAAGGCTTTAACATCACAGCCTTCATCCAAAAGAGCCTCGACAAGATGGCTTCCAATAAAACCATCAGCACCTGTAACTAATACTTTTTTGTTTATTAAACTTATCTTGCTCAAAAATTTATTTAAGGCATATAATAGACCAAATTCTGTTCCGCTACGCACAACGGCATGCATAACAGCCAGCAAGCAAATACTTACATTGATTTACCTGCTATTCTATATTTCCTAAACCTCGCAACTCTCACACCTTCCTACGCAGAAATGTACCCCAAATGCATAAGGGCTTGTTTTCATCAAATTCCCGCAATTTTTTTGAATAGGCTTTTACAAATAATTCTACCTGCTATACGGAAAGGTTATACTTCTATTTCAAAAACTGAAATCTACTCAGTGTTCTCCGGTCATGTTTTTACGTAATAGTCCAGATACCATTTCACAAATTTCTCAATTCCTTGCTCAATAGGAGTGGAAGGTTTGAAGCCAACATCATTGACCAGATCATCCACATCGGCATACGAACCAGGAACATCACCTGGCTGCATTGGTAAAAGGTTTTTATCTGCCTTCTTTCCCAGACAATCCTCCAATACCTCAATAAATTTCATAAGCTCAACAGGATTGTTATTTCCAATATTATATATTCTATACGGTGCATAGCTCGCTGCAGGATCCGGATTGTCACTATTCCAACCTGTATCTGGTTCTGGGATTTTTTCAACCACCCTGGTTACACCTTCTACAATATCATCTATATAAGTAAAATCTCTCTTCATCTTTCCCTGGTTATACACATCAATAGGTCTGTTTTCCATGATTGCACTGGTAAACAGAAACAGGGCCATATCCGGACGTCCCATTGGGCCGTAGACAGTAAAAAATCTCAGCCCCGTACATGGTAATTTGTATAAACTTGAATAGGAGTGGGCCATAAGTTCGTTTGACTTCTTTGTGGCCGCATAAAGAGAAATAGGGTGATCCACATTATGGTGTACCGAAAACGGCATCATTGTATTAGCCCCGTAAACAGAGCTTGAAGAGGCAAAGACTAGATGTTTAATAGCACTGTTCCTGCATCCTTCAAGTATATTTAAAAATCCTACAATGTTGCTATCAATATAAGCATGTGGATTTGTCAGTGAATATCTTACACCGGCTTGTGCAGCCAGGTTCACAACATAATCAAATTTGTTTTCAGAAAATAATTTTTCAATTTCTTTTCGGTCAACTAAATCCAATCTATGGAATGTAAACTCAGGATCCTCATTGAGTTCATTTAGCCTAGCTTTCTTCAGATTAACATCATAGTATTCGTTAAGGTTGTCAATCCCAACAACGCTATTACCTTGTCCAAGCAAGCGTTTTGATAGATGAAAACCTATGAAGCCAGCTGCCCCTGTTATTAAATATTTCATTTCTCATTCGCTGACGACGTCAGCTGTCACAATATCTCTCTGTCATTAGTTGGCAAATCGCCAAGTGGTTAATTCCTTATGCAGTGAGCAGTTGGCAAGTTCTTTTCTTTAAAGAACAGGTGCTTGTCCCTGATTGTTTGTCATTTTGCTATTTCTACTAGAGACTTAATATTACGCGTACACACAGCTCCGCCATGTCAGTTACATTTTCATATAAAAATTGCAACCTTAGAGTCATATTCGACTCTCCAAACAAATTCTACAAACTCGTATTAAAAACTTTAAAGTAGTATTCAGAATCATGCGTCACATATACTACATCTATATATGTGTGTTATACAGCATACAATCCCTGTCATTTCCTAAATTTAATAAAATCTAAACTTATAAACCATCAAACTTACCTTGTCCAGAGAAAACTCTGAGTACACTTTTGTGAGCCTGTCTGCGGGTTGCCATTAGCCGTTAACCTGTAACAATGCAGTCATAAACACTATATTTTGAAGACTTTATGCATAAAGAGAAAAATAAAAATAATCAAATTTTTTTGATAGTTTTCTGCCAATAAACCAACTTGAGTATTAGGATCTGTGAAACAGATACTGAGATCAAAATACGCACCCTCACAAGCTCAAAAGTAAACGTATATCGAAAAAAATTGATTATAAATCCTTAAGCCTTATCAATATTCAGACACTTAAGAGTGTCGTCATATATTTCCATTATCCCCTTTGCAGTTTTCCTCCACGAAAACAATTTAGCCCTCTCTAATCCCATATTTTTCATGTAATGTCTTAATTCACTATCTCCTAATATCTGGCACATTTTTTCAAACAAGGAATTGACATCAGTAGGATCTACCATAATTCCAGCATCGCCAACTACCTCTGGAAGAGAAGAGGTGTTAGATGTAATTACCGGCACTCCGCACGCCATTGCTTCCAAAGGAGGCAGGCCAAACCCTTCATAAAGTGACGGATAAACAAATAGGTCTGCACAATTATATAAATTGGGTAAGTCCTCGTCTGCAACATTGCCCAGGAACAAGACTTCTTTCTGTAAACCACGAGTTCCTATTTCCTTAAATATTTCTTTATAAAGCCATCCTTTGCTACCGGCGACAACCAACTTATAATCGATAAAACCTTTTTCTCTTAATTTTGCAAAAGCTTTTATTAACGTAACAATGTTTTTTCTAGGCTCCAATGTGCCCACACTTAAAATCATCCTTGACGGCAAACTATTCCTTGATCTATAACCTTCTACCTTACTCTTGCTTATGGGGCGGAATCTTTTTTCCACCCCATAATGAACAACTTTTATTTTTTCCTCGTTAATTTCACAATACCGCTTAAGATCGTTTTTTGTTGAATTGGATGGAGTGATAATAATATCAGCCTTGTTAATCAATCTTTCAAATATAAACTTTTTGTACATCTGCCTGGTTCTATTGAATAAATGAGGGAATAGAATAAATGCTATATCGTGTACTGTAATTATGCACGGGCGCACTCCCTCCATTACAGACAAGGCATGATCCGTATAGTGAAACAAGTCAAGTTCATCCCTCGATGAATAATAAGGTAAAGCAACTTGTTCCCACAGTATTCTTGATATATTACTTTGCAGATTAAGTCCAGCTCTTCTAATACGAACGTTTCTACCAGATATTTTATGCAGTTGATTCGCTTTAATAGCAGTATACATATAAAAGTCGTAGTTGCTATTTAGTTCTGAGATGTGATGACACAAGATATTTGTAAACCTCCCTACACCCGTATGTACATCAGAATACTTTGACGCATTTATACCAATCCGTATACGCCTACTCTTCTTATAACTCAAGGAGGATGAATGCAATGCCTCTCGTTTCTTGACAGAACGAGCCTTATATACTTCATCATATAACCCAAGTGTTCTATCTACTGTCTCATCCCAGGAAAACTTTTTCACCCTTGTCAAACCTTGCTTAACTAAGCGACTCCTCAACCCATCATCTGTCAGGACATTATAAATAACACTAGCTAATTCATCCACACTGCCTGCGTCAACTCTTAAACCCGCATTTCCCATAATCTCAGCTGAACAAAGGGTATCCACGGCAATAACCGGTGTTTCACATGCAAATGCCTCTACGATAGGCAAACCAAACCCCTCGTAGAGAGAGGGTGTTATAAATACATCTGCACCACTGTAAATATAAGGCAAGAGATCATCAGGAACATCACTCAGAAACGTCACTCCTTCCAACTCCAGTTCTCTCAGGCTCTTCTGAAACAATTTATCTCTCTGGCCGACTATCACCAGCAAATGGTTTATTTTCCCCTTCAGCTGCCCATAAGCATCAATAAGAAATCTAACATTTTTGTGAGGCTTTTGATTACCCACATACAGTATAAATCTACCGTTAATACCGAATCTACGTTTAACCTCTTCAACCTTATCCTCATTGCTTTGCCTGAATTTTTTCTCAACGGCATTATATGTAACAACTATTTTCTCTGGTGAAACATTTAAATATTTAACTATATCGCGCTTTGAATTTTCCGAAACAGTGAGAACTTTACTCGCATTCGCTGCCGCTCTTTCAACAATCATTTTATAGTATATTTTGTGAAACACTGAAGATTCCTCAGGAAACAACACATGAATCATATCATGTATGGTCATGATTACTTTGCTCTCTCCTGAGATAGGACCAAAAAATGATGGAGAGTGAAAGATATCTATCTTTTCTGCTCTCAAAGTTCTAGGAATTTCAAATTGCTCCCAAATACCGTACAATCTTGACCTTACTATCCTCAGAGAAAAATTTTTATATGCGGAAACAAACTCATCCAGAAAATTATCATTCGTAATCAGTACGTACTGATCACTTTTACCAGCTTCGGCAATCCCCTTTATCAAATTATATGCATATCTGGAAATTCCATGCATATACGGACCTACCATACGCGCATCAATTGCAATCTTCATTTTGTCACACCCGAAGTGGTCTCGAATAATATATCCAGTTCACGCAATACATCCTCTACCTTTATATTGTCCATGCATAAGTGTGAATGTTTTGGGCATATTCTCATTTCACATGGTGAACACTCAACATCCTTATGTATAACTCTATTAATCTCATTGAATCCAGAACCCCATTGCATCAGATTGTTTGTTCCACTAAAAAGAACAATACACGGTGTTCCAACCGCCGCGGCAACATGTACGGGACCGGAGTCACAACTTATCAATACAGAACATCTCTCTAGGAGCACCGCTAGTTCCCTTATGCTAAGTTTTCCAATCGTATTTATACAATCAAAATCAAATTTATCATCCCTATTATCGCTACTGGCTTTATCATTTCCTATCAGAACGGTCCTCCCATAGCCCCTCTCTTTCAGCCTCTTAATCAAATCAAAAAATCTGCCTTTATTCCATAATTTTGAAGGATATCCAGCCCCCATATGAATTGCCAGCAAAGTATCATTCTCGCTGATATTCTTTTCTTGTAAAAAACGCAGAAGGCTTTCTTTATCCGTTGGTGAATAATACAACTGCAACTTTTTATTGACTACTTTACACCCCAGCTCGTTCACAAGTTTAATATTCTTATCTATTTCGTGTGTATCTTTCTCATAAACGGCAATCCTGTTTAACAGAAACTCTCCTCCTGTTACACCATAACCCACTCTAAACTTCACTTTCCCAAGAAACATCAATAAAATGCTCCTTATATCACCCCGCAAGTCTACCCCTATGTCAAAACCCTCATTTCTGATGGCCCTTAATATTGCAAAGATCTCATTCCACTTTATCCTGCTCATGGAGGGAAACCATGTATTCTTCATTACAAGCACTTTGTCTATATACGGATTCGTTTCCACAATATCCTTTGTCTGAGAACTTGTAAGCACAAAAATCACAGCTTCTGGATACTTCTTTTTTAAAGCTTCATACAAAGGAGTAGTGAATATTACGTCACCTATACCATCCAGCCTTATAACCAGAATCTTTCTAATCTCTCCCGGCAACACAACCTTTCTCAACCCGAATGGATAAGAAAGAATACTCCCTAAAAGATCAAATACCCTTGCGAGACAAACGCTTCTCTTTTTTCTGAAGACATACATATTATATTAACACGCCATCAATGACTCATACTCACTGAGTACCGATCTGGCAGTCTTCTCCCAGGAAAAGCTCGCGGCCCTTTTAATACTCTTCGCCTGCAACGCCTCATGTAATTCGGAATCTGTTAATACTTTCAACATTCCTTCACAGATACTGTCTGTGTCATAAGGATCCACTAAAATACCAGCATCTTTCACAACTTCAGGTATTGAAGAAACATTTGATGCTACAACCGGTACACCACAAGCCATAGCCTCAAGAACAGGAAGGCCAAAACCTTCATAAAGTGAGGGCATAATGAACAGGCTTGAAGCGTTGTATAACATTACCAAATCATCGTCATCAACGTAGTCCAGGAACATGACATCACTTTCTATTCCAAGTTTGTTTACTAACTCTCTGACTCCATTATAAGCCCAACCTTTTTTACCTGCAATTACCATGATATGAGGTAATGATTCAGTATCTTTTAGTCTTTTAAATGCCATTATCAACCTATCATAATTTTTCCTTGGCTCAATAGTTCCCACAGACAATATGAAATTTGCGGGGATCTTATATTTCTGCCTAACTCCGCTCAACAATGAGATATCAGATACGACCTTAAATGAGTCATCCGCAGCAAGGTAAATAACTCTGATGTTTTCAGGCTTTACATTCAAATATTTGATAATATCATTTTTCGTGCATTCTGAATCTGCAATTATTGCGTCAGCCCTTGAAACAGCATAAGGAAGTAATTTACTCCAGTAAAACCTTGAAACAGACCCAAGATTTTGAGGAAAGATCATGCCTATCAAATCATGTACAGTGCATATTAATTTACGAGGCTTTAGGACTGGAGGGGAAAAACCTGGGCTGTGTAGTAAATCTATTTTATCAAGAAAAGACTTTACAGGTATGTGAAATTGTTCCCATAAAACCCTCTTGTGTGTTCTCAAATCGCCACCGCCACAATTGAATAAAAAATACTCATTTTGCTTATCTAGTTTGAGTAATTGTTCTACAAGATTGTCAGTATAGTATCCTATTCCTGTTTTGTTCCCGAGTGTAGATTGAATGTCAATAGCAATTCTCATTTTTGTCAAAATAATGGCATAAGATATTACAAGATCAGTAAATCCTTAGGATATCTAATATTACTTTGAATTACCATTTTTAACATCCTGCGTAACATGCTTTTCCCAATATTTTGCAGACTTGAAGAATTCCGTAAACATCGCATTCACACACAAAACAAAACCATAAATCCCGTCTCTAAACCCTTTCATAAAAAAGTAACTCTTTGCAAATCTTAGAAACGGTTTAACGAGTATGAACCATATCACATAACAAATATCAATTGTCACTCCTTTTTCAGCCATTATCCTGGTTTCCAGATCTGTATATTGATTCATTTTTTTAAGATGTTCTGAAAGGTTTTTCATACTGTAGTGAATTAGTTCATTTTCTAAATAGCCGACCTCGCAATCAAGTCTTACTTCTTCGTGAACAGGTTTTTCAAACCTTCCAACCGTTTTCAGAAATAATCTTAACTGGTAATCAGGCTGTCCATAGCTCACAAATTTTCCATACATATTATTCAACCTTTTTATATAAAATGCTTTTTCCCCCATTGAAGGATTTTCTATAATCAGTTCTATCTCTTTTCTTAACCCTTCAGTAACTCTCTCATCGGCATCAAGTGATAATATCCAATCAAAACTGGCCTTCGATAAACCATAGTTCTTTTGAGCACTGAAATTGTCAAATTCTCGAAGAAATACCTTATCCGTAAAGCCTCTGGAAATAGCCACAGTACTGTCATTACTATAAGAATCAATAACTATAATTTCCCCTGCCCAATTTACCGATTGTAAACATTCCTTTATATCATCCTCTTCATTGTGTGTAATAATCACGGCACTTATATTTACCATCACTTTAGACCTGTAATAACGAAAAAGGCAGGAATTATTTTTGTTAATTTGTTATTCATTTCAATAAAGAATTTTATACAAAAGAAGATTTAACACTTCTAGTCTATTTTTATATGTATGTTGATAAACGAGCTCAAGGTCTTCATTATTAATAGATTTAAAGAAGTCCGGACATATCCTCTCAATCTTCTCCTTGTAAACTCCAAGATAATTCACCCCTGTAGATCTTGCATACGCAATAATCTCTTTATAACTACCTGAGGCCAGGTAAATATGCTTACCACCAACATAATAAGCCATCCTGGGGGATCTTCCCATTACAACCGGATTGGTTTCCTGGGTATTTTCTTTAATCCAGTAAGCAGCTTCCTTCAGGCCAACTCTTTCTACTCTATGATATTTTAATGTCTTGGTCAAAAGTACACTAATAACAATTATGGGCACTATGATTTTTGCATCAAGATACCATTTATTTTTTGTTAAAGTAAAATCAAAACGTCTTTCTGCCCAATTGCACAATACATGCAGTCCGATGGCAGAACAGAACATTGCGGGAATAACTAACGGCATTAAATGTCTTCGGCTAAGATAGGTAGATCCTCCACTAGAAAATACGAGCACCAGCATATATAATATGAAAAGATAAAAAGCCAGAACAAAGCCCAGGTATACACCAGGTTTCCCCAATCTGGGCACCTTTTTGTTCCTTATTAACCCTATAATAAGAAACAAAAACAAGAGGGGATGATATGTGGAAACAAATTTAGTTATCATAAAATACAAGATTTTAAAGTGCTTTTTATAACCTGGATTCCATGCTTTTCTCGAAGGTTCTACCCGTAAAGTTTCGTTATTTATTGTATCTCTTCTTGCCTCTTCAATCACTTCATTATCTAAAGCTGATTTTTTCGTAATATTTCCAAAACCCAAAAGCTCCGGCAAGTTTTTTTTCTTTGTTAAGGTCCAATAACCGGTTTGTTTTTTCATATATATAATATATGGAGATGCCAGGAAAGAGAAAGCTAATAACATGACTCCAAAGCAACACAATCTCCTTGGCAGAGAAGCTTTTAGACCTGAAAGATTCCAAAACACGGTAAAGAACCCAACAATCACTAGTACGCCTAATCCTTCAGGTCTAGTCAAGTATGCAAACCCTGAACTTAGGCCAGCACCCACAAAGCACAGAGTTTTATAATTGTTTACGGCAAGATATCCCAGCCCGATTGCCAGAGTAAAGAATAAGAAATATGTTGAATCCGAGAGGATTTCTGCAGAAAGCCTTGATGTATATGGGTGGAAAGATAAAAGGATAGCACAGAAGAAAGCAATCCTGGAATCGAAAATCCTTTTACCAATTACATAAATGACCGCAACAAGGGATACTCCCATAATTGTTGATATAGCCATTGCTGAAATCTCATAGTTGTTTATACATTTGAATAAAACGGCTATTAGTAAAGGGTATAAAGGGTGATATGAAGATTCCACACTTAAAATCTGTGAATAGTCTATCCTGCTAAATCTTCCTTCTACAAAGTTTTTTGCCTGTTCAATGTACTGTATTGAATCATTGCTGATTACGTATGTTGTCATACATGCATATAACCTTATGATAAGTGCCGCTATCAATATGATCCACAGATACTTATCCTTGAATACTGAGTATGTCATTTATATAGTATCCGTTGCAAATTTATATGAGGTTAAGCATGTTCGTGTTAATTCGTAATAATTAATCAGCCTGTTCATATTTACCCATTTTTCCTGAGTAGAAATCTCTTATTCCCTCGAAGAATCCTCTCGCAGTCTTCTTCTCCTCACTATTACCAAAAATATATTTCATAACGTATTTAATACCTAATACACAGGTACCCAGATGTACAAGAAACTTATTCCGTAGGCTGGCATGCTCTCTGGTAACATAAAGAAAATTTCTAATACTATAATAATTTGTCAAAAAATGATGCTTCCCCATACTTATTTGTGTCTTATGATAAACGACGGCTTGCGGCACTAAAAGATTCTTACATCCTGCCTTCTGGCTTCTTAAACACAAATCTGTATCTTCATGAAAAATGAATAGCTCTGATTCGAACATGCCAACCTTTTCTATTACATCCTTTTTCATAAAAAGTGCAGCCCCGGGAAAGAGATCTTTCTCCACTATATCTGTAAATTCCCCATTATCCTCTTTTCCACATTCGCCAATATACGGCCTTAACTTCAACCAATTCAATGAGGTTCCACAAGAATTTATCACTGTTGGTTTATCATAAAAATAAAGCTTTGGAGCGTATATACACATGTCATTATTATCTTCTGCAGCCTTCACAAGGAATTCTAATACATGCTTATCTACCACCGTGTCATTATTTAATACAAATAAATAGTCACTGCCATTCTTCAATGCATGTCTAATCCCCACATTGTTACCCTCACAGAATCCGAGATTCTCTTTACTTTTTATTAAAGTAACCTCAGGGAATTTTTCTTGCAAAATTGCTACAGAATCATTTGTAGAACCGTTATCTATAATTAATATCTCATAATTGTCATATTCCATATCCTTTAAAGATAAGACGCATTCAATAGTATCTTGGTACTCATTCCAGTTTAATAGTATTATTGCTACCTTAGGTGGCATTCCCATTAAAAATCTCCCTTACTATAGATAAAATCTGAGTTCATCATTAAGCCAAACAATGCACATTGGAAATAATAAAAAAGCCAAATTGAAGATTTATTTCCTTATAACCTTTTCCTGTTATCACGTTGTTATTCCTTCATTTACCTTTTTCAAAATATCCAGGTCTTTCACAAAGAACATTTTTTTTATTTTTTTTCTTCTCTCTAATACTAAAGGAAGCTTCCTTAATGCCTCATAAAAACTAACGAAGAAACCCCATTTCCCACAAATCAGAAAATAACCGAGTCTCAAAAACAAAAATAAGGAGAATTGAATCCACAAACGAATGCTTGTTATATTTTTTATAGTGAATAAAATGCTGTTGCGAAACACAATATTATCTATCTCTTTTTGTTTAAAGTTTTTCTTAAAACTAACACATCCCATATGGAATTGAACACTTTCAGGTTGATAGATTCCCTTCCAACCTCTCTTCCAACCTCTAAAGCACAGATCAACATCTTCGTACCGACCAGGTAAATACAGGTCATCATACCCTCCAAGCTCAATAAATTTCTTTCTATCAAAAGCAGCTATACCGGCGGATATAGTGTATCCACTTTTCTTTATAAATCTTTCGTAACCTTTAAATCTCGTTTCGGGGTTTAAGATACCCCACCTAATCTTCGCAATTGCACGGTCACCCTCATAATCTACACCATCAAATGAATAGCCTCTTGACGCGACAAAGAACACATCTTTCTGATTGGAGAAAACTGAGACTAAAGGGTCGACATAATTTTTATCCAGCTTTAAATCATTGTTCAATAGAATTACAATATCATCATCGAGAGATTGTATTACATCATTATAAGAGCAGAGGACAAGATTCTCTTTTGCTCTGACAATATCAACATCTGGAAAATTTGATCTCAGAAACTGCACACTGTCGTCTGTGCTAACATTATCAATTACCGTAACTTTACAGGAATATTTTGATGTATGAGATGCCACAACAATGGATGGCAGGCACTCTGCAAGCAGATCCCTGCCATTATAATTAAGTATGATGATATTGATTGTAGGCTGAAAGGAAACTTCCATAGGGTGTGACGTCAACAATCTGCAGAGCTATAGTCTATAATATATCCTGATCTTTGGTTTCTAACAAAAATGCTCATTATGCCATTGTAAGAAAGTTATTTCTTAAAGAGATAATCGATTGCTCTCATAATAATCATTTTCAATTGGTTAATACTCTTTATCTCAAGAAGCATCCAGAATAATATATGCGGTCTAAGGTGAAACTCAAGGAAAGCTCTGCGTTGTAATTTTTTTAATTGATCTCTAGTTATTCCTTTTGGAGCATATGAAACTTTGGAATAAAATAGTGACCCCCAATCTGTCTTTTCTATCTCTTTGTTCTCAATTAATTTCCTGGTCGCTTCTGTACCTGGAAGAGGCAAGAAATTACTGAAATGTGCACGTCTCAATTTTAATTTTTTTGCGAATCTGATAGTAGACTTGATATCATCTACTGTTTCATCTGGATAACCTATAATAAAAAACCCGTTCGGCTCCAGCCCTACTGAATTTATTAGATTAACTTTTTCTTCGATGAGTTCAAGTGTTAATCCTTTTTTCATAGAATCCAGTATGCGTTGCGAGCCTGACTCAATACCAACGGTAAAGGCATATGCACCAGTATCTTTCATCGTCTGTAGCATTTCTTTGTCAAGTTGATTTAAACGCAGACCATTAGGAAATGTGTAGCTTATATCTAAATCCCTATCCCTTATCCCTTTACAAAACTCGAAAACTCTATTCTTATGAAAATTAAACATGTCATCTATTATATGGTACTCTCTTACACCATAATCATCATAAAGCATAACCATCTCGTCCAGAACGTGATCCATACTGCGAAAACGCAATTTATGCCCCATGTTCACCCCACTACCACAGAAAGTACACAAATAAGGGCAGCCACGAGTCGTAGAGATTGGAGCAATGGGAAATCTTTTATAAAATCCCCCTTGAGGGCTACCATTATAAGAAACTGGTTCCATCAGATCCCAGGCCTGAAAACCTAGACTGTCAAGATCTTCAGTTCCAGCTCTCTCATTATTGCAAATCGAAGATCCATTTCTCCAAATTAGACCAGGAATGCTTTCTAATGGTATTATCTCATCCCTTAAAATATGTTTTGCAAGCATCGGCAACCCAATCTCACCTTCACCTGCAAAACCATAATCAGCCTCTTCTATCTCCTCCAATACTGTCATAGAAGTAGCAGAGACATGTGCTCCACCAATTAAAATCGTTGTTTCGGGACACACCTTCTTCAAGATCCCAATGCTCCTGACAACGGAATCAAAATCGTATGAAAAAACCTGAAACCCAACAATCTTTGGTTTCAATTTCCTGAAGCGTTCACTCAATCCATTAAACGACAACCCTTCTTTAACACAATCTAGAATTGTGATATCAGTGAAACCACTTTGTCTCAAGGCCGTTGCTAAATAACCTAATCCTGTTGGAGGGACCAGATAATGTGTATGACTAATCGGCACAACCAAAACTATCTTTTCTGTATGACCTTTAGTCATGGAGAGGACCATTTTTTTCTCCATAGCAAATAAGAAAAGATCCATATTTTTTTGCCAAAGGCAAAGTGCCCATAATCTTTTCTATAATATTGTAGAAAGGTAACAACATTTTCCCCACTTGAGATTCTACCGTCTTAAAGGTAACACCGCTTATGCAGTGAGTATCGATGCGAGCAAATCCAACATTTTTCATCACACTGCTTACGGCTTGTGCAGAAAGCAGTCTTTCATTGTCTGTCTTACCCACTTTGGAAAAAAATGGTGATGAAGGATCTCGGTAGAGCCACATGAATGGATTTATCTTATTCGGATCATATGAAAGCATACATCCTCCATTTTTCAAAATCCTAAACCCTTCAGCTAAACATTTTTCTTCATTTGGAAAGTGATGTAAAATGCCTGAATACACGACTAAATCAAAAAATCCATCCTCAAATTGAAGGCTTTCAACATCTCCAACTGAGAAATTAATTTTCCTCTCTTTTTGTTTTGCCAATTGAATTGCTTTAGCGGAAATATCTAACCCAAACAACTCCGCCTCTGAATTTTGAAATAATCTACTGGTAAAAGCTCCTGTTCCACATCCTAAATCAATAGCTCTACAGCCTTTTAATAACCTGTTTCCAATTAACCTTCTAAATTCTGAAATTATTATATCATATCCATATTGCGTCAAAACATCGTATTCCTTTGACTCTGTCCATTTGTCAAAAAACTCTCTTTCTATAAACTTATTTTGCATATTTAACTAGATTCCTTTTGGTACGGTTGTTTTGTTATCCTCCGCCATACCAATCGTAATAATATTTTCCAATAATTCGGGCCGGTTCTAAAGATTCGAAATGTAGAAAACCCCATATCGACAGATCGGTTTACCCACGAGATCGGAACTTCCACTACCCTGTAACCAAGCAAAATAGGCTTTAAACCAGTCTCCACATTAGCCGCAAAATCATCTGATTCTATCACCAGTTTTTTGGCCACATCACGACGAAAAATCTTTAAATTGTTGGATATATCTCGAAAATGTCTCCCAAGCAATATATTTGCTAATACATGAAAAGCACGATTAGCAAGGATCTTAGTGAAAGCATAATTAACCAAAACCGATTCACGAGAAAACCTAGATCCCACAGCCACATCAGCTCCATCCTCGATAACATCAAATAAATCTCTGATTTCAGGAATAATATGCTGAAAATCACTATCCATGATTAGAATATATTCACCTTTTGCCTCATTCAAGCCTTCTCGCAAAGCTCTACCAACACCATTAGGTAGCGACCGCTTGACCAGGCGAACACATTCATATATTTTTGACAGTTTTTCTGTTACCTCGGCAGTCCTGTCAGTGGAATTGTCATCAACTATAAGAATTTCTGAAACATATTTACCATAGAAATCAGTTATTCCTTTTATTAATGGCGCAACATTCATTTCTTCATTGTGGCAAGGAATAACGAATGAAACCTTTCCAAAAAATATTTGATGGTCGCACAAATCTACTGTCGTCTGTTCTTCATTTTCAAAAGACGGATTACGCGCCCAAATATATAGTGAACCAGCAAGATTCCTTAAGCAAGGAAAGTTCTCCATGATAATACTCAGATTTTTGGCCGGCCATATTAAGAACTTAGGGATGGGGGGATAGAGAAAATCATATGGCAAGACATTTATTTGAGTATAACCTATTTCAGATAAAATAGAAAATGCCTCAAGACCTGTCAATGAAATCGGATCTGCCGGGCGACTCCACGGTATTGGTATCAAACGTCTAAATAGTTTGCGTACGTGATAATAATAGTTCCAGGGATTGGGTTCAAACAATAGAAACCCACCTCCTGATTTAATTAATTGCTTAACGGTGCAAAGGAACTCATTGCGGATATGATCTTCCAACATATGGTTTGTGATAACACAATCAAATTTCTTGCCCCCTAGTAAACCAGGAAATGAATCCAAGCACACAGTATCTACATTTTTATTATTCAGTTTCCCTTTAATTTCATCTATATATTTAGAGGAAAAGACAACCGTAGTTATTTTGCATTCATCACGAGTAGCAATGACAAGTGATCTTGTAAATTCACCGTTACCAGCACCAATTTCCAGAATTTCCTGTCCGGGAAGTATATGGAAAAGGTGACGCATCATAGATGCACGCCACTTCATACGCAAGTCTACAAATGGATCAAATCTATTCCAATAAGCCGCCCTTCTGTCTTCCTGCTTCGCAAGCAAAGAAGCCAATTCCTCCCCCTTAGATCTCAACTAAAACTCCAATCGGGATCCCTGAAATAATAGTAGCAAATGTGAAAGTAGAATCAATTTTCATTGCCTCTCTTGTAAAGCCTCAACGATCTCTTTAATAATATCCTGGATTCCGTATTTTAAACTCCATTCCGGATAGTGGCTTTGGAATTTACTGATATCACTTATCCACCAGAGATGATCACCCTCCCTGGACAAGTCTGATACTTCGTATTTAAATTCATTTCCTGTCAATTCCTGAATCAGTTGAATTGCTTCTAAAATAGAACAATTACTATGACGACTACCACCAATGTTGTAAACTTCTCCCACACGGGGTTTCTGGAAGAAATACCAAAAAGCACGTATTAAATCATTGGAATGTATATTATCTCTGACTTGTTTTCCTTTATAACCAAAAATTGTATATTTTTTATTCTGTACACTACATTTAGCCACATAAGCCAGAAAACCGTGAAGTTCTGCACCACTATGAGCAGGTCCGGTTAAGCAACCGCCCCTGAAAACAACAGTTTTCATACCAAAATATTTCCCATATTCCTGTACCATAATATCAGCAGCAACCTTGGATGCACCAAAGAGAGAGTGTTTGGAATTATCTATACTCATGGTTTCATCAATACCGTAATAATATTTGTGCCCATTATCAATCTCCCAACGGGTCTCAAGTTCAACCAGTGGAAGCAGGTTAGGCGTATCCCCATACACTTTGTTGGTCGAGCAAAAGATAAATACAGCATCAGGACAGTAATTACGTGTGTTTTCAAGCAGATTAAGAGTTCCGTTCGCATTGATTGTAAAATCAGTAAAAGGTTCCTTAGCAGCCCAATCATGAGAAGGTTGCGCAGCACAATGGATAACTAAGGAGATATCTTTATTGTATCTTTCATAAATACTTTCAATATTCTTCTGGTCCCTGATATCAATATCATAATGTTTGTATTGAGGATATTTTTCTTCCAATATTTTCTGGTTCCACCGGATGGACGCTTCTTCCCCAAAGAAAGCCTTCCGCATGTCATTGTCTATCCCAATAACACAAAAATCCCTCTCGCAAAAGAAACGTACCGCTTCAGAACCAACGAGTCCTGCAGAACCTGTAACAATAACTATTTCCATTTATTTTAAACTATAAAGCCTATACATCCTTTTCTGGAGAGGGTCAAAATCGTAATACATCTCTACCATTTCATTCAGATATTCATTAACAAATTTTTTATTCTTAATAAGTACTGAAAATGTATTAACCTGGCCAGAGATAGGCATCTTGTCCACTTTCTTATTTCTTGACTCAGCATACAATATATGTGTGATACCCTTAGCTTCTAAATCATCAATAATTGCATCAGTTTCTTTTAATTGATACTTATCATATATCCTGTAATAAAGTTCTCTAATGTGGTCTCTATCCAGGTAGAAGTTTCTAATTTCATTTACAAGTAATACTTTAGATGTTGGAAGTGTGTTTTTATTGATGTACTGAAAAATCTTGCTTGATCTGTCATGCGTTGCCAGATAATCCTCCACATTTGCTCCTTTTGAAAAGAAAGCCATCTCTTCTCTGTTGTAATAAATGCATAGTCCAAAATTTAAAACCAGGAATATGCTGAATATTGTCTTTATCCCGTATCCAAAAAACTTACTACGACTATACATAGCCCATATAACATATCCACATAGTAAAGCCAGGAATGGGATTATTGGCAGAATATATCTAACTGCAGGAAACTTAAAAAACCAGAAGAAATAGAATATGCCTGCGAAGATACTAATCAATAATATAGGCTTACCCCTTTTCCTTAGAAAAAATAAAACAGGAAGAAAGGCAAGATATATCGGACTTAATTGGCTCTCATTACCACCAAAAATCTTTCCGGGATAAAAGGTCAGAGACCAGGGTGAAAGAATAAAATTTAACAGGTTCTTATCCATACCAAAACCAGAAGGTCTATACCAACCGTTCTCACCAATATACCTAACATAAAAAGGGTATAACGGATTACCTGTATACCAGTATGGTCTTATGTAGTAAGGAAAAATAACGACTATTACCGTTATAGCAAAGAGTGTGAAGCTTTTGATCAAATCCTTATGGTTTTCTCTATGTAGGAATCCTTTAATAATTATAATAAGGCCAATTGCAACAGGCGTAATAAGTCCTATGTATTTCGTGTCTGCAGCAATGCCACACATTACCCCTGCAAAAAGCAACAATCTTCTTTCACTACTGGAATCTCTCAGCAATATCGCATAGAAACTCATAAATGAATAAAAAGCCCATGCTATATCATTCTTAGCATAGGTAGCCTGAGTAAAAACGCCAGGTGTCAAAAAGAATATTGCCGCCGCCAGAAAAGCGACTTCCCTGTTTATATAACGTCTGCCAAAAGAATAAATTGCAAGACTACCAATAGAAGCCATAGAAAAATGGAATAATTTAGCCAAGACAGGATTGTCAAATAGCATTGCTAATGTAAAAAACATCTCCACAAAATATGGATAAATAGAACTGTTGGTATATGGAATAAAAGTTACCAGATGATGCTGAGCAAAATACTTGGCATCTGAAAGGTGGTAGACCAGTGCATCATTACCCTTCGCCGGTGCAACCGCACCTATCAATGTCATCAAAAGGGAAACAGACACCAAAGCGGCTAAAAATATTCGCAATTTACTACTGTATATATACTTGAAATCACAAAAGGGAGACCTATTTGCCTTTATAAACAAATACACATCCTTTAAAGAAATCAACGTAGCCAAAGTTAAAATCAGTAACACCCACTTTAGAAATAAAATGTGTAGTAGACCAAGAAAAAAAACCAGAAATGATATAAAGCCCATCCCCAGTGCAAAAGAGAATACAATCGTCTCAATCCTGTTCAAGGCCTTCAGGAAATTAAAAAGGCGAAGCAATCTATAACCGATTACCAACGTAACAGAAACAAATAATAAGAATAAAATCAGTGTTTTTATAACTAACATAGGCATTACTATTTCTAATGTAACCTCATAACTTTAACAGGAAAATTGAATACAAGCCTGGTTCCTCTTTAACTACTACATACCTGCGTCGCAGATAATGCTGAAATTCTGCGCTCTGTTCAAGAAAATCTTCGCAAACAGATACAAAATATTTTGCACCCTTTTTCTGTAGCTCTTCTATCCGAGCAATAGCCTCTTTCGTCTTTTCAGGATCATTCCCCGGCAGACCAAAGTCCCATCCCTTGCGTTTAGAATAATAATGAGCAGAGTGCCCATCCGGCAAGCTGGTTATCAGGAGATCGTTTTTATCCGTCATTTGTTCTATTGTCTTCGCAAGCATGGGAATATGACGATAACCGCGTGGAACAACATAAGCATATACTGCATAACGGCCTATCAATATAAGCAAAAGCACAATACCCACAATCCGTGCGAATCTGCTATGCAAGAAAATCATTTCTCCAGATGCATGCTGCCATATCCAGACAACAGCTCTGGCGGCAAAAATAGACGTAATTGGCAAAAAAAGTAAATTATAATATGGATCTCTCATATGAGTGATAAAAACAACCATATAGACAACTGTACCACACAGCCATGCTCTCAATATTTTCCCCTGTTGGGAATCTATCTTTAGAAAAAGCCCGAATAGAAACAAAGTGAATCCCACTGGAGTCAACATCTGCATCCATCCATGTTCAAACATCTCAATATAAAACTTTGGTGAAATAAAAATGTGGAAACTAAACCAGTTTGAAGTTTGAAAAGCGTATAAGACTGACTGCGAATAAGCCAGATGTACGTTTTTTGCGTGCATATACCACAGGAGTACAGGAATTGATACAATCAAAAAGTATGCCCAGGAACGTGCTTTAAATAGAAAACTCAAATGCTGACGCTGCCATATCATTGCCAATAGAGGAATGCAGATACAAAAAGCCTGGATCTTTGAAAGCATTGCCATCATCGCGAAGATAGCTGAGAACCAGAAAAACCTATCCTTATCGCCTACAGACCATAGATACATAAAATAGAGTGCGCCTATAAAGAAGAATATCATCTCAAAGTCAGGCATAAAAGCCCTGCTATAAATCAATCCAAGCGGCGAGATTGAATAAATAACAATCGTAATCAGGGCCGTTCTTTCTTCAAATAATCTTCTTATCAAACTAAAAAGAAAGATTACCGAACCTGCAAAAAACGATATACTGATCAGGCGACCTATCCACTCGTGTACTCCTCCACACAAAACATAGAACACAGCAGCAATAAAATTCAGTAAAGGAAATTCCAATACAAGATAACCTGGCCCTGGCCCTAAAAAGTCTACCTGTGGATAGAAGAGATTGAATCCATTAGTATAGAGATTTCTGGCTATCATAGCTGTCTGTACCTGTCTGGTAGCAGTTCCTTCTAAGATTGGCATATTTATATTTACCAATCTTATGACGACACTAAGAAAAAGTAATATTAGAAATAACTTATTTTCTTTAAACAACTTCTTCATTTTCAGACAAAACTTTAAGTCTCACTAAATTCAATAACCATCTTATTCGGTATATTTTAATACTGTGATGTTTGAAGATTATTGGAAGTAACCCAGATGGTTTTCCGATTATAACGTATCAGAACTAACCATTGTTCTTTGGAGAGGCATTATCCTTGCTAATGTAAACAAGTTTTGATAACCAGACAACCGTGCCAACTATTGCAAAGTAAGCTATAGTGAATTCAAATATGTTTTTCTTAAAAAACATATTTGAGATGGCGGTCACTGTTGCGATGTTCATTATAACCGGCATTGTACACGATCTGTAAAGCATAGAATAAACTTTACGAGATAAGGATAGACCAGAATGTTCTTTTTGCTGAACAAACTTACTCCTCTCCGTTTCTTGTTTATCACTGAGATGAATATTAATTAGGTAGGATTTCAACAGTTCTATAACTTGAAGAATCAAGATTGCATAACATCCAAGCCAGAGAGAATAAAAAACGAAAGAAGTATAACCTATTTTTAGAACACCTATACCTATACCAAACAAGACAACTGGCGGCACGAGAAAATTACAGAATACATCCAAGTACTTACCACCGTGAGAAGAAAGACCTTTTGCCCGTGCCAATTGCCCGTCTACTGAATCAAATATATAAAACAGCTCAAGCAAGAATGCCCCAACTAAACAAGAAACATTAGAACCTATCGAAAAAGAATAAGCACTAACAAAAGACATAATAATAGAGAATACCGTAATCTGATTAGGGGTTATTCTTTTGTTATATAAAAATCTTACTATACGAATAGACAGGAAATGTGTCACGTAAAGAGCATAGTATATCGCATAACTTCCCTTATACCTTTCCCTTAAGCTAAGATCTATATTCTGTTTAAAACATTTTTCTTTAAACTCCTCTAGAGACGGTTTAGATGTATCGTTGGTCAAGTAGTTGTACCTTTATATTCTAATGTATTCAGCTCTTCCCGTATTGCATCTACAACCTCATAAAAATGTTCAACAACTACAGCTCCTGCTTCTTTCAATGCATTTTTTTTATGTAATACCTTGCCTTTTTCACCTTCAATGATAGCACCTGCATGCCCAAATCGTTGTCTTTCTCCAGCATATTTACCTGCTATATAAGCAATGAAGGGTTTTGTAAACCCTCCCTTCTTTATACAATCAGCCGCCCCCTCTTCCACACTTGTGCCTATCTCACCATAGCCAACCACCGCCTTTGTCCCTTCATCCTTTTCAAACAATTCAAGTACCTCAGCCCATCTGGTACCGACAAAGGCATCCCCCCCTATACAAAGTGCAGTACTCTGGCCTATCCCCGCCCTGGAAAGATAATGACAGCATGTTGTTACCTGGCCACCACTTCTAGAAATAACACCCACAGAACCCTCTGTAAATACCTCCTTTGCCAGGCTAACTCTCGCGCCTATTAAGCCAACAACGCTCTTTCCAGGACTTATAATACCAATAGAATTTGGGCCTATAAGACGCACTCCCTCAGATTTTGCGTAAGCAATAAGCTCCATTATATCCTGATGCGGTGTCCTTTCTGAGGTTATAATAACAAGCTTGATGCCAGCCCCTATCGCTTCCATAACAGCAGACTTCACTGCCTGTGGAGGAACATAAATAACAGATGAGTTCAGTTCAGGGTGAGCTTTCATAGCCTCTCGAACTGTGTTGTATATAGGAATATTTTCTACGTTTTGCCCACCTTTTCCGGGCCTTGTACCTGCAATCACATTTGTACCATATGCTCTCATATAGAGCGTATTCATACAGGCCTGCCTACCTGTGATCCCCTGCACGAGCAAATATGTATTTTTTCCAATTAATATAGACATTACATTACAGGTAATTCTATGGCAACCACTTTATTACCATATAGTTCGCAATCTAGTTCACAAGCCAAACATTCAGTACAAGCACCTTTTTCCAACTCATCAAAATCAAAGTCAAGATCAGGAACTCCATCCTTCAACACTAATACTGGCCTTGTTTTTGAAGATTTACAATTTCTAATACAAGCCTTTGTGCTGCAGCTCTTGCATTTGTTCAGATCGATACTGACTTTACCACCTGAGAGGATGTTAAACTCTAGCTTTCCTAACATTGCCTGGCATACTCCTTCTGTTTTTATAAAGTTTGTCAAACTCACATGCTACGTCATACTCGTTGGAATCTCTACCCAACATTATTACATTCTCAGAATCAGATATACCGTGTTCCTCAAACAACACCATCGCATCTCTGTCCCATGCACCCCTGAACATAAAAACACACGGTATATCTGGCCTGCCACCCGTTTCTGGATATATATCCTTGAGCGCTTTTATAATACCCCTTGCTGTATTATCCAACTGTTGGCTAGAAACACATGACGCAAAAACAAAACCCTTAATATCCTTCTGAGAAAATATAAGTTTTATGGCTCTGTATAGTTTTGACGCCGTTGGGTTTCCAGACGTATCACCGAAATTTGCCGGCATGTAACCCTGCTCTATAAGTTCATCCATTATAGATAGACTCACACCAGTACCCACACAATTAAGGGCAATACGCGTACCTTTCTTTTGTAGGGGCTGATCCAGTTCTGCAATATGAACTGTACCCCTGTGGTCATTCTCATCTATTTTAGCTGCAGATATTTCTAAGGATGTCGGATCACGATTAAGGTTTTCTTCTGTTAACTGTACTCCCAATTCCTTATGTCTATACAATGCATCTCCATCAATTATAATTTTGGCATCAAGCGCCACAAATTTTTCTTCCGAGAAAACAAGAGGATTTACCTCAACCTGGCAGCAATCCATATTTCTATAAATCCCATAAAGTTTCTTAATGACATTCCCAAAATCCAAATTAACACTTGCACCATTTGTCAAGAAGGAGATATCCTCATCGGTAACACCATTTAATATATTTAATTGCCTCCTCCTTATCTTTTCACGATTCTTCTCTATATCTATACCACCATTTCCACTAAAGAGAAGGAGAGGGCTTAACGTTACATCGTCAGAAACTACTGAAAGGTAATACTCATCCTGATATATATATTTCTCTTCAACCAATAACTTCCGTAATCTTATCTCAGAAGAATGAACATCAAACATATAATTTAGTGTTCTCTTCAGTTCTTCTACAGACGAAACTATTTTTATTAAATCTTTCTCGAACCGACCTGAATATAGTGATTGTATCTTTAATACTACAGGCAAGCCGATTCTCATTGCGGCTTCTTCTGCCTGTATTGAAGTTGAAACCAACTCACCTCTTGGCACAGCTATTCCTGCCTCCCTAATAATCTTCTTGCTTTCAAACTCTGTCAGTTTCGCCATTTAAACCTCTTAAACTTTTCTTTTGCCCTCGTATAATCCTCAGGATAATCAACCTCTTCCCATGGGCTCTCACCTATATCAACATATCCAACTTTAACACCCTTATCAATAATACACTGGATTACATTAAACATATAAGAGTTCTTCTTCCCTGAAGCTATAATTTTATCAATCTCATTCCTAACAACAGGAACAAACTTTTTATCTATTTTGAATAACCCTAAGAACTCGAACAAAGTCTTTTTCGCGTCCAAATCTTTACCTATGGAAACGACCGAGTTATTATCTACCTGTACTTTAACAGCTTCATCATCACATTGTTTTTCTTGTACTGCTATAGTTATTTCGCCTTCAGTCTCAAGCAAATCCATAATTATTTTATCGTCGAAGATTAAATCCCCAGGAAGACACATAACAGTATCTTGTATTTCTTTTTCTCTAAAAGCATACCAGAGTGAGGTTAGTATATTAGTTG
>Ga0209045_1000814_pt1 | contig 33507 bp, 24 predicted proteins | sample SaaInlLV_10m_DNA_4_FD_184664 | JGI IMG/M metagenome (GOLD analysis project Ga0209045, IMG submission 184664) | Marine microbial communities from expanding oxygen minimum zones in the Saanich Inlet - Saanich Inlet SI072_LV_200m_DNA (SPAdes) (version 2) | ecosystem: Environmental > Aquatic >...
TTATTCCTGATTCATGAAGGCTTAAAAGTAGATTTAATAGAGCATGTTGGTGAGTGGACAAAAATGGAATTAGCTGATGGAAAGGTTGGTTGGATTCCGAATGATACATACGAAAAAATCTAGTTACTGATTTTACTTAACTCAATTATTTCATGAATAAACAAATGCTTTTTACGGATGGAAGTGTACATGTTCAATCAAAGATTGGCTATGGAGCTTATTTGTTTATTGATGTGTTAGAAATTTCTTTGGAGGTGTTAAAATCCAGAGTACAATTAAAACGATTTGAGCAAACCTCTTCAACAAAATTGGAATTGCAAACACTTATTTGGGCATTGGCTGACCTACCATTTAATGAACAAAAACTCTATATTTATACAGATTCCCAAAATATACTAAGCCTAATTGATAGGAGGGAACGACTGGAGAAAATGGATTATTTTACGAAGAAAAATACTCGGCTGAAAAATTTCGAGTTGTATCAGGAATTTTTTACGTTTTACGATAAGCTGGATTTAGAGATTATCAAAGTCGCTGGTCATAAAGTGTCGCATCAGAAAAATCAGATAGATCGAATTTTTTCTTTAGTAGATAGAGCTTCAAGAAATGCATTGAGGAATAAGTTATAGGTGAGTTGAAACCTTTCAATCATCTTTAGAACTACAAAGGAACACTGAAAGACAAATTGCATCGAATTCTCATTGTCCTCTTTGAGAGACAATGAGGGGAACGGATGGGCTATAGGTGTGTTGGAGCCTTTTTTTAACTTTAGTGTCTCCCGAAGGGGACACTGAATGAAAAGGACCAAATCAGCCTAATATGTCTTTGTAATGTGTTATTGGATATATTCCCTCCTTCCCAAGTTCATAAAAACCTGCGCTAGAGTGTTGATACTCTGTAAAATCGTCTACTAGATTCCATTTGCCAGATACCGGATTATGATGGATGTAATCCAGTTTTTGAATTAGAAATCCTTCCTCATATACAGGCTTTGAGTCGAATGAAGGTTGAAAAACCCGGTGCTTTTTCCCTCTGGTTTTCTCCTGTTTTGTAACCACAGCTTCCATGCTTGATAGTATTTTCTGGTATTTTGATCTTTCTAGTTGTTTAACTATTTCATAAGCCATGAACCTTTTGCCATTTCCGATAAGTTTATTGATTGACAAAAACTCAGGAATAAAAAGTAGAAGGTGCATATGATTAGGCATAATCACATATCCAATAATTTCACATTTTTTCTCTTTAAGCTTGTCAAACCATTTATAAATTTCAGAGTAAAAGTCCAATATTTTAAACAAATTCATCCAATTCAAACAGGTAAAGGAGCAAAAGAATATTATATTATTTTCAGTTTGAAGAGTTCTGACAGCCATATTCAAAGATACGAAATGTTAATTGTATCGTGTACTCATAATCCTCTTTGAGAGACAATGAGGGGAAAGGATGAGCTTTAGGTAGGTTAGCCTTTTAAACTTTTCTTAACTTTAGTGTCTCCCGAAGGGGACACTAAAGGAAATTGATACGAATTGTCCTTATCTACTTTGAAAGACAATGAGTTAAATAATATTCTCTTTAGTGGATAGAGCTTCAAGAAATGCATTGAGAACTAATTTTTAGGTTTCAGTCTCTCAAACCAGAACTTATCACATCTCTTGCATGTTTCATCAGTTCATCAACATTTTCCCAAGCGTAATTTTCAAGATGAATTGGAGGGTGGAAAATCAAGGTAGCTGTTCCCGGGAAAATGTTTAGGGTATCTGGTTCATGTATTTTATTGGTTCCTTTTACACTTACAGGCAAAATGGGTAGGTTCAAATCGAAAGCCATTTTAAAAGCCCCTTTTTTGAAATCTGCCAGTTCTCCTTTTTTATTTCGGGTACCTTCAGGAAAAAATACGATACAGGTGCCGTCTTTGATACTAGATTTTGCTTTTGCAATGGTTTCCAAAGCAGCTTTTGGACTAGAGCGATCGATAAAAATATGTCCCAGTTTTTCACATGCTACACCTAATCCCGGTACTTTTCTGAGTTCTTGTTTCATCACCCATTTAAAATCAACTCCTAAACGAGCATATAAAACCAAAATATCAAAACTACTGCTGTGGTTTGCCACAATCACATAGGATTGTTTCTTTTGAATATTTTTTTTACCTGTTTTCCTTAAACGTATAGGTGTTATAATACATAAAACGCGAGCCCAAATTACACCACCTAAATAACTGGCAATTCTTGGATTACTAAGATAATAGACGGCAACAGTAAAAAACCCAAATAATAGGGTTAGAATTAGTGCCAGTGGAATAAAAATAAGCCACTTGTAGGGTTGGTATAATATCCAGAGGAATTTTCTCAAAGCTTAAAAATGAGAGCAAAGATAAGAATTCAGGATAAACCACTTCAAAAGGGAGATGAACTCAAGTTATTTGTCTGAAAAGCTATCTTAAGTCAAGAATTTAATCCTGTATCAGAGGATCAATTCTGTCTTTGGTTATAGATGACGTTAAAGCAGATAAATTAGTATTCCCGAATAATATGAACTTCATAATCTCCCAGATACCCAAATCCAGCTTTTTTGTAAATTTTAAGTGCTATTTCGCTGTCTTTGTGGACTTCAAGTTTAATTTGGAGTTTCGTTTCTCGTGCGAATTTTAAACTTTCATCTAGTAGCAATTTTGATAAGCCTTCACCCTGATATTCAGGTAAAATTCCAAAATGATGTAAATAAAGTCTTCTGGCATCATTGGTTATCCAACTACTTCCAATCAGTTTGTTTTCATGGATTAGAACAATTAATTTTCCTCCGGCATTAATAGTTTTGGCAATAACTGCTTCGTTATCTCCGCGAAATTTTCCTCCCATGCCGGTTACTTCCCATAAATATTGGAGCTGCTCATAATCTGATAGGATATAATTTCTGATTTCCATAAATTCTTAGTTCTTCAAATATACTTTTTGCATGTATTTTGAGAAGGAAGGTGTTCCTTCTCCCTGTTTGATGATATCAATAAGCTTGTCTTTATTATTCTGAAAGATGGATCCGAATAGCACACTGATATTCTTGTAGTGAAACATATCAGAATGTAGCAGGCTAGAAGGCCCAAGCAAATACACATGGCAGTTTGGAGGTGTTGAATTAACCAAATCGAAGAAGGTCTGATTGAAAATACTGGTGGAGCTTAGGATCAGTGTATCTGACTTTGCTATGTATTCTTGCTGTTTCTCAATAGCCACAATTTTATCCGATTCATCATACAAATCAAAAATAGACAAAGAAATATTTTCTTCTTCAAACTTTTGAACCAAGGATTTAAAATAACCAACCATGACAACATTACCTGCCTGATGGAAGTCTATTTTATCAAAGATATCGAATGAGTCTTCATAGTTATTATTATAATTCAATAGTGCATTATAATAGGCGTTAAGTACAATTCTGTATGAATTGTTGGTCAAATCCAAATTAGTAAAGTCGGTTTTAACAGAATGATTTAGTGTTGCACAAACGCCAATATTACCATTCATTATTTCAACAGCAACATATTTCTGTCCAATCGTAATGTTTTTGATATTATCAATTTGAAATCCTTCTTTTTGATAGAAGTGTTGAATGGGCTCAAGCATCTTAAATTTCTAAATTAGTGAATTCCTCGGTTAATTTATAATTATAGGCAGGGTACTCAAACAAAGGAACTCTGGGTTCTGTTTCTCCTATTGAATAGCCGTAAATATTTTCGTAGTCTTCAATTTGTTCACCTAAAAACACAAGCTGTTCGAGATATTCGGATATTGATTTTGATTCTATTATAACTACTTTTCCCATGGTATTAATAATTGGGCTATGAGAGCGGGTTCGGTCATGATCAAATTCAAGAATTCGTCTACCATAACGAGTAATCCCAATAACGCGATAGGTTAAGCTTTTACCAACTCCAGGAAGATTTAAAACATTTCTGTCAGTAGCTAAAAAAGGCAAGTTTGCTTCCAATCGAATTTTATTAATATTTGTAACCATATTTTCAGCCTGGTGTGGGAATTCTTTAATCAGATCGAAATATTTCTCGTCAATTTTGCCAACAATTTTTTCTTCTAATTGTTCTTGAACGGCTCTTTCGTTGGTAGCAAAATTGTGGTTGTTCTCCATGTAACCCTTCACTGAAAAAGTGTAATAAGTTAATACACCAATGTCGTTTAATACTTTTCGGAGTTTTGAAGAATGCCCTCTTCGAGATGCAGCAGTAGAAAAAACGAGTTGATTGGTAATGGTCCAGCCCGATTCAATCAATTTACTAATTCCATTAACTGATTCGGGTGTCACTTCCATAGGCGATTCAAAATGAGTTTGAATAACAAACTGTTTTATCCCGATTTTAGTGGCTTTGGTTTTGAATTCTTTGAGGATGCTTGTTAATTCGGATGTAATACGCTGAGGTAAATAAACAGGTAGTCGGCTGCCTAGTCTAACACGCTGAATTTCCGCATATTTTTCACCATCATTTCGCTTTTTATTGGCTTTTGTTTTTCGAATGGCCATGTTGTAAATTTCGTCCAATAAACTTTTAAGTGATTTATCGGAACTCATCAAGGCATCTCCACCAGTTATTAAAATGTCCCTTAGCTGCGAATCATTCTCAAAATAAGCCATCAAGTGTTTCAGTTTCTCAGGCCATGTTTCTTTTGGTTTGAGTTTATCCAGATTAAAATTCAAATTGCCACGCTGGAAATCATACATGCGCTGGCAGGAGGAACAGAGCCCCCCACAGGCACGACCTACTGTATCCGGAATCAAGATAGCTACTTCAGGATAGCGCCTATGAATATTGTTGTGAGACGGCAATAGCCAGCCTGCTGCATTTGGTTTTCCACTTTCTACTTTATCTTCCTTTTCCCAGGCAACAATTTCCCCGAACTCTTTAACTAATTGCTCACTATAAATAATATAATGGCGAATGGCTAAATCAGCTCCAATGGCAAAATAAGGAACTCTCACATGCAATAGGGAAAGATAATATGGATTCACAAAGAAAGGAATGCCTTGTTTCTTTGCATCATAAAGGATTTTCATGCTATCAGGATCCAGAGACGAACCTAATAATTCGTTCAGCATGTCGGGTTCCCGAACTGCAAATCTTAGATGAAAGCTTTTTTCATCCCACCATTCCAGCATCTTCAGGTATTTCTGCTCTCTGGAACTGCCTTCATCAAAAAAATATTTTCTATCGCTTATCTCCCCATTGTCTATTTTGTCTATGAAAATATTGATAATTCGATCTCTGTTTTCTTCACGTAACTTAATGATACGAGGATCGGTTCCTGTAGGCCATCGATTTATCCATTCAAAAATCTTTTCAGATGAAGGTACTACTCTTTTACTTGTACCACTAAGCTGCCTGAATAATTGAATCATGTCATCGAAAAAATAGGGTTTTGCTCCACCTGTTCCTTTTGTTACGGCTAGCCAAATTAATTTTACAGGATTGGAAACGGCTTTTTCTCCTTTGAGATTTAAGTCCTCATAACTTCGTCCAGCATTATCAACATAATCCAATATACGAATCGCTGCAAAGTCTTCCCAGTTTAGCTTCTCATATGCAATCCTGCCTTTTGTTTTTCCTTTGTAAAACGCAAGTGCATCCGGGCTTTTAACCAATTCACTCATAACCCAGTTTTTAACACCAATCAATGCTTCTGTCTCATTTTTTGATTCGCGCATAATTTCTTCGAGTATCGGGTTTTCATTTAATAGTACCCGAAGAAGTTTATGTGAATGAACCGTAATGGCTATTTTATCTAGTTTTTCGATTTCATACATGCGTTTTGTGTTTTAGGATCAATCAAAGCTATTTCAATAAATCATTCTAGAATCCCTTTAATTATCAGAAAATGAATTAAGCCCAGAGAGTTCAATATTTTAAATCTTCCATCGTAAAGAATGGGAGAATATCTGCCTTATTTCCCCAAATTATTGCGAGAGAATATATCGTAACTTAATAATATTTCAGACAGATAAAATTTTGAATCGTGGCGAAGCAACGAAACTGGAATGTTAATTTCATTTTGCTTATAGGAGTATTTTAATGAAATACCAATCATTTTCCCGGCTTCTATTTTACCGTATAAAGCACCAATATATTCAAATTCATCAAGATTTATTTTTGTTTTCTCGGCCGATTCAATGATATTGTTGAAATCGCTTACAAATTTTTCACTTTTATTAATGTCGTTAAGTAACTGATCATCGCTCAGCGATTTAGTTTCATTTGGCAAGGCTGCTCTCCAAATTTTGGGACTGGGCTTAAGCTCAAGCATCTTATTGATGTCTTTGCTTTGAAGAGCCACAAGGAATAAGGTTCCAAATTCATCCATTTTTTCATCTTTCACTTCAGTTTGTGTCCATGAAATAGTAGGGACAAAATTTAGCAGAATAATGATGAATAAAACATGCTTCATTTTTATGGCTTTTGTGCTATTAGAAGAATGTTATCTGAAATTCCTGAATGAAATGTTCCTTCTTCTAAATGCAATTCTTTCTCTTCAAATTTAAGAAAATTTAGACCTTTAAAATCATCTTCAATTAATTCCTTGTTGTATAATAATTCTATTTTTTTAGGTCCACCACTATCATTATTGATTTGCTTTTTATCAAAAGCCATTAATAGTATATGGCCTTTTGGCTTTAGGGCATTAATCATTCTTTGATGGATTTCTTGTCGGATTGTTGGAGGCATATGAAAATAGATCAGCGCAATTGCATCATATTTATTTTCTTCTAATTCATAATTCAAGATATCAGAAACAGTGTAATTGATTGTTACATTTTCTTGTTTTGCTAACAACAGAGCTTTCTTTCTACCTTCTTCGCTATAGTCAACAGCATCCACCTGCCAATTATGTTTAGCAGCATATACTGCATTTCGTCCTTCACCTTCTGCAGCAAATAAAATTTTTCCTGCTTCTGCTTGGTCAATAAACTCCTTTACAAGCATGTTGGGAGCTGTTCCGTATATATATTCATCTTCAGCGTAACGCTGATTCCACAATTCTTTCATCGGATTTTAATTAGATATTTTAAATTTGAATGATTAATTATTTATGATGAAGTTTTTAACCAAAAATTTAGCCAACATTTTTACACTGACAAATCTGTTTTTAGGATTTACAGGAATTGTCAATACTTTATATGGAGATCCTGTAATGGGCGCATTTTTCTTAATCTGGGCTGCCATTTTTGATTTCCTAGATGGAACTACAGCACGTTTGTTAAAAACCCAAAGTGAATTAGGAAAACAACTAGACTCGCTTGCAGATATTGTGAGCTTTGGTATTTTACCGGCAACAATTTTACATGTTCTTTTAATTAAATCACATCAGGCATGGGTTTATAAGTTACACTTTACTGGAATTCCTATTGTGAGCTTATTGGCGTTTATATTTGTTATTGCAGCCGCCTTGCGTTTAGCGAAATTCAATACTGATGAAGATCAAAAAAATGTTTTTACAGGATTGCCAACTCCTGCAGCAGCTCTTTTCGTAGCCTCCTTGCCCTTAATCATGCGTTTCGATTTGTATGTTTTGAATTACGAGACATTCTACCTTGAAAAAATTATGCTCAATCCATGGGTTTTGCTTTTGGTTACAATTGGCTTATCATGGATGATGCTGTCCGATATGAAATTGATGTCACTTAAGTTTAAGTCGTTGTCTTTCAAGGAAAACATGCCCCAATACTTATTGATCATCATAGCTATTATTTTGTTCGTTTTTCTTTTGTTTCTTGCTATTCCTCTTATTCTGATTATATACATTTTATTCTCCTATATTTTTAAATCAAAATCATCATGAAGCGATATTTGGTCTTATTTATTCTCTCCTTTTTCTGGCTTTTTGTACAATCACAAGATCTCGAATACGCCAAGTCGATTATCGATAAACTATGTGCAGAAGATATGCATGGAAGAGGTTATATCAATGCGGGCGATAAAAATGCAGCCTATTTAATTGAAAATGAATTCAAGAGTAATAATTTACTTCCCTACAATATAATTGAAGGAAGTGTTGGAAGTCAGGCAGGAAAACGCATTCGAAATTTTGTACAAGAATTTCAGATAAAAGTAAATACGTTTCCGACCAATGTTCTGCTACGTATAGATGGAATTGACCTCAAAGCTGGGGTTGATTTTACTTTAAAGCCATCATCAGGACCCATTGCAGACAAAGAGTTGGATTTGTATTATTTAAGCAAAAAAAATATCAAAGATGAAGATGCTTATGACGCATTTTCAAGTGAAGATTATACCGCAGTTTGTGTAGTGATAGATATAGATGAGTTTGCAAAAGAAAAAGACAATGAATATTATCAGTTGGTATTGAAAAATGATATTCGTGCAGATGCTATTATGCTATTAGTTTCATCGGAAGTGACATGGGGCGTAAGTCAGACATTTGAAAAATTCCCAACCTATATTGTTAAAAAGGACAAGCTGCCAAAAAAAGCGGCAATGATAGAAGTGCTTCACGAAACTAAATATTACTACAGTTATAAAACACAAAACGTAATCGGAAAAATTGAAGGTAAAACGCATAAAGACAAATATATTCTTGTTGGAGCTCATTACGATCATTTGGGCCGGCTTGGAAATAATACTTTTTATCCTGGAGCAAACGACAATGCCAGTGGAGTAGCTATGATGTTGGATATTGCTAAACATTATAGTGATGTTTTCAATCAACCAGAATATACCATGATATTTGTAGGTTTTGGAGCGGAAGAGGCTGGCTTGCTTGGATCTAAGTATTTTGTTGAAAATAGCCCTGTGCCTTTGAAGGATATTCGCATGATGATTAATCTGGATATGATGTCATCTGGTGAAGGTGGTTTGATGGTGGTTAACACCAAAGCAAACAGCAGTGATTTTAATAAAATAAAACAAATAAATACGAAGAAGCAATATGTAGAGCCTTTGATGTCTCGACCCGTAGCAGCCATTAGTGATCATCATTTTTTTCATGCGGCAGGTGTTCCTGCTTTATTCTTTTACCTGATGGGAGAGAAGGACAAGGAATACTATTACCACAATCCGGGGGATGTGCCTTCCAATATTAGCATGATGGGGTATAATGCTTCGTTTAAGTTACTTACTGAGTTTATTGAAAAGTTGTAGAATTGTAGATCTGATTTTCAATCGGATTAAATTATATGTAGAATCAAAGCTGCAAGCTGCGATTCTACAAGGAACACTATCTTATGAAGTATTGGTATTTATTAAAGTATTAATGTGATAATAGGTTTATAATATCTTTATCAATTATATCTGGTTTTGTAGTTGGTGAATATCGCTTATATGGTTTTCCATTTTTATCGATTAAGAATTTTGTGAAGTTCCATTTTATTTTTCCACCCCATATACTACCGAGCTCATTCTTTAAATATTTGAAAACAGGATGCGTATTTTTACCGTTAACATCAACTTTTTCAGTAAGCTGGAAAGAAACACCAAAATTTATTTTACAACTTTGTTCCATTGTTTCATTCGTTTCAGGTTCCTGATTTAGAAACTGATTTGATGGGAAACCAATAATGACCAACCCATTATTCTTGTGTTTTTTATGCAATTCTTCCAGACCCTTAAATTGTGGAGATAATCCGCATTTTGTAGCTGTATTAACTATTAAAATTAGTTTTCCCTCAAAATCAGAAAATTGAATAATTTCTCCATTTGGTTTTTTATACTCTAAGTTGTAGATATTCATAATTAGTTTTAGGTCGTAAATGATGTGATCAAACTAGACAACAGTTATGCCAATTACCTAATAGTGAGTAGTATATACAACAAAAATGTATTAAAATGATTTTTTAGATTTTTAGGCTTCATTTAATGTGCTTGTTTTGAGTTATTTCACTTCTGGCTTAAGTTTGTAAATGAGCCAATTCCTATATCATTCAGATTTATAATATGATGAATCGTAGCTGCAAGCTACGATTAACATGGGTTATGCGATTATTTGTCTAATTCAAAAATGCCCCTCTACTGGTCTAATTTTGTAACTTAGACCTCTGATATATTTGTTTTTTTATTAAATTTACTAGTGATTTACTAGGATGGGATTAAGTTGCAAACTTAATCCAGAGTAGGGAATGTGCCTTCCAATGTTAGCATGATGGGTTACAATGCTTCTTTTAAGTTACTTATTGAGTTTATTGAGAAGTTGTAGAATTGTAGGTCCGATTTGCAATCGGATTAAATGATATGTAGAATCATAGCTGCAAGTTACGATTAACTAGGGCTATTTATCAGATTGCGTCTTTTTGCATCTTACATGAAATTTGTTTTCCTGAACGATTGTGAAAATGTTTGATTTTTCAATTTTTCGAATTGTTTCAGATCGCTTTTGATGTCCGTCTTCAATAATAGCAACTCCATCAGATTTTAACACCCGGCTAAATTCATGCAAAAGCTCAGTTGGCTGTTCAATCATGTGAAACATGTCCAGTGCTAAAACAACATCTGCAGTTTCATTTTGTATTGGTGTATTATATCCATTAGCTAAAACTGCTTCAACATTATTCAGATTGTATTTTTCAATTTTAGCTTGAACTGTTTTGATGGCGAGCGGATGAATATCAACAGCAATTACTTTTCCTGAATCACCAACAGCAATAGAAGTATTTCTGATATATCTGGCAGGACCACAGCCATAATCAATTACGGTTTGTCCTTTCTTCAGGTTAAGAGTTTCGAAATTTTTGTTTGAGTTGTTTCCCCAAAAATCCATTATTCGCATAATAGATGTCATCATACGGAAAGCAATGTTTGGAATGTGTTCCTTGTTTTTTCCGCTTAGTTTTTCTTTGATTTGGTTCATTAGCTCAAAAATTGAAAAATAAAATTAGGTAATAAAGGAATGTTAGAAAAATATTGAAGGGTAGCTGATGTTTTGAGGGAAACACCTCTATTCAATAATCTTAAGTAGTTGCAATGCCTTCATGCTAATATCTTTTCGGATTACTGGGAACAAACTTAAATCAAATTCTTGATCAGGTGTTATGTTGGTGGCGAAAAAATACACTTCACTTCCTTTTTCGAGATATCCAATAAACCAACCATTGTTATTTCCATTACGAATCGACCAACCCGTTTTGCCACTTATTTTGAATTCTTCTTTTTCGGCTAACAGCATGAGTCTTTTCATAATGGTAAAAGTGCGATCTGAAATAGGGAGTTCTTTGTTGTAAAATCGTTTAAGGAAATCAATTTGTTGATACTGACTTATTTTGGATTCTCCTTCTAACCAGAAAAGGTCAATTGAACTTGAGTCAACTTTCATGTTTCCATATTCAAATTTTTTCAAATATTCGTTCATTCGTTCAACCCCAATTTGTCGGGCAATATCCTGATAACAAGGTACGCATGAAAAATGAAAGGCATCTCTGAATATTAAATCCTGTTCCCAAATATCCATATTCCTTTCTACACCATTCCAAATGAACATGGTGCTATCATTTTCAACTACTCCTGTTTCAAGTGCTATAATAGAGTTGCAAATCTTGAAAGTAGATGCTGGTAAAAAGCCTTTTTGAGCCCATTCAAAATCATTGGAATAATACTCATCATCTTTCTGATTATAAATTAAAATTGAGCCTGAAACATGAGCAGAATCCAATATTGTTTGAAGTTCTACTTTGACGATTTTGTTATCTTCAGCACCTGTGGGTTGCTGCTCTACCGAATTTTCAATAGGCTTCTGAGAACATGCAAAGAGTAGGAAAAGAGACAATATGAAAGGGTATGTGTTCATCGAATTATCTTGATTTTTTCTATTGAATACATTTTAGTTCTTGTAATAAGCCACTAGAGTTCATTGATAAAAGCAATTATATTTTTGGCCAAATTTTTCCAGGAATTTGATTTCTTGTATTCCTGAATATTCGAAATAAAGTGTTTTTCCTGACCTAAATTAAAGAATTCAATTACTGATTCAGCAATCATATCTGCTTCAGCTTTTGGAATAATCATCCCACTCTTGCTAGAATCTACGGCTTGTTTTAAGCTACCTACATCAGTTACTAATACGGGTAATTCAAAATGATAGGCAATAGAAAGAATTCCACTCTGTGTTGCTGATCTATAGGGGAGAATATTTACATCTGCTGCTGAGAAGAATAGCTGAACCTCATTATCCCTTATATACCTTAGGTTGACATTTAATTCGTTTTGTATTTTGAGTTTATCTATCAGATCGAAATATTTTTTATCATCTCCATATACTTCACCGGCAATAATTAAATAATAATCATCAGGTAATTGGGCCATGGCTTCAAGTAAAAGGTCTAAGCCTTTATAATCGCGCACAAAACCAAAATAAAGCAATACTTTTTTATCCTTGGGGATATTGAGTTTTTCTCGTGCTACTTCTTTGTCAATGATATCCCCAAAATGATCGTAAAGAGGGTGTTCATTAAAGATGTATTTTGCATCAGGTTTTAGTGATAGTAAATCATTTTTGACTGTATCACTCATGACCACAAAACCAGAGTTTCTTTTCAGGAAATACTTGCTGAAAGGAATATCATAGAATTTCTTTTCGTGAGGGATCACATTATCCAAAACAGTAATGACTTTAGTTCCTGACTTTTTTAATTTACCAGCAACATAACCTAAAGCGGGTGCAAAAAAAGGCATCCAGTATTTCATCACTAAAATATCAGGTTTGTATTTCAGTATTTCATTAGCAGTTTTAATGTAAGAAAAAGGATTGATCGTATCAAGAATCTGCTTTGCAGGTATTTTTTCAATATTATCCTCTTCAGTAACCAATTGTGTTTTACCCGGGAATAATATATCGGGATATTGTCGAATAAAAGTAAAAGCCTTTATTTCATGTTCTTTTTTGAACTCATTGTATAAGGAATGATTGAAATGTGTAATTCCCCCACGGAAGGGGTAAAAGGTTGATAAGTAGGCGATCTTCATGCTTCGATTACATTAAATAAGCTTAATTTCTTTACCACCAAGTCGCAAAGACACCAAGAAACACTATGTTATTTCTTTTTGTAGTGAATCTTAGAGCTTCGTGCCTTTGTAGTCCAAATTTTATACAAACAAATTTACTTTTATTGCTTGAAACATTAACATATAAATGTATAAGCAAACATATCCAGACTCAAATCAGTTATGAGTTTCTTTATCTATTATCTGCTCAACAACTACCTTCAAATCATCTAATTCAGCTATTGCCTCATATACTCTACGGATATTTAAGTTATGGTATTCATGTGCAATAAAATTCCTGAAAGATCGGGGCATGTGCCAGGGATAAGTGTATTTGTTTAAAAGAGATTGGTCAATGTTTTTTACGGCTTCACCAATTATCAGAAATTGATAAAGCACTGCACTTTGAATTTGTCTGTTTTCAAGAAATCCCTCCAATTTTATTTCTCCCACAAATAGCCTGATCAACTTAATAGCTTGTAAAACATGCTTCAGGCGTTCAGTATTAGCATCATTCTTTTTCATACACCAACAGCTTTTCATTTTCAATACTTTCAGCAGCGAAAGAAGCAGGATAACCTTCCTCAACCAGATCAACCTTAATGTGTAGAATTTGTTCCAATAGATAGGAAATGTCAGCAAGATCAAACAAGCTTATGCGCATGTCTTTATTAAATCTCACCAATAGGTCAATATCACTGTGCTGGTTCGCCTCATTTCTTGCATAGGAGCCAAATAACCAGACCTTACTAACTCTTCCATCTTTTTTAAAGAAAGATTGTAGTGAATCTATTATCTTATTTGCCTGAATTTTGGATTCATTTTTATAGAACACTTTTTGTTCAGCGACTTGAATTGCCTGTACAGCAAGTTCTTCATTTTCCACTTGGTAGGCTATGTTATCGCTAAGCCAGGCGATGATAATTTCATTTTTTTGTTCGTTGTAAAATTCGGCCAAAGCATATAGTTGTACTTTGCTGGGTTTGCGAGCACCACATTCTATTTTACTTAAAATAGTAGGATCTATGCCAATTGCGGCACCCACTTCACGAAGCAACATGCCTTTTTGTTCCCTTATTTTCCTGAGTGTCTCTCCTATGGTTTTCAATGTGCCTGTTTTTGACTTGACAATAAATGGCAAATTTACAAATTCAATCCGATTAAATGAAATTCAGAAAGAAAGATGAGAGGTATTTGTTATAGTCTGATGAGTTGTTTCAATATAATGAACAATTGAACATCAGAATCTGCCATCATTTTATTATGGCAGGCAAAGCAATTGAATAATCGAATTCAGAACTAACTTCCCGATTTGCTCATTTCCACATTCCTACAAACCGCATCAAATACCTCATTCACAGAAATATCCTGCATACAATTCCTTTCCCTTGAACAAGTTGTCCCATAAAAACAATCACAACCAGTTTTTGGTGAGATGATTTCTCCGCGATTGTATAGTTCAAATTCGTGCTTGTTGAAGATGTTTACAAAAAGGATCATTGGGATTTTCAGACCAGTGGCAATATGCATCATCATAGAAACAGCCGTTACAATGGCATCACAATTATTACTAATGGCAATGAATTCTTGCAATGAATATGTTCCCGGATAATAGCAGCCAGTTTTTTCAGCATATTCAATGTTCTGCAGGTCTTCATCTGGTCCACCCAGCACTACGGGGTAATAGCCGTTTTTTTGAAGTTTCTGAATAAGTTCAATCCAATATGTTGTTGGCCAAAGCCTCGTTAACCAGCGATTTCCGCAACCTGTATTTAATCCAATGACTTTTTTGCCTTTTGCTTTTTCTTTGAAAATTGCAGCCCATTTTGAATTAAAATCAGGATTAACATCAAGTAGGTATTCTTCGTAGTTGAACTTGAGATGACAAATCTCAAAAATTTCTTCTAAGTAGCTTTTTGTATTTTCTTGCGAAATAGAATCATATAGACCAGTAATCAGTTTATGCTCAGCAGCTGGAGTAGCTGCGGCTAGGTGATTATCTTTTAAAATAAATCCATATTTTTCTGTAGCCTCTACTTCTTTAAGCAGTGAACATGCCTCAAATTCCTTGTCCAGATTAATGGCAATATCAAACTTTTTATTTCTAATAGTATAAGTGGAAGTAAAATCCCATTTATAAATTTGATCTATTTCATTTTGAGGAAGAATAGCAGGCGTATGCGTAAGCCAGCTAATGTGACAATCAGGATACAATTCTTTGAATTTCACAACAAGTGGAGTAGTTCGGATAACATCCCCAATTGCACCGAGTTTAATAATTAAAATTCGTTTTGAGATAGGGGTATACTCATTGCAACTATCGCAAACTTTTGCTCTTTCTTTGTTTGGTTTACAGGGAAAGTCTCCAATAAAGTATTTACAGTCAAATTTTACTTCGGATATATTCATTACACTACTTTTATCAATGCAAAGATAAAAAGGAATTATTAAGTTTTCTGTCTGATAATCTGTCTGATTTTTATAATAAAACCTGAAGAAATTACAAGCATTGGAAACTCTCTAATACGAGTGATGTTTTTGATTATTAGTTGAAACCTAATCATTTACAGTGATTCTGAATGATTTGCCGATATTTACCCAAAGAAACAATCATTAAATACAGTTGAGACATCCAGTATATTCATCTTTAACCTATTTGTGTTGTAGTATTATTGGAAATTTCTTTTCTATTTAATGCAAGCTCTAACAATTAAAAATAAGTAAATGAAAAAGTCGTTTTTATTTTTAGCAATTGTATTTTTCTTCTCAGTGAAGCTATTTTCTCAGTCGGATTACTACATGAGTATATACTTTAATGCAGGAAAATATCAACTACTCGAAACTGATCAAAACAAACTCAATCACTTTATTGAACAGCTTAATTCCTCACAAAAGGCCTTCATAATTGAAGGACATACGAGTGATGAAGGTAGTGAGAGCTCAAATTTTAATCTTGCTGCGAAAAGAATTAATTCAGTTACAGAATATTTGAAAAGTAAAGGAGTTGATATTTCAAAGTCTGAAATAATAAACTGGGGAGAAACTAATCCAACCTATTTGAAATAGAACGCTAATATGCGTGCTATGAACCGCAGGGTTGATATTCTTATTCCTGGATATAATGAAAGTAAAGAGCTTGTTACTATTGCAGATATTTTTAATTTATTTGGACCAAAAATTCAGGAATTCTGCATACGGAATGATCAAGACACAGCTGTTGAAGCACTTAATGGAAGCATATTGTATTTCCCGGCAAATTCATTTAATGAAATAGATGTAAAAGAATGTGAATGCATTACGATAAAGGTTGAGGAATTGTTTTCAAAATCAGCAATTGTTATGGCAACAGCCTCTACTATTACCTCAGATGAAATCCTTGAATCTAAAGGAATGCTAAATGTGACTGCAAATTGCAACGATAAGGAGTTGGAGCTGGCTGATGGGAAAAGAATGAGTTTTGTATTGCCAAATGCAGATGATTTGGAAGATCTGGGCGTTTTTTATGGCGATCGAGATTCAAATGGAAATCTTATTTGGGCTGCAGCTAATGACGGAATAGATATTGGTCGATTAAATTTTTCAAGTATTGGAAATTGCAGTGTTTATAATAGCGACACATCAAAAAAGAAATGCTGGTTTCGATATTCCAAATCAGAAAAAAAAGAGCTCAGAATATTTTATAGACAAGTTAGAGATAGTTTGGCTTATTGTCAGAAAGTGACTTCTGAGCAAAAAGAGTTGATGGATAAATATGGGATTGATGATTTAGACCAGTTGAGAGATAAAATTGAAGAAAATGCTAATAGTAATGGTTCTATGGATGGAGATGATGCCGATTATTACATTTTATCTGCACTACGTTTGGGCTACATAAATGCTGACTGGATTATGAAACTGGATAGGTCAAAATTAGTGACAATAAAAATCCCTGTTAAAAATACCCAAAACGTAAAGGCGTATCTTGTTTTTGATAAAAACAGAACAGTTGTTCCCGCTTCACTGCATGCAAATATGATTGCTTTTGGAAATATGCCAATTGGTTATGGAGCTAAAATATTTGCCATTAGAGATAATAATAAAGCAGCTGCTGAATGGGCTTGGCAAGAATTTAATATCGAGGCAGATAATAAGATTAATCTCGAGTTCAAGCCTGCAGATTTAAATGAAATAAAGTTAAAACTATATGAATTAGACAATAATTAGTAAATGCTTATTCCTGTGATTAAATCTGAACTCATTCAGCTACAGAAGTTATTCGACTATTTGCATGAAGATGTTTTGAAAGTAACAATTAAAGAGTTATATTATCCCTGAATTTTTAGCTGATAATCAGCTCAAATTAATAACCCATTATGAAAAAACTTTTAACAATTATCATTCTACTTTCTTTGTTTTCTTGTAAAGAAAATATTACCAAGGATGTGTTTGATTACCCTGAAACAAAAAAAGTGGATCAGGTAGATGACTATTTTGGAACCATGGTTTCAGATCCCTATCGTTGGCTCGAAAACGATACTTCTGCAGAAACAAGCGAATGGGTCAATATCCAAAACGAATTAACCCGCAGCTATTTGGACTCATTGCCTTACAGAGAAAAAATTCAAAACAGGCTAACTGAATTATGGAACTATCCCAAACAAGGTATACCAAGCAAAGCAGGTGATAATTACTTCTTTTATAAGAATGATGGTTTGCAGGCACAAAGTGTTCTGTACATCATGAGAGGACTCGATGCTGAACCAGAAGTTTTCCTTGATCCAAATACTCTTTCTAAAGATGGAACAGTGGCCTTGGCTTCCTATAAAGTATCTAAGGATGGGCAGTTTTTTGCCTATGCAATATCAAGAAGTGGCTCTGACTGGAATGAAATATTTGTGATAGATGTAGAAACCAAAAAACAGCTTTCAGATCATTTGAATTGGGTTAAATTTTCTGGTATATCGTGGCATGGAAACGGATTTTATTATTCAAGATATCCTGCACCCAAAAGTGGAACAGAATTATCTGCCTTAAATCAGAATCACACAGTATATTTTCATCAAATAGGAAGCTCACAAACAACTGATAAAGTAGTTTTTAATGACCCTGAAAATCCAGCTTTTAGCTATTATGGTGGAACAACTTATGATAATAAGTACTTGATAATTTATGGAAGTGAATCAACCAATGGGAATTCACTTCGTGTAAAAAACCTTCACGATAATGCCCAAAAATTCATTTTAATTGATCAGGGATTTGATTATGATTTTAATATAGTTGATAATATTGGCGATTCCTTGTTAATATTAACCAATAAAGGGGCGACAAATTATCGTTTGGTTGTAGTTGATACAAAGGATCCTGAGCTTAAGTTTAATGACCTAATTCCCCAACAAGATTTTCCATTACAAAGTGTTAGTGTAATAGGAGGGAAGCTTTTTGCACAATATATCAAGGATGCTTCTGATCGGGTTTTTATGTATCAGCTTAATGGCGATTTTGTGAAAGAAATTGAGTTAGCAGGATTGGGCTCTTTGTTAGGATTTAATGGTAACAGAAACGATAGCATAGTCTTCTATTCATATAATTCATTTATTCAGCCTTCGTCAATTTATAAATTTGATGTCAATAAGCTGACATCAGAATTGTATTTTGAATCGGAAATAGATTTTGATTTTGATCGCTATGAAAGTAATTTGGTTTTTGTGACCTCTAAAGATGGAACAAAAGTTCCTGCCTATATTACACATAAAAAAGGCATTTCGCTGGATGGAAATAATCCTACTTTGCTCTATGCTTATGGCGGATTTAATATTAGCATGACACCTTCATTTTCCATAAGCAATCTTGTTTTTCTTGAAAATGGAGGCGTTTATGTGATGGCTTGCTTACGGGGAGGAGGTGAATATGGAGAATCATGGCATAAAGCTGGGATGCGATTAAATAAACAAAATGTTTTTGATGATTTCATTTCAACTGCTGAGTATCTGATTGACAAAAAATACACAAATAAAGATAAACTGGCTATCAGAGGAGGATCAAACGGAGGTTTATTGGTAGGAGCCTGTTTGGCTCAGCGACCTGAGTTATTTAAAGTTGCACTTCCAGCAGTTGGTGTCATGGATATGCTACGATATCAGAAGTTCTCGGCAGGTGTTTTTTGGGTTGATGAATATGGAAGTAGTGATGACAAGGAGATGTTTGATTATATTTATCGTTACTCACCACTTCATAACTTAAAAAGTGGTGTTGAATATCCTGCCACATTAGTAACCACAGCCGATCATGATGATAGGGTTGTTCCAGCCCACTCCTTTAAGTTTATTGCTAGCTTGCAATCTCATCAAAAAAGCAATAATCCTGTTTTGATAAGAATCAGTAAAAAGGCAGGACATGGAGCGGGAAAGCCAACACAGAAAATCATTGAAGAGTACACAGATATTTGGACATTCGTTTTTAAAAATCTGGCCATTGAATCTATTTACTAATATGCATTTTAAAAAAGGGCATATAGGAGTTTTGGTCATTTTATTTCTGATGACCAGTCAGTTTTTATTTGCTCAAATTGATGGATGTACTGATCCAAGAGCTAATAACTTCAATTCATTGGCAACCCAAAATGATGGATCGTGTACCTACAATAAAACCAATGTTAAAGCCCGAGATGTGCATAGCCAACTTCCTGCTATCCTCTTAGAAAATAGTGGGATGGTGTTTCTTAATGGACTTTTCTGGTTTCACAATGATAGTGGTGGTGAAGCTGAATTGTATGGATATGATACTGTTTTGAATCAGGTTGTTGAAACATTGAGCATATCAAATGCCCTCAATATTGACTGGGAAGATATATGTCTGGATAAACAATTTGTTTATGTTGGGGACTTTGGAAATAATAATGGAGATCGAAAGGATTTAAGTATTTATAAAATTGCTATTTCAAGTTTTCATGATACAGGAGCTACCAACACGACTGCTGAACAAATACAATTCTCTTTTCCGGATCAAACCGTTTTTAGTCCGCGAAGCAATAGTCATAATTTTGATTGTGAGGCCTTTTTTAGTTGCAATGATAGTTTGTATTTATTTTCTAAGAATTGGGAAAATGAATGGACGAAAGTTTATCGTTTAGCCAATATGCCCGGAACACAATCTGCTGAACTCCTCGATTCCTTTAATGTTAAAGGATTGGTTACAGCAGCAGATTACAATGTTATTAACAAGGAAGTTGTATTGTTGGGATATCAGAACTATGTTCCTTTTTTCTGGATATTGTTTGATTTCAATGATACTGATTTTTTTAGCGGAAATAAAAGACGATTTGATTTCCCAATCAGCAACATAGGCACCCAAACGGAAGCTGTACTTTTTCATTTAAATAATGGGATTTACATATCATCTGAAAAAAGCAGTTTTGTCACAAATAAGCTGATGGAGATATATACTTGGCCTTGGACAAAGCCGTTTCATACAGGCCTTGAAGACATTGATACGGTTCCAATTTTAGTTTCTCCAAATCCGAATATGGGTAATTTTATGATTAGTTATCCCGAAATCAAAGATTCAATAACTGAAATTTTAATTTACAATGCCTCAGGACAATTGGAATCACAAATAAGTGGAAATGAAATTCATGAAGGTCGTTTTATATACATGCACATGTGTTTTAGTCCGGCTGCTCAGTATGTTCTGATTATAAATACATTAACCAAAACATACCGTCAGTTTTTTCAAATTGTAAATTGATATAAATTCGTTCAAAATGCTTTTTATGAAAAAAATAATATTCACACTATATCTTTTATTAATTCTTGTTTCCTGCAAAACTTCCAAAGAAATTGTGAAAGAAAACTGGCTTGTCGGAAAATGGAATATTGTAGCCATTGATACAGGTGAGGAAATTCCAGAGAATAATAAAGCAGAATATGATGAAATTATGAAGGGCATGATTAAGAATGCTTACATGCAGTTTAATTCGGATCAAAGTTTTGAAATGCAGCTGATGGGGCAAAAATTAACAGGTACTTTTAAAATAAATGAGGAAAAGACAGAATTAATTACCTCTATAAATGGTGAAGAAGGATTGGATCAATTTAAGGTATTGCTTTTTGAAAGAGGAAAAATGCTATTGGAAACAGAGGATGATGAAGGTAAAATGACTTTAACGTTGATGTTAGTAAGCCAATAATCAAAGTTAAATTGAAGAACTCAAAATGTATGAGATTGATCTAAATATATTCACAAAAAAAGCCGAGGATCAATATCAGGAAAACATGGCTTTTTTCAAACGATTAAAGCAAAAGAAACCCAAAAATCTGGATTCAATCGTTCATCAATTGCATGAGGAGGTTTTTAGTGAAATCGATTGCCTGACATGTGCTAATTGCTGCAAAACTACCAGTCCTGCTTTTTATATGAAAGACATTGAAAGGATGTCAAAAAAGTTAAAAATAAAATCAACTGAATTTATTTCGACCTATTTAGTTTTGGATGAAGACGAATCCTATATGTTTAAAAGTGAACCTTGTCCTTTTTTAATGGATGATAACTATTGTGCTCATTATTTATCAAGACCATTGGCTTGTAAAGAATATCCTCATACAAACAGGAAACGGTTTCATCAAGTATTAATGCTAAGTGCTAGAAATACGCTAGTCTGTCCAGCAGTTTTGGAAATTACAAACAGACTTAAGAGAATCTTTTTGTAAAACACCCCTATGCCTTTAGTGGCTTGTTTTTCAGCTATTTATTAATTAAATTTACAGCTTAAATCAAAACACTAAGCTGTGAAAAGACATTTTACACACACCTACTACCTAACATTCTGTTCAATTATTATTTTTATCCTATCATTTTGCCAACCAGTAAAAGGTCAAGTATCTGTATTTACTGAAAATTTTGAGCATGGAAGCAATATGCCTACTGGCTGGACCCAGGAATATGTATATGATACTTTAAACTGGGTTTTTACGAGTGGTGGGCAGAGTAGTCATCCATCTGCAGCTCATGGTGGTAGCTATAATGCATTATTGTATTATGGAGGAATATACCGAACGACTAAATTGGTTTCTAAACCCTTGAATTTAAGTGCCTATGCCAATCTTCAACTTAAATTTTGGCATACACAGGAAGAATATTCTGGTGATCAGGATATTCTGAAAGTATATTATAAAACATCGGCATCAGGAAGTTGGGTTCAATTAACTAGTTACACAACTAGTGTGGCCAGTTGGACACAACGAACTATTTCATTACCGAATCCAAGTGCTAATTATTATATCGCTTTTGAAGGAGAGGCCAGATATGGTTATGGTGTTTGCCTTGATGACATAGAGATTACAGGTACTGTTACCAATGGCTTGGACATGAGTTGTGAAGGAATTTCATCACCAATAATCTGGGGTGTAGGCAACAATACATTAAAGCTACGCTATAAGAATAAGCGGTCGGATACTATTTTCAACGCTGATTTTGGTTATATCCTGGATAATAATTCCCCAGTTATTGATACCAACAAATCAACATCGACTATGCTTTCAAATCAGGAAAAGGAGTATACTTTTTCAAATGCATTAAGCATAAGTAAGGGAAACCATTACATCAAAGTGTGGGCAAATAAACCAAATCGGACGAATCCTGATGATGTACCAGCAAATGATACGTTTACCTTGAATTTTGGAACGGGAATTAAGGATACATTTTATATTGATAAAAATGGAAATGGCGATTATACAACATTTGCTGCTGCTGTAGCTGATTTGAATAATGGAGTAACAGGGCCTGTCTGGTTTTTTGTAAGCTCTGGTACATATACAGAAAAAGTTATCATTGGAGAAATCCCCGGAGCAAGTTCAACAAATACGATCACTTTTGATGGTTTGTATAAAGACAGCACCTTTTTATCCTATACAGGTACAGCTGCAAATAACAGGGCTACACTTTCTCTCAAAGGAGCAGATTATGTAACCTTTAAAAACATGACCATAAAAAATGAGGGAAGCACTTATGGGGTGGCTGTTTTGCTGAGGAATAAATCGGATTATAATACATTTTACAACTGTAATCTGAAACTGAAAACCACAGCAACCAATGCTTATACTCAAGTTATTTTAGCTTCATCAGATGAAAGCAGTACAGGAGCAAATGGAGATAATTGTAATTACACATTATTTGAAAATTGTCTGATAGAAGGAGGGCAATATGGGGCTCGAATGCATGGTACAAATACGGCTGCAATGGCTCTAAATAATAGTTTTGTTGGATGTAATTTTAGCAATCAATATTATTATGGCTTGTATTTATACTATCAACGAGGATTTAATATTTCATATAGTCAGGTGGCTAATTTCAGGCATTCATCTGCCTATGGATTAATTAATTATTATGGCGCTGGGATTTCTATTGATGCCAATGTTATACAACCGGGTATTCACGCTATATATCTTTATCGTGAGAATTATTATAACCAAACGGATTCGTCCTATGTTACAAATAACATGATAAGTAATTTCGGGAATTCTGTTAATCAAAGAGGAATATATACATATTCTTATTGCTACAATTTAAATATTTTGCATAACAGCATTCTGGTTAATGGAAGCTCAACTTCACCAACTTATGCTGCCATTTACATGTATTATTATTGTAATAATTCCAATATAAAAAATAATCTTCTTGCTAGTCTTAACAATAGCTATTTGCTTTCCATGTTATATGCAGGAACTGTATCGGTAGATTATAATGATTATTACTATGACACAAATTCGAATACTAAGTTTTATATTAATTACGCCTATGCAACCTTCAATACATTCAAATCCATAGCCTCTTATATTAATTTTCCGCACGATCTGAATTCTTTTGATAATGTTGATCCGGGTTTTCTGTCGAATACAAATTTGCATTTAGATACGTTGAATTCGATCAGTTTAATGGCACCTCCACTGGGTGTTGCCAACGATATTGATAATGAAAATAGGGATTTAAGTTTTGGGGTAAATATAGGAGCCGATGAAATTCCGCATCCTAATCGAGATCTGGATATTGTTAGTATTGACACGCCTTCGGTTTTGCTTAGCGGTAATAATCCCGTAGCAATAACATTAAGAAATATGGGTGTTGATTCTCTAATACCACAAACAATTTATTTGCACTATACTGTTAATGGAGCTAATCAGGTATCTGATTCATTGATATTAACTTCTAAATTACCACCATTTGCAACAGTCAAATTCTCATTTCAAACACCAATAAATGTTACTGGTGCCGGAAGTTTTGATCTGTGTGTGAAAATAAGTCCGGGGATTTATAATGACCCAGATACACTCGATCAAATTTGTGTAACTAAATGCCTTGGAATTAAAGATACTTTTTATATAGATGCTTCTGGGAATGGAGATTTTATGACCATAAATGCTGCAGTGAATTCCTTGCAAAACTGTGGAGTTTCAGATAATGTAACTTTCATAATAAAGGCAGGAACCTTTGTGGAAAGAGTAGTTATACCTGAAGTCCCGGGGGCAAGTTCAACACGGACAGTCACATTTCAGGGAGTTCATAAAGATAGTGTTTTGCTAATTCATGCAGGTACCTATGCGCAAAAGTCAGCTCTACTGTTTAATGGAGCTGATCATATTATTATTAAAAATATGAAAATCCAAAATAATGGAAATTCGTATGGCGCTTGTGTTCACTTTATGAATGCAGCTGATTCCAATACTGTTGAAAATTGTATCCTTACAACAACTGTATCTGCTTCATCCTATATAATTCCTGTATTAGCTTCTAATTCGGAAATTTATTATTATACCTATGGGAATACCGGCAATGGAAATCTGATAAAGAATAATAAAATTACAGGTGGATACTTTGGGGTGAGTATGGTTGGTACAGATAAAACTACTCTATGTGCAAATAACAAGATAGTTGGTAATACTTTTCGTGATCAGTATTACATGGGGATTTATAGTATTTACCAAGAGAATACAGAGATAATAGGAAATAGCATCAAAGAACTGGGTTTGTATTATGGTTATGGAATATACAGGTATTATTGTACAAAGGCTCGAATAGAATCCAATGTTATTCAACCGGGACGTATAGGTATGTATCTCTATCGTGAAAATGATGTGTATCCTAATAATGAGACCTTCATTATCAACAACATGATCAGTAATTTTAATGATGGCACCTACCAAGCTGGTATATATGCATACTATTATAGCAATAAACTTCGAATTTATCATAATAGTATTTATTTGGATGGGAGTGTTTCCTATATTGCTTATGCTGGAATTTCACTCTATAATAATTGTGATTCAGCCATTGTAAAGAATAATATTATTGCCAGTGATGGAAATAATTATCTGATGACATCTTATGCCAGTCATGGAACAATCATCGATTATAATGATTACTATTATCCTAATAATACGTCATATAAATTCTATAATTCAGGTAGCTTCTCAACTCTGGCGGCTTATAAAGCATCGAATTATTATCTTGTTTACCCGCATAATGTTAATTCATTTGATAGTATTGATCCAGGCTTTATTTCGTATACTAATCTCCATTTGACTGCTAATTCTGCAGGTATAGGAGGCGATACCATAGGCGTTTTATATGATATTGATGGCGACAATCGTTGCCTCGCTAATCCAAGCCTTGGAGCAGATGAGGCAGGTCCTGTATCAAACTTTGCAATAAACAATAGTACCCAATGTCTGGATGCCAATAACTTTATCTTAACCAATAAGTCACAGGGTGGCTCAGCAAGCTTATCGTATTATTGGACATTTGGAGATGGAGATACATCAACTTTGCGAAATCCTAGTCATAGTTATTCAGCAGCAGGAAACTATACCATCACCTTAATTGTTTATCCAAGTTTAGGATGTAACGACACCACTTCAAAAACAGTATATATTAACCCTTCACCACAAATAGGTTTTACGATTAACGACAGTATGCAGTGTGAATATGGAAACTATTTCAGTTTTACCAATACCACAACTGTGAGTTCCGGAACGGTCTCTTATTTATGGGATTTTGATGATGGTTATTCTGCAGGTTTAACTAGCCCTGTACATGCTTTTGGCTATGCTGATACTTTTGATGTAATGCTTATTGCATCAACGAATTTAGCCTGTGCAGATACCATGGTGAAAACTGCTTATGTTTTTCCTATGCCTGATGCCGATTTTACAATTAATACCGGATCTCAGTGTAAACTTAATAATAGTTTTGTTTTTACAAATGCATCTTCAATTTCATCAGGTAGCATGACCTATCTCTGGGATTTTGGTGATGGCAATTCGTCAACACAAATTAACCCGACTTATAGCTATACGGCTAATGGCAGCTATGATGTAAAACTGAAAGCCACTTCTGCTTTTTATTGTGAAGATTCAATCACTAAAAATACTACGATTGTTCCTACACCAATAGCATCGTTTACAACAAACGATACCAACCAATGTTTGAATGGTAATTTGTTTCAATTCACAAATACTTCTTCTGTGAGTGCAGGATCTTTAACCTATTATTGGACATTTGGAGATGGAAGTACTTCAACTCAAGCAAATCCGTCTTATTCTTATGCATCAGGAGGAACATATTTGGTTAAGCTTTTGGTTACTACCTCCAGCTCATGTGTTGATTCTGCTATGCAATATGTTGTTATTCATCCGGCATTAATTGCAGACTTTAGTATAAACAATTCAACTCAATGCCTGACTGCCAATAGTTTTGTATTCACCAATACGAGTACAGCCAGTAGTGGAAGCATGAGCTATTATTGGGACTTCGGAGATGCTTCGTATTCTACAGCTTATAGTCCTTCTCATTCGTATCAAATTTTCGGTTCAATTGATGTTAAATTGATAGCCAGCTCAACCAATAGTTGTTCAGATACATTAACTAAGGGAATTAGTGTTTTTGCAATGCCTTTGAATATTAAAGATACTGCACTTTCGAACAGGCTTGCTGATAGTTTAATGGCATGCTATCCTTTTACAGGAAATGCAAATGATCAGAGTGGAATGCTAAACAACGGAACCGTTTTTGGTGCCAGTTTATCTGGAGACAGATGCAATAAATCGGATAGTGCGTATTATTTTGATGGAAACGATTATATCAGGGTACCTCATGCCTTGTTTTTAACACCTCAAAATAGTTATGCGGCTTCAGCATGGATTTACCCAACTCAATCAGGTGGTACTCAATATATACTTTACAAATATCAGAGTAATCTGTATAAAGGTTATTCTCTGGCACTTATCAATAATAAAATAGCGGCTGATTTTGGTGGAAGTTATAATCCAGTTTATTCGAATCAAAATGTAAATCTCAATGAATGGAATCATGTGGTTGTTAGTTACAATGGATGGAATTATGAAATCTATTTGAACAATGAATTGGTTGGTTCTGGTATTGCAGCTAATAATTTCCAATCCATAACGCCTTTGTTTATTGGCTCCAGAGGAACCGCAAATTATTTTAAAGGAAATATCGATGAAGTTAGGATATACAATAAATCTCTTGACAATGTTGAAATCAATGCACTCTATAATGAATTCCCTTATGTTGAACTAAAGGATAGCTTTGTATGTACGGGTAATACTACCTCTATTGCGATTCATAATTCGGGCCGTGGAATTGCCTATCAATTAAAGGATTATACAAGTGGATCGCCTATTGGTTCAATTGTTTATGGTACGGGGTGTCGGATTATTTTGCCAATAGGAACAATAAGCGGACAGCAAAAATTACAAATTGTTGCCAGTGATTCAAATACTGCTTGCCAATTAGTTTTTGATACCATTATCATAGTCAATATTGCTCCAATGCCTAATGCGAATTATTCGGTTGCACCATCTTCAAGTTGTTTAACTGCTAATAATTTCTTTTTCACGAACTCGTCCAGTGTTAGTTCAGGAAGCATGCAATATCTTTGGGATTTTGGTGATTTTATAACATCCACACAAGCCAGTCCAAATCATCAATATAATGTGGATGATACGTTTAGCATAAAACTGACCGCAACCACTATTTATGGTTGTAGCGATTCATTAGAAAAATCGGTTATCGTATTTCCTCAACCTGCAGCTGATTTCAGTATTGCTGACAGTTCTCAATGTTTCGACAATAATGCCTTTGGTTTTGTGAATCTCTCGTCCATATCATCAGGTAGTCTAAGTTATTATTGGGATTTCGGTGATGGAAGTTCATCAACGGTCCAAAGTCCGGTGCATTCATATGCTTATGCAGATACTTTTTTGGTTAAGTTAGTTGTTACTTCTGCAAATGGCTGTCAGGATTCCATTATCAGAACAACTTACTTACAAGTAAACCCAAATCCATCTGCGGCTTTTAGTATAAATGATAGCACACAGTGTTTGAATGAAAATCTGATGGTGTTAGCCAATTCTTCGAGTATTACATCAGGTACTATTAGTTACAATTGGCGATTTGGTGATGGTGGGATTTCTTCCGTTACCAATCCATCCTATCAGTACAGTTCATACGACACCTTTGACATAACACTTCTGGTAACATCTGATAAAGGCTGTAAAGACTCCATCATTCACCAGGCCTATATTTATGCAAATCCAAATAGTTCATTTTCAGTTAACGATACGGTTCAATGCTTGACAGGGAATTTCTATAGTTTCACAAATCTGACAACATTGCCTTATGGAAATGCTAATAGTTTTTGGTCGTATGGAGATGGAAGTACAGCAACTGCACAGAATCCAACTCATTCGTATTCTTCAGCAAATACATACAATGTAAAACTCCTTTCTACTTCAAATTATGGATGTATTGATTCCGTTGAAACCAATTTAGTTGTAGAAGCGAGCCCAATTGCTAATTTCACAATCAATGATAGTGCACAATGTTTAACTGCCAATAGTTTTTCTTTTACCGATTTGTCAACTGGCGGTTCAGGAACGTTTAATTATTTCTGGAGTTTTGGAGATGGATCGACATCAAGTAGTCAAAATCCTACACACACATATGCTGTTGCCGATACATATCAAGTCAAATTATTAATTACCTATGGAGCATATTGTACTGACTCCCTTATCAAACAAGTTGTTGTTTACCCGATGCCATTTGCTGATTTTAGTGTGAATGATTCGACACAATGTTTGACAAATAATGCTATTTCATTTACCAACTCATCAAGCATTAACTCAGGAAGTTTATCCTACTTATGGACATTTGGAGATGGAAATTCAAGCACATCAACCAATCCACAACATAGTTACACATCCAATGGGAACTATCAAGTTCAATTACTTGCTCTTTCAACCGAAGGATGTCGCGATTCAGTTTCATTTGCCATAGAAATATGGCCCATGCCTGTTGCTTCATTTGCCATAAATACCTCATCGCAATGTTTATATGGAAACAGTTTTGTATTAACCAACACATCATCAATAGGTGCGGGATCTTTAAGCTATAATTGGACATTTGGAGATGGAAATTCTTCCACATCAGTTTCTCCTAGCCATTCATTTACCAATCCGGGTACTTATACGATAAAGCTAATTGTTAGCTCGGGAAATGGGTGTTTAGATTCAGTAAGTCATACGGTAAGCGTTAATCCAATGCCCGTTGTAGATTATACAATTAGTCAGGATACGCAATGTTTCAATGGTAATTTGTTTGCTTTTACTAATTCATCAACTGTAAGTTCGGGAAGCATTTCTTACAATTGGAGTTTTGGTGATGGTGCAAATTCGACTATTGAAAATCCAAGCTATTCCTATACTAATCCGGGGAACTATGATGTTAAATTGGTAGTTTCCACCAATAATTCTTGCGTTGATTCAGTAACAAAAACAGTTTGGATACATCCAAATCCTGTAGTAGGCTTTTCTGTGAATGATAGTGATCAGTGTTTGAACATTAATACGTTTGTTCTGACGAATAATTCAACATTGAGCAGTGGAACAAGTTCATATTTGTGGGACTTTGATGATGGAAGTAGTTCAACGGCAACTAGTCCTTCAAAGCAATATGCTGCTGCTTCCGTTTATGTGATTAAACTAATTGCCAATAGCAATGCGAATTGTACTGACTCCATGTCACAAACAGTAACTGTTTATCCAAATCCTATTACAGATTTCAGTGTAAATAGTGATAGCCAGTGTTTTGCAAACAATCAATTTGTTTTTAATAATACATCATCTATTTCAAGCGGGAGTTTAAACTTCAGTTGGACTTTCGGTGACAACCAAAGCGATACGATACAAAGTCCTTCACATTCCTATGCCACATCGGGTGTATTTGAGGTGGAATTAATCAGTACTTCGGCTTACGCTTGTGTTGATACACTAAGCCAAAGCATGCTTGTTTATCCAAGTCCAATAGCATCATTCACTGTAAATGATTCTTCTCAATGCTTTAATGGTAATTCGTTTAGCTTCAATAATACTAGTACTATTAATGCAGGAACCATTACCTACTTATGGACTTTTGGTGATGGGGATACATCTACCGCTTCTAGTCCAGTTCATACATATCAAACCAGCGGAGCTTATGATGTAAAGCTTATGGTATTTTCAAATAATAGTTGTTTGGATTCAGCTAGTATAAGTCTGGATGTTTATCCAAATCCGGTAGCATCAATTAGCGTTTCCGATAGCACCCAATGCCTAGCCAACAATTCATTTGTATTTACAAATTCAAGTAGTCTGCTAAGTGGAAATATGGCCTATCTCTGGGACTTTGGAGATGGAGATACATCCTCCTTAAAAGACCCTATTCATACTTATGTTTCGGATAGCAGTTATGTAGTAGAATTCGTTGTTTCAAGCAATTATAGCTGTGCTGATACGGCCTATCTGAATACATATGTATATCCAATGCCTGTGGCTTCATTTACTGTTAACGACAGCAGTCAGTGTTTAGCCGTGAACAACTTTGTACTGACAAACAATTCAAGTATTTCATCAGGAAACAACAGCTATTTATGGGATTTTGATGACAATTCCACCACCACTACCAAGGATACAAATCATATTTATTCAGCTGCTGGAAATTATATGTTGAAATTAGTAGTAAGTTCAAATTTTGCTTGTTATGATTCAACGTCTCAATCAGTATTTGTTTATCCCGATCCTGTAATTTCCTTTAGTATCAATGATACAGCTCAATGTTTCAATGGTCATCAGTTTATTGTAACAGATAGTTCAAATATTTCGTCCGGAAACATAAGCTATAACTGGACATTAGGAGATGGCAATTCATCATCTCTAAAGAACCCACAATTTAGCTATACAACTGCCGATACATTTGAACTGAAATTAGTAGTGAATTCAGACAAGGCTTGTTCTGATAGCCTGAGTCAGTTTCTGTATGTTTTCCCTACACCCGATGCGCAGTTTAGCATTGATGATAGTGTGCAATGTTTTACGGGCAATCAATTTACAATGACAAATCAGAGTCAGATTGCTTCTGGTAGCATGAATTATTTATGGAGATTTGGAGATGGAGATACTTCGAGTTCGGTGAATACTGTTCATACATATCAAAATGAAGGATCGTACACTGTAAAATTGATTCTTGAAAGCAATTTAAATTGTCAGGATTCAATTGACAAAAACATTAATGTGCTAAACTCTCCAATAGCATCATTTGTCGTAAATGATAGTATACAATGTTTTACTCAAAACGATTTTATATTGACAAATACATCATCAATTTCTGCTGGGTTATTAAGTTATTTATGGGATTTTGGGGATACTGATACTTCCTCAAGTATTCATGTAAACCACAATTATGCATCAGCCGATACTTTCCAAATAAAATTAGTTGTTCATTCCAATGACGGATGTTTTGATAGTTTGGAGAAAACAGCTTATGTATTGCCTTCACCTCTTGCTGATTTTGATATCAACGATAGCATACAATGCTTTGATGGTCACCAATTTATTTTTAACAATCAATCTCAAATCAGTACCGGTAGCTTGAGCTATTTATGGACATTTGGCGATGGCGATTCAAGCTATTCTGCATCTGACACTCATTATTATAGCACTACCGGAAGTTATCAGGTTGGATTATTGGTTACATCTGGCTTAGCGTGTGTGGATACTTTTGTTCAATCTATCCTTATTCATGAATCTCCATTGGCAGCTTTTACAGTAAATGATACTGATCAATGTGATTTAGGGAATGGTTTCATTTTCACCAATAATTCAAGTGTTGTTGCAGGAAGTTTAGGTTATTACTGGTCATTTGGAGATGGTGACACATCAACATATATTCATCCCAATCATCAATATACAAGTGTCGATTCTTTCGAGGTAAAACTGATTGTTCAAACAACAGAGGGATGTGAAGATAGTGCAATGCATATCGTTTATGTCTATCCAACTCCAACAGTTGATTTTTCTATTAACAATGCCGTTCAATGTTATGGGAGCAATGAGTTTATTTTCAATAATCTGACAACAGTTGTTGCACCAATTGATTGGCTTTGGGATTTTGGAGATGGCGACACCAGCCATGCTCAATTTGCTCTCCATACGTATGGATTGGTCGATACATTTGATGTGTCCTTAATAGCTGTAACAAATCATTTTTGCAGCGATACACTACAGAAACAGGTAGTTACTTTGCCTGGTCCTAAGTCGATATTCAGTATAAATGATACAATTCAGTGCTTAGTGGGCAATAGCTTTAACTTTATAAACAATAGTTTAAGTGGAGGATTTGTTCCTCATTACTACTGGCAAATGGGTGATGGAGATACTTCGACTATGACCAATGTGTGGCATCAGTATCAGGATACTGGATACTTTGCTGTTCAATTGGTTGTTGCTCCGGATAGTGGCTGTACAGATACATCTCAAATCATGATTCATGTGCAGCCTTCTCCTCAAATAAGTTTTAGTATAAATGATTCAGATCAATGCTTGTCAGGTAATCAGTATTTATTTACCAGTAACATTAATTCGAATGGATACTCATTTACACCTATTTGGGATTTCGGTGATGGAAATATTGATAGTTCACTAAATCCCATACATACCTATGCAAATGCAGGTATTTATAGTGTTAAGTTAGTTGTAATAACAGCTGAAGGTTGTTCCGATTCAATGTATCAGAGCATTGAAGTGTTTGAAGATCCAATAGCAAATTTCACTATTAGCGATAGTACGCAATGTTTAAGTGGCAACACGTTTGATTTAACAGATTTATCTTCTGGACCTGGTACTTTGACTTATCTCTGGACATTTGGCGATGGAAATTCAAGCACTAAAGTTGGAAATGTATCCCATGCATATAATGTAGAGTCTGCTTATGAAATTAAGTTGTTTGTAGAAACGCAGGATGGATGTCAGGATTCAATGATGAAGATGATTTCAGTTCATCCTCAACCCAAAGCGGCATTCAGTATAAACGATACTGATCAATGTTTGACTGGAAATCAGTTCCTCACATCAAACACATCCTCCATTATTACTGGGCAATTAAACTATCAATGGAGTTTTGGAGATGGAGCTACATCAATACAAGATAATCCGGCCTAT
>Ga0209045_1000815_pt1 | contig 33503 bp, 21 predicted proteins | sample SaaInlLV_10m_DNA_4_FD_184664 | JGI IMG/M metagenome (GOLD analysis project Ga0209045, IMG submission 184664) | Marine microbial communities from expanding oxygen minimum zones in the Saanich Inlet - Saanich Inlet SI072_LV_200m_DNA (SPAdes) (version 2) | ecosystem: Environmental > Aquatic >...
ACGCCGAGATCACCTCAGTAAGACCAATCAGGCTTGAGCTGCTCTCCGGTCCCCTCGACGTTTGAAACCAAACCAAAACAAGGCGTTCAACTTTACAGACCCCCGAGCTCACAGCACTGAGCTCTGGAAGTCACACACGAGCCTGGCCTTCGGCGCGAAGTGGGCCAGTCATATCAGAGGGTGTAACGTGCGGTTGGCGTCTGAAGAGCGGTCGTCCTCGCCCGTGTAGCATGCGTGCGGCTACGGCAGGGGATCGCCGCTTACTGTCGCACACATCGGCCAGAGCGGACGAGTGAACCGTATGTAGTTCCGTCTTTAGACGGTTTGTCCGGGCCGCGTTAACGCGGAACTACATACATCGAACGTCCCAAGTCAATGACATTAGGCCGCCGCTCTCCAAGAAACCCCCGTGTTGACGAGGGGCAAGTCACAACCGAGGAGATTGGGATGCGAGAAGCGAACAGGCGTAAGTGGGCTCCCGGCGCACTGGGGGGCGTCGCCCTTGTCATGCATCTGTTTCTGAATCTGACCGCGGAGGGAGCCCCAACCGTGGAGCTTCCATTGGAGAGGTGGACGTTCAAAGCCAAAGGACACTTCACGGGGTCCATTGACCGACGGCAACTCTACCAGCTCGCGCACCCGATGGCCGAGGCGAAAGCCGGGGACCATGGCACGATGGAGGTGCAGACCACGATCCCGAAGGGGGCAGTGGCTCCCTACACACTTCGCTTCTACGTGAGCGACAACATCTACGGGGACGACCTCCCCACGTGGGCGGTGGCCGATATCCGTCGAGGACATCGTTTGAAGCGCGTGCTGGTTGACGGGAAGGTCGTCTGGTCGCAGGACATAGCGGTCAGTACCCCGTTGGTCGATCCGGCGTACACGCACGTGGACTTGAGTTCACATGTCCAGCCTAGGAAGCCTTTCATGCTGGCATTTCAGTTGTGGCAAGAGGTCGACAGCACTCGCAAGATGCCCGAAGATCTGATCCGACTCGGTAAGTACGCGGGAACGACAACTGAGTACACTCCCATGGACTATGGGAAATACGGGACGCGTAGCTACTGGGGAGACGTTGCCGTTCTCACAGGAACGGTGTCCAGCGACGACGAACCCAAATGCCAGTGGTTGCCCGAGCCCAAACGACAGGATCTCGCCCCGCCCCGGGTACAGCCGGCGGTGCATGAACAGGCCGAACTGGCCGTTGAGATGGGGCATCTGCTCACGTCGCCCTGGTCCTGGCCCGTCACTCAAGGCTTCCCTTTGCCTATGGGAGCACTGAGGGAAATTGGAAGCATCGAGCTGCGTGATTCGGTCGGCACGCGTGTTCCGGTGGCCTTTGCCCCGCTGAGTCGATGGCCTGACGGTACGCTGCGCTGGGTGTTGGCGGACTTCGCACTTCCCCCGGGGACTAGGGACAATTGGCGCCTGGAGTGGGGGAGCGACGTAGCCCTCTCCACAGCGCCACCAAAGCATCCGGTCCGAGCTGATGAGGGCACGCTGCAGGCGAGCAATGGCCTGATCCGGGTGGAGTGGGCGCAGGATGCCGAGGGCAGGCCGCAGGATCTGGCCATCGGGTACGGTGACGCGTCTCCCCTGATCACGGGGGTCCAGGGGTACCTCAATTTCCGTGAGCAGAAACTGGCGGCACGATGGCAGGCAGGGCGCTGGGACACTCGCACCGCAGAGCGTGCGGAAATGGTGGTTTCGGGTGACCTCGCAACCGCAGACGGCGATCGCTTCGGCACGTGCGACGTGCGCCTGGCGATTTTCGCCGACAGCCCTCTTGTCCGCCTCGCGTACAGAATCATCAATGAGCGCGCTGAGCCTGTGCCCGATGACCTGCAGGACCCCGACACCATCAAGAGAACCCGAGCCCTTGTGGGAGTGCATCGCCCCGTGACCGCACACATTCTCTCATATGGACTCGAGGCGACTGTTCCGGGAGCCACACGTCAGCACGTGGGTGGACGTTGGCTCGTGGTCGATGGACAGGACAGCTCGCTGGCCTGTACCATCCGGGACTTCACGCATGTTCCTCCTATCGGTCTGGCGTGTGATGGTGGCAACGTCGACATCCAGCTCTTCAAGCCGGGAGACAAGAGTCGACCGGCTTACCGAACCTACGCGGGTGAAGCGAAGACCCACGAGATCTGGCTGGCATTGGCCGGAAAGCCTATTGCGGAAGAGAACGCCGCGAATCTGGCTGACCTGGTCGATTCTCCGCCGCGTCTCAACACAGCCGCGTTGATTCGCGACACCTGCGTGTGGGGCGCGGTACCGGAAGTGGGGGCCGGCGTTTACACTGCGGAGTACGCCATGATCCTCGAGCGCTTCCTCACTCCCTACTACACCAATACGCCCCGAGGAATCCGCCGTTGCGGCGGCTATCCGGGAAATAACTTCTACTGGAATCGGCTGCACTCGATCTACCTGTACTACGCGATGACCGGTGAGCGGAAGTGGTTTGACATGGCGGAACGTGCCAACCGCCACTACCAGGATATATGCACGCTGAATTGGTGGGAGGACGACTCGATGCTCGGAGTCAAAATCCGCAACATCGACAAGTTCTTCCGCATCTCTGTCCTGATTCAGAATGCCCACCCGCTCTTCGACCACTGGAACCTGACTGGTGATAGCGAGGCGCTACGCCTTGGCCGGGCGAATGTCGACGCCGTGATGCGCGAAGGCAAGATGCTGCGTGAATCCAGAGGGTTCTGCTCCCGGGCCCAGGGCTGGCCCATCATGAATGCCATGCGCGGTTGGCAGGAAACCGGTGAGCAACGCTATCTGGATCATGCCAAAATGCTGGTCGACATCGCCTTGGCCAACATGGAGGATCGGCGCGGCGCCTATCTGCACGTCCACGGCAGCCATTCGCACAAGGGCATCGTTCCTTTCATGACGGGCATCCTCACCACCGGTCTGCGTCAGTACCATTATTGGACCGGCGATAAGCGGGCGGCCGTGGCTCTCGTGCAAAATGCTGAAGCCATGTTTGCCGAGACGCACGACCCGGCCTGCAGCAAGACATTGCCTACTATCGATTACTACTACTCGCCAAACCCCTACCTGAACGGGAAGACGGGTACCGATCCAACCGCGTATCTGAATCCTAACATCGCCTCTGCTCAAGCCTATGCGGCGGTGTTGATGGACGATCCGCAGCTCGCGGATATCGCCTGGCGCACGTGGCAGGCTTACATGCAGACGGCAAGTTGGGAACGGAACTCCTACGACTACCTCTATGACCTGCACGCGACACTCTACTGGCTGGCGAAGGCCCCGGTGCCCGACCGGACACCGCAGATACGTGTCGGCCGGATGTGGCGACATGCAGTTGGGGCCCCGGAGCTTTGGCTGAGACGGCCGGACTCACGCCCGTTCGAGGCCACCGTCCGCTGGACCAGTCACAAACGTCCGTACCAGCGCAGCCACGCGATCGCGGGCTGGCCGGAGTACTGCAAGCGGACGGCGCTGCGGGGGGAGCTGTCCATTCTGGATCCCGATGGCAAGTCGTTGGCCACGGCTCCCATGGACTTTGTGGCGACACCTCGCGGCACGATCGTTAGGCTCAGTGTTCCGGAGGGTGGCAGTCCCGGACTCCACCGAATCGTTGTGTCCGATGCCCCACACGCGCCGGTGAGCCTGATCATGAATGACCTCTCGGCACATGTGACGAGCTGGGGAGTTCCCATCGATCGTGGCTGGATCAGCCAGTTTGAGGACTGTCATTTCCGTATCCCGGACGGGTGCCGGGAACTGACGCTTCGCTACGGGTTACTCACTCCCTGGGAGAAGGTCTCGCTGACGTTGCGTGACGGAACGGGAACGGTGGTCAGAGAGGACATTGACACGGAGCGGGCTCGTTGGCGGACGAACTGGCTGGAGTGGACGGTGCCGGTGCCGACTGGGGAACAAGGCAGGATCTGGCAGTTCCGGCAGTCTCCCCCTCTGAGCGCGATTCTGCGGATCAAAGGGGTTGGGCCGCTGGTGCACCCGACGGGCGATGCGGTATTTGCGCTTGATGCTCCGAACGACTCGCCTCCGACTCCGTTGTCAGCGCCGCCTGGTTGGGAACACGAAGTTACCCACATCGGTGCAGGAGAAACATGGGCCGTTCCTCGGGGCGATAAGAAGGAGGATGAGGGCTACGAGCACGTCCACGTGCCTCGGGGAACGATCGAGTTCTGGATGCGTACAGACACGGATGACGGCTCCATGGACAATCTGTCGTTCATGCGTTTCGGAAAGATGCATCTCTGGCGCCGGACTCAGACCGGGACCTATCTCAATCTCGGCAAAGGGATGCTCCAGTCGGGGTTCCTCATTCGACCGCGAGCCTGGTACCACCTGGCACTGACCTGGGACGTCGGCGATGGGGGAACCAAGGGGACTATGGAGGTCTACCTGAATGGCATCCCGATGAAGAGCCTCATGCAGACAGAACTTCCTGCGGATCTGGGTGATTGGACCGGGGCAACGCTTGAGCTGGGAACAGCAGCGCCGATGCATATCAGCGGACTCCGCATCTCGTCGATCGTCCGGGACGAGGGATTGCGACAGGGCGTCCTTTCACCTCCCCCGGACAACCACACGCTCTACTGGCAACACGCCAATCCCGAACCGGGGAGAACTGCCCAATGACTGACTGGCGGTACTTTGACGCGAACTGCACCGTGGGAAGACACCTGAAGCTGCCCCCCGGCGGGTTGCACACGGTGGATGACCTGCTGGCTGACATGGATCACCACGGCATCGCCGAGGCATTGGTCGTTCACAGTCTTTCGCGGGAAACGCATCCGCTCTACGGCAACCCACGGGCAGTTGAGGCGACATCGATCAGTGACCGCCTGCACGCGGCCTGGGCCGCCGTCCATCCCGTGGCTGAGGATGATCAATTGCCCCCTGAACAGCTCCTCGAAGCAATGCGCTCCCAGCGCGTGGGCGCCTTATTCCTGTTCACCCGGCAGTATCGCGTCGATCTGTCGGCCTGGTGTATCGACCGGTTGCTTGAGCCATTTGCCCAGGAGGGCATCCCGGTGTTTATCAACGCGAACGAGATCGGACCGATGGGAATTGGGATGGACGATACCGATTGGGGGCAGGTGGTGGACCTCTGCCGGCGCTGGCCTCATCTTCCCGTGATTGTGAGTGAACGCCGGATGCGGCGTGACCACCGCACGCTCTTGAGCGCCCTGGAGGCCTGCCCTAACCTGAAGCTGGAGATCAGTGGACTGTGGCTTTACGGCGCGATCGAGTTCATTGTGAAGCGTTTCGGGGCCGATCGGTTGCTCTTCGGGACGAACTGGCCGAGCTACGGTCAGCACATGACCGTCGCGACTCTCGCGATGGCTGATATCGCCGATGATGCCAAGCGCAGAATAGCCGGGGACAATCTGCGTGAACTCATCGGCTGGTGCGACCCAGGGCATCCTGTCGTCGAATTCCCGCCGCCGCTCGACCGCTTCGTTGAGGTCGGCCGGACCGGGGATCGGCCGGACACGATGCGTTTCATGGATTGCCACGGTCACCTTGGCGGGCTCAAACACCAGTATCACATCCATGGGCGCAAGCTCGAGGATACGGTCGCGGAGATGGATCGACTCGGGATCGAGAAGTGCTTGGTTTGGCACTTCGTGAGTGTGGGGGACGAGCGCGTGGGTAACGACATCACGATCGAGGCCGTCAACGCGTATCCCGACCGATTCATTGGTTTCTCGTTCGTCAATCCTCATCGGGGTGAAGCAGCGATTTTGGAGGAGCTCGAACGCTGTCGGGCACAAGGCTTGCGTGGAGTCAAGTTTGCGGTGCAATATCAAGGGTATCCCCCGGATGGCCCGAACGTTGATGTCGCGGTGCGGTACGCCCATGAGCACCGGTGGATGGTGCTCAGCCATCAGTGGGGGGGGGCAGCGCACATGGAACGACTTCTGGAAGACTGCCCTGATGCTCTGATCCTGACCGGGCACAGCGGGGGAACGCGGTTTGCAGACCTGATGAGCCGTTACCCCAATCTCTACGTCTGTTCGTGTCCACTTTCCGGTCCCAGAGCATGCGAGGGCGTCGTGGCGCAGATCGGCGCCGATCGTCTGATGTTCGGATCAGATCTGCAGGATCTGCCGATCGCCTGGGGGCTCGGACCTATCCTGTTCGCCCGGATCCCTGAGGCCGAGAAGCGCATGATCCTCGGTGGGAATCTGAAGCGGCTGCTGGCGGAGTACAGCAGAGAAGAGCGCTGAGGTCCAGTGCGGCCAACGTGGGAGGGGCCGTTTCGACGCGTTCCACGGCTGTGGGACTTGCTCAAGGCCCTGAGCCTGGTCGAAGGGCTGCCACGCCCCGATTGCCCTTGTCCCAGTGCCACTGGATAGACGGCGGAAGATGCGTTCAGGAAGAGGTCGCCGGATGGCACCGCCTCCCACATTGAGATCCCCTGCGGCCAACGTGGGAGGGGCTGCCATGCCCCGATTGCCCTTGTCTCAGTGCCATTTGGCCTTGGATTGTGAACCCCGTACAGCGCGCCCTTTCTCCGCCTGGTGTTCACGCTTTGGTGTGTGGTTGCGATGGACATCCGTTCTCCGCCGCAGTTCCCGGTGTCAACTCTACGAACTTGGCCGTTGCCGTGGCCTTGATCTGACCGTCTTGGAAGAGCTGGGCCCTCATCACGTGAAGCGCCCTGTGGGATTCCTCTGGCCATGCTCGAACGGTTGCCTTGGTCCCGGTGGAAACCGGGTGTCGGTAGCGAATTCGAAGGTCGGCTGTGACCGCTTCAATTCGCCGAGTGAAGAGGCAGTTTGCCATAGCCCCGTCGAGCACAGTGGCAATCACGCCGCCATGTAAGATTCCAGGGTATCCCTGGAGAGCCTCCGGGCAGCCGAAATCCGCTTCTACCGCCTCATCTTGCTGAATGCGGAAATCGAGCCCGAGGCCGGCCAGGTTGGCGGCGGCGCATACCACGCAATTGGGATGCCGTGCGGCCTGCATTTCCCGGAGACTGAGCGATGAGGACCACTCGTGTTTCAACCCTTTGAGTGTGCCGAGCGCGTCTGTCTCGGGTAGGCGTTGGGAGAACTGCTGTGCTGCCTGCATCAATCAGCTGCGACTGCTGCGCAACACGGCCTGCAGCGTTTGCTCAGCGTTTTCACAGCCGCAGAGAAGGCTTGGGCTGCCGGGGAGTCAGGTTGGGCATCCATGAACGCGATGCCTGAATCAGCGGCGACCCCGATGGCAGGATCGATGGGAATGGAACCCAAAAACGGTACAGCCATGTCCTTGGCCATGGTTTCTCCACCACCCGACGCAAAGATATCGACGTGCTCGGAGCAGTGAGGACAGACAAAGCCACTCATGTTCTCCAAGACGCCCAGCACGGGGAGCTTGAGTTGTCGGCAGAAGCTGATGCACTTCCGGACATCGGCGATGGCAACCTGCTGCGGGGTGGTCACCACGATGGCTCCATCCGCATTGGGAATAGACTGAGCTACGGTGAGGGGTTCGTCGCCGGTGCCGGGGGGGAGGTCGATTACCAGGTAGTCCAAGGCTCCCCATTGACCGTCTTTGAGAAACTGCTGAATCATGCGGTTCTTGAGTGGGCCACGCCAAATGACAGCGTTGTCCGAATCCGGCAGAAGGAAGCCGATGGACATGACGTTGAATCCGGGTCCCCGGCTGACCGGTAGAATGCCCAGTTCTGTGGGCATGACCTGATCGCGTTCCATCCCCAGCATCTTGGGGACACTGGGGCCGTGGATGTCAGCGTCCAGCAAGCCCACGGTGTTGCCCGCCTGATGGAGGGCCCTGGCCAGGTTCACGGCAACCGTGCTCTTGCCGACGCCGCCTTTCCCGGAGAGCACGATGATCTTGTGCTTTATTTGGGCCATTCGAGCCGCGATGGCGGCTGTCTCTTCCTGCTGCGGTTGCTGCATGTCGGTCTTTCATGACGAATAGGGTGATAAGCTGTGCTTAGGGGATGCTGCGAAGGGCAGTTCAGCCCTCAGTGCGCGCAGATGTTCTTGCCCGTAACCAGGGCGTTCTCGAGGAATTTTCCCACGAGAGTTTCCGGGCCCTCGGCCGGGGCGCCGACCACCACCCGAATCTGTTGTTGGGCAAAGAGCTGTTGGGCTCTCATTCCCATGCCTCCGGCGATGATCATGTCTGCTCCTTCCGAGTGGAGCCAACGCGGCAGCAGCCCTGGTTCGTGAGGCGGAGGAGTGAGGAGGGTAGTCGTCCCGATTTCCTTGGTGGCATCGTTGGTTTCTATCAGGGCGAATTGCTCACAGTGACCGAAGTGCATGCTGAGTTGCCCGTCGGTCAGGGGGATGGCGATCTTCATGGCGTTCTCTTTCTGTGCTGGAGTGTTGAGGAGGTGGGGTGTTGAGGGAGATACTCCCGCTCTAGACGCTTGTCGTACCGAAGTGACTGGTGACGTTGGGAGCGTCGCTAGATGTAGCCGTACCGTCTTGATAGGACTTGACTGCGTCGCCGACGGTCCCGCTCATGCCCGTGATGACCTCGATGCCTGCTGCTGCGAGTGCCCGGAACGCGTTCGGGCCACAATTCCCGGTCAACACGGCGGTCACGCTGTGATCGGATATCGCCTGAGCAGCCTGGATGCCGGCCCCACCGGCGGCGGACACGTTGGTGTTGTCAATGACCTCGAGAGCCATGGACTCGGTGTCGATGAGGGCGAATTTGGCGCACCGGCCGAACCGTGGGTCGACTTGGGCGGTGAGATCATCGCCCCGGGATGTTACTGCAATCTTCATGATTGGATTTCCTTCAGTTCGTGTTCGAGGGCTTTCCACACGTGGTGCATGGCTTGGGAAGCGGGGCCTTTGCCGTAGCGGACCACGGTCTGCCCCGCCATAAGGGCATCATTCACACGACGATCGAATGGGATTCTGGCGATGACGCGTGCTCCCGCTTGCTCGGCCAGTTGCTCGATGGCCTCCGCCTGGTCGTTGTTGAGATCGGCCTTGTTGATGACCACCCGGGCTGGCACACCGAAGTGTTTCGCAAGTTGCAGCACGCGCTCCATATCGTGCACGCCTGAGACGGTTGGCTCTGTCACGATCAAGATCAGATCGGCGCCACTTACCGAAGCGATCACGGGGCATCCGGTGCCCGGAGGACCGTCCCCCAAGATCATCCCATGCTTCCGTTTCTGGGCGAGCTCCGCTGCACGTTGGCGTACTTGAGCGACCAGCCGGCCGGAGTTTTCTTCGGCAATCCCGAGCTTGGCGTGTACCATTGGGCCCTGAGAGGTCTCCGACACGAACCACGTGCCGACGACAGCTGGCGTGGTTTCTACCGCATCGACCGGGCAGACGATGGCGCAAAGACCACACCCTTCACACGCGAATTCATCAATTCGGTAGGTGATGTCGATGGGATCGTTGGCTGGGCCATCCAAGCGGATTGCGTCAAAGTGGCAGGCATCCGCACAACGGCCACACCCGGCGCATGCCTCGGGGTCAATCGCTGCGGTGGCCCCGCCAATGAACTCCTGGGCTTCAATGGTCTGCGGAGTCAGCAGGAGGTGTAAGTCGGCTGCGTCGACGTCGTTGTCTGCCAACACCTTATTCCGGGCCAGTTCGGCGAGGGACGCGACCACGGTTGTTTTGCCGGTTCCTCCCTTGCCACTGATGACCGTGACTTCCTTGTAGTCCGGGGCGTTTCCGGGGGGGAGAAGCGTGTCCGAAGGGATTGCGACCGGGAAGCTCTCTTCGGCGGGGACAGGGGGAGAAGCGGTGCCCTGCAGCTCACTGGTTCTTTCGAATATCGTGAGCAGATTCTGTTTGAGTTTCGGGAAGGCTTTGGCCAGCATGCCTCCTGTCGAATAGACAGCGGCATAGTCCCGTCGGAAGGGAATTCGGCCCACGATAGGCACACCTACCGCCTCCGCATAGTCCGCGATGATGGTGTCGGTACCGTCGGAACGGTTCACCAGGACACCGGTCGGGACCCCGAGCCTGAGGGTCAGGCCCACGGCTAGTTTCAGATCATTAAGGCCAAACGGCGTCGGCTCGGTGACGAGTATGGCGACGTCCGCGCCTTCCACCGCCACCACAACCGGGCAGGCTGTCCCCGGCGAGGCGTCAACGATGTTGATTGCGTCTTCGAGGACGTGTTTCTTGACCTGCTTCACAACCGCGGGGGCGAGTGACTCGGCAATGTGTAGTGTTCCGTGGACGAAGGAGAAGGGCGTGTGCTCGAGGGCTGTTTGCACGGTCCCAATGGTCACCGGGGCTTCAAGCAGAGCCTTCTGAGGGCAGACGAACGAGCAGGCCCCACAGGAGTGGCAGAGCTCGTTGAAGACGAGAACTTTTCCTCTGATCACGGCGATTGCATTGTACTTGCACGCTTCAGCACACTCGCCGCAACCGGTGCAGGCGGCTTCATTCCATTGCGGCTTGAGAACATTGACGTGCTCCTCCTTCGTGAAGGTAGGACGCACGAACAGGTGGCCGTTTGGTTCCTCAACGTCACAGTCCAGAAGCCGGACACGGCGACCAGCTTCACCCAAGGCATAGGCCAGGTTGACGGCGAATGTTGTCTTTCCTGTTCCGCCTTTGCCGCTGGCGATCACGATTCTCATTATTCCGGAGTTCCTTCGGTCAATGCTCCATCGCTGGCTGAGTAGTAGGTGCCATTTCCTTCTTGCACGCCATTGATTCGGCCTGTTCTAGTGAGTTTCCCGATGTACTTGGAGACTTCGTTCAGGTGCATGTTGAATACGGCGGCAATTTGCTTGGCCGTGCATGGACGACGTTTGAGCATGGCTATGATTGTCGTCTCGTTCGCTTGGATGTCCGGGGCTTCTCCGGCACTGAATTCGGCGATTACTTCAGCCTCAGGGCTGAAAAGCGCTACGAGGTCCTGCATGCGCTTCTGTGGCAGTGCCACGGCGAAATCTTCTGCCGGCGGTCTCACCGCCGTGTTGAGTTGGGTGTGATCTGGTGCGATTTCCGCGGCGAGGGCGGCGATGCGTTTCACGTCATGTGGGGTTGAGCTGATCCCCCACAGGAGAAACACTTCCAGATAGAACGTGCCGGCGAATTCCTGGCTGAACGCTGCTTCGCCCCGCACGAGATTTTCGAGTGTGACCCCCGCGCAGGGCCTGTTGACGCAGCAGAAGGAATCCTCATTCCAGGCGCACAGCGATGCCTTCACCATGTGTGCAGCTGATGCCGCTTTACGCACTTCCGGAAGGTGCAGGAAAGTGCCATTGGTCAGCAACAGGACGGGAATGCTGCAGTTTTCTCGGAGGAATGTGATGATCTCACCGAAGTTTGAGTGCAGGGTCGGTTCACCCGAGCCTGCCAATGTCACGACATCCGCCTGACCGTCGGCCTCAAGCCAGTCCTTCAGTTCCGCCAGGACGGTCTGCGTGGGTACGTATTCGTCGCGGGCCGTTGTCTTCTGGGTCGTTTGTCCCAACTGGCAGAAGGTGCAGTCCAGACTACAGGTCTTGAACGGGGTTAGATCGACTCCGAGCGATCTCCCGAAACGTCGAGATGGCACTGGGCCGAATAGGTGGTTGTACGTCTTAGCCATTGCGGTGACCACTCCAGGGGCATTTCGCGCCACTACCTGGCCTCACGTTGTGGGCCTCGGGGCAGGGGGAAGCCGGGGCTGAAGCCGGCGCTTCCCCCGGGAGCCTCAGGCGTCATCGGCTCCTGTCTCAAGTTCGGAGATGCGCGCATTGACATTCTCAAGAGCAGTTCCGATGCTCTGGGCCTGGGCCTTGAGCATACCTAACTCCTGTTGAGCATTGGGGAGCGGGGGGGCATAGGTCACGGGCGCCGGGGCGGCCGTGTTCGGCACAGCCCAGCGTCCACCTCGGAAGCCTGCTCCGAAGCCACAGCCGAAACCCCGGCCTCTCCCGTAGCCCAGTCCCCGACCGGCCGCGGGAGGCATGTAGTCCGGCACCGCGATGCTGGCGCAATAACCGGCCGCCCGGCCTGTCATGGGGCCCGCACCGGCGGGACCAGTTCCATCTCTTCCTGGCATCGTTCTTTCTCCTTTTTCTGCGACGATCCGGGACCGTCTTACGGATTTCGTCCTCGTCCTTGGCCTCGGCCTCCTCGACCGCGGCCACCTCCGCGCTTGTTGCCGGACGCCATGCCGGGTTCCATTCCTGCCTCGGGAGGGCGGCCGAGGCGCGACTGACCGTTGCCGGTTGGGCACGGTCCTCGGCGTCTCCCCGTTCCGGGGCCTTTGCCTTGCGGCCCTGTTCCATCATCACTTGGCATCGCTTCTTTCCTTTCTGTTGCCGCTTCTTTCGTCCTTGCCAGCCACTGGCGACCTTGGCGGGAGCGTCGGCGACGGCCACAGCAGCCCGGCATCAGGAACATCTGCTCTGTGAGTGTTCTGGAAACGACCGCCTGAAGCACGTCTTCAATCGGCCCGCACGTGTGTGGCACCACGCGCACACCTTCGGCGAGCAGCATCACCTCCAGAGGGGCAGATATCGCGCCGCAGATGAGCAGGTCAACGCCAAGATCGCGGAGGTACTTGGCCCGTTGTTGGGGGAGCATTCCATCCAGTGTCCACTCACGACGAGAGACCTGCACGGCATTCTCCACGGTCACGACGAGCAGACACCGGGCAACATCGAATACAGGCGAGACCCGGCCGTTCCAGTTTGGCAGTGCGACGTTCATTGGAACCCCCCAAAGCATCGCCCATGCCAGGGGCGAGAGACGACGGCCAAAGGGAGTCGTAATGCCTAGATAGGAAGGTGGTTAAAGCGTCTCTAAGCCTGCGGGGCAGTGAATGGCGAAGGGTGCACGATGCACCTTTCTACAGGGCGGCATGGTGCAGAAGGCACTGTGCAATAGGTGGGATGCGGGTCAGTCAGCGTCTGGGAGGCCGGCTTTCTTGAGCTTCCGCCACAAGGTGGTCTTATTGACCCCAAGTTCCCGGGCGGCGGCAAGCTTCTTCCCGCCGTTGCGTTCGAGCGCGTCGTATATGGCCCGGCGCTCGATCTCGGCAAGCGTTTTGCCTGTAGCGACTGGCCGGGAAATCTCCTGCTGGAAGGCGTGTGGCAGATGCGGAAGATCGATCATGCCTCCGGGGCAGAGGATAAAGGCATGTTCCAGAACGTTCTCCAACTCGCGCACATTGCCTGGCCAGTCATGTGTCACCAGCGCGGCCATCACATCGGTCGAGATTCCGGCGATATTCTTCCCCTGCAGACGGTTAAAGTGGGCGACGAAGTGGTCGACGAGCAGGGGGATGTCATCGAGGCGTTCACGCAGCGGCGGGAGGGGGATCGGGACCACGTTCACGCGGTAATAAAGGTCCCGACGGAATGTGCCTTCCGTGACCAGACGGCCAAGGTCCTGGTGAGTTGCGCAGACCACGCGAACGTCGACCTTACGAGTGCGGCTTGCCCCGACCGGTTCGAATTCCCTCTCCTGCAGAACGCGGAGCAACCTGATTTGGAACGCCGATGAAATGTCCCCGATTTCGTCAAGGAAGATTGTACCTCCGTCGGCCTGCGTGAATCGTCCATCTCGGTCTCGTTTGGCGTCGGTGAAGGCTCCGGCGACATGTCCGAAGAGCTCAGATTCGAGGAGAGCGTCGGGAAGCGCACCGCAATTCACGGCCACGAACGGGCCCTCACGGCGTTCTGAAAGGGAGTGGATCGCTTTTGCGATGAGTTCCTTGCCGGTGCCGGATTCACCGGTGACCAGAACGGTACTGGTGCTCAGGGCCACTTGCGGGAGGATGCCGAGGAGTTCCTGCATTTTGTGATTCTTGGAGATGATGTCGGCAAACGTGTAGGCCTTGGCGAGTTCCTTGCGGAGTTCCTCGACCAGCGAGAGGTCGCGGAAGGTCTCGGCTCCCCCGACAACGGTACCAGCCGCATCTCTAAGGAGAGCAGTCGAGATGCTGATTGGCGTCCGCGTTCCCTCGGCGGTGATGACATAAATCGCTTTGTTGACGATCGGTTGTCCTGTCTCCATGGTTTGCTTCAGGGAGCAGGCCCCCTCACAGATGTCGGCGCGGAACACTTCGCAACATGGTTTGCCGATTGCGTCTTCGCGTGAGATGCCGATGATCTGCTCGGCAGCGCGGTTGAACGAGGTAATCTGCCAGTTCAGATCAACGGTGAACACGCCATCTGCAATGCTGTCCAGCACGGCGGCGGTCGGCAGTGCCGGGTTGGTGGGGGGATTGGTTGTTGTCATCGGTCCTTGATGTGCGTCTGGTGAGGGGAACAGGACCATGGTGCTCAGGCGGCTCTGTCTCGGATTAAGCTGGCGTCTATGGTGCAAAATGCAACCCTTCGTACGGATGAGAAGGTTGTTTGCTGAGACGTCCAAGGCGAAGGGCACAGGTCCGGCGCATCTGCGACTTTGAGTTTGGGCAACCGAACGGCTTTCGTGGTTTCGCTCCTTGAGGGCCACTTCCTGCCGGGATATGTTCGTCGGTACATGAGGGGAAAAGACGTGACGCGTCCGAGTCTACACCGCGTCAATCAGAGACAGAGGTGACGTACATGTCAGGTGAGATTCTTGCCGGGGTTGCGAAGGTTGACATTACGGATCGCGATGCGGGCCCGGTCAATGACCCGTTGTACGTGAAGGCGTTGGCGTTGCGCAGCGGCTCCACCGAGGTCGTGATCATCACGGTTGATGCTGTGGCGGTTGAGGAGATTGGGCCGATCAAGAACGGCTATCTTGCTGCCGTTCGGTCCCAGCTTGGCTGTGACTTGGGGATTGCTCCGAAGAACGTCGTGGTCAACGCCAGCCATTGTCACGGGGCGGTGTGCGGGGACGTTGTTCGGCGGACAGTTGAGGCCGTCACTGAGGCGTGGGGGGCGATGACCCAGGTCCAGGTTGGCGTTGGGACAGGGCACGAAGACCGGATCATGGAGAACCGTCGTTTCCGGTTGCGGGATGGCCGGGAAGCCGATGCCCGCCGCGCCTATTCACTGCCGGCGGACAGCGAGGTGGTGGGCGTCGGTCCGATCGATCCCGAAATTGGCATTCTGCGTCTGGACAGGGCGGATGGGCAGCCACTGGCCGTTCTCTATACGGTGGCCTGCCACCCGATCAAAGGGATGCCGGGCGGGGGCACTACCGCGGATTTGGTGGGCGTCGCTTCCCAGGCAATCGAGGACAGTCTGGGGGAGGGGACTGTCGCGCTATTCGTCCAGGGGTGCGCAGGCGACATCAACCCCGCCCTTTACAAAGATGTCAATTCCCCACCGGATGCAGATCGCCTGGGAAGCATGCTTGGGGTGAGTGTGCTGAAAGGGTTGCGTGGGGTTGAACCGCGGGGTGGTGGGGAGCTTGTGGTCATCAACGAGCTCCTGGACCTTCCAAGGGAGGATCTTGCGCCTCATATTGCCGCCCTCGAAGCTCGCCAGATGCAGTTGCTGCAGACACTGCGGGGAACGGACATCAACCTCAAGACGTTCATCCCGCTTCTTATCAAGCATGGCTTATCCGGGGATTCTCCGTCGTACTACTCCTACCGGTATCTGCATGAGGATGCGATCGGTCAGAGCAATCTGGTCAATCTCGACAACCAAACCAGGGAGGGGGTAGCGCGCTATGTGGGGAACATCCACACGATGGAGGAGTTGACCCGTGTTCAAGCCAACTTGGGCCTGCTCAGGATGCACCATGCTCAGAACGTGGCGGCTGGCACGGACACGATTACCACCGAGGTCGTCGGAATACGGATCGGGGATTTCGTGCTGGTGATGTTCCCCGGCGAATTGAGTGTACAGATTGGGCTGAACATCAAACAGGCCTCTCGACACCCATTCACCTTCATTGCCGGAGTGAGCAACGGGTACATCTACTACGCTCCCACCGCTGAGCAGCTCACGAACCGCGGTGGAGCCCAGGAAGACAGCGACTGCTACCTCGCCTCCGGTTGGCAGGCCCTCTTCGAGGGGAAGGCCGCGGATGTTCTTCAGAGACTGTGAGTTCTGATCAATAGGAGAGACGATGACCAGGCAATTTGGCGTTCATCAGGTACCGGCTTTGGAGAGCGTACGTCCCTTGGGGGAGCTCGCGGAGAGGCAGAAACGAGTAGGGCAGCGCCTGCTGCGCGAGGATGTGTACCGTCCTGAGTTGATCACCAGCGACATCACGTTCGATTATGATCCTGCCCCGTGGAATGATTGGTATGGTGGACACGAGTGGACGTGGTATGCCGATGTGAGTGGGCGGTACCTGAACGCGATGGTGTCTCTGATGCCTTCCCTTGGGGAGTTCCCTGAGATCGCTCGGCAGGTTCTGGAGACCGTGCTGGCGAACCAGGCTCCCGATGGCCATTTCGGGCCTCCACTGGCCCCCAACGCGTGTGACCGTTCACAGGCATCCGGCACGGCATGGATGCTCCTGGCCCTGCCGCGAGTCGCCCAACTGCTGGGCGATGAGCGCGCACTGCACGCCGCGCAGCGGTTGGCCGAGTGGTACAAGACCGTGACCCCCTACTGGCTGAGTGACGATGTGCTTGGCAAGCAGCGCTCCAAGAACAGCTATGCCTTGATCTTCTCGAACTTCACCCACTGCCTGGACGGCCTTGCAGCACTCCAGCGCATTGACCCCGATGACAGGTGGGCGGACTTGGCCAGGGAGATCGCGGAGGCGGCCAAGACGCTTGATGATGAGTGCCACAGCCACCATTTCCTGTCCACTTTGCGCGGGATGTTGGACTGGTACACGCTGACGGGGGAGTCAGCCTTTCTGGAGAAAGCGCGTGGACAGTGTGAGCGAATCGCAGTGGAGGGAGTCCTCGACACGGGAGGCGTTCCCGAGGACTTCAGCAACCCTCGGACCGATGAGGGGTGCTCTGAGGCCGATTGGGTCCTGGTCAACCTGAAGCTGCACGCGATCACCGGGGAACGTGCGTTTCTGGGACGCGCTGAGCGGGCGATCTACGGACATTTCTTCATGAACCAGTGTCCCAACGGTGGATTCGGCACGTGGCACGGGTTTCATGATGCGCTTGGCGCGCATGGGCCGGGAGCTGTCGGGAGATACAAGGAAGCCTATTGGTGCTGTTCGATGCACGGAGCTTACGCGTTGACCGAAGTGGCCCGGCACGTGGTGACCGAGTCGGAGGGGCGGCTCAATGTGAATCTGCTCTTGGGCTGTCGGAGCTCCTTCGACGTCGCGGGTGGCACGGTGGTTATTTCGCACGACGCGTCGGAGTACCCGTACCCGGGTCGCGCGCGGATCGTAGCTGAGCTCAGTTCTGGCGAGTCTGTGCCGCTGACCGTGGCGTTGCCATCCCATACGCCGTTGGTGAGAGCAACCCTTGACGGCGCCGACCAGGCGGGCAGGAACTCGGGAGAACTGAGTGTATCCCTCAGTGGGCGCGGACGCCACGAACTGGTGCTGGACTTTGCCCCGAGTGTGCGGGCCGAATCTCCGCAGTGTTCAGACGTGTTCCCAGGCAGGAGCAGTCTGTGGTACGGGCCTCTGCCACTGGGCAGCAACGCTCAGCTGTCGCGTTGTGTCTACGATGTGACGGAGGCGCTGGCCGATGGCTTGGAGCCGATTCCCTGTCGGCGCCCGGGGGCATGGGCAAGTGAAATGGAGTTCCACCTGCCGGCGACGGATGCCCCGGACTTTGACCACACGCGCGAACGCAGCTATCTGACGCTCTACCCTTTGGCTGCCGCTACGTTCAGACAATTCAGCTATCTCAGCTACCTGTTCTGATGGTGTGTCGTTCCGTGGTCGCAACAGGAGCCAGAAAACGATGACACACATCCCACGGGCCCTCCTTCTGTTGGGTGCCGGTGTCTGTTCGATGGCGGCTTCGGCTGTCAGTACGACAACATTGGTTGAGGACGGGGGAGCCCGATGCGTGATTCTTCTGGCCCCGGATGCGGCTCCATGCGCCAAGGTTGCCGCGGCAGAATTCCGGCTCTATCTACGGCGCATCTCAGGGGTTGACGTGCCTGTTCGTGCTCCGGCGGCGTCGGCGGGGCGAGAGGGGGTGACAGCTGTGCTGATCGGGGCGAGCGAGCGTACCCGTACTCTCGGGATCGATAGCCAGGGCATTCCATCGGAAGGTTTCGTGCTGCATGTTGGGCCGGACTTGGTAGCGGTGGTTGGCAATGATGGGCCCGCCTACGGGGTAAACTACCGATTCAGCACAGACAGTGCCGGTACCCTCTACGGTGTGTATCGTCTGCTTGAGATGCTCGGGGTGCGCTGGTTCTATCCGGGCGAAGGAGGAGATGTTGTTCCCAGGACGCCGACTGTGCGGATTCCGCATGGGACGACTCAGAATCACCCCGCATTCCCCTATCGACACACCGGGTACGCCGAATTCGAGTGGGGACGACGGGTTGGGGCGGGTGGTGACCGGGATGTCTGGAGCACGCGGCACACGTGCAGTCTTGACCTGCACCGCGACCACCACGAGGGGCAGCCGACGTGGTTCTTACCGAATGCTGACGGCCACCCGGGCTACCAGGCCGATCTGGCGCACCCCGAGGTAATCAAGGCCGTTGCCGGCATGGCGGCAAGGCGGTTCGAGACACGTCCCATCGGACAACGGTATTATTTGGTGATTCCGCTTGATGGTCGGGCGTTTCCGGACGATGGGGCCCGATCACGCTGGGTGATGTCCGGGGCTGTGGGAGTTGCCGAGAGGCTGAGGACATCACACCCGTCCGGGCGGATCGTCTACTGTGCCTACAACGACTACCGCGTCCCTCCACCCGATCTCAGCCGTTTGCCGCCCAACGTGGTGGTGCTGATTGCACTGAGTCGGGGCGAATTGCTTGAGCCGGAGCGTCGTGCAGCGGCGTACGAACTGATCAAGGCATGGCAGGACCGTCGACCGGAAGCCATTTACTTCTGTCGCTACGGCGGGGGCCGGTTACGCATGATGCCGGCCTTCATTCCTCATGTGATTGCGGCGGATGTCAAGCGTCTGAACACGATGTCAGAGGAGGGGGCGTGCCCCATCCGTGGCGAGATGAATTTCGTTGGAGTCAAGGCCGGAAGCCCGTTTTCATGGTGGGAACACCTGAATGAGTACGTGACTGCCAAACTGCTGTGGGATCCGCGGCGTGATGTAGACGCGTTACTCAGGGATATCTGCCTGCGTCTATTCGGACCGGCTTCTGAGCCAATGGAGGCATTCCTCAAACTGTGTGAGAATGCTTACCTTGATCCCACTCAGCGTGATCTGTTCGCTGTCGAGACCATTGATCAGCTCGAGATCCTGTTGAAGCAAGCGCATCTGGCGGTCAAGGAGACTCCTTTCGAGGCACGCCTTGATGCGGTGCATGACGGATTCGCGTCCCTGGCCCGAATTCGCAGCAAGCTGAGGCGAGACGATGCAGCGTCGACCGAGGTCGTGGACGCCGGTCTTGCCTGCCACCTGACGTTTGACGAAGGGCAAGGTGGGGAAACGGTGGAACGCGTTTCTGGAGATGCCTGCGAGATCCGCGATGCCGAGTGGACGGCCGGGGTGACCGGGCAGGCTCTCATCTTCGGAGAAGCGAACAGTGGGGTGCGGATTGGCCCCGTCGACTTGAGCGACACAGACTACACCATCGAGGCGTGGGTTCGTGTCGACAGTCCGGAACGCGGGGAAGCTTATATCGTGGGACCGGATGCCTGGAACCGGCAACTGCTGATGGTCAATTTTGGCCTGCCGACGAACCGAGGGCAGAGCGGACGGCTGGTTCTGATGCACCGGAGATGGGAGAAGGGGGAGAACGTCCGGCTGGATTCGGCCCCCTTCGAATTTGTCGCCGGGCGTTGGGTCCACGTGTGCGGGACGTTTGGTCGGCGGGATGGTATGGCAACTTACATTGACGGTCGTTTGGCCGGCTTGAACATGGATCTCACCAGGCCCTCTACAATGAGTGCCTTCTGGGTTGGTGCGTCCGGTAATGGGGCAACCAAGGCCTCGCATGATCTGTTCAAGGGGTTCCCCGGGGCAGTCGACGAGATCCGTATCTGGCGTCGGGAGCTCAGCTCCAGCGAAGTCCGCATACAGGCTGTCCGTCGTATTGCCCGTCCATGAAGGCTACCTGGCGATTCGGAGAATTGCGGTCTGTCCAAAGCCTAGAGGAACAGTCATGACAGGGCCGGTTCCGAGGCGGGCGCCAGTTAAGGCATCGATGACCTGAGCGGGGGCGCCGACGTTGATGCGTATCGGTCCTTCTCGGGTGCCGTGCAAGACGACGAACGGACCATTGGTGTAAAGGACGCAGTCGTCGTCCGTCAAGACGTGGGCGCCGGCCCGTTTGGCAGCCCAGCGGAGCAACTCAGGCGTCAAGCGTGGCACGCCACAGAAGATGCTGATGCCACCGTTGTCTTCAGTCCAGGTGATCGCGGCTTCACGGCTGGCGTAACGGGCGAGGACGCGGCCGGCGGGGATTCCTCCGGCATGGAACAGGGGGGCGATCGGCTTGTCCACACCGGACGCTTCGGGGAGCAGGCCGGCGGTGAGTCCCGCCTTGGTGGCAGCCGCTTCCGGGGGCTGTGGACCGGCAAACCGCACGAGTTCCTGGCCGGTCAACTCCCGCATGGCATTGAGGGATGGTGTTTCGCCGTCATGGTAGCCGGGGGCGTAGCACCAGAGAGCAGTCTTCCCATGGAGCACCTTGCGCAGGGCTGCCCGTTCGTCGGCAGTGAGTACCCACGCATTGAGGAATACATACAGCTTGGCGTCAACACGTCCCGCGAGAACGTCATCAAGCAGGTACTGCCCAAAGGGGGTGCCCATACGCGCGGCGGCTGGCCGGGCCTCGTAGATCAGAGGGCGGGTCACCACTTGCCCACCGGTGGCCACGCGGCACATGGACCGGGCGTCGTTGACCAGCGCCACGTCGGGCTGGAATGGCGTGGGAGTACTGAGCAGAGGGGCGTCGATGTTTTGGAGGCGTTTCATTTCAGCCCACATACCCGGGTCGTCGAACCACCCGGTGGCGCCCAAATCCATCCACCATGTCGCCAGGTTCCGGCATGCGGCCTGTCCCACATTGCGGAGCAGTTGGCTGTTGGTTTTGGCTAGGGAGTCGACCTTCTCTCTGTGCCCCGGGAACGTCCCTGAACAGAGGTAAGTGGCGGTATCATCTTCGTTGAGCCAGAGCTTGCCGGCGAGCGTGATGGACTCGGCGGCAGTCATGCACGGGGCGCTCTGGCCCAGACCTCGATCGCAGTAGGAGATCGGGGAGCAGAGGATGTCGATGTCAGGGGAGTCGAGAACGCGGCGCAGTCCGTAATGTCCGGAGGAGGCGGGGCCGCGCCAGATCGCGGCAAATTCGAAGACGTATCCGAAGAAGAACACGGAGAGCTTCCGACCTTTACTGGCGGTCCGGACGGCCTTTGCCAAGGTGCACACGCAGTCTGCCATGGCCTCCTGCTGGAACAGGGAAAAGTCGATGATGTCGCGCTCGACGGAGGGATCGCGCAGCACACCCGCCGGTGCTTCCCGGCGACGTTCGGGGGAGGGGACGGTCGCGTTGGTCAGAGACGCGTTGGGCTGGCGCCAGGCTGCCTGGATAGCCCCATCGGAGCCATAGCGTTGACTCAACCATGCGCGCCAGGCTGCCTGGGTAACAGATGAGTAGCCGTCGAACTGCGGTTTCCACGTATCCTGGTAGAACCACTCGCCGGTGTTGTGGCCGGCCGGGTGGTAGCCGATCATGTTCTCAGGGAACGCCTGCTCCAGATGTTCCACGACGGCAGCCAGGCGTATGGCAGCTTCCTTCCTGTACAGTTGGGATGACACGGCGACGCCGCGTCTGCGAGGGCCGTCTTGCCACTGCATCAGGTGTTCGGGATGGGCCCTCTTCCACCAGCCGGGGGGCTCCATGCCGATCCGGGGTATGAGAAGGGCGCTGGGGTTGGCGGCGAGGACGATGCGACAGCGGCGATCCACCGGACGCCAGTCCGCGCGTTCGTCGGGCTTGGGCCAGGGCAGGGGAAGACTGAAACTGACCATGTTGACTCCGGCGTCAGCGGCCAGGCGGATCTGGCTCTCGAAAGCGCCCGGGACATGCATCAGCGCGATGAAGGGCGTGCCCGGGACATAGCACCCGAGTTTCCATTTGCGGGGAGCGTTGGCCCACGCTCGGAACGACACGCGGTACCGCTTGCCGCCCGTCAGTTGGAGTGTTGGCTTGGTGTAGACGTGGAAATCCGGCCACTTGCCGCCCTTCGGGGGAGCTGTGAGCTGCACCTGCAGAGCACGCCCCCCGGGAGTGCTTGGGGTATCGATTCTGGCTGTGGAATTGTCGGCTCCCGTGGGCCAGAAGCTCCACCCCGCGTCGAACTCCTCTTGCCCGCCATTGAACGTGGTTGGGCCCGAGACGATCCGACCACTACCAACTTCCTCAATGAGGAAATCGTCCAGCCAACACGTTCCGGTTTGGGCGCCAAACCGAAAATGGAACGTCCCGCGTCCGGCCGAATCCTGTGTTGCCTCGAACTCAAAAGAGGTGTGAGCCGGTTCGGTGCCGATTTGCAGGCTTCCCTGTTGGGGATTGCCGAAGAAGATGCGCCCGCGAATAGGTATCCCATCGATCTCGATTCGCGGGACGCCATTGGTGGTGCGTGCCCGGGCCTCGAGGGCCCGTGCGCCGAACGAAGTCAGGCCCCCCAGCGCGATGGCAAGGAACAGAGCAGACCGTGTTCTTCCAGTCTGTGACATCGTCTCTCCTGTGATCATCTCTGCTCCTCGGCGGGTTTGATGGCGGCGAGAATGGCGTCGGCGATGGCCTTCATCCCACGGTCGCCCGGATGGGCTGCGACGCCTTTGTGCTTGTATTCACGCTCCGATCGGGCGTAGTTCTTCTCATCTCTCCCAAGGGGGCCGGCGTCGACAAAGACCCCACCGGCTTCATCACAGACCTGTTTGAGGATGGTGTCCTTCGTTTCGTTTGCCCAGAAAGACGTACGCACAACGATCGTCGGGTCGCCACCGGCTTTCAACCTGTCGACCAGTGCCTTCACACATGCCTTGAACGTGGTTTTGTCCTGGTCGGTCTTTGGGGCAGGTACGTTTTCTCCGATAGCGAGAACGACCAAGTCCGCATTGAAATCGAACACGCTCTTCAGTTTTCCGGCGATGTCGTAGTCGGTATAGTTCCGCTCAAAGGTCGCGATGTTGACCACCATGGAGTCGGGCGTCGTGCCTGTTTCTGCGGCAATGGCGTCCAGAACCCTATGGACATAGTCGTTGTCCTCTGCGCTTGCAGCCATTCCCCAATTGCCCGTCCACCCGATCTTTGCCGATGGGCCGTGTTTGGTGATGCTGTTACCCAGGAAGAGGATCTTGCTTGCTCTGGTGGTGCCGAACATGATGTCGCCGGCCTGCCGCTTCGGCTCGGCAGCTGTTGTGGTCGCTGCGGCTATACTGGCGGCCAGGGCAAGAAGGGATGCATGGCGCATGATACAGGATTCTCCATTTGTGTATTGGCGGATGGGGTGCGTTGGCTGACCCCAGAACAGCGCCAGTCAGGGCGGGCTTCAGCTGTGAGAGGATTGGGGATCGGCCCGAGCTCGGAAGATATCGTGTTGGGGCGTGCGCATCAAGGCATAGCGGTGCCCGATCGTGACGCCTCATTGACGTGGGCGAGGACCCCAGAACGGTTCGACCGAGTCTTCCCCCCCAGGGACTATTTGGGCCATCTCCATCCGATGCGGGAGAGACTCCATGCATGCTGGGAAGATCAGACTAGCCGTTTGGTTTCTTGATCTTGAGGACCGGCATGAGTCGTTTCCCCCCGGTCGTGCCTTCGGGAGAAGAGGGAGCGTCCGGTGAGATGGCTGTCGGCGCTTCCGGCGGCGGGAGGGCGACGATGGCTTCGGCAGGCGGGGGGCCTGTCATGGGGAGCTGGGAGCCCAAGAGGCCTTGTCTGCGCATTTCGTGGACTCGCTGCAGCCCGCCGCGCAGGACGGCAGCGTCGATGCCTCGCTGGACGAGCAGAAACGCTGCATTGGCGCTCAAGCGCGATGTGTCGCAGATGCAGATGTAGGCCACCTTGCGGTTCAGCTTCCGCGCTTCGCTTCTTACGTTCTCCAGCGGGAGAGATTCGGCTCCCTCCAACGTGCAGACGGCATACTCATCCGGGGCTCTCACATCGAGCCAGACGGCGCCTTGGCTTTCTACTTCCTTCTGGGCCTGCAGGGGAGAGTGCCAGGTGAGCTTGGGGTCTTCCAGGAGTCTTGTGAAGTCGGCTCCTCCCAAGCGCAACAGCAATCCGCGTCCAGCCATCGTCACGGTCGCGTTTCGGGGGGCTTGTGAAAGCAGTGCCTCTTCGCCGAATGCGGCTCCCGGACCGAGTTTGGCCAGTTGCTCCGGTGGGGCGTCGGGAGCATCCTGGTGAGTGACCCGGGCTTTGCCTTTCACGATGATGTAACACGAACGGGCTTCATCTCCTTGCCGCACGATCACGTCTCCACTCTTGACCGGCACCGGGTCCAGGCAGGCGGCCATCTCTGCCAAGGTGTCTTCTGAAAGGCCATTCAGGGCATCGGATCGAGTGGCGATTTTCTTCCATACTTTATCGATGTTGATTTCCGGAATGGCGTTTCCTTTGGCATCACGTCTTGGGGGTGCGTTGCGTTCGGATGTTCTGGGGGCACTGAGGTCGAAGGAGGTCGGCCCGTCCTGTCGCTTCCGTCGCCCAGCCGTTGTGGTCGTGGCTGTGGTGGTGCTCGGTGTCTGCGGCGATCTTGGGGCACGGGCCTTCGTGGGAGCGGTGACCTGGAGCTGCGTCTTGAGCAGGCCTCCGGAACGAAGCTTGTGCAGGCCCGCCAGACCACCGCGCAGAACGCCCGCGGTGAACCCTATCTGGCTAAGCACGTATGCTGCAGCGGCGCTCTGTCGGGCGGTCTCGCAGAAGCAGATGTAAGTGGGGCGGCGGTCCATCTTCTGCATGATCTCGCGGCCGTGGGAAAGGGGGGCGGATACGGCTCCGTCGAGTGTTCCCTGGGCATTGAGGCGGCCTGTTCTCACATCGAGCCAGACTGCACCCCGTCGCTCGACCTCTGTCTGCGCCTGCATTGGCGAGAACCACGTCAGCTTCGGCTTCTGCAGCAGTTCGTTGAAGTCGGTGCTGGCCAGACGGACCAACAATCCATTGGTTGCCATTGTGACCGTGGCGTTCCGAGCCGCGTCGGTGATGAGGGACTCCTCCCCGAAGCCGAAGCCTTTGGGCAGTGTGGCTACTTCCTCCGCCTCGGAAGCGGCGCCCCTGTGGCGCGTGACCTTCGCCGTGCCGCGCACGATGAGGTAGAAGGCATCCCCGGGATCCCCCTGCCGAACGATCTCCTGGCCGGCCTTGACGGGGATGGCTTCGAGGTGAGTGGAGATCTCGGTGAGCGTATCCTCGGACAACCCGTAGAGTGTGGGTGAGTGGCCGACCAGCTTGGCCCAGGCCTTGTCTACTTCGGGGCTCAACCCCTTGCCATCCCCCATGAATCTCTTCAGCAAGCCAGTGACTCCAGCCATGGTTCAGCTTCCTTAACGGTGCACAGGCGTGTTACAGCAGGACTTGGGTGTGGCGGTACGGCGGTACGGTGTCGGGGCTCACTCGCCGCAGCCACCCCGAGAACAACTCTAGGTCGTGTGCGCGGGTGTGGCAAGCGGTTGGTGTCGTCACCTTTGGACCTGTTGGCGCCTGAGTGCACCAGAGCCGAGTACCCCTATATTGAGGGGACTGGAACCGGCATCCTGATTGTTGACGATGAACCGCTGGGGAGCGGCTTGGGAACCGAGGGGCGGATACGGCACCGCAGATGGAAAGGCAATAGCATCATGGCCATGAAGTTCCTGCGCATTTTCGCCCCTGTTTTGTTGGTCTCGGCGGTGGGTTGGGGCCTGCCGTTGGATATCGTGCCCAATGGTTCGTTTGAGGCGGATACGAACCGAGACGGGGCGCCCGATGGCTGGGGGCCGGCCTTGTTCAATTCACCGGGGGAGGCCGTTTGGGACCGAGACGTCGCGCGGAGTGGAGAAGCGTCCGTACGCTTGGCGGACTCCGCACATCCCGAACGTCGTGATTGGCAGGCCAATTCTGCTCGGTGGGTACTCAGGAACCGAGCCCAAATCGCCGCTGGGAAGACGGTCACTGCCGAAGGGTGGGTACGCTCTGAACTGACGGCAGGAGATGCCAAGATAGTCCTCGCGTGGTTCGCCAAGGACAAGTGGCTCCATGAGGATTCGAGCGACGGGGTGACCGGGAAGAAGGAGTGGACCCATCGGACCATTTCTGCCGAGGCTCCCCCACAGGCTGTCAGTGTGGCCGTCTATCTGGTCCTGGGTAATGCCACAGGCCGGGTCTGGTTTGACGATGTCCGAGCTGTGCGCGGGACGGCTGCCCCCGGTAATTTCCGAACGCTCGATATCCGCGCTGCCTGCAACGTCGGCTTCCGCGATGAGACGGCAGGGGATGCCAAAGGCGGTTGGACTGATCAGGGCAAGAACGACCTGCGCGAGATTCAGACGGGGATGCAGACTCTGAGAGGCGTGCCGTTTGACGTCGTGAGTTCCCGGGACAACAGTGGACGCGGCTGCATCGTGCTCAAAGGAAAGGGCCGCCAGGATGTTGCGAACTCCGCAACGTTTCCGGTGGAACTGACCTGTGACGCCCTGTACTTCCTGCATGCCTGCGCCTGGGCAGGACGCAAAGGCAATCGTGTGGCGGAGTACATTGTCCGCTACGATGGTGGTCAGACCGTTCGCGTTCCTGTCCGCAACGGGCTTGAGATCACGGACTGGTGGGCCCCGAGTGATTGTGACGGTTGCGCGCTGGGGTGGCAAGGCCACAATGCCGAGAGCAACGGGATTGGGCTGGTCATTCTTCCATGGCGCAATCCACACCCGGAAACGGCGGTTGCCTCCGTCACTGCGCAGACTACCGGGCGTGGATCGAACCTGATGCTGGTTGCTGTCACTGCAGGTGACGGTGAACCTTCATTCCCGGAGTTACCATTGAACTACCATTTTACCGACACGACGGGGTGGTATCCCTGGAATTTCCCCATCGATAATCCGGATCTCGGTGAGCTTGATCTCTCACGCTTCCTGGATGCGCCGGCCGGGAAGCACGGCTTTGCAGACGTGGATCCCAAAGGACGGATTGTGTTCGGGAATGGGACGCGAGGACGCTTCTTTGGAACGAACGTCGGCGGCAGTCGCTGTTGTCCGCCGAAGAAGGAGGCCGAGGTGTGGGCTGCCCGCCTTGCGTCATATGGGGTCAATCTCCTTCGTCTCCATGCCTACGACAGCAAGTGGGCGGATCTGATCGACTACAGCAAAGGGAATTCGCGATCACTGAACCCCGATGCACTGGACCGGATGGACTACTTCGTCGCGGAACTCAAGAAGCGCGGGATCTACGTCTATTTCGATCTGCTTGATTACCGTTCGATGCTGCCTGGGGATGAGGTCCGTGATGCCGACAAGATGGGAACGCGGTGGGAACACTCGGTCAAGGGGGCCTCGATTTTCAATCGACGGATCATTGACCTGCAGAAGGAGTTCGCCACTCAGTTGCTCACCCACCGCAATCCCTACACGGGGTTGCGATACGTTGATGAACCCGCACTGCTCATTCAGGAGATCACAAACGAGAATTCGGTGTTCTACCTGGCCAACACGAAGCTGATGCTTCCGAGCTACGTCGCCGAGCTCGAAGGGCTCTGGAACGCGTGGTTGGTCGAGCTCCACGGTGATCGTGAACACGTGGTCAACGCCTGGACTGCCCCCGATGGGACGTGCGCACTTACCGCTGATGAAGATCCCGTCGCGGGCACGGTTGCGCTTCCCGCCCGTTCTCTCTATGAGGACCTCAGCAAGGGCAGCAAAGACCCCATGAAGGCCCCGGTGCGCCTCAACGCCATGACTCGGTTTCTGTATGAGCTTGAAGTGGCTTACTACACGGAGATGACCCAGCATCTGCGTGGGCTTGGGCTCAAGTGTCTTATCACCGGCACAAATCAGGACTTCTCCGACGCGAGCAACAGGGCAAACGCGCTGTGCCAGGCGATGACTCGCAACAACTATTGGTGCCATCCGAACCTGCACGTCAAACCGTTCATCCGCTTCCGCAACCTGTCGATGCTGAGCAGCAACATCCCTCGCAGTGCCACGCCCATTGCGAACATCGCCTCGAGCACGGTGGCGGGGAAACCGATGATCTCCCCTGAGTTCAACTTTCCCTGGCCCAACGAATTCCGTGCGGAGAGCCTGCCGGTCACCATGGCGTATGCCAGTCTCCAGGATTGGGACGGGATGCTGTTCTTTACCTACGAAACACGAACGCAGTTCGGCCGCCTCACCTATTTTGGAAACACGAAGGACCCGGTCCGTTGGGGGCAGGTGCCGATGGCAGCTCTGATGTTCCACCGCGGCGATGTAGCACCGGCCCACAACACGGTGGACATCGGCGTGTCCACGGTTGACACGTTTTCGACCAGACCGCGTCGGACGTCGGATGACTACAGCCCATACTGCGTTGTGCCGTACATTTCCAAACTGCGTAACGCCTATTTCGACGATGTGTACACTGGCGATGCGGACATCGCCATGAGTTCAGGACACTCCGCGATCGGGGATTACAGCAAGGCGAAGCGCGCGATTGTGTTTGCGGACTCCGCAGCGGTTGACGAAGGGGGCGCTGTGGTTGATCGGGGGCGGAGCTCCAGACGAACGCTTCCGGGAGTTGGGCGCTGGGAAACGGTCGATGGGTTGACTCGCTTTGTTCCCACGGATCTGCCGGCCGGGGCCGAGGTGCTCCGTCGGGATGGCATGTCGGTCGGTGTGGTGACTGAGCGTTTCTACCTGTTACCCTCGGCCTCGCAACTGGGCGCGAAGACCGGAGGGAAGTGGGTCCATCGTCTTTTGCTGGACGCATTCAAGCGATGGAATCTCCCTGGGAAGGGGGCTCTCGAGGAAGCCGGCGCTGTCTACCGCAGCGATACCGGCGAGCTGGTCCTGGACTCCCGCTCGCAGAGGTTTATGGCCGTGACGCCACGATTGCGGAGTGTCGTCGGTTTCCTTGATGACCAAGTGGTGTCGTTGGGGGATGTAGCGGTGACGTGCAGAACGCGGTTTGCGGCTGTGAGCGTGATTGTCCTGGATGATGCGGCAGATATCAAGCGGTCCCGACGGCTCTTGATCACGGCTGTTGCGCGGGCCGAGAATACGGGCCAGGCGACGATTGACACGGGCCAGGCCGCGATAGGCATTGATGCCGACACGGGGGCTTTCCTGCCGCAGAGCACGATTGCTCTCGCTGAGGCTGGACGTGCCCCTGTACTGGCGGAACCGGTGGATGCGGACGTGCTCGTGCCGTGGGGGCGTGCCCGGGCTTTTGCCCTGAACGAAACGGGGGAGAGAGCTCGGGAGCTGACCGTGGCGGCGGCGGAGGGGAAGGTGTCGGTACAGACGGTTGCCGCCCTGAGTCCATGGATCTTGCTGGAGCGGCAGTGAGAGGGCCGCGGGTCCGTGTGTTTTCACCTGGGAGAGGCCCGAATACCATTGGACGACGGCCGGGAACGGCCCTGTCAAGGTGACCTCGCCCTGTCCTGATCGGCTACCGGTCCCGCCGGTCATCCCTACCAATGAGTCCAGGTCCGAGCTCGAACTCCCAGGCTCAATAGTGGCCATCTTCGTTGCGACATTGGACCTGCCATCTTCCGGCAATGTGCGCATAGCCAAGCACGGGAGGGGAGAATTTGATGCCTATTGTCCACCGTGGTACAATCAGTCCATCTGAGGAGGAACCCCGAACATTCTGCGCCAAATGTCGCAGAGAACTACTAACGTTATCTCAGAGGAGACGACAGTGCATATCCGCCCCGGGAACACCGCAGCATTGACCGCGATGGCAATGCTATTGGCGTCGCTTGCACTGATCGGGGGCTCAAGTCTGCGCCGAGTGACGAGAGGCGAGTTCCAACGCGCGGCCAAGCGAATCGGGGAAGTACATACTGCCCACTGCGCGAGCTACATCGGCACCAACGGGGCCAGGGCATACATTGAGCATTGGCGAGCACCGCTCTGGGGCTCAGGCGTGAGTGTTCTGTGGACGCCCATCTCCGAACTCCCGGCGGAACTCGCCGGCTCGCCCAAAGCCGGGCGGAGTCCCTGGGAGCGGAGGACGAAACCGCCGGTCGATGAGAAACTCAGGAGATAACATCGTTTTGCACTTGATGCCTTGCTTCGCGCGGCGCAAGTGAAGGCACCGTTGGGCTCGGAGATAACATGAACAGATATTCCACATACTGTAAGATGTTCGCACTATCACTGCTGACGTCCCTAATCGCTTGTGCAGGTCCGAAGCAGAAGGTCAAGAATAGTGAGACACCACTCCACGTGGCTGTCGTGAGGCTTCAGTCTTTGCCGGTAGACACCGAGAGGACCCTCACGCTAACCGAACTTTCCCTGTCACAACTCCTCGGACTCCACCTTCTCGATCGCGATAGGATCGAACAGATCTTGTCCGAAAAGGAAATGCAGCTAAGCGGATTGTCTAGCAGCGGCCAAGTCAAACAGCGTCAGATTCTCGGAAAGCTGATTGGCGCCGATCTCCTGATTCTGGTCTCACCGGCAAAGAAAAGAGAGGAGATACTCCACTACGCTGTGGGTGATGCAGGAACCGGCCTAAGACTCCGAGAAGGCGCGTTACGAATAACGTCAGATAGCATCGTGAGGTCCGCCAAGGATATTGTGCATTCTGTGAAGGGATGTGCAAGGAGGAAACACGAGGGCATTAAGACAATCATTAGCATCCCGCCATTCAGCAGCAAAGACCTCTCATTTGAATCAGATGCACTGGGACTACTTATCGCATCTGTTTTGAGAAGCTCGCTACTGTCGTATCCTGACGTTGTTGTCGTTGAGTTCGCCGAGGCGCGTGCGTTCTTTGATGAGACAGTTCTAACCGGCAGCTTAGACGGGGGCAAGAGAGCCGGTTCTTTGACTGTTCGCGGCTCATTTCAAAGTCAGGACCCTCTGCCTGGCGTACGGCTCACGCTTCAGATTGGGGCCGACAACAAGGAGCCCGTCACTTTGGAGGCAGGCTTGTCGCCGGGAGAAACCCACTTCCTGAAGCAATGCCAGGCTCTGGCTCAACGTGTTCTGGACGTGTCGGGCTCATCACAAGTAAAAACAGAACGCACACCGCTTGCTCTGGCCAGAGAAACAGAACAACTCGTAACGCATGCCGCGGTTCTGATGGAGCAAGGAGCCTGGGATTCTTCACGCCAAGCCGCTGAAGCTGCCTTGGTACTCGCGCCGAACAACACTAAGGCCCGGATGCTGGCGATGAAGGCTTACGGCCTTTTGGCGGAGACGAGCGCCGTGGATATGCAAGACGTGACCGCCTCTTGGCAATCGCGACTTCGCTTGTTGGCACGCGGCGCCCCGCATGCTGAATGGATCGTCCGAACACAAAGCGACCTGTCGTATGATCAGGTCCGGGCCTTTGACCTTTTCATTCGGCGCGTCCTGGTATGGGCAGGGCCGGCCCGGATCCAGGGAAAAACAGAATTTTCACATTTCTCTAAACCCGAAAGAAGAATGATTTCCAATGTGATGACTGATTTTCAGATTGTCGCCTTGACACTCGTGGAGCGCGAGAAGGAGCTGTTTCAGCACTGCAAACAGGTAGGGTATATGCATTCGGAAGGGAGTTCGACTTACATCGGACTCAATAGCTGGACCGAGGGAGCGTTTCAGCAGAAGGTCGAGAGATTACCGGAGCCGCATTTACGCCGTATTGCGCGCACACTCAGCCTCAAGGATGAGAGCGACCGACTTCAGGAAGCCTTGAAAGCTGAGCTGGGCCGGCCGCAAGAACGGGCGCCCAAGGCAATCCGTCCACAGAGACCAATTCCCCCGAAGAGACAACGGAGAATCGAGGACACGTCGCTCAGCCAGCTCGATATTGAGCCGATCTCATTCAAGAACACAGCGACGGGAGAAATTCTGAAACCACGAGGCGTTCTGGACATCATTTCCTGCGGAGACTTCGGGGACCTGTTGTCCATCCATGAGGGACTCTTCTTCGTGGAGGAACCTGGACTTGCCAAGCCCCTCACGATGAACGAACCCAACGAACTTGGGCTCACGGGTATTGGCTGGGATGTCAGTCACGGAATCCTCTGGGTAGCAACTTCAGACTTCAACATCTACGCATGGACGCCCCGTAGCGGCAGGATTCAGAAGTGGGGTCCCTCCGATGGGATGTTCAGAGAAGAACTCAAGCATACACTTGCCAGTCAGAGTGTTGTGAAGATCATTCCTTTTGAAGCAAAGCTGCTCGTCGTCATTTCGTCTCAACTCACCTGGGGCACACCCAGAACATGGATCGGCCTCATTGAGCCGAGTGAACAGACGGTCACTCAGCTCTGGACGGCGAAGAAGGGCCGTTCGGGAATACCTTCGGACCCCCTCGAAGTTAAGGACCCCTCCATTGGATTCAGGTGTGCGCTTGGATTCTGTGTGCCCGCCAGTAGCAAGGATGATAGAGCCTTTGTTCTTCTCGACCGCGGAACCGGTTTGACACCACTGACCATCCGCCTGAACCCATTGGAGGTCACGGCGGGGGAGATTGCACATGCTCATCTTGATTTTGCTCGACTTGTATCCCACTCCGAAGATGGGTTCCTGTTTTCTACGCCCGGCGGCATCTGGGAGCATGCTTTCAATACGAGGGAAACCGTTGAACGCCATGATTTCCCGGGGCAGATCGAGGGCTGGTTCACGGCCGGTAACATGCACTATTTCTGGGGCTGGTCCTTGTCCAGACTGGACACAAAAACGCTTGAGATGCAGGCCCTGGTGAAGCCGGGTTCTATGGTATCCAATAAATTCTTGGTCGGGGCGATGGGCGCATCCAAACACTATGGAATTCTTGCCTATAGCGATTGGACCCAAGAATTCTATCAGGTCAGGATTCCCGAGTCAGAGTGAATTGATTGCAGGTTTCGCTTTCTTGATTCTGTTGAATATCCTCTGGTTTCCAGCCTACGCAATCGAGCGTTAGTCAAGAAAGAGTCACGCAATAAGAGAAGCCCAACAATCGCATGGAGAAGCGACTCCAGATTCCGCCCCGAGCGCGAAGTCCTTAGCGTCTCATGCGTGACGTTGGGAGGCAGACAAGCATGAACACCAAACCGCACGCTCTGAGCGCTGCTTGGGTACTGCTCACCGTTACCGCAGCGATAGCTACGCACGCATCAGGAACTGCCTCGGGTATGACGCGCGAGTTGCAGTCGATTGTCCAGCAAGTACGAGAACGGAATGCCCGCGCAGGAACAGTGCGTTACGAGTGTCGGCAGCAGCGGATAGTCACCAAGAGGAAGATCACCCTGTGTCTAGACGGCAGCAGACTAGCGGAGCTTTCCCAGACTGTCCCGTCCGAGGGTAGAAACGGGACTGGATCGTTGGGAAGAACATGGTCGGTGAAGGGGCGGGTGACAAGGCGGCTGTCGGGTTTGGGGATGTTTGGTTCCGAGCCAGCTTGAGACTGTCCC
>Ga0209045_1000817_pt1 | contig 33345 bp, 18 predicted proteins | sample SaaInlLV_10m_DNA_4_FD_184664 | JGI IMG/M metagenome (GOLD analysis project Ga0209045, IMG submission 184664) | Marine microbial communities from expanding oxygen minimum zones in the Saanich Inlet - Saanich Inlet SI072_LV_200m_DNA (SPAdes) (version 2) | ecosystem: Environmental > Aquatic >...
TTCGACTTGCATGCCTAATCCATGCCGCCAGCGTTCATTCTGAGCCAGGATCAAACTCTCCATAGTAAAAAGCTAACCCATTCCGAAAAATGGGTACGACTTCTTCTCAATTGACAAGGTTACCTACGCCCGGAGGCGCAAGCAACTATTCCCGCAGGAACATCGCACTGTTCAGTTTTCAAAGAGCGACTTCGTGTAGCTCAAGCCATCGTTCTGACTTAAGCGAGCACACACCTTAGCATCCATTCCGAAACAAAGCAACCGCAGGTCGAAGTTTTTCTTTGCCGCGATGACCTGTTGGAATGGACGATCAGACCAACAAAGAGCGTGTACTGTAGCGCCGTGGGCGGTCGGATCAACTCGTGAAGGCACTTTTTTGCCGGTTTGTCTGAATCGCTTCCAGGTAGGGCTGCATATGGAGCCGTGCCTGTAAGCGACAGTGGGACATGAACTCAGGGGCAGACACCTGGGGGGGCCGCGATTGCGGGGGTCTCCTCGGAAGACTAGATTGATGGTTTGCTTGAACTCATCCCAACGTCTCCGGGATGCTGCGACATGATGAGATGTCAGGACAGGACGCGGCTGACTGGTGATAGACACTGTGCAAGGACCACGATGAAACGGCTTGAAACCCAGTTTGAACTCGCACGCAAGGGCGTGATCAGCTCACAGATGGAGCGCGTGGCTGAGCGTGAGGGACGAAGCGCGGACTACATCCGCGAGAAGGTCGCGAGCGGCCATGCGGTCATCCCTGCCAACCACGCACACACGTCTCTTGATCCTATAGGGATTGGTGGGGACCTGCTCACCAAGATCAATGCGAACATCGGCAACTCAGCAACGTCAAGCGGTCTCTGCGCAGAGCTGCAGAAGCTTGCGGCGGCCGTTGAGTTGGGGGCCGATACGGTGATGGACCTCAGTACCGGGGCCAACATCGATGGCATCCGCGTCGGGATCCTCTCCCACAGCACCGTGCCAATTGGCACTGTCCCCATCTACGAAGCCGCAACGGAAGTAGAAGACACGGACGACCTTCAGGCACAGACGCTGCTGGACGTCGTTGAGAGGCAAGCCCGTCAAGGGGTCGACTACATGACATTGCACGTTGGTCTGCTCAGGCGGCACCTCCCGCTGGCGGAGGAGCGTCTCCTTGGGATCGTGAGCCGCGGCGGGGCAATCCTGGCCAAGTGGATGAAGACGAACAAGGCCGAGAATCCGTTTTTTGAGCGTTTCGACGACATACTGGCCATCTGCCGTGCGCATGACGTGACGATTTCCTTGGGGGACGGGCTACGCCCCGGGTGCCTGGCAGACGCTTCCGATGAGGCACAGTTCGCAGAACTGGATGTCCTTGGTGACCTCGTCCACCGCTGTCGGTCCGCGGGTGTTCAGGTCATGGTTGAGGGACCGGGGCACGTGCCCCTTGACCAAATCCAGATGAATATGGAACGAGAGTGCGAGGTCTGCGACGGAGCCCCCTTCTATATTCTCGGTCCTGTGGTGGTTGACTGTGCGCCTGGATATGACCACATCTCCTCCGCAATCGGAGCAGCAGTCGGGGCCATGCATGGTGCAGCGATGCTCTGCTACGTTACTCCTAAGGAGCACCTCGGGCTGCCGAATGCCCAGGATGTCCGTGAAGGAGTCGTGGCCTACAAGATCGCCGCCCATGCTGCCGATGTGGCCAGAAGGAGGCCCGGGGCACGCGACCGGGACGATGCGATCTCGCGAGCAAGGGCCCGTTTTGACTGGGAAGGTCAGTTCGACCTCGCACTGGATCCGGGACGGGCGCGGGAACTCCGGGCGGAGGCGATCGCGGAGCAGAGCACTCAAAGCACGACCGACCCTGAGCAGACCAACGAGGAATTCTGCACGATGTGCGGCCCGAAATTCTGCTCGATGAGGATCTTCCAGGAAGCGAAAGACCAGTAGGTCAGAGAAGGTCGCATCGGGACTTGCGCCGGGACCTCACGGCGCCTTGCTGCCCATGCTCGCCGCCGCTCTTTCCTATGCACGCACCGCCTCAAGAGCCTCGAGGGCGGTAGCAACCGAGATCGCCCGCAGACATTTGTACGAGTCCTCACCGGCGAGTGCACAGCGCCTGGCAAAGCATGGCGCACAATCGGGCGAATCCTGAAGGACGATCCAGCGCCCCCCGACCGGGCCGGTCGCAATGGGATCAGTCGACCCGAAAATAGCGACGCCGTGGGCACCAAGAGCTGCGGCCAAGTGCATAACTCCACTGTCGTTCGCGATGACACAGGTCGCGCAACTGAGAACAGCCATCAGCTGACGCAGAGACGTCTTCCCTGCCAGATTCACCACGTTCTTCAGGTCGGCAGCGACGTAGGCAGCATCGCCCTTCTCACGGTCTGTTCCGACAACAACGACCAGTCCTTCCCAGCCCTGGGCTACGGCCGCGAACCGCTCCGCCGGCCATTGCTTCGCGGGACCATAGGCAGCTCCGGGGGCGACGACCAAGCTGGGCTTCCCCATATCACAGGCCATTCCCGAACCCGCGGCAACTCCTGCTGCATCCGAAATCTCGAGGCGTGGGCAAGCTGTGCCCCAATCGATATCGCCCACCCCGCCGGCAAGCTCCAGATACCGCCTGACTTGGTGTTCCGACGCCCGCCCGACGGGCCGCGGCCACGTTGGCAGACGGTCGGTCAACAGCATGGACCGCCCACGCCCACGCCGACCAAGACGACGTGGCACACCAGCCCGCCAGATGTCGAGCGCCGAGCCGAACGAGTTGGGCAAGACAACGGCAACTCCGGGACGCAGGCGACGTATACGCTCACGAGCCCCGCGGTTGACCCGCTTCCCCGGAAACGTGATCACTTCATTGACCCAGGAGGCGGCTTCCCAGATAGGGGCAAGGCCTTCGGGACAGAGCACGAACACACCACACGACGAGGGAACGGCGCGACGCATGCGGTAGACGGCCGGCACGGTCATGAGCGTGTCGCCCAGCCAATTGGTGGCTCGCACCAGCAAGCCATTCCGCCACTCGATCTCCGAACGATCAATACGTCCGGAATCCGGCGCGGGAGCCCTGCCAAGAACAGGTTGGTAAGTCTCAAGCGTGCTCATGGTGCATTTCTTGGCCGTCCCACCGGCCGAGTTGGGTGGGAAGCGGGTCAACCTCGGAAGTTGATTCTGGGATCGATGAGAACATAGCAGAAATCCGAAAGGATATTGCCGAGCAACCCCAAGCCGGATGTCAGCGCCAGTATCCCAAGGAAGACGGAATAGTCGCGGCCCACAATCGCATCCAGACTGAGCCGTCCCATACCGGGAATCTCGAAAACGCGTTCAATGATCACGGATCCAGCGAACATGAGCGTCAGGAGGCGTCCGAACCCCGTCGCAATCGGGACCAGGGAGTTCCGGAGAGCGTGGCCCCATATCGCGCGGCGTGAACTCCCGCCTTTAGCGAGAACGGTGCGGATGTAATCGCTGCTTATCTGTTCCAGAAGAGAGTTCTTCATGAGCAGTGTAAGTACCGCAAAACTGCCGATCATGTAACACAAGACAGGCAGGAACATGTGGAGCGCAAGGTCACTGATTTTGCCGATCACCGAGAGTTCGGCGAATCCATCAGAATAGAAACCAGCCACTGGGAACACATCCCAGAGCCCATCCACCGTCCCGCAAAGCAGGGCTTTGAGTACCATCCCGAAGGCAAAAGGAGGGATCGCGTAGCCGACGAAGACGGCGACACTCGACACCAGGTCGAACGACGAGCCGTGACGCAGAGCCTTGGCCATCCCGAGAGGGATACAGACGACATAAGTCAGGAGGAAACCGGTCACACCGAAAATGATCGAGACCGGGAACCGTTCCTTGATCAGCTGCCAGGCAGTCTTATTGGGGAACTTGTAGGACGCCCGCCGCATCCCGATGACTTCGGGCACAAGCCACCGCCAGTACTGCACCAGCAACGGCTGATCAAACCCAAAATGTTGGCGGATCGCCAGCCGTTGTTCCTCAGATATTGATGAGTTTGCGACCGACGTCCGACCCGCATCGGCCCCACCGACTCCGCGCATCTGCATCATCGCCTGTTCGACCGGCCCGCCGGGAACGAACTGAGTGATGGCGAAGCAGACCAACGTGATCCCGATGAAGGTGGGGATCACCAGCAGCAGTCTTCGGATGAAGTAGTCCAGGCGTTCCATCGATCCTCGGCTCCCGCGGGCTAGCGGGGGTCCTGTCTGTGCTGCCTGTTCATGTCGACCGTCGGCGGCGGATGAGCGATGCGATCCCGAGCAGAGCCAGCACCACAATCAGGCCCCCGAAAACAAGCGAGATCAGCGGGCTGCTGCCGGTCTCATCCAATACAGGGGGAGCCCCCATCGGCTCAGGGGCGTCCGGGCGAGGCGTGACGGTTCCCGACGCGTCCTCAGCCTCGGCCGGGCTCGAGCCGTCCGATTCAGTCGGGGAGAAGGCGTCGTCAAAGGTGACCACCTCGAGCTTGCGGGGGAGGGCCTCACCGGATTTCTGCACCGCAGACAGTTCGGCCGCGGCATCCTCATCGTACCACCAGTAGGACGTGCTCTCAGTCCCATATTTGGAGAGAACGGTGTCCGGCACGCCGAACTTGTTCCAGTAGAGCAAGCGCACGTAGTCTATGTTCCAGAGTAAGACGTACGGGAAGTCATTGAAGATGAGAGCGTCGACCTCCCTGCAGATCGCGTGTCGCGACGCCACATCGAAGATCGTCTTCTGCTTCTCAACGAGTTCGTCGACCCGAGCGTTCTTGAACCCGGTGATGTTGTTCCCGCCTTTCCGATCAGCTTCCTTTGATGCCCACATGAGTTCGGGATCTTTGAAGAGCCCGGCCCCCCAGGCCGCCCACGTCATTTCGTAGCTGAAATCGTCCATGTCCTTGGCCCAGGCCGCCCAGTCCTTCTTGTCGATGGCCATCTCGATGCCGACATCTTTGAGGTCCTCGCCGTAGATCGCGAGGAACTTCTCGGACGAGGCCGACCGGGTCAGGAACTTGAACCGGAAGGGCTTCCCATCTTTCTCCAGAATGCCGGTCTCCGCGTTGGCCTGCCAACCCGCCTCCGCCAGCAACGCACGGGCGGCGTCTTTACTGAAGACAGTGGACGTGTTCGGGCAGGAAACGCCACCGTGGTAGAGATCCTCGTAGTACGACCGGTGGAGGAAGTACTTGTTGTACATCAAGGTCCGGTTCATCTTGTCACGGTCGAGCAGGTGAGCCATCGCTTTCCGTACGCGCCGGTCGTCGAACGGGAAGCGCCGCATGTTCATGGCGAATCCCTGGAACCCAATCGGGTGGTGGTTGTAGATCTTCTGTTTGACGATCCAGTTCCTGTCGAACTTCTCGCCCTGCGTCTCGTTGACCCATATATATGACGTGTAGACGGCGAAGACATCAATCTCGCCCTTCTTGAACGCCTCAAAGGCATTGGGGCGATCCGCGAAGAACTTGTACTTGATGCGCTGGAAATTGCCCTTCCCTCTGCTGCTGGGAAACGCCCGGCGCCACCAATCCTCGCGGCGCTCAAGGGTCGCATACAGTCCTTCCTTAAGCTCCCCTATGCGGTAGGGGCCGGACACGACCGGGAACTCAAAGTTGATCTTGTTGAAATCACTCTCCGCGAACACATGCTTCGGCAGGATGTAGAAGCCTCCCGACGTTCCCAGGTTGCGCCAATGCACCTCCTTCGCGGTAAAGCGGATGGTGTGCTTGTCGAGAACTTCCGGGACCTCGAGACGCTCAAGGCTGCCTTTATGAACGCCGGTCATGTTCTTGGGATCCATCACCGCCTGGTAGGTCCAGAGCACATCGTGAGCGGTGATCTCCACACCATCACTCCAGCGGGCACGGGGATCGATCTTGAACGTGAAGACTTTCTTGTCTTCTGAAATCGTCCACTGCCGGGCGAGGTAGGGCTCGTACTCAAGGGTGAGCGGGTTCATATCAATCAACGTCTCATACATCACTCCGAACACACGGGCCGTGAAGACGTTGTTATCCAGGTAATAGTTCAGACTCTTCGGGGACTGGCCGGCATAGTCAACGACCTCGCCGCCAACAGTTGCATACTCGCCGGCGAGAGGATCCGGCGTATCCTCCCAACCTGCTGGGGGGAAGGTCTGTCCCATGCACGTCAGCCCTGAAACCGTGAGACCGATACATATCCATAGTCGCCAGAAAAGCATGCTCATTCTCCCGCCTCGTGACGCTGCCGGAGGCATCCACCAGGGACGCTTGTTCTATTCCAGCACCGTCGGTGTGAGGTAATAATAGCGGCCAGGCTGAAGGCTCCGAATCTCCTGCGGCAAGAAGTTGCGAAGCGCCCCGACCTGAGGAGCTTTCATTGACATCAGCAGATCCGAAAAACGCAACGCTCGGCGGAGACGCACCACCTTCGCACCGGAAGCATCCGCCAGCTCCCGGGCTTTGGCTACGGCATCCTCAAAGTAGCCAAGCTGATCGACCAAACCGGACGCCAGCGCCTGTTCGCCCGATAGGACGCGGCCATCCGCAAATTCAGCGGCCAAAACGTCCGCCCGGCTCCGGTAGCGTTCGCGGCCATCCGCAACGACCTGCGCGAACGCGTGGAAGTTGCTGGTCACCAGTTCATTGACAAGCGCCTTCTCAGCTTCGGTGCGGGTTCGCCCACCGGCCAGAAGGTCTTTCATCTTCCCCGATTTGTACACCTCGGACTCGAGACCGATTTTCTCGAACAGCCCCGCGTAATTCAATGTCCCAATCAGAACGCCGATGCTCCCGGTCAGAGTCAGACGATTGGCGACGATGCAGTCCGTTCCCGCAGCGATGAAGTAGCCGCCGCTGGCGCCCATGGCATGCATGCATGTGACAACCGGCTTACCCGTTTCCCGGAGCTTCAGAACGGCCCGATGAATCTCATCGCTTGCGGTGACCTCGCCGCCCGGGGTGTTCATATCCAGAATGACCCCAACGACACTCTCATCTTCCTTGGCCGCCTTGAGCTGACCGCAGATCGAACGTGCGCTCGCGCCATCAAACGGGGCGTCGTACAGGATCATCCCACGGACATCGATGACCGCAATTTCCCGCTCAGAACCCAGCGTCCCATCGAGAAGGACCTCCTTGCGGATCTTACCGCCACCACTCGTAGGCAGCCCGGCCGCGCCGCTTGGGACGAGGTCTGCAAGGTTGCCGAGAAACAGCAGAAAGCCAACCGAGCCCACCAGCACCACGGTGCCGACAACAGCGATCACCAACAGGCACCCGGAGCGGGACGTCCGGCGAGGCGGGGGAGAGCCGGCAGCGGGCCGTTGGGATGACAACGGGCGGACAACGGGAGGCGGGGGCGGAGGCAGGCGGTCGGCAACCGATTTCGGGGCCGCAACGGCTGCGGAAGGCCCTCCGCTCTCTCCAGCTGACCGGGGTCCCACGAGGGGGACAAATTCTGACCGGATGGGGGCAGAATCCGCGTCCTCTCCAACGGGGACGCCAGGAAGCGGTCGCGCCGCCCCCGACGGGACGTCCGCGTCGTCACGGGAGGGCGCTTCGGAGCGGTCCTGGCCGGTGTCCTGAGGGGGGCCACCTTGCGGGAGGCCCTGCGATTCGTCTGTCGGTGTGCCCGCGCCCATGCGTGAGACCTCTCTGTTACGCCGCAAGAAGACGGTGGAACGGCGACACAACTCTTTTCGACGCCTTCAAGACGGACCAGTCACCCCCTTCCCATACCGATGCGTTACGTGCTCGGCGGAGGAGGAGCTGTGCGTTGACCAAGACGATGCCGGTCCGTCACGGAAACGAGTCGGAATATAGCTTCCCGGAACCGAAATATCGCGTTCCCGGGAAGCCCCCCTTGTCAGCTCACACATCGACAGAGAGATGGTTGACGGGAAGTGGAAGGAAGATTATAGGGGTGGGATGTCCTAAGCCACGGGAAGGGCCGCAGAGAAGGAGAATCGGGTGCGGCAATTCCGCAACTATGGAGGATGGGAGGATGCAGAGAAGAACACGTCTGGTCTTGGTGTTAGTCACGACGTTGACCTGCCTGTGCGTAGCTGAGAGTCGAGCTCAGTCCTCCTCGAAATCGCTGCTCTTTCTCTCGGGTCGCGTGGAACAGAAGCCGCCGGGCGACCCCAGCAAGTACCGAATCCGCTCCTTCCTGCCCGACGCAAAGCTCCAACCCAAACTCAAGGCTTGGGGCTACACGTGGTGGGCGGACTTCTTCTCCACTCAACTGACCCTTGAATGGCTCAAACAGTTCAATGCCGTCGTCGCCCTCGATTTTCCCACGATCGAGAAGCACCGGGATGTCGCAACCGAGATCCGCGCCGTCGAGGCCATGCTGCATGAGTATGTCCGCGAGGGGGGAGGACTGCTCCTGACCAGCGCCATCGAGTCCAGCCAGTGGGGGCTTGAGAGAAACACCGAGGAGCTCAACCGTTTTCTCGCTCCTCTTGGTGCCCAGGTGAACCTGGAGCAAGTCTACGAGAAAAACCCAATTCTGCGGCTTCCAAAGCCCAACCCACGCTCGTCGATCAGCCGTCTGGCCTGGACAGGGAACGTGTCCGAACACACCCTCACTGAAGGTGTCAAGGGCCTCATTTACCCCACAGACCCGGGATCGATGTGTTACTACACCCATCCCGTTCGAGCGGACGACACCTGGAGCATCCTGCTCCGGGCCTCGGACACAGCCTGCTCGATCACGACACCTCTCGGGACCAAGAACTCCAGGAAAGAGCAAACGCCGGGAACGTGGGAGGAAGCGCCGCCGCTCCTCGCTGCCAGGCAGGTGCAGAAAGGGCGCATCGCCCTCTGGCCCACCATCCCTTCAGCAACCATCATCGACGGTTATCATGAGTTCTGGGGACGAGGACTCATCATGACCGAGTCTGACACGAACCACCCATCCAGCGGTGAACGGCTGATCCGGAACCTGCTGGAGTGGCTCACGGCCCCCTCGCGCAACACGTTCGGCGGCTTCAAAGCACCGCCCAGAAAGGAAGAGAAGGAGGCGGGACTGCACCGGATTCCCTGGGACAAAATCCGCCTCCCAAAGCGCCAGTTCGCCGGCACGCACAAGGGGCTGATCGGGCTCAAAAGCAATCTCTCAACCGGGACCGACTCGCCGGAAGCAATGATCAAAGCCGCCCAAGCCGCCGGGTACGACTTTGCGGCCTTCAGTGAAGACTTGGAGGAGCTCACCCCGGAAGAAATTGGGGCATTGATCGCACTTTGCGCCAAATACCGTTCCGACACGTTTCAGGTCTTCAGCGGATTCGTCTACCGTGATGCCTCAGGGAACAGCTGGCAGGTCTTCGGGACCGACACCCACTGGCCCAAAGATGGCTGGTGGCAGGACAAGGACGCAAAGACGATCGCCAAGAACAACGTCATCTTCCGCGGCTACCAGTTCTTCCCGGTGATCATGGTGCACCCAAACAAGAACCCGGAGAAGCCATGGTTCCAGGGCAACTTCAAAGGGCTGGCTGTCTACACCTACGATAACGGCAAACTGGTGGACGACGCCACGGACGTCTACACCAGACTGCAGGGAGACAACTATCGGCTCTTCCCGGTTGTCCTGCACTTCGTCCGCTCCGTCGAGGACGTCGCACGAGCCGCCACTCCCTCTCTCCCGCAGACCTACGCCCCCTGGCCGGAGTTGTCCGACATCCTCAGCGCTTTCTCGCGCACAAGCCCAATGCACAAAGGCAATCACGTGTTCCAGTGGCCGCAGTTTGTCTCCAGCGCCCCGCAAGTCGATCTGTTCCGGGTGGTCAACTTCGGGACATCGGACCTCGCGATTCCGGACAATGATCGCTTCCGCCTGCAGGTGCGTCTCCGGGCCGACGTGGGGCTCGAAGAAGTCCGCATCAGCGATGCCGGCATCCCATGGCGGAGACTGCTGCCCAAAGGACAGAAGGAACTGGCGATCGAACTTGACGGCTTCCATGATCGGACACACCACTTCATCATCACGGCCACCGACACGCAAGGCGGCAAACTGATCTCCTCCTGTATCGGCACCTCCGTCCAGGAACTCAACGTCCCGCGCTGCACGGACAACCTCAACACCTACCTGGCAGGAAAATTCGAAGCCGTCGATGTCTTCCCGATCCGCGGCCTGGAGAACTACATATTCATCCAGTCGGGGACATTCGGCTATTTCCCGAAACTCGCTGGACTGAAGCAGCTCGAGAGACCGGCGATCGATCAGCGTCTCACCCACGTCAGTCGATTCGGCTATATACGAACGGACGTCTTCGATCACATCTACCCCCCCACCGCGACATCCAACTGGAACCAAAATGACATCCCCGAAGTCGCCAGCCCGGACACCCCAATCCGTGGCCGGACGAGACTCACTCTCTTCACTCCATGGGCCAACTCCACATCGATTCATCATGTGGAAGGTCGTTTCGAGATAACCCGGGATCTCTCCGTGCCCCGACGAACGGCCGCGGTATTCCAGAACCGCTGGGTCGAAGACGCCGAGACATTCATCATCTCACCAAAGGACGGGAAGATGTCCGTGTTCTGCCTGAAACCACGCCGACGTTGGCGCCGGGGATCGCTCGAGGACATCGAGTATATCGCAAACATCGGGCCCTTCGGGGGAGCACGCGCCATCGTCCCTCTAAGCGGGGGCCTCGATTACGCTGCCCTCCAACAAGGCGATCCGGCAGACCCACGCAGCACCTTGCTCGCCTCTCTATCGCTGGGAGACGACCCCGACATCCCCGGGGGAACAGAGTTCCACTACGAGTACCTCGCCATCTGCAGCGAAGTTCGGGATCATGCCGACATCTCGTTCGTGGAAGACGTCTTCGAGGGGATGGGCCTCCGCGGCAAGACGGCATACGACATCCGCCCCACTCAAGGCGAAGTCGTCGACCGGCGGTTTGTGCTCCGCTTGAAGGCTGTAGAGCACGCCTTCGCTGCCACGCTCACCCAAGCCGCTCTCCCCATGCGCCTACCCGTGTTCATCACCGGACTCAACCCAAAGTGGCCAGCCGGCATCTGGTACAAGGGCAAACACCAATTCCTCGTGCCTACATGGCAGATGGACAAAATGCATAACCGCTTCGCAAGCCCCAAGAAGGTCATACACAAAGACTGGCTCCAACGCTTCGGGATCGTGGAGGGACGCGGAATGCTCCAGCTTGACACCGCCTTTGAAGACAAGCAGGTCTTTGTGGGCAATTTGCTGGTGTGCGACCACCCCGGCGTCATCCTCGAACTCGAGGATACACGCAAAGGCCGCGTCAGAATCGCCGCCAACAACCCAAGCGATGCTCCGGTCACGATTACCGTCAAACCGGCCGCCGGCTTCACCCTCCTCGGAACGTTCGCCAAGACCATCACGCTGCCCCCCGGAGGGTTCGCAAAGATGGGCATCGAAGACTAGCTTTGCAGCACGCTCTCACGGCTTGGCAATCCGATCTGGAGACGCCTTGGCCGTCAGAGAAAACAGCGCTGCGACCCAGACCGATCCCCAGTAGGCCGATGCACAGGAACGCCCGTTTTGGAAGCGACAACCTTTCTCCAACGCCTCACCGGCCAGCGTTTCTTCGACAACCAGGTCGTCCATGTTGAGGATCTTCCCGCACGCCCGGCGACCCACCAAGCCCTGCAGAACGGCCTCACGCCCATCTGTGAGCAGGCCCTCAGCCGTCTGGGAATCACGGAACTCTATGCCCATCAGGCGACCTCCGTGGATCAGATCCGAGCCGGTCGGGACATTGTCATCGTCACCGGTACGGCCAGCGGCAAAACGCTCTGCTACACAATCCCCGTCATCGACGCCGTCGCGGAGAACAGTCTCGCAACCGTGCTCTGTATCTATCCGACGAAGGCCCTTGCCCAGGACCAACTGCGGGGCTTCAATGCTCTGCATCTCGACGATCTTGGCGTCCCGTTCATGGCCGGAACGTACGATGGCGACACGCCGCAGAACCTGCGGCGCAAGATCCGCGACGGGGGAAACGCCATCCTGACCAACCCGGACATGCTGCACCAAGGCATCCTCCCTCAGCACGCGCGCTGGAACCGCTTCTTCACGAATCTCCGCTATATCATCATCGATGAAGTCCACGCATACCGAGGTGTGTTCGGCTCCCACCTCGCCAACGTCATGCGCCGCCTGGAACGCATCTGCAGGCACTATGGCTCACGCCCTCAGTTCATCTGCTCGTCCGCCACCATCGCCAATCCACGTGAGCACGCCGAACGCATCTGCGGTCGCGAAATGGCGCTGGTGGACAACGATGGCTCGCCCCGGGGGCCAAAGCGCTTCGTGTTGTGGAACCCGCCTCCCCTCAAGACAGCCGCGGGCGGCAATCCTGACGACTGGCGCATCGGCGGAGACCGTCGGAGTCCCCTGGGTGAAGCCGTTCAGCTCATGACACTCCTGGTCAGTGAAGGAATCCAGACGATCGCCTTCGTACGGACGAGGCTGGCGGCAGAGCTGATCTTTCGCAGTTGCCGAGAGCGCCTCAGAAAGACCTCCAACAGGTTGGCCAACGCCGTGCATGCGTACCGGGGCGGCTATCTTCCTGAAGAACGCCGAGAGATCGAACGCCGGCTCGCCAGTCGAGAGATCCTCGGCGTGGCAAGCACGAACGCCCTCGAACTCGGGATAGATATCGGTAGCCTCGACGCCTGCATCCTCGTGGGCTATCCCGGAACCGTCGCAAGCCTTTGGCAGCAGTCTGGAAGAGCAGGCCGAGGGCAGGAAGAATCGCTCATCTTCCTGGTGGCCCAGAATGCACCTATGGACCAATTTCTCATGGCCCATACCGAGTACCTCTTCCGTCAAAGCCCGGAACAGGCCGTTGTCGATCCGGACAACCCTCACGTGACCATCGGCCATCTCAAGTGTGCCGCCAACGAGTTGCCTGTCCCCGCCGGAGACGCTGACCACTTCGGCCCATACGCCGAGACGATCCTTGAGCTCCTGGAGGAGGACCAGTACGTCAAGAACATCCAGGACAACTGGTACTGGGCCAGCAGTGAATACCCGGCCGCAACCGTCAACCTCCGCAACATCGCCGGCCCCGTCTACACGATCCAGGATGAAGCCGATGGCGAACGCGTCATCGGGACGCTCGATGAGATAAGCGCCCTTTCCCAACTCCACACCCATGCGGTCTATATCCACGGTGCCGATACCTACTTCGTCAACAAACTCGACATCGAGCAGAAGATCGCCTTCGTCGAGAAGCGCGATCTGGACTATTACACACAGTCCGTTCAGACCTCGGAAATTCGCATTGACGAGCCGGAAGAGGAAACAGAGTGGCGCGGAAGCCTGCTGGGGTTCGGTGATGTGACCGTGTCGACCGCAATCTCCATGTTCAAGAAGATCCGCTTCCATTCGCGGGACAGCCTGGGGTTTGAGAAGCTGGAACTCCCTCCTCAATCGCTGGAAACGGTCGCCCTCTGGTTCGCCCCTCCGGAACACGTCGTGAAGACCGTGGATGCGGCCGACATGCTCATGGGCGAGGCCCTCATCGGGGTGGCAAATGTGCTCATCGAGGTGGCTCCTCTGTTCGTCATGTGCGACACCCAGGACATCGGTACCGTTGTCGACGCCAAGAACTTGAGTCGCGATGCGTTGTTCCTGCATGACCGCTACCCGGGGGGCATGGGATATGCCCGGCGCTGCCTGGACCGTTTCGAAGACATCATGGCCACCATCCTTCAGGTCGTTCGGAACTGCAGTTGCGAGGATGGTTGTCCGTCCTGCGTTGGTTCGGCGACCACTCCTTTCGCAATGACCGACCTGGATTCGTCAGTCCGGGGGCGCATCCCCAATAAGGCCGCTGCATTGCACCTGCTGGAGGCGTTGCTCGCGTGACCGCCAATCGGTCAGCCAAGCTCTTCGGAGAGGACAAGCCCACGCGTCCGGCTGCTCCCGAGACCATTCCCAACGCCTTGCCGTCCCCCTCACGCGGGGTCACCCTCGTTTTGCGCCTGCTCAGCTTGGCAGTAGGTTATGGGACCATGCGACTGTCCATGTGGGCCCTGCAGAACGACGCCTCCAGCCATCGGACGAGTCTGGTCGTTCTCGGAGTGGCAGCCGGCAGTCTCTGCATCGTGTTGGTGTGGCTGGGCACGCTAGCCTCACCGAAGGTCGTGGGAAAGGTGTGGAAGGCCATCGGCAAAGTGATTCTCGGACTGCTCATGTTCACGTGATCCCGCCATCCCGCCACACGAGAGCCCACATTCTCGGAAGCCCCCCGGACATATGGATCAGGAGCAACTGATGCCCGGCAGACGTAGCGACATCACGATGATCGCGGTGCTGGTGCAGCTTCTCTGCTTCGGCGGTATAGGCGTCGCCCAAACACCGCCCCCCTCCTCAATAAACATCGCTCCCGAATCGTGGATTGTCTTCGCCTCAGCCGGATGCAAGGGCTGCAAATGGCTCAAGACGACGTGCCTTCCCGCCGTGCAGGCCAAGATGGCGAAAGACCTGCCCCCTATCCTTTTTGTAGACCTGGATACCGAAGGCAACTACGAAGTCCTGATGGATGTGGAGGAGACCTTGAACGCGTCCGGTGAGGTGTTCCCGGCGCTGCTGACCGGCAACACGCTACGCTATGGGGAAAAGGCAATCGATCGCTGGGCCACGGGACTGGGGCAGGTGCTGCCTGAAGCGGTACTCCCGACGTCCGTTATCGAGCTGGTGAGAAAGGCCCCGAAAGTCGTCCCGTTCCTCGAGGAGGCAGCGACCGCCCCCTCCGTTCCCACGGCGCCAGTGGAGCTCCCTAGACCGGAAGCGAGCAAACGCGAAACGCCATACACGAAGGCCACGATCCTGTACTTCGAGACAACCGGCTGCAAGGGCTGCGCAAGAGCAGAGAAGCAGCTGGCTTTCCTCAAGCGACGCTTCCCACAGCACGGTTTCCATCGTGTCAACGCTCTCGAGTCTGAAGGGCGCGTCCTGCAGATGGCCGTGGCAACGCGACTGGGCCTTGCCACAGAATCACGGCTCCAAACGCCCATGTTCGCCTCCGGGAAGGCGACCTGTCAGGGCAAGACCCTCACCGACAAGGCTGTAATCTCTCTGCTCGAAGCTGCCCCGGACGTCCCGTTCTGGAAGGAGTGGGATGAAGCGGAAGCTCTGGGCAGTGCAGAGCGCGACCTGCGTAGTCTGGCGGCCAGTTTCACCGTCCCAACTGTACTCCTGGCCGGACTCATTGACGGTATCAACCCCTGCGCCTTTGCCGTGATCATTTTCCTGGTCAGTTACCTCACGTTGGCTCAGGGCATGGGCAAATACCGGGCCCTCTGTTACGGGCTTCTCTTCTGCGTCGGCGTCTACATGTGTTACTTCCTGATCGGTGTGGGATTCATCCGGATGCTGGACCTGATCGAGGGCTGGAGCGGCGTCCTGCGTGGGATCTTTTTGGCCACTGCTGCGGCCTGTTTCATCTTTGCGGCAGGGGCTGCTCTGGACGTCCTTGCCGCGAGAAGGCGGGGCACAGGTGCGATGCGTTTCGGGATGCCCAAGCGCATACGGAACCTGACCCATCGGCTTATCCGCGAACGTGTGGGCACCGGCCTGCTTGGTGCGGGCGCCCTCCTGCTCGGAGTGGTTGTCAGCGGCCTTGAACTCGTCTGTACGGGGCAAGTCTACCTGCCCGTTATCGTGTTCATCAACAGTTCCAGCAAAGGACACGGGGCGCTGGGACTCCTCTGTGCCTACAACCTCGCTTTCATCGCCCCGCTCCTGGCAGTAGTGTTTCTCGGTGTATTCGGAGTGGGATCGCGTGCGATCGCCGGATGGGCGGGAGAGCACGCCATCGTGATGCGTGGCCTCACCGGCGCGCTAGTCCTGGCTCTGGGACTTATCGTCCTCTACATGGCGTTCCGTTGAGAAGCATGCCGGAGAACGGAAGCGATTGGACCGATCCGGCAGATCGGACAGATCAGACCGATCCCATGAAGCGAACCGTGGACCGCTGAACCATCCAAGAGGTGTCTCCAAAAATGTCGACCAAATGCCTGCTGCCGCTGATTTCCCTCTGTCTCATCCTTGCCGGCACTACCGGCTGCCGGTCCCTCAACCCCTGGGCTGCCCCTCCCGTTTGGCAGGCTGAACAACTCACCGCAATCGAGGGCTTCGACATCCCCGAATGCGCACTTGTTGTACCCGAACGTGACGCGGTGTTCGTGGCCAACGTCTCTGCCAATCCCGACGAATTCTGGTCTGACGACAACAAGGGCTTTGTGTCATTGCTGAACAACAAGGGCGACGTTGCCTCTTTCCGCTGGGTCAAGAGCACACCGCAACTGCCTCTGCACGGGCCGAAGGGCATGTGTGTGCTCGGAGACCACCTCTACTTCACAGACAACACGCGGGTCATGCGCTGTTCGGTTGAGACGGGCGAAGGCCTCGAGCTTTTTGCGGAAGGCTTCGGCAAAGCCAACGATCTGGCCACGGATGGAAACCGTGTGTGGGTGTCAGACACCACCGAGAACGCCTTCATCGCCATCACCCTCGACGGGACGAAAACCAGGTTCACAGCCCCACAGGGGATCAACGGGATCACCTTCTCTGAGGGCAGGATGTTCGGCGTCAGTTGGCATCTCCATGAAGTCTTTGAGCTCGACCCCACAGGAAAGCAACCCCCGCAGCCCTTTGGCCTGGCCTCCGAATTCGTCAACCTCGACGGCATCGTCGTCCTCCCCGACGGCACATTCATTGTTTCGGACTTCAAAGGCCACCGGATCGCCACGATCACGCCGGACCGCAAGACCGTGCGGACGCTGTGCGAACTGGACTCCCCGGCTGATATCAGCATCGATCCCGACAAGGGCATCCTCTACGCTCCGGAATTCCATCAGAACCGCGTCCGCGTCTACAGGCTTAAGAAGCGCTGACCCACCAGTAGACCTCCCCAATGTGGGAGGCGCCTCCGTGCGGCGACCGATTCCGCTTGTACGGCGAGCGGCCCTCCGATCGCCAAGAGGAGATGCCGCCCGGGGGGCCGTGCGGCGTACGAAACAGAGTGGAAGGCGCCTCTGTGCGGCGACCGATCCCCTGTTTCCTCACCTCCCTTGCATACCTCGGATTCCTATGCTACACTTAATACATCGGATCCCGAGGCATAAGTTTGAGTGAGCCCGCAGCCTTGCGCGGCAGGAAAGAGGAGAATGCCATGGAAATCTCGAACGAGATGATCAAAGGGACGGTGGTCCCCATCATTCTGAAGCTCCTGGTCGAGCGCCCCATGTACGGCTACGAGATCATCAAGGTAGTGAACGAGCGTACCCACAACGCATTTGAGTGGAAGGAAGGGACACTCTACCCCTGGCTCCACCGCCTGGAAGGCGACGGCATCATTCGGAGCGAATGGAGCACAGGAGAGACCGGACGGCGCCGGAAGTACTACCATGTTACGCGGGCTGGGACGGCCATGCTCAGGGAGAAAGTCGCGGAGTGGTCCGCGTTTTCAACGGCAGTCAACGCCGTTCTCCTGGGAAGTGCCGTTTGAGCAAGAACACCCCACAGTGGCCACATACGCCACCCTCTCTCTGAGACGTCTCCTTCCCGGAGGACGATGTGCATGAACACACCCGACCAACTCCGTGAGTTCCTCGAAACCGCCACGGCCGGCCTGCGTGATGACCACGAATTGCAGCTGGATATCCGAGCCGAACTCCTGTCCCATCTGGAAGACCGGAGCGCCGAACTTGAGGAGTCCGGAAAGACTCCCGAGGAGGCCCAGCAGCTGGCCCGGAACTCCTTCGGGTCTCCCGTCGACGTGGCCGCCGACTTGACCGCCGCGAACCAGCGCCGCATGCGGTGGCGCAGCCGTGCGCGATTGGCATGTCGTATCCTCCTCGTACCGGGCGCCGTGCTCATCGCCCTGATCTTCAGTGATCTCCCGCAGATTGCAGCTATGAGTCAAAGCATGCGCCGGTTGGGAGATGCCACCCGGCGTCTCCCCTTCGAGTCACTGTTTGCCCGCTTCCACCGCGGAAGCAGGAGGCTGAGCCAGACCGAAAACCTGATCCTCCACGGGGACCCGGAACGCAAGACGCAAGCCGAACGGCAGCGCGCGATCTGGGAAACCTTCCCTCAAAACAGCGTCTTCCTGAACAACTACATCACTCAGCTGGCCTGTGGACTGGGAGCGGATGGCCCTCAGCTCAAACAGGCCCTGGCTGCCCTCGAGGAGATCCTCCCCAAAGCACGGGAAATCGATCCGGGCAACGCTCGTCAGTCATACCTTCACCTCGCCGCTCGCGTGGCCCTGGCCTGCGACGTAAACGAGAAGCTGTCGGCAAAAACGGCCACGGGGAAATCGCTGTGGCTCGGCGAACTGATCATCAAGGACCGACAGGCCCTCGACGAGGCGATGGATGAGTTGACCACTGTCCTCAAGATGCCCGTCTACCGCCGCTACCACGAGGAGATGTTACAGGAGCGTTTGGCGATACTCGGCCGCCCGCAAACAGCCATCGAGAGGGTGCGCCAAATCGCGATGGCCGCCTCAGTGCTCCTCCCCGATCTGCAACTGAGCCGGTCTCTGGTGCGTGTCTCAATCCTCTACGGTGAATGCCTTGCCCACGAAGGCGATCTTGCCCGAGCTACCCCATTCCTGGACGCCTGGGAGCCCCTCGCAATCCACCTGAACAACGACTCATGGACGCTTATCGACTGCCTGGTGGTGCGAGCTCTGATCGAACACGGCCGCGAATCAAGCGCAGAGATCTATGAACGCTTCGGTGACCACGCATCCGCGGAACGGACGCGCAAGAGAGCCGACATCCTCGGTCAGCCAATCAGGAACTGGCACACCACGGTCGAGAATTCAGCGAACGGAACATCTGAGGGTCAGGATGGGGTTAAAGAGCGCGCCGGAACACTCGCGGCGAGCATGCTCGCCTTTGGTGGCATGTGGAAGGACAACAATGTCTCCCCTGACATGCTCACCTACGGTCGGCTGGCCGACTATGTTCTGGCCGAGAAAGCCCTCATTTCACTCACGAGCGCGCTCCTGCTTATCGCGATCTTCGCAAGCCTCGGAATCGGCTGGTGGTGGCGGTTGGTGCTGCCTCCTGGAGAACAGGTTGATTCGGTTCTCTTGATGCCTGATTGGCGGAAGGTAGGACGCGTCCTGGTCCTGGGAGTTCTGGCCCCCGTCATGCTGTACGCGATCTACACACGATGGTTGCCATTCGGGGCACAGCAATACGCCATCGGGCACGCCTGGTCCCGGGCCGTGTCCGAAATGGGCCTCCTCCTGTTCGTGATCCTCGCGACAACGACAACCATGGCCGGCAACGCGGTTCGTGAGCGCTGCCTGCCCCTTGGGTTGGCTGTCCCAACACCAGAACACAGCCGTCTCCGGACAGCTGCGTTCGTGTGCCTCCTCCTGATCCCCGGTGCAACCGCTCTCCTCTACGGCCATGGCTGGCCGAAAGGGACACCGTCCCGAGTCGCCGCAATCGTGCTCGTGGTCACCCTCGGGCAATGGCTCGCCCTCTCCGGGCTCAGATGGCTTTGGAGGGCCTGTCGGGCGAGGAAAGACTACGGGGCCTATTACTCGACGGCCAGCCGTTCCGTCATCCCGTTTCTGGCCGCTGCCATCGCCCTGCTGAGCCTCCTGACCGATCCATACCTCAAGCGCCGCGAGGCGTTCCTCGTGCAAAACGACCCGGTCATGGCCATCTCCCCGGAGCTTCCCAGCTGCACTCGGATCGAGGCCGAACTCGCCCAACGTCTGCGCCGGGAAACCGCAGCAGCAGCCGAGAGACTCGAAGAGCCAGTGTCCGCCACCCCGTAGTGATGGACGCCAGCCGTGAAGGTGGCAGACCCCGTTCGTAGTCAGCAACGTAGGCCTTGCCGGAGTTGCGTTGGTCCGGTGGAGACACCGGACTCCCCAGTCCCTATCCTGGCGCCATTCCCCCGTAGCTGTCGCGCGGACTCACTCAGCCCGAGTATACACACGCACCCAGTCGACCTCCATACCAGCCGGATAATGGGAAGGGTTAGTCGCTCCTTTCCCATTCACCCACTTGCCGCCGATCTGCATGGAGAGAATGAAGTAGAAAGGCTGATCAAAGGGCCACTGTTTCCCGCCAGGTTCCACCACCCGTGGGTAAGTGAGGCTCGGCTTGCCGTTCACGGTGAAAACGATCTTGTCAGCATCCCATTCGCAGCCATACGTGTTCCAGTCATCCCTGTTGATCTTGGCGGTCCCCCCTTTTCTCGGGGTATTTGTTTTGTCAATCTTCACCGTGTACTCAGAATGCACCGTTTGGTAGACTTTGCTGTCGAAGTTCAGGTGCTCCATGAGATCGATCTCGCCGTTGGCAGGCCACCCCTTCTCAGCCCCGAGCATCCAGAGCGCCGGCCACGCTCCCTGAGCAGACTTGAAGCGTGCCCGAATCTGTACCTTGCCGTACTTGAACGTGTACTTCCCCCGGGTGGTCACACCAGCCGTCAGGTAGGGGGCCGGATCGTCCTCGGTCCGGTCGTTGGCGATCCCGCGGAGGTGCAGCATGCCAGCCTCGATCCTGAGGAGCCGCGGGTCATCCGACATCGTGTTCTTCCAGTCGGGTTTGCCACGTTTGCAGCGCGTCCACTTCGCCTCATCGAGCCGGTCTCCGGAGAAGTCGTCCTGCCAAACGAGCTTCCACGTAGCCTGATCCGGGAGCTGCTGGGGGAGGGTCACAGGGCCTTCTCCTGCGTTGACGCCTATCGGCATGCTTGATACCAGCACGAACGAGGCCGCCAGTACGGCGGCTTCCTTGAGTCTTCCAGCCATCGTCTTCTCCTGTCACTTCAGACCGCCAATTGGTTCGGCCGAGATCACCACGTCATCGACGTAGAGTGAGACGGCATCGGAGCCACCATTGTAGGCACTCAAGCCGATCTCAAGATCATTATACACTGCTTCGGCGAACGGGAGCGTCTTCCCGCGTTGATCAACAAGCAAGTCCCCATCCTGCCAAAGCTGAATGATGCCGTCGTCCAGCTCCGAGAGCCCCAGCCGAGCTTGAATGTGCACCCACTGGCCAATCGGGACGAGACGTCTGTCTTCGCTGGATTGCCTGTACACCCGCTTCGGGGGCCACTTCAGCTCCATATCCAGGCATCCCTGGTTGACCCGGATCCGCATGCCGGGCCAGCCGCGTACAAACGTGGTCTCCAAGTCCATCAGGGTAATGAACTCTCCAGCTCTTTCGAAGTAGTACCAAGCCGAGAACCACACATCATCCCCCTTCGTGAAGTGCAGCAGCATCGTGTCCAGAGATGCCTTGGAGCAAACCATGCCGGAAGTCGGCGCCACAGCCAGTGTCCTCAAGCACTGGAGACCAGAGCGAGCGCGTCTGCGGCTCGGCTCCACGACGTTCTCCACAAAGCCGCTTTCACCGCCCAGAATGCGCTTCCGCAGCTTGACGTAATCTCCTATTCCCGGCGCCCCTGGCGACTGGAGGGTGAAACTCGTCCATCCCCGGTCAAGGCCGATGAGATCACGAACACTCGATGCATCCTCAAAACCTTCACTGAAGAACCGCTTGACCGGATAGCGTTCCCCCGCTTCTGAATCCAGGATGTAGATCTGGCCGCCCTCAACCTGGTAGTTCTTGCTGTAAAAGTTCTTGTCATATGGTTTCCAAATGACATTCACCACACGGAATACCCACTGCCGACAGGTGAGCATCAGGACGATGGCCACCACGAAGAAGCCGACGACAGTAACCACCTTCATGATGCTGCGGGGACGACTCTTCACGGGCTGGGTTGCTCCTCGGCTGACGACGAAACTACGCGACACGAAGAGCAGTGAGACGTGGTCAAGCGGGGCTGAATACTCAGTTTTTCACCCTACTCCCCGATGACCTCGTAGAAGCCGCTTCCTGTTCCGGAGAACGTCACGCAGGTGGTCGAGACATTGACTGGGGGGGCTTGGAGGCCGTCGCGACAGAGCACGATTGGCCGGGCCCGAAAAGGAGCCGAGAAGGTGATCGTTTCGCCGGCCGTGGCCTGGCCGATGAGGCGGCGTTCGTTGGCGTGATTGGGACGGCTGTCATAGGCGAAAAGCCCCAGGATAGGCACGGAGCCATCGACGGCCTCCAAACGAACGGTATGCGTGCCGAAGCCGAGTCCCAGGATGCCCTTCCGGTTCTCCATGAAGTGCTCTGCTTCCTCCACATCCACAAAGGGCAGATTGGCAGGCTGTACCAGCTTCTCCACGCCATCCACAAGCACTCGTAGCGTGCCGCCTCCCGCGGTATCGACGTAGGCGAGGGAGAGATCTGTAGCGATCACATCCAGCTCGAACACCGCCCCCGGAGTCAACACGGCCTGTTTTGCCCCGTAGGGTGCCCCCCACTCAGATGCGAACTCCGCAACGGGGACGTCCCCACGCCGCCAAAGCGCATTCTCGATGCCGACGAAACGTCGGTTCGGGCACACCTTTGCGTCCACATGTGTCAGCTTGGCCGCAGGGCCTTTAATCTCAAGTACGTGGCGATCGCCAAGACGGCAACGTCCGTGCCGGAACATGGAATTGCGGACATCGCGACGTGGCGAACTCCGCCTCGACCCCAACTTGACTCCATCCACGTGAGGAACGGGTTTCGCATCGCCCTCAACGGCGCCCCAGCAGTTTACAGCCGTGTCGTCCAGCACGAACTTTCCGCCTATGATGCGCGGGCTGGTGGCATCATACCGGACCATCTCCCCCTCCCAACCGTAGGTATTGGCATGGCTACGTCCGGGCAAGTGCAATTGCGCTTGCCCGGTAGCCGTTGGGCTCCAGCATTCGAAGGCGCGTTCGAGGGTCTTGAACCAAAGATAGTGTGAGGCGGCCTGAGGGTGCCCGTCGCGCGGAACGAAGGCATAGCGATTGCACCACCGCGTCACATCATCCCCAGCTTTCCCGTAGTCCAGGAACGGGATCTGGTAGCGCAGCGCCAAAGCCTGAAGATCCCCGGGATTCGGCGTGTAGCCGCCGCGATTCTGGAACTGGCAGAAGACGAACTCAGTGTCGGGGTAGTGGCTCTGGATCCAACGAATCGTCCCCTCGAAAACAGCGACCTCATCAGGCGTATCCGTCTTCTCATTTGCCCCGCTGCCGAAGATGACCAGATCCGGGCGCGGACCTTCGGGGCGACTGAACAACTCGGGGTGGAGCTCTTCCCAACGTGTGCCGATTTTGTAGCCGTTTGTGTTCTCCTCCGGAGGCAAGGACAGGGAGCAGTACTCCGAAAGACCGGAGTGTGCTTCGCCAACACACGAGCCGTCGCAAGCCATGTAGTTGAGGAGGATTTTGTCGACAGGCAGATTGAACTTCCTCATCAGCTCAAGGCGCAGCCGTCCGGTGTAGCTCCAGTAGTGCTGCCACCAGCCGACATAGCCATCCAGATCCGGCCGGTTGACCTTATCTGCCTCAAAGGCACGATCCGAGAGGGGTTGTTTGAACGTGGCAGATTCGGGGTCCTCATCGTAGGGATACATCGGTGGGTTGGCGCTGCCTCGGTCGATACTGGAACCCATCGCCAGAATGTGCAGGGCTTCCCCTTTCCACAGCTTCTGCATGGTGCGAGGCAAGTGGCGGTAGATCGGCTGCATCGTCCGGGCCGCAGGGAGCTGCGGCAGGGCCTGGGGCGATCGGCTCAGACACGGCCACCACACCCATGCGTCCGCTTTCTCGGAAACGTTGGCCAACTCGACCCGCAAGGCGATGGTGTTGATGTCCGTCGAACGGGACTCATTCTTGTTGAGATCCTGGACTTTTCCCACGATCTCTGCACCATCAATCCGCAGTTCCACAGCGCCGGTCTGGTCTGAAGAGGAGCTGTAACGCTCGGCAACCACCAACTCCCCCCGCGAGTGCCTCGGAAATGTGCGCTTGTCACCACAGCCGAAGTCACTGGGCGTCCAGGTGCCGTCCTCACTGTCCAACTTCAGTACCGCAATCCGGACCTCAAGTGCGCGTGCCTCGGACTGATGCCCGTACGCAAACAGACTCACCTGCTCACCGTGACCCAATCCCAACTCAGGCAAGGTGGCAAACTGCCAGAACACCTTGCCCGGCGCGATCGAGACCATGTTCTGTGTGCTGAAACTCGGACGAATGGCAGCAGGAACGTGCGCCTCACGCTTGACCTCAATGTCTCCCCACTCCGCGCAATTCCAAAACGCCACGTTGCGAGAGGCATAGGCATCAGCCTTCCCGTGCCGGTGATTCGTGAACGCGTGGAACTCGAAGTGTGGGTTCTGAAGAAGGTTCATCGAAGACGCCTCACCTTGGCCAAAGGAATAGCTGCCGACCAAAGCGGCAACTCCCAGGAACGTCCGAGTGACCACCGTTCTACACAAACGTCTACCCAAAACACACCGTCCTTTCGTGAATCGTGGACACGCCCGGTACAATCACGCCCGAAGGCGTCAAGGGCAACCACCCGATTGCCGGAAGCTGTCGGCACGGAGCAGCAGCGCCCATAGCTCTTTGAGCATAGGCGGCTCCGGACGCACGCCGCACGGGGCCCCGGCTACTGCTTGACACGGTTCGGGGCGAGACCGAGGGCGTAGACCGTGCCATCCCAGGAAGCGGCGATGGCTTCGGGGCGGCCATCGCCGTTGAGGTCAGCGAGGCGGAGTTGGTTAACCGGGCCGCCGGTCTGGTAGTGTCCGAGGATGGCACCCGTGCGGTCCAGGACGACGACTCGGCCATCTGCGCAGCCAGCCACGATCTCAGGCCCCACCTGGCCGTTCAGTTCACCCGTTTCCAGCTGAAGCACTTCGTCACCCAGATTCCTCGTCCAAAGCAGCTCCCCATCCGCTTTCAGGGCGTAGACGCAGAAGCTGGATGAACCGGCCAGGATGTCGGGTTTACCGTCGCCATCAAGATCAGCCGTGGTCACTGCGTTAACGGTTGCTCCAGTGTCGTGTCGAACGCGACTCTTCCCAGCATCATCCCAGCGAATCACGCACTGGTTCTTGCTGCCCGCCAGAACGTCCAGCGTGCCGTCCCCGTCCAGGTCGGCGCAGGCCACATCTCCGTAGAACTTGCCTCCGGCTGAACGCCGCCAGAAGTTGCTCCCATCCGCACGCTTGATGTCAACGCATGAATAGCTGGTTCCGAAGACGCACTCCTTACTGCCATCTCCATCGATGTCAGCGATATCAAGAGACTTGGTCCAGTGATGGTACACCTGCGCGTCCCAGAGCACCTTGCCGGTCGCGCTCAGAGCGTGGACCATCGAGTTGAACGTCCCAACAACGACCTCTTTGATGCCATCCCCGTCCAGATCAGCCGGACGCAGCACGGTCACGTGCCCAGGCCTGAAGTAGAAGCGGAACGAGGTCTCCCATTTCTCTTTGCCGGCCGGATCGAAACAGCGAGTGGTGGCATCTTCACTGCCGGTGAGCATCTCAAATGAACCATCGCCTTCCAGATCAGCTAAGGCGACGTCATTGATCGGCGCGGTGAACGTCTTGTCCAGGATAGGAACCCCTTTGGCGTTCAGCAGCACGAGTCGGCCTTTCTGGGTCCCCAGCAACACTTCAGCCGCACCATCCGCGTTGGTGTCGCGAGCATCCAGTCCGGCGATCTGTACGCCACCGGTGGCCTCCGATGCCGGGGCCACACCCTTGGGGTCGACCCCGAGCACCGTGATCTCCCGAATCATCAGCGCAGCGCCGGTGCGAGGCTCGCACCTGATCATGAGTCTTGCCGTGGTCACATCCCTGGTCTTGATCAGATAGACCAGATCGCTCTTCCCATCCAACGCTTTCTCCTGGACAGCCTCGCCCAAGACACGCCCATCCGCGGCCATGGCTGTGAAGCGCAGCGGCTGCACGGGTAAATCGTGATCTGACACGTGGCTCCAGTACCCCTTGATCGTGATCTCGTTGACGTGGACCTCATGCCCGAAGTCAAAGGTCAGCGTCGGGCTCACATCCCGCGGCCAGATGGCGAAATCCTTGGTCTCGTCTGTAATGTGGGACAGACGGACGGGGTGCGTCGCGACCCACGGACTGCTCGTGCATGGCGGGACATCGCTGCTGAGGTGCGTTGCTGCAGAGCGAGAGAGTACGCCCTTCTTCTCGAAGGTCGATGCGGCAAAGCGCCAGAGCTCGACCAGCTGCGGCGTGGGCGCATCTGTTGTTGAGACGGCGCTGTCCTCGCCGCCAGCTCGTGTCCAGAGCTTCTTCAGCTGCCGCCCCCGGGAAGAGCGACTGCCCGGAATCCGGCCAATACCAATGGTGTGGCGGCCCGGCGGAACCGAGAACACGTTGCCGACCTCCCGGCCATCGAGCGTGGCGACCCGCGACGTGGTGACATCAGTCTCCGTACCGACCTCAATGACTCCCTCACACGTGCTCAGATCAATCTCGATGCTGATCGGTGCCGAGGCCGTGAAGATCTGCTTCGGCCAGGCGAGGCTTGTGGCCCCGGCCAACGCAACCCGGTCGGGTCCAAGCCAAAGCATCTCGGCCTGTACGGACAGATCACCAAACTCGCGGCCTTCGCCAGCCAGTCCAGCCAGAGCAAGCGTTCCCGCACGCCGAACCAGAGCAACCTGACGAGCCACCTTCCGAATCTCGGTTGGAATCGCCTGCCCAGGGGCATCGGTGTGCAGCAAGTTGAGAAACGTGTGGTTCTCCCCGGCGCCGAGCCGTACGCTGGCGATCTGGTGCAGCTTGGTGACCTCACCCCGGCCTCGTTCAACGTCGATCCCGAACACATCATGAGACAGCCGCAGCCGGTCTGCGGAGTCCGCATTCCGGACATGGAACACGGCTCCCTCACGGCTCCGATTGAGCATCTGCGAATCCTGGAGTACAGCTTGCCCCAAGGTGCGCCACAAGCATTGGAAGCTGTACTCACCGTCCTCCTTTGTGCGCAACTCATCAGCGACCAAAAAGTACTCACCTTTCAGCCACAGGATGTTCCGGTACCAACCCACACCGTTGTACTTATCGAGCAGGCTCTGTACGAATCCGGTCGTGGGAAGATCGGCAGTAACCAGTTTCTGAGCGAACAGCGGGAACGTGGCCCCCTGGCCATCGCGGACAACGGTCACAGAATTGTGGTAAAGCGGGCTGCGGTTCGTGTAATGCGCGTCCAGCAGGCAGATCATGCCCTTGTCAGTCATGCGAATGATGGAATTTGCGTCTTCATGATGGTGGTATCCACGGCCCAGCCCGTCCAGAAGCAGGTACTCATCCCCAGCTTCAAGCCCACCGCGCAGGGACAGCTTGTGGTACGTGTAGGCCACGGGTACGTCACTCAGTTCACGTGGGACACCGGTGAAAGCGCGAGCGTAGTCATAGAAACCCGGGGTCAAGTCCACGCTGCGGACGCCGCAGATGTCGGGCGGCCGAGCATCGGTGAACGTGCTCGCATAGCGGCCTCCGGCGCGCTGGTGTTTGTCCGGCAACCAGGCAAGCGAGGGCGTGTTCGTTGCCAGGGCCACGGTCCGGAGCAGATTCGCCTGCATGGGTGTGCGTGCCCCGCCGGCATCGCCGAACTGGGATTCGCAGCCAAGGTTGTCGGTCACGGTCAGGCTCAGCCGCGCGAAATCGAGCGCACTGCCGCTCTCGAATACAGCATGCTGTCCGGAGGCCAATGCCCAGTGCATGGCGTGTTCCGGCACATGCCGCAGGTAGCCCCCGGCATCTTCCTGCGGTTGTGCTGACAGGACCTGACGCCCGAACACGACATCAGTCACCCACATCCACTCCCGGGCCGCGCTGTCGCCATAGTGATCCACAAAGTAACGCCCCCCAACCCAGCTTGAGAGCAGCGGGAAGGACATGTGATTGTGGATCACCGGTACCGGCTTCCCCGGCCAGGTGGTGCACATGCTCCCGCAGTAGTGCGAAATCGAGTAAACCAGATTGGTCACAAACCGACGGTCCTCTTCACTGAGCACCCCGGCATCTTCGACATTGTCCAGGCCAACAGGCATCCACCAGGCTGTCGAGTCGATGAAGTCATCCGTGTCGCCGTGTGCATGCCCTTCCTTGGCCAGATACTCGAGGTAACGTCGCGCCGCGCCGCCAAGACGCGCAACGTTCCCCGGGGCCCCCGACTGATGGAAACGAAAACCATGCCTCCCCACCGCGGCGGTCACCCCGCGTCCCCCACGCTTGGAGACCATGGCAGCGATGTCCTTCGCCCCGCTTTCAACCATTAGCTCGAGCGCTTCGGGAGACGTGTCGAACGGCTTCGGCTCCACGGACCCAACATGCAGGATCGGGAGCACAATATCCGGCCCGGGAGGGAGCAAGCCGATGAACCTCTCAACAGCGGCCCGGGCAGTCTCGACGCCAGCGGCTGCGAGCACGATGCTGCTGTGCTCTCCCCCGAACGGAGTGGCAACCGTATGAACCATGTAGCTGCCCGCCAAAGTGGCCGAATCCGCACTCACCAGGTAGTTGGCGTGTAGCAGGAGCGTGGCTGGATTGTTCGTGATGTTGCCGAGGAGGATGAGGTTACGAGTGCGGAACGTCTCCGCGCTGACCGACGCGGCTTTCAGGAACGGGATATCTGCGCCGCAGCGCTCGCGAATCGCCGCCTGCAACCGTGTGCCGAGGTCTCGGTACGCCGGGCTGTCTGGCAATACCAAGGCCGTCCGGACCTTGCCGCCACTGACCAAAGCGGTGTTCCTGACGATTGGTTTGAGCATGCGGGCAGGCAAAGGCTGAATGGTCGAGGCCGGGGCGCGCTGGCCCGGTTGCACCGGCCCCTCTCTAGGAGCGGCAAGGGTCAGAACGCCACAATCCTCTGGATGCCATTGATTGATCGCCTCGTAGATGCCGCCGGGGGCAAGGGTTGCTGTCCGCCAGTTGACCGCATACGGTCGTTCGGACTTGACTGGATGACCAGGGTCTCGATCAAGGAGAAGGACTTCGAGCCCGACCTCCATGCCCGGTACAGCTTTGGCCCCACCAAGCGCAAGGCCGAAGGGAATGAACGCCTCGATGACATAGCCGCCAGTGCAGGGCTGCGCCGCTGCCTTCACCTCGGGAATGGGCTGGACCTCGTCCGTCACCTCCGTCACAAGTCGGTATGGTGTCACCTCCCCTTCAGCCCCCTTCGGCAAGGGCAACTCGATCCACGGACGATACCAACGACGTAGCTTGTGCTTTCCTTCCCGCGTCAGACCGATCCGGACGCCATCGGACGTGCCGACCTCACCCCAGGCCAACTCGTCGTCACTGACCCTGACTGCAACACTCAATCCCTCCGGTCGCCAAGCTACATAGGCCAGACCGCTGATGTCGGCGGTCGGCGGTGTGGGGGCGATGAACGAAATCCAGTCCGTGATGTTCGGGAACTCATTGACTGGGATTCCGCCGATCTGCAGTTCGCAAACGGCCGGCACTGTCGGCCAATCGCTAAGATCGCCATCGACGGTGATGGGAGCGGCAAGCTGTGCAGCAGAGGCATGCCTGGGTTTTCGAGCAACCGGACGCAAGGAGAGATCATCAATCCGCAGCCGCGTGCGCCCCTCAACCTGGGCCGCCACCACTCGTGCAGAGTGCGCACCGGGCGGAGACCATGCCCGCAGCACGAGCCGCTGCCACTCACGCGTCGCGCACACGGGCATCGCATATTCCTGGATGCCGCTGCCCTGAGGCGTGAACACCAGCTTTGCCAACGCGGGCCACTCCGGCCACTCGCCCTCAACTTTGACCCACAGACTCAGCTCATACTGCACGAAGGGCTCCACCTCGACCGAGAGGGTCAACGAGGCCTTTCCCCTATCATGGGAGGCCAGCAAAGCAGTTGCACCGCGACGCCGTTCCCCCGGGGCCATTCTGATACTGTCAAGCGTACTGGTCCAGTTGTCCGGCAAACCGTCGTCATCCTCATCCGCTTCGAGGACGACATCGGTCAAGGGCACTTTGGGGAGAACGACCTCACGGATCGTAATGTCGTCGAAGAACGCTTCGCCGGTGTTCTGGTTCCCAAAGGCAGCGGCCTCCAGGTCGAGCCTAACACCATCTGCTCCCTTGACGAGGCGGAATGCCGCCGTGCCTCGCTGCCACTCCTGGTTCCCCGCATCGAAGTGGTGCTGGACAAACAGAATGCCGCCGCCGGCCGGCTTGAACAGCGTGGTGCCTCTCGTCTGAATCGCGGTGAAGCGGATCGTCGACGTCGTCTGCCTGGGCCTGCACCAGACTGAGATCAGGTATTCCTTCCCGGCCTCGAGCGGAATCGGCGCGCGCTGCGCCTGTTCATAGCGCGTCGCGCTCTCATCGCGCACACGTAGACACGCCTCGCCCGACCTGGCGCTTCCCGAGTCCACACCGAACCCAATCCCCTGCCATCCCGTCGGCGGTTCCTCGAATCCCTCGGAGAAGACAAGTCCCTCGCCCCCCCATGCGGACACTGCAAACGCAATCGTCAGCAGACTGGCACGCAACGCCGTTCGCGTCCCCAAATGCAACACCATCAGCGGTCCTCCTGCATACACCACTTCCTAGGTGCACTGTAGCCCGGAACAGTCCCTTGGTGTCACGAATGCGGTGGCTACAGCATCATCACCAGCCAGGGAACAGTCAGACTGCGCGTTGCTGCTGACAAGGAACGCCTCTTCCTTTCGGAAGGACAATCGCTCCTGCCGTTGCTCCATGTTGCGGGAACGGCTCTCCGTGAACCAGAACTGCCCTGCCTCCGTACGCCGCACGGCCCTCCGGGCGGCATCTAGGGGATGACGGTCGGGGGCCGCCCGCCCTACAAGAGCAGACCATACTCCCAACCCGCCGTCACCCGACTACTCCTCGCGTTCACGGCTCTTGTGCCCGCCCTCACGCTCACGGCTCTTGTGCCCGCCTTCACGTTCACGATCGCCTTCACGTTCACGATCGCCTTCACGTTCCCTGCCGCCGCCTTCACGATCGCCTTCACGCTCGCCCTCGCGTTCACGGCCTCTCCGGTCTCCCTCACGTTCACCGTCGCTCTCCCGGTCGCCGTCACGTTCACGGCGGCCTCGCCCTCTCTCTCGGTCACCCTCGCGTTCACGGCGTTCGTCACCATCCCGGTCGCCGTCACGACGGTGGTGTCGGTCGTCATCATCATCGCTGTCTCGATCGTCCCGGTCGTCATCGTCGTCCCGACCGCCTCTGCGGTGGTGCCGGTCGTCATCGTCATCGTCATCGTCCCAGTCGTCATCGTCGTCGTCCCGGATGACCTTGCCGTCTCCACTCCGCATGTTGACCTCACGAGACCTTCCTCGTTTGTCCTTGTAGTTGATCTCATAGATCACTTGTGGGGTCGCCAACGGGGTCAGTTTCCCCGCCACCGGAACACTGCGGATCTCCTCCCGGACGACGCGCGAAACGCGCCCGCCGCCGGACGCTCGACGAATATGCTTCAGATCGCCTTCCGAAAGCTCACTTGCCTTCACCGAAGATTCAACGCTGGCGATCGTTCCATCAGCACTGACCTCGAGCTCCACGCGCCGCCCCTTGGCCGCGGCCTCGATCTCAAACAGATCCATGCCGTCTTCACGTTCTCTTTCGACCTCGAGAATGCTTGCCCCCGGGAAGGCCTTCTGTACTGCCCGGGACACGGCTTCAGGAAGCCGTGTTTCGCCCTCCCAATCCTGGGCCCATGTCCCGCTGAGCGCGATGGCGATGCAGAGCAGCGCAATTCGAGCCGTCCATTCTGTCATGACCAGTCTCCTTTCGGTATCCCGAATGTCCATAGAGAGTTCCGGCAGTCTGATTCCACACAACGATACCGGTTCCCGGATCTTGCGCAAGTGTCAAGCGTCGGCCGGTGATGAGTCTGACATCCCCTGTTGGCACCTTGAGGAAGCAGTTGCCGGGCGGCTCAGTTCGCCGCGATGAAGTCCCGGACCCAACGAGCCTGTTCTTCGTGCAGATCGATCAGGAATCCCCCGAGGATCGAGTATCCGGCGATCACACCATTGCGCGTGTACTCCAGCACTTTGTTCCACTGGAACTCCAGCCGATCCATGGGCATGCCCTCAAGGATAGTGAAATCACGTAGATAGCATCCGAGGATGATCGGCTTCCCGGGGAAAATCGCGCGACACGTCTCCACGGTCGCGTCGAGTTCGAACACACCGGCCGAATCCCAGACCCACAGGCTGACGACATCAATGCAGTCCTGGAAGCCGTCCCAGCTCGCCGGTTCCAGTTCACTCGCGTAGACAACAGCCCATAGTTTCAGGTCCGGGTTGTGCTTACGGGCTGCCTCTCGGACTCGCGCATACTCCCGGGGAGTGATCTTCTCGTTCTTGATCTTGCCCAGCAAGTCATCGTCGTAGACCGCCGTGACGTTAGGGTAGGCCAAGGAAAGGCGCCCCACCTTGTCGGCCTCTGCAATCTTCCGCGCCATCTGCCCATCGTGCACCATCCGCAGGGGTGCACCCAGTCCGGGGTAATCGGGATGCTCAACCCGCTCGTTGTCCCACTTGGAGATTTCGCAGACGACCTCGTCCAGGTCCGCGAGCTTCTCCATGGCAAGGGCGTTATTGCGGTGGAACATATGGCAACAGCGTCGAAGCCCAAACCAGCGCGTGCCTTCACCTGCGCCGAAAATGGAGAGACTCCATTGGCCGTTGATTGCCTGCCCGTCCCACACCCAGCCGGTGTCTGCCAGCCGTCTGCCGTCGGTCATCTGTCAATCTCCTCAGCTAAGGGCCATCTCGACCACGAGAGCAGCTCCCGGCCCGAGGGTGAACGCCTTGGGTTTGCGTTCCGTGGCATTGCAGGCGTGCCATATGCTGACCGGCGGGGCAGGGAGCGAAACGACGCGTTCTGCGTCGGCCACGTTGAAGATGAACCACACCTCGCCGGATTCGCCACGACGGCGGCGAATCCAGACATCCCGAGCCCGACCGTCCTGCGGATGAGGCACTCCCACGTCGTGGAGCAACCATTCGAACACGCCAAAGGCAGGATCCTGCCACTCCCCGGAGAAAGAAAGGGAGACGTTCACCCCCAGAGCATACACACTTCCCTTCCCCAGTTTCCGGCGGGTTGCGGCAACGCTGCCGTCGTTCCAATAGGCAATGGGATCGGCGTCTTCCGGGGCCAGGCGGATGCGCCACCCCTGAGCACGGATCTGTCGCCCCTGGGGGAAGGTCGCGATGTCCGGCGGATCACTGACCGTCACCTCACGGCTCAGCTCGCGACACCCCGTCAGCTCGTGTAGCCCGTACCCAGGACGAAGTGTGTGGATCCAGGTCCGTTCGTCACGGGCGGCGAACGGGAACTCCGCAACCAGCACGCCTCCTGCCATGACATACGCCCGAAGACTCTCAGCCGTCTTCTCATCGATCAGTTCACAGCAGGTTACGTGCAGAACACCGATTCCCGATAGATCCCCCCCCCC
>Ga0209045_1000821_pt1 | contig 33250 bp, 31 predicted proteins | sample SaaInlLV_10m_DNA_4_FD_184664 | JGI IMG/M metagenome (GOLD analysis project Ga0209045, IMG submission 184664) | Marine microbial communities from expanding oxygen minimum zones in the Saanich Inlet - Saanich Inlet SI072_LV_200m_DNA (SPAdes) (version 2) | ecosystem: Environmental > Aquatic >...
AATCCATGTATGATTGAGTTGGTTGATTGGCATTGGCGTCTCCGAGTTTTGTGTTTTGTCGTAAAAACAACTTTACTCGATTTTGCCTGCCAATCAACCAACTAATTACTAACTGTCATGTCGCTAGTATTTTTTCCAATCTTCGTAGTGACCAAGTTCATCTTCTGCGATTTGGTTAAGAATTTTGCCGTTTTCTGTGTCTGGCATCTTTTCTGCCAAGCGTTTGTATATATGATATTCGGTGATTTCATTTTTCTGAAATGCCAGTAATTGCTGACGAACTTCGTTGCTGAGTTCCATTTTTTTCTCCTGGATTTTTTTGATATTGTATTTAGGGTATATTAGATAATCTTAGTGTTGATTTTACTATTACTCTCTATTTCTAAGATTATTTTTTTGTAAGTTCTACAGCACTATTATATGTGAATATTGTTTTGGAATCATTACCTTAAGTTACTAAAAATAATTTTTCAAATATGCTAAAATAAGAGCGATGAATAAAAACGTAGACCCCTCCAAAAAAACGGCATCTTATCAGGCACATAAACAAGATTTTGTTTGGCAAATTCTTGCTCCTATTCTTGTTGCTCTGATTTTGGTCATTAGTGCCTCAGTCGCTGTGGCAATAAGCCCTGCCGCATCGGCTAGTTTATGGGCAGATATATCGACCATTTGGATTATTATCCCATTGCTCGTTTTTGCCTTTATTTTTCTCGTGATCTTAAGTGCCGTAATTTATGGGATGACGAAGCTACTTGATATAACCCCAATATATACACAAAAGTTAACTGCATTAATTTATCTTGCTAAAGAGAAGATTGAGCATGCAGCAGATACAAGCGCAAAGCCGATTTTCTTTTTTGAAGAATTATCGGCGAGTATTAAAAGTATCTTTATAAAAAATAAGGGAGCTTAAATATGGATGAAATAGAAAAAGTTGAAAACGAAACATCAAAAATTCTTGCCGCCGGGGCAATTATCGGCGCGCTGACTGGGATTGGCACAGCCTATTTGTTGACAAAAAATGCAGAAAAAGAAGGAAAAGAGCTTGCCATCAATTCTGGGCAAGGCTTAAAACTTGGCTTGCTGATTTTGGGTATGTTGCGCCAAATTCTAAAACTGGACGGCTAGATGCCTAATCCGATCGTCTGGTGGGAGTTAGCCACCCATGACCAAGAAAAATCTGCTAAATTCTTTCAAGATGTCTTTGGGTGGGAATTGGAACTTGACGAAAAAGTAGGCTTCTATAAAATGAAGCATGAGCCGCCCCAGATCACCGGTGGCGGTATTTTTACACTCAAGCGTGCAAAACTGCCCTTTGTCTCACTTTATATTCAAGTCGACGATATTGAGGCAAAAGCCAAAGAAATTGAAGAGCATGGTGGGCTGGTTAAAGACTCACCCTTTGAAATTTCTTCTGGTATTCAACTCTGTCTTTTTAACGAGCCGTCCGGTGTTGAATTTGCGATGATTGCCTATACAGCTAAAGCTATTCAATAGCTTTAGCAAGATTATCGGAAAGATAAAAATCCCCGAATAACTTATTCGGGGATTTCGTTTATCTATTTGCTTATAGATTATTTGCTACCAACCACCAAGACCAGCATTGTCTGGGCTAATATATTGCAAACCGTGAAGACCAGCACAGGCATCGTTCTCCACTTGTTGGATAATGGCAAATTGTCTCCAAATTTCAGGACCAATTTCAACGCCATCTACGTTATACCATGTTCCACCATCAAGAGAAGCATCAGCAGGGGCAGCTACGATCTTGACAAAGTAATTCCACTTGCAAACTTCGCCATTTTCTCCTTCATATTCACCTGACTGATGATTTGTGAGCCAAGCACCAGAGCCGATATAGGTATCAAAACCATAATGCCTATCCAGCTTTAGATCACCATCACAGTCTTGATTTGAAATCCAGGCATCGTTCCATTTCATCATTAAATTTACATCTTTATAAGGCTGGCACCATGCTGCATCACGATAAGAATCGCAGTAGCCACCTTTGAACATACGACCCTGATAGTTGTAACCCCAATCATCAAAACCGAGTAAGATAGGCGAGCCATCAGATGCTACCAAATCACCACTTTGGATTGTTGTGCAAGCATTTTTTTTGGCAGATACGTCGCTTATGTTTGCAAAAGCTACTACCGCTATAAGCAATATAGATACAATTACTAAAAGAGTTATCTTCTTCATACTTTTTCTCCTAACACCTAGTTGAATATAAAAACATAAAAAATAAAGAGATGTCTTATAAAATTTCCTCCTTACATAAATTAAAAACAAAAAACCGACCATAGGGCCGGTTTCGCTATTAGCTCCCCAAAAATCTTTCCCGCTTGCGTTGTTATTGTGATGAGGGATGAGCGACCAAATCTGATTTTTGGTTCATCGCTTCCATAACTTCTGATGCTGGCAGATTTAATAACCTCTCTGCTCAAATCTCAGTATACAGAAAATTGATTTCAAATTCAAGAGCCAAATTTTAGGTTTTTCTACAGACCAATCCCTTTAAATACGCCCCTTCAGGGAAATTTAGTGCAACGGGATGGTCTGTACCTTGTGATAATTTTCGGATGATTTGCGCATCCACGCCTGCATCTAATGCCGCGCCAGCGACAATCTTTTGGAAGAGGGGTGCATCTACGCCGCCAGAGCAGGAGTATGTGACCAAAACGCCGCCTGGACGCAAAAGTTTGAATGCCAGAAGATTGATGTCCTTATAGCCCCGCGCCGCTTTTTTGACTTGTGAGCGCGTGGGTGCAAATTTGGGGGGATCAAGGATGATCATATCGAAATCACGGCGGGAATCTCTGAATTTTCGCAACTCCTGAAAAACATCACCTTCGAGCCATTCGTGATTTGAGCTTGCTTGCCCGTTAAGAGCCGCGTTCTCTGCCCCCAACTTGAGTGCCTCCCCTGAAGAATCGATAGACATAACTGATTTCGCTCCCCCTGCCGTCGCGTGGATGCTGAATCCGCCTGTATAGGAAAAGCAATTGAGTACGTCTCGGTCTTTGGCAAATTGACCCACGAGATGACGATTTTCGCGTTGATCAAGATAAAATCCCGTTTTATGACCGTGAGCAATATCGACCGTAAAACGTATTCCGTATTCCGTAATTTCTACTTTATCAGGTGGGTTGCCGCGTAAAATGCCAGCTTTTTCTTCTAGTCCTTCGAGTTTGCGTACTTCTACATCTGAGCGTTCGTAGATGTCTTTGATGCCTGTTAATTCGATGAGTAAATCTGCGAGAGTTTCTTTCCAGTATTCTGCGCCAGCGGTGAGTATTTGCATGACCAGCACATCGTCATATTTATCTACGATGAGACCGGGGATACCATCTGATTCGGCGTGAATTAAACGGTATGCGTTTATCTCTGCGAAAGATGCTCGGCGATGGATAGCGGTATCTAGTTTCAGGCGCAGAAAATCTGCATCCACAGGGGTATCAAGCCAACCCCACGCGCGGGCACGGATGCTGGAATTTGGGGAGTAGGCGGCTTTCGCCAAGAAATCGCCTGTTGCGGAGAGGATGTCTACAGTCTCCCCCATCCCAGCATTTCCATCCAAATGCGCAACTGCTCCTGAAAATATCCAAGGGTGGCGGCGGAGAAGAGATTTTTCTCGGCTGGGTTTTAGAATTAATGAAGTCATATTTAAAAAGTAAGGGCGCACCATGCTGCGCCCTTACTAGGTGGATTAGATAATCCCAATTTCTTTGCCTGCTTCTGCTAAAACATCTAGCGCGTAGGCAATGTCTTTGGTGGCGTGCGCGGCGGTGATGGTGGAGCGGAGGCGAGCAAGACCATTTGCTACAGCGGGCGAAACGACTGGGAGAACAAAAAGGTCTTTTGCTTGCGCAACGGCGGTGAGTTCGTAGGCACGCTCATCATCGCCACAGAGAATAGGCACGATGGCGGTTTCAGACATCATTGTATCGAAGCCCGCAGATTTTAGCCCACCCAAGAATTGCTCTGTATTTTCATTTAGTTTTTCCATGCGCCAGGGTTCATCGAGGATAACTTTGAAGGATTCCATTGCGGCAGCGGCTTGTGCGGGGGGGAGGGCGGCAGAAAAAATATAAGCACGGCTGGCGTGGCGGAGATAATTGATCATATCTTTTTTGCCTGCCACATAACCGCCCACAGAGGGGATAGTTTTGCTGAGCGTGCCCATTTTGATATCGACTACATCACCAAGCCCGAAATGTTCTTCGATACCGCGCCCGGTTTTACCGAGAACACCGACAGAGTGGGCTTCGTCCATCATTAGCCAAGCGTCATATTTTTGGCAGAGTTCAACCACTTTGGGGAGATCGATAATATCGCCATCCATGCTGAAAACGGCATCAGCGATGACCAATTTGGCAACATCGGAGGGAGTTTGTTTGAGACGTTGCTCAAGGCTCTCCATGTCATTATGTTTGAAACGGCGGAAAAGCGCACCAGACATCATACAACCATCTACGATGCTGGCGTGGTTGAGCTTATCTGAGAGCACCCAATCACCGCGCCCCATGAGGGTGGAAATGACGGTCAAGTTTGTTGCGTAGCCTGATGTATAGGTTACAGCGGCTTCGGCATGTTTGAAATCGGCGATCGTTTCTTCGAGTTCGACATGCAAATCGAGCGTTCCTGCGAGGGTGCGGACACCATTTGTGCCTGTCCCATATTTATCGACAGCGGCTTTTGCGGCAGCGCCAATGCGTGGATGTCCTAATAAGCCTAAATATCCGTAAGAGGCATACATGCCCATATTCCGCCCGTTCACTATTACGCGTGAGTCGTCTAAAATTTCGCTCACTGCCATATTATAAAAATATGCCCCACGTGCTTTTAAATCTGCAGCACGGGCGGCCATTGCCTGAATGCGTTGTGAGACTGAATCTGTGCCTTTTTTCGAGTCCATAAATAGCTCCTTTATAAGTGCAAAAAAGTCAACTGAGTTTAGTCCACTGACGTAGAAAAGTCAAACAAAATTGGAGGGATTGAGAGATTGTACAGACTGAAAAGTTTATCCTGTTAATACCGTGGTGCCTATCTGTAAATATCTACAAATCGAATTCTATCGTGTTTTGAATTTGGGAAGCATTTAATAAACATTTTCTGCAGAAAAAACAGCAAAGCCCACGCTATAAGCATGGGCTTTGTACTTCTTTTTCTACTTTCTGAGCTAAAGTGCAGACATTAAATATAAATGTCGTTCAGACTCGTTTATTTTCACTTTTTTCTCAATTTTAAAACGATATTTGAAAACGCGTTCAAAATCATCAAGAGTGTATTCATCAAAAATATCTTCGCGGCTTTGGAGCAACTTCTTCACCTTAGAATCAGATTTAGGTACAAATTCGATAATCAGATTCTTTCCCATATCCCCAAAGAAATCTGCCAATTGTTGAAGAGGAACATTATTAGAAATCGCTAAATGATGAACCAATGCCAGCGCAAAAACCATATCAGCGGGGGCACGATTTGTGAAGGACTCTCGTTCTTTATTATGCCAACCAAGCGCAGGGCTAGGATTCGTCAAATCTAAGACTAGTGGCAAAAGATTTTCTTCTTTTGTTTCTTTTACTTGTCTATAATTTTGCTCCACTGCGGCAGGGTCAATGTCAAAAGAGACTGTGAAAATGTCTTGTTCAGAAGCTAAACGACTGAAAACACCATTATTTGCACCTAAATCCCAAATTTGAGCAGGTTTCTGCTCTGCAACCCACTTTGAAATCAATTCTTTTTTATGCAAAAAAGCGGTATCTGAGTAATTGGTAATTTCATAATAATTACCCCATTCTGTACCAGCAGGGTTCCATTCCAGTTTTTTAATGGTATTTCTAAGGCTCTCAATCATAGAGAAAAGGGCTTGCTTGCCAATTTCTTTTATCTTCTTTTGCGCTTGAATATCTTCGTCAGCATATTTTACTTGCGCTTTTGCATGCAAGTGGATGTGCATCATTAAACCCGCATTGAGTTTTGTTGAGGACGGGAGTAGGCTACTGGCTAAATCAAGGGGAATGCCATCGATATAAACGCGCAATAATTGACTAAGACGAATATCCTTTTTTGCCATCAGCGCAAGGGGGGCTAGAAAATGTTGACAAAATTGTTTATAAGCAACCCACGCTTCTCCTTCTTTATAGAATTCAAAAGAGAGCGTGTCGATGAGCATTGTTTTGCCCTGATGAAATTGAATATTATAAGCACTCGCATCTTTCAGTGACATCCCCTCTTTGATAGCACGTTTTTGAATAGCAAGTATTGTTAGCGCAGCAGATTTGAGTTGCGAAAAAGACCATTCATAAGGATAAGAGATGAATGGAAGTCTTTCAGGTTGAAGAACTTGTAGAGCGATTTCAGGCTCAATGGGAGTAATATCCACTTCTTGATGCTTAACTAAACGCCCAACTTTGCTGAGACTTTCATAAAGCCCTGATTCCATAAGATGCTTATATTCTGCCGCATATTTTTGATTGACTTGACGATAAAGTACGCCCTCATGGGTGAAGAGAAATCCACTTGGGTCTCGAAATGATGCAGGGTGTTGCATTAGTTTATTCTTCGAAATCGTCATTATTTTCTTCGTCAACTTCTTGGGTATCTTTACCAAGCATTTTCAAAATCTTTGCCCATTGCGACCTGATGAAAAGCCCTCCTCCTAGTAAGGCAGCAACCAATAATTGAATAAGAATACTACCTGAACCTGGGTCAAGATACAGTGCTGGTGAAAAGTGCATTTTTATTTCTCCTTATTGAATAAATACCTACATACTAATTTGTCTTCAAATTTACTTTGTTCTGAGGTGGAAAACTAATATTATTTATACCACCTTCTCATGATTTTTCTTAAAAAATTAGTTTTGAAAAACACGATCTTCAATTTCCCAAGCATGATCGAGGATATGCCAAACTACTCGCCGCATGAAATAAGGTGTTGACCACATCGCACCACCGCGCGGTCCCCGCTCTGGGATTTCCCCATTCACGGCAACTTGCAGTGTTTCCAGAATGGCTTGGCGTACGATGTATAAATCGCCTTGCTGGTCTTTTGCAATTTTTTGGCCTTGCTTTTTCAAGTAGTTCAGGTCAGCTTCGAGAATATGTTGAACTATTTTCTCTAAATCGCGCCCACCGCCTCGTGGACCTTTGCGTAGTTCTTTCCCTTCCGTATACGAAACAGCTTCGTCGAAAACTTGCCAGCAGGCGCGAAGTAACTTCTGGTATTCTTGACGCTCTTCTTCTGTGATCAGGCATTTGTCTACAGCGGGCGTGATACTTGGCGCACCAAAATCGGTGGTTGCATTCCCTTCGTATTTTGCGATGATACGAAAACCTTCTATGCTACCTGGGGCTTGAAAATTGATTCCAGCATGGTGCATGACTTCTGCGTAGCATTTCCCATAATCAAGCAAAGCTTCAAGCGCGGCGTCTTCGCTTTTTCCGCTGCGGCACCAACCGAGCCAATCCACGGCACAGGCGAAGGTTTTCTTTTTTCCGATTTCGAGATAAATATCAAACTGAGACATTGTTCTCCATTTCTTTCAGCTCATCCTCCCCAATCACCTTAACTTCTAGAGCTTTTGCCTTTGCTAACTTCGAACCAGCCTTCTCCCCCGCGAGCAAATAGTCGGTTTTGCTGCTGACGGAGCCTGTCACTTTGCCGCCACGCGCCAAGATATATTCTTTCGCTTCTTTGCGGCTCATTGTGGGCAAGGTTCCCGTGATGACGAAGGTCAAACCCTCCAGTAGGGCAGGCTGTCCATCATCCACCGTTAACTGTCCACTGGGGTTTAAACCGGCATCACGCAACTTGCCAAGCATTTCCTGATTAAACGGGAGCAAGTGCCAATCCACGATCGCAGCGGCGATGTTGGGCCCGATTCCTTCGATACTCTCTAAATCTTCTTGAGTAGCGGCGCGGAGGGCATCCAAATCTGCAAAATGGAGCGTTAAATCCCGCGCAACGCTTTCGCCCACGCCGCGGATGCCTAATCCGATAATCAGTCGATTTAATGGCTGGTTGGCTGAGGCGCGAATCGCATCCAGCAAATTATTTGCCTTTTTCTCTTTGAAACCTTCGAGCGCGAGCAAATCATCTTTTGATAGCGAATACAAATCTGCCACATCGCCGACCAAGCCCTCATTGACCAACTGCTCGACGATTTTGATGCCCAGCCCAACGATGTCCATTGCGCCGCGAGAAACAAAATGCTCAATGTTGCGGATGAGCTGCGCCGGGCACGCCGCGTTGACGCAATAATAGGCGACCTCGCCCTCGAAATGCTCGATGGGCTGCTCGCAGGCGGGGCAATTTGATGGAGGGAGAATGGCGCGCGCGTGTTTTGGGCGTGCTTCCGTTATGGACGCGATGATGTAGGGAATCACCTCGCCAGCCCGCTTGAGCAGAACGCGATCACTGATGCGGATGTCTTTCTCGGCGATGAAATCGAAATTATGTAGCGTGGCGTTGCGGACGATTACGCCGTTAATTTCAACCGGCTCAAGGATGGCTTTGGGCGTGAGAACACCGGTGCGCCCGACCTCGACTCGGATGTCGTTGAGCGTGGTCGTGACCTCCAACGAGGGAAATTTATAGGCAATCGCGCCGCGCGGGTCTTTGCCCACGATTCCGAGAGAATCGGAGAGGGCGCGATCGTCAATTTTGATGACAATGCCATCGGCTTCGTAGGGGAGTTGGTCGCGAGTTTCCTCCCAGCCTTCTACAAAGTGGATCATTTCTTCAAGATCGTCAAAATGACGCGAATCTGTGTTGACGGGGAAACCGAGTTCACGCAGATACTCCAACCGCTCCCATTGCGAGTTGGGGACTTCGCCTCCCTCGGCGTGGACAATTTGATAGATGAACAAAGTTAATGGTCGCGTGGCGGTGACTCTAGAATCCAATTGACGCAACGCGCCCGCGGCAGTATTGCGCGGGTTAAGATAGGTTTTTTCGCCTGCTTCTTCTTGGCGTTTATTTAGGGCAGCAAAATCGGCATGGGTGATGAAGACTTCGCCGCGGACGACCAAGTATTCAGGGGGAGAGTATTCAGTAATCAGTGATGGGGAGTCTTTAAATAATGGCAACTCATCCTGCCCACTGACCACTGGACACTGATCACTGTTCACTGGTATGCGAAGTGGAATTGCTTTTATCGTCCGCAAATTCGCCGTAATATCCTCGCCAATTTCCCCATCTCCGCGGGTTGCGCCTTGATCGAAAACGCCGTCTTTATAATGAAGGACAACTGTTAGACCATCAAGCTTTGGCTCAACGGTGAAAGTTGCCTCGCTAATTCTGTTATCCATTTTTTGGATGCGTTCAAACCAGGCACGCGTATCCTCTGCACCGAAGGCATTTGCGAGAGAGAGAATTGGTGCGGGGTGAGGCACCTTGTCAAATTTAGATGCAGGCGGCGCGCCAGCCCGCTGACTCGGAGAATCGGGGGTGATCCACTCAGGATGTTCAGCTTCGATGGCTTTGAGTTCATGGAGCAGACGGTCATATTCCCCGTCGCTGATAATGGGCGCGTCGAGGACGTGGTAACGATAATTATGCTGGCGAATTTCTTCGCGGAGGATTTTAAGGTGAGTTTGGGAGGGCATGGGAGCATTATAGCTGATTTTTGAAAGGCTTAAACACGAAGCACGTGAAGTTCACGAAGGAAAAAGCTTTTAAACTTTGTGTCTCTTCGTGTTCCTTCGTGGTTTAAAAAACATTCGTGCCATTCGCTTCATTCGGCACTTATTCGTGATAACACAGCATCCAACTCTCTCACCAGCCTCGCTGCATCATCTTCATTAAACACAATCGGCGGCTTGATCTTGATCACATTATGCAAGGGTCCATCCACGCTGAGCAGGATTTGGCGATTCCGCATTTCCTCGACAATCTGATGTGTCTCAGCAGAGGCAGGTTCGAGTGTGGAGCGATCCCGAACAAGTTCGATGCCGAGAAAAAGCCCCTCGCCACGCACGTCGCCAATTAAGGGGTAGCGGTCTTTTAATCCCAATAATCCCGCCCTAAGTTTTGCGCCTGCATGGAGCGCATTTTCCTGCAATTTTTCATCTTCGATCACATCCAGCATCGCCAAACCGACCGCGCAAGAAACGGGATTGCCGCCGAAAGTGTTGAAATACTCCATGCCGTTGTTGAAGGCGGCGGCAATTTCAGGGCGCGTGACGACCGCCGCGAGCGGATGCCCGTTGCCCATCGGCTTGCCCATGACGACGATGTCAGGAACAACGCCATGACTCTCGAAACCCCAAAAATGCGTGCCGAAACGCCCAAATCCGTTTTGGACTTCATCGGCAATACAAATGCCGCCCGCCGCGCGCGTTTGCTCATAAATTTGAGCCAAATAACCTTCGGGGAAAACGATTTGCCCACCCGTGCCGATCATCGACTCGCTGATAAAAGCCGCAATGCCATCAGCCGCATCAATTTTCTCTTGCGCTTGCAAAGCATATCGCTCCATAGGGTTTTCAGCCTCCCGAAAAACGCTGCGATAGCTGCAAGGCATCGCCAATTTATGCACCCAACTCGGCGCACCCGTGCCGCCCACGCCGTCAAATTTATAGGGCGAAATCTCCACCAAGCTCGATAAATTCCCGTGATACGCCCCCTCCAAAACGAGCATATCCCGCTCGCCAGTATACGCCCGCGCCAGCCGCAGCGCAAGGTCATTCGCCTCGCTGCCCGAATTCACAAAAAAACAAACCGAAAGCGATTTCGACATTTTCGGCGGCATCGTCGCCGTCAGCCGCTCCGCCAGCCGCACGATATTCTCGTGCAAATAGCGCGTATTCGTGTTCAGCACCGCCGCCTGCCCCGCCAACGCCGCCACCACACGCGGGTGCGAATGCCCAACATGGCAAACATTATTCACACAATCCAAGTAGGATTTCCCCTTCGTATCATATAAAAATTGCCCCTGCCCACGCACAATATGGAGCGGATTTTTATAAGATAAACTTAAAGCAAGACTGAGATTATTTTCTCTTTTTTGGATGATCGCCTGCGGCGTGAGACGCGCCTGTTTTGGGCTTGCTTCCGTTTGTAATCTTTTTCTTGGCGGACACATCGAGCCGATAATCGACGTCGCATCTTCGGCATCTACTGCCAATAATTTTTCCATCGCCTCCCAAGCTGGTTTCGCGTGGGTCTGATGATAAGCATCATAACGATCATCCCCCTCTCGTTCAGCTGAAATAGATGCACTAACCGCTATTCTTGCACAAATCAAATCATAGAGCAGAGAAATCTCAGTCGCCGTGAGCGGGATTAAGCTATGGTATCCCGCCACGAGATGCGCCACAGCCTCGAGCGGATTCTCTTCGCCGAGAAGCGCATACGCCGCGCAAATCGCCACTTCAAAGATGCGTGGTGCGTAGCGTAAATCACCGAAATCGAATATCTGGTTAACCATTCCATCTTGCACAAGCAGATTTTGGGTGTTGGCATCATAGTGGATAACTTGCTGATGCAAATCTGGAAGAATGGGAATAACGCGTCTTTTGAAACGTTCCAGTACCTTCTCCGCCATGATTCTGTGAGGAGCATGCTCTTGCGACGTGGCAGTCTCCCTTTCAACGGTGGAGATTGCTGCGGCGGTAGTGCTGCCTCGCAAATACTTAAGACGCGGCTCAATGGCGAGATGCGTAAGAGATAAATCCCAAAGTTTTTCATCACGTTTCTTAGCTGGGTGTGTGAAATCTTCCAGAGCGAGATCAAGTTGCGCTATATATGCTCCTAATCCACGTAAGAGATTTGGTGTTTTGGGGACAATCTTCTCTAGCAATGTACCGTTTAAATAGCTAACCATACGGACGAGGTAATCGTCACCGTCGTAGGAGATGGTAAAGATTGTCTCTCCATCTTTGGTCGGGATAATATGCGGCACACCTTTAAATCCGCTCAAATGTTGGAGGGCGGCATGCTGGAATTCGATTTCCACACGTGTGTTTTCAAGCGCGTGGATTTTTAGGATGAATTTGTCATTTTGTGTGGAAAGAAGGAAGTTGCGGTCACTGTCGCCGGGGAGGGGTTTGGCTGTGGCTGTGAGACCGTAGTATTGGGAGGCGATTTCAATAGCTTGTTTTTCGTTGAGAGGAGGGAGGGGCATGACATTTCCTTTTTGAGAAAACGAAAACTGCATTGCACCCGTAGGGTGCGTTGCAGTATGTATGGTCTGCAAAATCGAACTGCAACGCACTTTTCACCCTTACGGGTACAGGCAAGTGCAGTTCTTGATTATTTCTTCACTAATTGCTGCCCATCAGCGCCATCCTGAATCATCCAGCCGAGAGTGGCGATTTGGTCACGCAAACGGTCGGATTCTGCCCAATCTTTTTCGGCGCGTGCTTTTTGGCGGGATTCGGCTAGTTGTTGCACCTCTGCTGGGATAACGGTATCAAGCTCAGGGTCAGGGGCGTTGCGGAGGAGATCGAGTGCGGTGGAGGAGATGCCCTCATCCAAATCTGGGATGTGGAGGGTGCCGAGTTCATCCATCCCAAATTCCGCACCTGCGGGATAAATCTTGGTTTCTTTGCCATCGCAAACTGTTACAGAACTGACTCCGCTAATTTGGCATGTCTGTGTTTCAAAATCGAGAATGATGCCAGTATGTTCGTCCAATCCAACAATGGTTTGGCTGGGCGGAAGTTGTTTGCGCCAAAGATCGAAACGCTCACGACCGACGAAACAGCGGCTGGTATCGACATCTGCGCCGCCTTCGGCGTTGTTCCAGTGGGGGATGAAGGAGATGGGGAGGTTGTAATCGGCGAAGAGATTTAAGCCGGGCTTGGCGTGGACATCTTCTCCCACTTTGAAGATTTCATAAACGGGGAGGGCGTGCGCACCGACTGCGATGGTGGCTGCGCTGGCAAAAATGAGCGTTGCGCCGTTGCGATGGCGGGCGCGGATGAGATCCCATGCGAGGCTGTTTTGGAGTTGACGCACGGCGTAGGTGGGGCTGCCGGGACCCATGAAGATCAGGTCGGCCGTGAGGAGTGGGGATAGGATTTCGGCGTTGTCTGGGCTGAATTCTGTGCCACGCTTGCGAGCGGGGATGATGTGAATTTGCGGATTGTAATTTTGTAGACGTGTTTGGAGATAATCCCCCACTTTTTGAGCAACGAGAGCGGAGTTGAGTTCGAACCCCGCTGTAGTCTCCATGATGGCAATTTTAGGTTGATTGGTGTCTTTAACGAGACGCTCGAAGATGCGTCCGCCTGCAAGAGAGGTTTCGCCAGAACCGAGAAAGGCTATTTTTCCGAGCATATTTATTTACCTTTAAATTTGGGTGGATAGGGAAAGAGGAAAGAAGAAAGAGTAACCGATAAATTACGCTATTAGTTCGTTGGCTTGTTTCCATATTTTATCAAACATCTCAGCAGTAAGTCTTCCCGTTTGGGTATTTTGCCGGCTGGGATGATAGGAGATGAGGAGCCAGTGCCCTGAGGGAAGTTTGTGGAGTGCGCCATGTGAGAAAGCGTAGTCTTTTTTACGAAGATTGTAGATTTTCAGCAATCTATCATAAGCGATGCGTCCGAAGGCGACCAAGACTTTGGGCTGGAGAATCTCAATCTCACGCTCTAAAAATGGCTGGCAGGTATTCAGTTCTTCAGCAGTGGGTTTGTTTTTGGGCGGGGCGCAGCGTCCAACGGAGGTGATCCACATATTGGTCAGGAGTAAGCCATCGTCACGCGCGGTGGCGTCTGGCTGAGAGGCAAATCCCGCACGATGAAGGGCAGGGAAAAGAAAATTGCCAGAGCCATCGCCGGTAAATCCGCGTCCTGTGCGGTTGGACCCATGTGCGGCGGGGGCTAATCCCACGACCATGATCTGGGCTTGTGGGTCGCCAAATCCTGGGACAGGTTTTCCCCAATACTCATGCTCACGGTAGGCTTTTCGTTTGGTGATGGCAACTTCTTCGCGCCATTCTACAAGACGTGGGCATTTTCGGCAGGCGATGATTTCGGAGGTGAGGGTTTCGAGTTTGGTCATGGATTATTTCGTGTTTCGTGTTGCATAAAATTCAGTTTGTGATTACGGACATTACGCAATACGTTTTACGCATTACGCATGAACTCAACCGTATTCTTGAAAATCTCATCCACATCATCTGCCACGCCCCCGCCCTGCGCAATGGATTTATCCCCACCACCACGCGCCTCGAAGGGAGCAAGATGCTTCTGGAGCAGATCATTCGCGCTCACGTTGGTTTCATCTGCGCAAGATGTGACCAGAGATAGTTTCTTCCCGTCAAAGGATGCCAGAATGGTGACCATATTTGGGTAAACGCGTAATTTCATTGCCATAGAGCGTAATTCTGCGGGATTGCGGTTTTCAAAGAGTTTGGTAACAATCCAGTTTTTTTCCACTTCTTCGGCGTGTTGCACCATTTTTGAGACTTCAACATCCAAGGCAATTTCACGCAAAGATTTCAACTCTTTTTCTGCGCTTTTAAGTTGTTTCTGTAAACTCACCACTGTTTCGTTCAATCCATCAACGCCCACAGCGAGCATCGCGGCGGTTTCGCTCGCGGCAGTTTGCACCTTGCTCAAAAATGCTAATGCCTGCCAACCTGCCACAAAATGGATGCGTACCTTCTTATTAATTCGCTCGGTGCGGGTAATTTTTAGCATTCCGACCATGCCCGTTTGTGGAACGTGTGTTCCGCCGCAGGCTGAGTAATCGTAGCCATCAATTTCGATGACGCGGATTTCCCCATCCACTTTTGGGGGACGGCGAAAATCAACACTTTTGTTATTTTCTACAAAATATGCCTTCATTTTGCGGTTTTCAAAGACAATCTGATTTGCTTTTTTCTCGACGAGAGCAATTTCTTCATCAGAAAGTGAAGCCTTGTCAAAATCAATCGTTGATGGGGCTTCTCCGCTGATATGAGAAGAGAGCGTCTCTAGCCCAAGTTCTTTCCAGAAGACTGCCGAGAAAATATGTTGCCCAGAGTGATGCTGCATATTGGCAAAACGGCGATCCCAGTCGATTTTTGCGGGGTAGCTGCCGATTTCGATTTCTTTGTCGAGGAGATGCACAATTTTGTCTCCCTCGGCGAATACGTCCACAACGCGGGCAGAGCCGATTGTGCCGGTGTCGTTAGACTGGCCTCCGCCCGTCGGGTAGAAAAAGGTGAAGGGCAGAATCACACCAAAACCGCGTTCGCCCCGCTGCGTCCCCACAATCTCGGCGGTGAATTCGGTCGTCATTGGGTCGTCAAAATATCGTTTTTCGGTCATAGTTTTCTGTCCGCGACACTTGCACCTGCGGTGACAAGTGCAGGTGAGTCACACGAAGTTCACTAAGAAAAACATAAAAACTTCGTGTCTCTTCGTGGATCAAATAATTATCATCGCATCACCGAAGGAATAAAATCTGTAGCCTTCTCGGATGGCGGTCTCATAAGCGTTCAAAATCATTTCGCGCTCGGCGAAAGCACTCACCAGCATCAGCAAAGTGGATTTGGGGAGATGGAAGTTTGTAATCATTATATCAACGGATTGAAACTCGTAGCCGGGCAAAATAAAGAGGGATGTCGCGCCGCTCGTGGGGAGCGTTGCGCCGGTTTGGGATGCAGATTCAAGCGTGCGGACGGATGTTGTGCCCACCGCGACGACCCTGCCCCCAGCTTGCTTGGCGTTGGTAATCTTCTGTGCGGTCTCGGGCGTGACCTGACACCACTCGGTGTGGATGTGATGCTCTTCGACATCATCTTCGGTGACTGGAGCAAAAGTATCCAGCCCAACGTGCAACGTGACTTCGGCACGGTTCACGCCTTTGGCATTGAGTTCGCTGAGTAAGCGTGGTGTGAAATGTAACCCCGCAGTCGGCGCAGCAGCCGACCCCGGCTCTTTCGCGTAGACGGTTTGGTAACGCTCGGGGTCTTCGAGCTTTGCGTGGATATAAGGCGGGAGCGGCACATTTCCGATTTGTGAAAAAAATGGCTCAATTGGCTCATCAAAACGAATTAATCGTTGTGCACCTTCGAGAACTTTAAGAATTTCGGCGTTGGGCGCATTGTCGAGAATGATTTTTTTACCCGCTTTTAATCCTTTTCCGCCGACGAGAGTGCGCCAAGTAAGTTCATCTTCTTGACGGAGGAGAAGCAACTCCATTTTACCGCCCGTTTCTTTGCGAGCAAAGATGCGAGCAGGAATAACGCGCGTTTGGTTGACAACGAGCAAATCGTTGGGTTGGAGATAGTCACCAATATCGCTGAAATGACGATGCTCAATTTTTCCGCTCTCACGGTGTAAAACGAGCAAACGCGATGAATCGCGTGGCTCTACGGGGGTCTGCGCGATGGAATTTTGAGGGAGGTGGTAGTTGAAGGAGGAGGTTTTCATCTTTTGACGGTGGATAGTGGACGATGGACGGTTGTTTTACGGTCTTTGGTCTATCGTCTACAGTCTTTTTTACAACAACTTCCCCTGCTGTTCTTCTGCGAGATATTCAAATCCTAGATGCTCATATGCCAAGCGTGTGGCGATTCGTCCTTGTGGAGTGCGATCTAAAAAGCCGAGTTGAAGTAAATATGGCTCAACCACATCCATAATTGTGTCGGGTTCTTCGCTAATAGATGCGCCAATGGTGTTCAATCCAACGGGACCACCACGAAATTTTTCGATGATGGCTTTCAAGACACGCCGATCCATCGTGTCTAAACCGAGGGCGTCGATGGAGAGCAGATTCAGTGCATCCGATGCGACGGGGACAGTGATCATCCCATCCGCGCGGACTTGGGCGTAATCACGGACGCGGCGCAAGAGGCGCAGAGCGACACGCGGTGTGCCACGTGCGCGGTGGCTGATTTCTTTGATGCCATCTTCATCGGCGGGGACATCTAGCATTTTAGCGGCGCGGGTGACGATGGCTTGCATCGCGTTGAGATCATAGTATTCGAGCCGATAGACTGCGCCAAAACGTGCCCGCAAAGGTGCGGTGACGAGTGCCAGCCGCGTTGTCGCGCCGACAACAGTAAAGCGTGGTAATTTCAGTCGAATGGAGCGGGCTGAGGGGCCCTTCCCGATCACAATATCCAGCGAGAAATCTTCCATTGCAGGGTAGAGTACCTCTTCAACAACGCGCCCTAAGCGGTGAATTTCGTCGATAAAGAGAATATCTCCAGCACGGAGATTGGTGAGAATAGCTGCCAAGTCCCCGGCTCTTTCGATAGCGGGACCTGATGTTACTTTGATATTCACCCCCATCTCGTTTGCCAAAATATGGGCAAGCGTTGTTTTACCTAACCCAGGCGGGCCATAGAAAAGAACATGGTCGAGCGCTTCTTCACGCTTGCGCGCGGCTTCGATCAAGATAGATAGATTCTCTTTGACCTGATGCTGCCCGATCAAATCGGTGAGCAGTTTTGGGCGCAAAGCATGGTCAATGCGGTCGTCGGGTTTTGGTTTAGGGTCGAGGGGGCGGTTATCGGTAGATGTCATGGGTTGAATTATACCTGACAGAGGGAAGCAAGTTAAATGCAAGCGTGAGGCGATTTATCCGCTATAATGGGGCAACTTTTATTTTAGGAGAAAATTATGTCAAATATATACCCGTCCCAGCATCCCCTCGTTGCTCATAAATTAACCCGTCTGCGTTATAAAAATACACAGCCCCAAAAATTTCGAGAGTTAACACGTGAAATTTCAGCGTTATTAACCTATGAAGCCACCGCTGATCTTCTCACCTCGCCACGCCAAGTTGAAACGCCGCTGGTAGAAACAGAAGGTGTTGAACTCAAAGAAAGAATTGCGCTAGTGCCAATTTTGCGAGCAGGATTAGGGATGGTCGAGGGTGTTTGGGAACTGATGCCTTCTGCCGAAGTTTGGCATATTGGATTATATCGGGATGAGGAGACTTTGCAGCCAGTAGAATATTATAATAAGCTGCCCGCCTCACCGACTGTTTCTGTTTGCCTCATCCTTGACCCGATGCTTGCTACCGGGGGATCAGCAGTTGCTACTGTAGACATTGTGAAACGGTGGGGTGTGAGCAGAATCAAGTTTGTGGCGATGATTGCCTCCCCTGAAGGTATTGCAGCGATGCAAGAAGCGCACCCTGATGTACCCATCCATCTTGCCGCAATTGATGAAAAGTTGAACGAGGTTGGTTATATTCTCCCCGGCTTGGGCGATGCGGGTGATCGACAGTTTGGGACATTATGACATTAATCGGTTTTCCGTAATCAGTAATCAGATATAAGGAGAATAAAATGACCACATTAAAAGAAATTATGCCTCTTTTAGAATCTTTTCCTAAAGAAGATGCAAAGATGGTTCTCTCACAAGCAGAACAATATGATGAAATGCTTGGAAAACTCCCAAAAGTAACAGATGGTGCTGGCTCAAAAAAGAAAATCAATGCGGGCATTTTGGCTCTTAATGGCGCATCTGGTGCCGGGCAAAGTTATGTAATGAAACGCGTTGAGAATTTATTAAAGGAACGATCTCTGATATTGCCTCGCATCTATTTGCTGGCAACTAGAGCACCTCGCCCAGATGAAGGACATAAGAATCCTTATATCTTTGCGGAAGAGACTTCTGAAGGATTTCAGGATATTCATAACCCCGATCTTTTTTACCCACATGCTGATATATATTACCGCTATCAATCTCGCCCTGGTGCGGATAATGCAATCCTGTTGTCGGATATGCAGGCAGCTAGAGAACAAATTATGTATCTGGAGACTGTTATCCCGACTTTGTTATATCTCAAAGAAAACGCAAATTCTGGAATTCCAGCGTGGGGAGATAATCTGAAAATTATTTATCTTGCAGCCCCCAGCGGGCATGAGTGGGTTTTCAGGTTACTTAATCGTGAACCAAGCCGACTTATTGAAGAAAAATTCAGAGCAACGATTTTGGGTAGGCTATCGTCATCGCTTTCAGATATGGAGATTGCCTCTGGAAACAAGATTACTTGTGTGCTTAACCACTTTGGTCTCGCGGAGCAAGCGGCACAGGAAATTTTGAGCTACTGGGGAGTGTAGAGATAAAAAAGTAGGTCACGCTTCAAGCGTGACCTACTCCATAAACGTTATTGGGGGAGAAGAGATTTTCTAGCCAATATCCAACCCTGTAACCCGCGTTAGAAATTTGTGAATTAACATCAAAGGCAGAACTAAGATTCCATGCACCGCCGCACTTAAGCCAAAGATGGTCGCTACGGAGCGGAAGAAGATATTCATCGGTGGGGCGAGGGTTTTCAGCATCCAAACATCTGCGCCTGCAAATGCTGCAATCGCAATCAAGAAGATAGTCACACCCGTTAGGGGGAGCCAGGCATTTCGATCTGATTCTGAGGGGAGCATGGTGCTACTCACGGCAAAAGTAAGATAAAACCAGAGGGGAAAATCTGGTAGAGATGGCAATGTTGCCAGTCCTGTCCAGAAAAGGCTGAAATTGGCTGCACGCAGGGCGTCCCACAAGGGGAGCAGATTGAGTCTATAGATTGCTGCGTAGGAGATGAAAAGCCCCCCTGCTATGAGGGGAGCCATCCCAATAAGTGAATCGCGCAAAATATCGGTTTTTGAGACTTCTACATAGCCAAGACGTAAACGTCCATTTGGTATGGTTTTGGGGATAAGGGAAACATTCCCTGTTGGCACAAAGAGCAGCTTTGCCATCAAAAAATGGCTCAACTCATGGATGAAAACACCAGGAAAGAAAAGCAGCGAAAAAAGCACCATCGTAATATTGGCACGACGGGTTAGAATCAAAAAAATGGCTTGTATCTCACGATGCAAGCCACGTTGTAAATAAAGGAGTGGCACCAGCATTAACAGGAGCCAGATCAGACCATCAAATTGAGCCAATATAATCTCTAAATGATTAGGCGTTGCTTTTCATCACTTCTGCACGAGCAACGTAAATGATCTTGACAAAATCATCCGCTTTTAGGGCTGCTCCACCGACCAAGGCTCCGTCAATATCTGATTGGGAGAAATACTCTGCGGCGTTGCTGCCTTTGACCGATCCACCATAGAGGATGCGGATTTTCTGTGCGTCTTCTTCGCCAAAAAGTTCTGCCAAGACCGCGCGAATGGTTTTGATCGTGTCGTTTGCTATCTCCGCTGTTGCGGCGAGACCAGTGCCAATTGCCCAAATCGGTTCGTAGGCGATAACCAAAGCAGCTGAAACATCTGCCAAGCCAGCTTTGATTTGACGGGATACAACCTCGGATGTTTTATTTGCCTTATTCTCTTCGAGTGTTTCTCCGACACAGACGATAGGCGTTAGTCCATTTGCTTGGGCTGCGCGGATTTTTTTGTTTACGGTCTCATCTGTTTCGCCGAAATAGGCTCGTCGTTCAGAGTGGCCGAGAATGACAAATTCGCCGAACTCGCTCACCATAGCGGGAGCAAGTTCACCGGTGTACGCTCCGCCAGATTCCCAGTGCATATTTTGCGCACCGAGGTCTATATCTGTCCCCTCCAGCATAGCTGCGATCGGTAAAAGTGAAGGAGCAGGCGGGCAAAAGACGGTTTTTACGCCTTGTACGTCTTTCAAGAAAGGAATCATTTCTGCAACCAATTCGCGGGCTTCAGCGACGGTTTTGTTCATTTTCCAATTTCCGGCAATAATGGGGGTTCTCATTTATAGCTCCTATGGCATTCTTTCTAAATTTTCATTTGCAAACATCCAAATCCAAGCGGGAATATTCTCATCATTCGTTAAAGTCTCAAATTGGATACGGGCTTCATCAGGGTTATGTGTGCGCAAATTTATTTCAGCCTCGAGCAAACGTGCTTCTGGCATATTTGGCATCATGCTATTTAGTTCTTCAAGTAAATGACGAGCATCTTCAGGATCACCATGATGTAGAGCATGCCGTGCTTCAGCTATGGTCATCATTGGCGGGTCAATACGCTCAATTTCTTCCATCGGTAAGAATTTTGAGATTTCTCTCATTCCTGCGCCTCGGTATAAACTCTCATGGAAAAGATCACGCAACTCTTGAGTTTCAGGAGCATTTTCAGGGGTAACGATTAAGGCTTGCAAAAAGACTTGCGCCGCGCCTTGCCAAGCATCTCGGTCCATGAACTCAAAACCTATATCAAAATAAAAATCGAGTTCGTCACCAGCTAAGTCGAGAGCTTCGTTTAGCTGCTCATATGCTTCTTTAAATTGTCTGGCATCCCAAAGTGCCAGTGCCAGGGCTTTATGTGCATAAGGTTCGTCTGGTTCTCCACCTACCCATTCACGTGCTTCTTCAATTTCAGGAGATGTTCCCTGTTCTCCTCTCACTGGCGGTAACGGGACTTCGCCCAAGTCATTTGATGGAGGCGCCTCTACTTCTTCTATCGGCGGTTGTTCTGTATCTTCGAGGCTGGTAAGCAGATCATCTTGTCCTAGTGCGTTAAGTGCGAAAAGGACAGCTGCAATTAATAAAAGCCCTACTGCAAGAAAAGCCCAGATATTACGTTTCTTCTTTTCAGGTTTTTCAGAAACCTTGGTTTTAGCAGATGCAGGAGGAGCCTCTGCTGATTTTTCTTCTTGTGCGACTGTTTTTGCTTGTGCTTCGGGGGCTACTGTTGAAGCGGTTGGGACGATGGCAGGAGCCGCAGGTGTTGGAAGGGGATCAATTGGCCCAGGTTTACGGATTGGCGAAGTCATGGTCACATCCGCCATATCTACGTCGGTATCGTCCCAAGCCTGTTTGAAGGCTATGCTCAGAGCTTCAACATTTTCGTAACGATCTGGTCGTTCTTTTGAAAGTGCTTTGAGCAAAACACGTTCTACCTCGTCTGGAACATTAGGGTTAACCAAATGTGGTAGTGGAAGGGGCGAATAAATATGATCATGAATAATAGAAAAAGGTGTATCTGAGCTAAAGGGGACTTGCCCTACAACCATCTCGTAGAGCATGACCGCAAATGAGTATATGTCGGTGCCGTTATCAAGATTCTTTTCACCTTTTGCTTGCTCAGGGGAGATATATTGGGGTGTACCCATGATCATATCGGAAGAGAGTGTAGATTCTCCCGATTGTGCGATGCGTGCCAATCCAAAGTCGGCGAGATAGATTCTTCCATCTGTTGCCATGATGACGTTAGAGGGTTTAATATCGCGATGCAAAATACCCTCTTTATGGGCATATCCCAGCCCTGCGCCAACCGCATCCACAACACCCCAAATTTGATCTACGCTTAAACGGTCACGATTTAGATGCGCTTTGAGCGTCTCCCCCTCTACATATTTCATCACCAAATAAGGTTGCTCTTCATGGTCAGCAAAATCATATACCGGAACAATATTTGTATGCTCCAATTTGGCAACCAAACGCGCCTCGCGTTGGAAGCGCGCCAAAAAATTTGGGTCTTCTAAAAACGCAGGATGCAGCACTTTTAAAGCTACATAACGGTCTAGCGAGGCATGATAGGCTTTAAACACAGTCGCCATACCGCCACGCCCCAGCTTTTCCATTACTCTATAGGCACCTACATTTTCGCCAGTATTGAAGGACATAAGATTTTCCTTGTTGTTTGACTATATAACAATGAGACCAAATTATAGTCCACTTCAAAAGTTTTGTGTTTCAGAAATGTTATAAACTTGTAAAAAAAGCCCCATTTCCTCATAAGGAAATAGGGCTATAGCTTTACTTATCTTCCAGAGCATCTACTCCAGGCAAAATCTTGCCCTCTAGCATCTCTAGTGATGCCCCCCCGCCCGTAGAAATATGGCTCACTTTATCGCCTAAGCCAGCTTGCTTGATCGCTGCAACTGAGTCCCCGCCACCAATGACGCTGACTACATCAGCATCTGCAACGGCGTGCGCCACACCGAAAGTTCCTTTCGCAAAGTTGGGGAATTCAAATACGCCCATTGGACCATTCCAAACAACAGTTTTGGATTTTTTGATGATGGACGCATACGCGGCGACTGTATCGGGCCCCACATCTAAAATTCGCCAGCCAGCGGGGACATCACCAACCGAGACGATCTTGTTTTTGGCTTGGTCGGCGAAATCATCAGCGATCACAACATCAACGGGGAGTTGCAACGCATCCCCAGCTTTTTCTAGCAATTCAGTAGCTGTGGTGACTGCATCATCTTCCACTAAAGAATCTGCCATCTCATAGCCCTGTGCTTTGAAGAAAGTATTTGCCATCCCACCACCGATCAGAATTTTATCGGTTTTTTCTAGCAAGTTGGTGATCACGCCTATTTTATCGCTCACTTTTGCGCCACCCAAAATAGCAATGAAAGGTTCTTTTGCATTTGCGATGGTATCGCCGAGATATTTCAATTCTTTCTCTAAGAGAAATCCTGCGGCAGAGGGGAGCAATTTTGCCACACCTACGTTTGAGGCGTGTGCGCGATGGGCTGTCCCGAAAGCGTCATTGACGAAAACATCCGCCAAAGACGCAAGTGCTACTGCCATGGCAGGGTCATTTTTCTTTTCGCCTGCGTGGAAGCGAGTATTTTCTAGCAAAAGAATTTCGCCGGGTCTTAATGATGTCACGGCTGTTTGGGCTACCTTACCAAGACAATCTTCGGCAAATTTGACGGGCATCCCGATTACGCCGGCAAGATGTGTGGAAACGGGACCCAGTGAAAATTCACGTTTGGCTTCGCCTTTTGGTCGCCCCAAGTGAGAGGTGAGAATCAGCGCGGCTCCTTTATCCAATAAATATTTAATGGTCGGCAACGCGGCACGGATTCGGGTATCATCTCCCACTTTTCCCTTATTGATCGGGACATTAAAATCCACTCGCACGAGCACTTTTTTACCTTTGACGTTGAGGTTGTTTAGTGTTTTTTTGTTGAGCATATTTTTCTCCAATTAAAAAGACACCGAGTGTTTTTGAAACACTCGGTGTCTGATTTTGTGCTAGAGACTTTTTGCAATCTTCGCTGCAAAATCGGTTAGGCGAGTGGCGTAGCCCCATTCGTTATCGTACCAAGAGACGACTTTGACCATATTGCCATCCATGACAGCGGTTAGGTCTGCATCGACGATGGAGGAGCGTTCGTCACCTTTGAAATCCATAGAAACGAGGGGTTCTTCGCTGAAGCCGAGATAGCCTTTCATGACACCTTCGGAGGCGGCTTTGAGAGCGGCGTTGACTTCTTCGGCTGTGGTGTCTTTTTCGACTTCAAAAACAGCATCTACGATAGAAACGGTGGGGGTAGGAACGCGCAGGGAGTAGCCATCGAGTTTTCCCTTGAGTTCGGGGATTACGAGCGCAATTGCTTTTGCCGCACCGGTGGAGGTGGGGATGATGTTGATAGCAGCAGCACGAGCGCGGCGCGGATCACTATCTGCAAGATCAAGTACATTTTGGCTTGTGGTATAAGAATGGATGGTGGTCATTAAACCTTTTTTAATGGTGAAATTATCGTTGATGACTTTGCTAAAGGGCGCCAAGCAGTTGGTAGTGCAGGATGCGTTAGAAACGATGTGGTGATTGGCGGGGTCGTAATCTTGATCGTTTACGCCCATGACTGCGGTGAACACATCGCCACCTTTTGCAGGGGCTGTCAGAATAACCTTTTTAGCACCTGCTTCAATATGCGATTGGGGCCCGGGGCTTGTGGTAGGGTCACGGAAAACGCCAGTGCCTTCAAAAACAATGTCTACGCCAAGCTCGCCCCAAGGGAGATCGGCTGGGCTACGTTCAGCAAAAACCTGGATGGTTTTGCCGTTGATAACCAAATTGCCATCTACAATATCTACTTCGCCTTCAAATTTCCCATAGCTGGAATCATATTTGAAAAGCTGTGCATTTATCTCTGTGTCCCAAAGATCGTTGATTCCGACAACTTCTAATGTGTCTGGATACCGTTCCAAAATAATTTTGAGTAATTGACGACCAATACGTCCAAATCCGTTAATACCTACTTTTGTAGCCATTGTTATCTCCTTAAAGATAGTGAGTTTGTGAAAAAATTAGCGAGGTTTATTGTATCGTATTTTTGGGTTAGATGGTGAAGGTTTAAGGTTTAAAGTTGAAAGGTTGAAGGTTTTTTTTACCCTTAAACTTTAAGCCTTGAACTGCTACCCTTTTAAATCATCGGCCCTGTGCGCTCAAAGTATAAATTCATAATTGTCTGAGCTAGTTGTATGGAATCGTGTCGCCAGGGGTGTTCGCGGTCAAGTAAATCGGCGGTATAAAGTCTGCGGTCACCAGAGAGTTCATCGCCGATTTCTGTCCAATTTGTGTTGGAAGGCAAGGTCGCTTCCTGGCAATCATTTGCAATGACCAACTCAATAAGATTTTTTCCGATATGGGATTCAAGAGCCGCGAGATGATCGTAGCAAGAATACGAATCCGTTTCACCAGATTGGGAGGCGATATTACAAACGAATAATTTCAATGCGCGGCTCGCTTCAATCGCGGATAACAGGTCTGCTACCAATAAATTAGGCAGGATACTGGTGTACAGGCTTCCGGGTCCGATCACTATTACATCTGCCGCTAAAATGGCTTGGATTACAGGTGGAAATGCGGGGGCGTTATCTGGCTCCAGCCAAACACGACGAATACGTCCCGAAAAGGCAGGGATTTTGCTCTCACCCTCCACACGGACTTCGTAAGCTGAGTGCGGCAAGGTCATATCGGCAACCAATTTGACATTATGCAGTGTAGATGGAAGCACTCGTCCATGCACTGAAAGGACTCTGCCAGATTCTGCGACAGCTTCTTCGAAAGAGCCAGTAATATTGCTTAACGCGCTAATAAAAAGATTGCCGAAAGAATGCCCACCTAATCCATCTGATCCACTGAAACGATATTGAAAAAGTTGTGTCAATAGTGTCTCATCGTTTGAGAGGGCAGCGAGACAGTTTCGGAGATCACCTGGGGGCAGGATGCCCATCGATTCTCGCAATTTACCCGACGAGCCACCATCATCTGCAACGGTGACAATAGCCGTAAGATTATGTGTATATGCTTTTAACCCACGCAACAAGGTAGAGAGCCCATGCCCTCCGCCGATAACGACAATGCGCGGACCACGTCCACGGCGGTGATACTGAGATAGCTCGTCCACGATCTGGCTACCCGGGCGCAGAAAGGGGCGTAAGAGGGTGCGATTCACTCCCCAGATCCCATAGGCGACGAGTCCGATTCCGATACTACCAAAGATAAGGATGCGTATCGTGCGCGGCAAAAAGCGTAGGGCAAGATAAGAAAGACTCGGCAACCACCAAGTATTGGGCGCAGTGCGGTACACATCCAATAAAAGATAAGCTAATCCGACGCCGAGGAGAGTAATTCCGGCTAAGACCAATCCCAGCCAGCGTTTGACACCCAGCCCGGGCGTGAGCCAGCGTAAAAGCTGACGAAAGTTTTCTTTTAATCTCATAAGGTGATGATAGCAAGAATCGAAGAAATTTACCAGCAACACCTGAGATATTTTAATCTAATATGATTATGAGGGTTTAACACAAAAAAGCGGGAACGTCTGTTTTCCAGACACTCCCGCTTTTGTATTAAAAGGCTTTTTGAATTAAGCTTCTTTTTCGAGTTGAGCAAGTTTCTTCATTAAGCGACCCTTACGGCGAGAAGCGTTCTTTTTATGAATTACGCTTTTCTGAGCAGCTTTATCAAGACGACTTACAGCCAACATGGTGGCTTCGCGAGCTTCTTCAACATTTCCAGCTTCTAGTGCGACACGAGCATTTTTAATAGCTATGCGTGTTGATCCATGATATACACGATTGCGTAAACGACGTTTTTCATTTTGACGATTACGTTTGATTTGAGATTTTAGATTTGCCACAGGTCTTCCTCCGAAATATTCTTTCTAATACGCAAGGCAATATTCTACTTGATGGAGTGCATTTTGTCCAGCAAAATATAAGGAATATCCCAGATAAATTTCAAAAGTGAACTCTCCTTATTTCTATATTTAACCACAATCTATTTTAATTTAGGGTAAGTGGGGTGTAGTTGGAGAGACTTTATGGGAGAGAATGTCAATAAAAAAAGCTGACAGGTTTCAAAAACCTGTCAGCTTTGGGGTTAGCGGGATGATGCTTGTTTAGAACATCACGTTAATTTGACGGAAGCAAGCCTAAAAACATGTGCGTTTCGGCTTCATATCCCAGAAAAAATTAGGCTAAGGTAGCGGGTGTAACAACTGCGCCAGATTTTTCTGCGAGGGCTTTTAATTCTGCGCGCTGTGATTTTAGCACTGTCCAGAATTCTTCGGGCATATTTTCTTCGCTGCTAAAGAGTTCTTCCATGCGATCCAGTTTTGCGAGGTATTTATCGATACGGATGCTGAATTGCTCATTATATTCTTCGAGAGTGTAGTCACGATCGTCGAATGCGCCATCGAAGAGAACTTTAAGATCTTCATATTTGGGGAGGAGGCCAATAGGCGTGGAGATGGCTTCGTAATCGTCATGTACGCGACCTTCTGCCCAAAGTGCCCAAACGCGCTTGTCGGTTTTTTCGTTCATATACTGTCCATCTTCATTTTTAAGGAAGTAGTTGGTAGAGAAGACTTTCGGGCATCGTTTGAGTTTATTTCCGAATTTGATGTGATTTGTGAGATAACGTGAAAGTGGCACAATGACGAAATCCATATTTGCCATTGGGCTAGATTTACGTTGACCGACAGCACCAAGAATGGTGGCGGTTGTCTCAGATTCGATGGTTGCGCCCACGAATACGCCGTGCTCCCAGCTTAGGCTTTCTGCAACGGGGACGTTGGTGTCTGAATCTCGTCCACCATAGAAAATACCATCGACAGCTACGCCGTCGGGATTATCTGCGTTTTCATCTGCATTTTCTAAATCGCTGATGCGTAGGGTGAAGCGAGAATTGGGATGCGACATAGGGATTTCTTTGCCAGCATCATCTTCGTTGCCTTTTTTCCATGCGCCAGAGTGGTTGAAGCCCTCTTCAGGGATTTCAGTATCCTTACCCATGCCAGACCAGTAAGTTTTGCCATCTGCTGTGGTTAGGATATTGCTGAAAATAATTTCTTTTGGCTCGGTGATTGCTTTATAGATCAATGGATCGTCTTTGGCATTCACATCGCCGATGATGCCGAAAATACCACGCTCGATATTGACGGCGCGCATTTCACCCTCTGCACCTTCGCGGATATAGGCAATATCATCGCCAACAATGGTGGAGCCTTCGATCATGGCTGTGGAGGTTTTCCCGCATCCGCTGGGATACGCGCCCATGAAATAGGTCTTGCGGCTCTCATCTAGCGGATAAAAAGCAGAGATGAACATATGCTCGGCGAGCCAATCTTCTTTATTGGCTTTGTTAATAGCCAAACGCAAGGCTAATTTTTTACAAGCAAGAGAGTTGCCTGCATATTGGTTATTAACAGACATTACGCAATTATCTGCCGGATTAATATAAATACGGCGTTTATCTATATTTTTTGTTACATTATTTTCGAGTTCGCCTGCGCTGTGACGAAAGCAGAAGAAATCATCTTTGTCTTCCAATTTTTTGAATTGCTCATAACCGGGTCGATAAAGAACATCTTCACTATGCACTACATAATAGGAATCGGTGATTTGCATAACGCTGAGCGAGAAGCGAGAGTTTGTAGGCCCCAAGCTGTAAAAACGGACGATCATCTCTTTGCCTTCCATGATCCCGTCGAGCAGTCCCCACATTTCTTCAAGTGCTGCATCGCGTTCTTTTACGTTCAATCCGCGGCTCAATGTCTGTCCGGCGGGGAGCAGGGTAGCGGTATTGGCTTTATCACGTCCCTGATCAAAATAGCCATCATAATGAATGGTGTGGCCATCCATTGAAAGGAGTTTTTCTTCATTGTTTTTAAGAGCAAGCTGGCGGACTCTGGCAGTATCCTCAGCAGAATCATCGAAGATAACCACTTTAGCTGGTTTTGTCGCAGCGGCGGTCTCTTCAATAATCTGCATAACCTTGGGGTTAGCTAGAGCATCTAGCTTTGCTTTATCAGCATCTGAAATTTTGTATGTCATAAATCTTTTCCTTTGGTAAGGTGAATATGTTTGGCTCTCAAACACTCTTGAGAAAATTAGGCTTTATAGTAGCACATTTTTCAGACAAAAATCTGAAAATCTAAGGGTAAAAACCCGAAAAAACAATTTTAGTGACTAAAAAAAGAAAATCAAGATGCCTTATATCACTATATTAACAAAAAAATCCCGCACACTGTGCGGGATTTTTCAACAAGACTAAATTTATGCCCAACCTTGATTTTTGACAAAGTTGGTAATCACGGGGATCTCAATATATTCGCCTTGGTAGGCTTTATAAGCCCAGTACCACATAAGCAAGAAAATAATTGAGCCACAGCCAAGAGTTAGAGCGGCAATAGGCACAACAACAATTGACATAACAATACCGGCTACCAGAGCCTGTACATTATGTGCCTTGATGAAGGGACGATCTTTTTTATCATCCATTAACAAAAGGATAATGGAAACGACAGGTGAAAAGAAATAGGCTAAAGCCGCCCATAACTTATCATCACTCGTAATTTCTTCTTCAGCATAAACCGGTTCTTCAGACATTTTTAACTCCTCATAATATATGAATAAGACTGAACTTGCCCTATTTTACAGTGAATACGCCTAAAAATCAATCAGAAAAGATTGTATAATATCCCTATGAAAAAATCACCCCGCATTCTTTTTATGGGATCGCCCGATTTCGCCGCGATTTCACTGCGTGCTTTAGCGCAAAAATTTAACGTCGTTGGCGTTCTTACTCAACCAGATCGACGTGCTGGGCGTGGCAAAAAACTTGTCTCTCCGCCGGTTAAGATTCTTGCAGATGAATTGGATATCCCCGTCATTCAACCATATCGGATAAAAGATGATATCGCAATGGATGAGTTGCGCCGCTTCGCCCCTGACCTGATCGTGGTTGCCGCCTATGGGCAGATTCTGCGCCCCGAGCTCCTTGCCCTCCCTCGTTATGGATGCGTGAACGTACACGGATCACTCCTCCCGCGTTGGCGTGGAGCTGCTCCCATCCAAGCCGCGATTTTAGCGGGAGATGATGAAGCAGGTATCACGATTATGCTCATGGATGAAGGTATAGATACCGGTGATATGCTTTCTAAACGTGCCCTCCCCATCGCAGATGATGATACAGCCGAAACCCTCTTCAACAAGCTCGCCCCTCTAGGTGCAGAGCTACTCGTAGAAACCCTCCCGAAATATATTTCAGGTGAAATTACATCTCAGCTCCAACCAGAAGAAGATGCAACCTACGCCAAAATGCTCAAAAAAGCTGATGGAGAATTAGATTTTTCCAAAACCGCGGTAGAGCTAGAGAGACAGACCCGTGCTTTTAGCCCTTGGCCCAGCTCCTTCTTTGAATGGGAAGGGAAACGCGTTAAAGTTCACCGCGCAAAAGTAGACGGGAGAAAAAGCCCGGGTATCGGAAGCAAGCTAAAAGTCGCGGGCGCTCCCGCCATCGGCACATCGGAGGGAATTCTCATCCTCGTCCAAATCCAACCTGCAGGAAAAAAACGGATGGATGGCAAATCCTTCCTGGCTGGTGGGAGAGACTGGTAATAGTTGTGCATTGCATCTGCTTTTGATGCGTTGCACATCGAGCTAGCAAAAAAATAGGAGAAGCAATGAAAAAATATATCGCCTCCATAGATCAAGGCACCACCAGCACCCGCTTTATGATTTTCAATCACGCAGGCGAGGTGGTCGCTGTAGACCAAAAAGAGCATAAGCAAATTTACCCAAAGCCCGGCTGGGTGGAACATGACCCGCTCGAGATTTGGGTGCGGACGCATGAAGTGATGGCGGGCGCATTAAAAAAAGGCAATATTGACGCGAACGAGATCGCCGCGATTGGGATAACAAATCAGCGTGAGACCACCGTCGTTTGGGATAAGCTCACCGGTGAGCCGATTAGGAACGCGATTGTCTGGCAAGATACGCGTACGGATGAGATTTGTAATGAATTGGCGAAAAATGGTGGGCAAGACCGTTTGCGCGCAAAAACAGGTTTGCCTTTGGCTACTTATTTTTCTGGTCCCAAGATTAAATGGATTTTAGACAATATCGAAGACGCGCGTGAAGCCGCCGAACGCGGTGATTTATTCTTCGGCAATATGGATGCCTGGATTATTTGGAACCTGACCGGAAAACACGTCACCGATGTGACCAATGCTTCTCGCACCCTGTTGATGGATTTAGAAACCCTTGATTGGGATGATGAACTGCTCAAATTGATGAATATCCCTCGCTCGATGATGCCAGAAATCCGCTCCTCCTCTGAAATTTATGGGCATGTGGAGATGGGATCTGTTGCGCTGGGTGGCGTATTTGAAGGCATGCCCGTTGCGGGAGATCTCGGTGACCAGCAGGCTGCACTTTTTGGGCAAACTTGTTTTGATGCAGGGGAAGCCAAAAATACTTATGGCACAGGCTGCTTTATGTTACTGAACACAGGCGAAAAACCTGTTCCCTCAGAATCTGGCTTGCTGACCACGCTCGGATATAAGATCGGCGACCAGCCAGCCGTTTACGCCCTCGAAGGCTCGATTGCGATTACGGGCGCGCTCGTGCAATGGTTGCGCGATAATTTGGGGATTATCGAGAACTCATCGGATGTAGAAGAGTTGGCGAAAAGCGTAGACAACAACGGCGGGATTTATTTCGTCCCCGCTTTTAGCGGACTCTTTGCTCCCTACTGGCGTAGTGACGCGCGCGGTGCAATTGTCGGGATGACGCGTTACGTCAACAAAGGGCATATCGCCCGCGCGACCCTCGAAGCGACTGCCTTCCAAACCCGCGAAGTCTTGGATGCGATGGAAAAAGACTCTGGCGTGACCCTGACCGCCCTAAAAGTAGACGGCGGGATGGTCTTCAACGAAATGCTGATGCAGTTCCAAGCTGACATGCTCGATGTCCCCGTCATCCGCCCGAAGGTTGCCGAGACCACCGCCCTTGGTGCAGCCTACGCTGCGGGGCTGGCAGTTGGCTTTTGGGATAATCTCGATGAGCTTCGCGCCAATTGGGGTCGGGATAAGAAGTGGCAACCACAGATGGATGCTGATAAATGCGAGAAGCTCTACAAAGGCTGGAAGAAGGCCGTCACGAGAACTTTTGATTGGGTAGAGTAGGTGAAGTTTTGGATATATTAGCCTATACATCATCACAAATATCTTGGCAATTGATATTATCTGCTATTTCGCGTGCGCAAACTTCATCTGGGGATATTTTAAAGATTGACCTCAATTTAGAAGCTTTGCCAAGCATCGTATTATCTTGTGTAGCATTAGAGGCTTTTGTCAACGAAGTATCTTCTCTAACATACGCGTTCCTTTTTGAGTGTGAACAGGAGAATGTCCATCTTCAGAATATAGACATGTATGAGAAAATAGCTGAAATTAGAAATAGTAACGATGGAAACTTTTATCAACGATATAAGCGATTGCTTAAAATATTAGAAATCGAACATCCTACTTTTCGTGAACAAATCTTTTACTTGAAAGAAGTGAGAGATATGATTGTACATTTTAAGACAACAGATATTCCCATTGTTGACGATGGAGAAACTATAAGAGCTGCGCAATCTCTACCGGAGGAACTCAATGCTCTAAAGAAGTTCAAAATTAATAACTATCCAATTATTGCGTCTGATGGAAAAGATGGCAGCGTTGAGTGGCCTTTAAAAGTCTCAACTAGCGCAATGGCAGCGTGGAGCATCACGCTAGTATTAGATGCGATAATTTATTCCCTTGATGCAATTCCAAACAAAGAGTTAAAAGACTTCATCGTAAAAAAATATGCCACTTATGATGAAGCATTTCCTAATCTATTTCAACAGGGAAAAGCTACTGTCAAAAGATGGACAAAAGAATTATACGATTCCTAACGATTACTCTATTTGAAGCTTTATGCTTCTTTTCAATATGATGTAAGTTAACGGGTGCGGCTCACGTCGCACTTTTTTGTTGGGTAGAGTAAAGGTTTTTAGATTAAAGGGGTGATGATTGCAATTCGGCCTTTTTTACTGTACAATGTCTAAATAGTAGTATTAAGCGGAGGTTTTCTCAACCTGTCACCTAGTTATACGTATACTTCAAAAAGTGCTGTAGATAAGGCAAAAAAATCGGTGGATGAGTTTTTAAATAAAGGAGTTATATAATCAATACCTTCGCCAATTATGGCGAAGCAAGCGGCAGTTTGGCAGAGTGAATGGAACTAAATGCAGTTAGATGTCCAAAAATCTGCTCAAATAAAATAGGGTCAGGTTTTTGCGGAAGCATTTTTATT
>Ga0209045_1000825_pt1 | contig 33124 bp, 25 predicted proteins | sample SaaInlLV_10m_DNA_4_FD_184664 | JGI IMG/M metagenome (GOLD analysis project Ga0209045, IMG submission 184664) | Marine microbial communities from expanding oxygen minimum zones in the Saanich Inlet - Saanich Inlet SI072_LV_200m_DNA (SPAdes) (version 2) | ecosystem: Environmental > Aquatic >...
CCCGCCCGCCGGTCCACGTCCAGATCAGGGCACCCAGGCCCGGTTGGCGTGTACCCCCCTCCTCTGACCAGTAGGATGACGTCGAGGACGAAATAGGGATAGTCATTCTGGGGACGCTTCCCGGAGACGTCAACCCGCAAACGGTGTTCCCCGGTGGGGATCGAGACCGTCCCCAGCCTCTGCCAGTCCATCCGGAAACACCCCGCCTCAACGGCAGTCCCGGTCACCTCAAGCGGCGCCACCGTCCTCGGGGGACCTCCATCAACCTGCCATGTCGCCGGAGACGACCAGCGATGGTCGTATGACCGCATCCACAGGGCGTATTCCCCTCCCTCGCCGGGAACGGTGAACGTGTACTCTGCCTCCGCAGCGACCTGAGGCCCTCCTCCTGGCAAGGGCCGCAACGACATCGCCCATTTCTCTGACAGAATCGACCAAGCGACGGTCGAGGGAAAGGTCGTCGCGGTCGGTTCCTCCAGGCGTATGTAGCTGGTGGGAATACCAGCCATCAACCCACTGGCAAGGAGGAAAGAGAACGTGCACACGCACCGGGTCATGATGCCCTCCGTGCTGACACCTGCACAGCGGCGGCAGGCTGAAAGAATGGGGTGGATGAATCCTGGGGTTGTCTCGCTGGGAGCATCCTGTGCATCATCTCGACGGCGGTCTGGCTCGCTGCGCAGCCGGTGTGACCCGGGGATCAACGACCGTGCCACTGAGAAACCACTGGGCGAGAAACACACAGAACGCGATCCCGATAAGGAGAAGCACATACGCAACGATCGTCTTGCCCAGGGCATGATAGTCGATCGGCTGACGCTCGTGTCTGATGGCCAATCCGCGCTTGACCGAATACCCGACAAGGTACACAAGCCCTCCCCCTGAGAGCGCGACGACCATATACGCCAGGGCGCTGGCCATGGTATTGAGTCGTTGCAGAAAGACGGACGTTCGCGAGTAACAGATGTTCAGCATCATCTGGTCAGGATGCGATACACCGTACACGCCCGACACGATAAGGCCCAGCCCCAGACAAAGCACAACAATCCGCCAGCGCCATGTCTCGATAAACACTGCCTATGACCTCCTGACCCGCAATCTCGCAATAGACCGTCAATATAGTCCGGCATGCTGCCCGATGCGGCGTGCGCAACCCGCTCCCGCAGTTTATAGTTCCATCTTACGCTTTTCAGCCCAACCAGGTCCCTATTGATGAAAGCGATGGAACGGGAAATTATGGCAAAAGTAGTTATCATCGGCGCAGGAAGCCTTGGCTTCTCCAGCAAGCTCACGTCCGACATCCTGACTTACGAGCCCACCTGCGATGCCCACTTCGCTCTGGTCGATACCGACGAGGGGCGCCTCCCGTACGCAAAGCAGATCGCCGAGCGCATCTTCACGGAGGGCAACTACCCGAAGGCCACCGCCTCCGCTACTGCCGACCGGCGAGAAGCACTCGAAGACGCCGACTATGTCATTATCAGTATTCTGGTCGGTGGCTACGAAGCGATCAAAACCGAAATCGACATTCCCCTCAAGTATGGTATCAGCCAGTGTATTGGTGACACACTGACCCCAGGCGGTATCATGCGTTGCCTCCGCACCCTCCCTGTGATGATAGACATCGGGCGGGACATTATGGAGCTCTGCCCGAACGCTGTCGTTCTGAACTACACGAACCCGATGTCCATGCTCTCCTGGGGAATGCTCGACGCTTGCCCGGAGCTGAAGTACGTGGGGCTTTGCCACTCCGTACAGGGAACAACCGGCGAGTGGGCCCATCGCTGCGAAGTGGACCTGAAAGACGTGAATTTCCAGTGCGCAGGAATCAACCATCAGGCGTGGATCACACGTTTTGAGAGAGACGGTGTAGACCTGCTGCCGCAGATCCGCGAGCTCGCCTGCCGTCCCGACATCTGGACCGGCGACACGACACGCATGGAGTACGTCAAACACTTCGGTTTCCCGGTGACGGAGTCCAGCGGACACGTCTCCGAGTACAACTGGTGGTTCCGCAAAAACGACACCGAACTGGAGCGGTACTGCGACCCGCGCGGCGGACGGTGGAACGGCGAGACGGGCTTCATCAAAGAGCTGTACGATCGCCCTGACTGGGAAGGCCGGATGAAGAGCATGGCCAATTGGGAAACACCGGTCAATCTGAACCGCAGCATGGAATATGGTTCCCGAATCGTCAATGCCTGCGCAGGTGGCCTTGCCGCGGTGATCCATGGTAACGTGAAGAACGACGGTCTGATCGACAACCTGCCTGATGAAGCCATCGTTGAGGTCCCCATCCTGGTCGACAAGAACGGTCTCCAGCCGATCAGAGTCGGGGCGCTTCCTCCACACCTGGCCGCGATCAACCGAGCTCAGATCAGTGTGCAGGAACTCGCCGTCAAAGCCGTGTTCGAGCGCGATCCCGAACGCGTCTTCCAAGCCATGATGATGGACCCACTGACAGCAATGTCATGCACGCTCGACCAAATCCGAGCCATGACTGTCGAGTTGCTCGAGGCGCACCGCGAGTTCACGCCGATCCTCGAAGGCAAGTCGCTGGCCTCCAAGCCCGTCATGTACGACAAGAAAACAACCGATGCGGAAAAACACATCGATCCCGCCGAAGCCGGGATTTAGCGATAAGGACGTGACCACAATGACTCTTGAGCAAGCTGTCGCCTTGATCGACCAAGTGATGACGCGCATGGACGCAGGCTTCCGTATACCGCTCTTTGACGAGTGGTCCGTCTACCAGGTCACTCCGGGAATTGATCGAATTCTGCATTACTCGGGAGCGCGTTCGGAAACACTGCGGAGCCAGTTTGCTCGCGATATCCATCCCCTGGCGGATGAACTTCGAGCCGGCCAATACGAGCCCGGACACTTCTACTTCTCTCACGAGGGAGCCGGGGCGCTCTACGACTCGTTCATGTGCATCGGTAAGGGCGTCTACGCCGTGTTCAACAACACCGACAAGTCCATGGCGGAGATCACCGCCGACCCCCTCTGGAAAGGCGTCCAGCACCACTTCGTCGACCTCGGTGAAACGTTCCGGACCGACCCCCTTACCCCCTGATCATGCCCGCAGAACTGCTCTCATCTCCCTGGCTCCTCTTAGCAGGCTTCCTCGGTGCGTCCGTACTGATGCTCGCCTGCCTCAACCACATGGAACGCCAAGGGCTGGAGGGTACGGTTCTCGGCACCCTGATCATCCCCTACTGCTCCGGGGCGCCAAACGTCTTCTTCGTCATCGCCATCGCGCGTCGGAACGGGCCTGGCGAAGAAGTGCTGATCAATGCCCTGGTCAATAACGTCACCAACCTGACTCTGCTAATCGGTCTACCTGCCCTGATCTGGGGCCTGCAGCTCAAGCCCCAGGGGAAGCCGGCCAAGAAAGTGATGCGGGGATTCCGCCTGAGTCGCCTGTCTCTGGCCCTGACTCTCGTCGCCCTGCTCGTATTCACCGGGATCACCTGGGCGCTGGGAATCGATGGCGAACTGTCCGTGAGTGACGGGCTGGCATTGATCGCCCTCTTCCTGTTCTGGCAGTTGGTCGAGGTGTTCAACGTTCTGCGAACAAACGTGGAAACGGGCAGGAAGCTGAGTCCCAAGCTCATCCTCGACCTGGGCGGCATCGCAGCAGGTGCGGTGCTGATGTTCGTGACCATCGAAGGACTGACTGCGTGGATCTCCGCGATCAAGACCGGCTTCATCAGCTACCAAAACGTCGGGTGGCTAAGTGGATGGCTGACCGTCCTTCCCAACGCCGTCCCGGCGTTCTATTACGCCGCCACGAAGCGCGCAGATGTCGTCTACAGCTCGCAGTTGGGAGACGGGCACATCTGCATCCCGTTCTGTATCGGGCTTGGGGCCATACTCAGCCCTACACCCGTCCCGATGCTCTTCTCCGTCGGGATGCTGCTGACGGCAGCGCTGGGGATTATGCACTTGGGAGTGGTGACTCTGACAGGCAGAGCCGGACGCATTATCGGCACCGTGTTGGTGGTCATCTACGCGCTCTTCGTCTACGGGGGCCTCCTCGCCTGAGACGTCTGCCGCCGCGCCGCGCACACCGTAAACGGTCCCCTCCTCGGAGTCCGCTTTTCCCAAAGCGGCAAGTACCAAGACCGGTCGGGACGACCGGAGTCCCAGCGGCGGCTCCCGAACCTGAACCACGCACACCGTCGGACGTCCTTCAGCACCGGGTCCGCTTCCCGGACCGAATCTCAGCCAGCCTAGCCGACATCCTCGCCACAATCTCCGGGTGCTCGGCCGCGACATTAGAGATTTGGCCGATGTCTTCAGCAAGATTGTAGAGCTGGTCCGTCGGCGAATTTCCGAGCTCAATGTTTGTCGCCTGGCTCACTGCCGGCCCGTCATGCGGAGGGATAAAGGCCCAGTTGCCCTGCCGGACAAGCGTCTTGGCCTTGGAGCCCTCGGTCACCAACTCCTGGCGCCCAATTGGGTCCTGTCCCAGCAAAGCAGAGAGCATGTCCAGACTATCCGGGGCCGCTTCCTCACTCAAGCTCTGACCCGCCAGGGACGCAAACGACGCAAAGAAATCAGTGTGGCATACCAAGGCCGATGTCGTCCCCGGCGCCACCGTTCCTGACCAGCGCAGGATGAACGGCACACGCGTTCCTCCGTCGAACAAGCTGTACTTGCCTCCACGAAGCGGCCCGGCCGGATGGTGGTCGCCCACAAGCTCCTCGGCCCGGTCATCGTAGCCATCGTCGAGAACAGGACCATTGTCACTGGAGAACACAACGATCGTGTTTTCGTCAAGTCCCAGGCTCTCCAAGGCGTCCAGCATCTGCCCCACGCACCAGTCCATTTCGGCGATCACATCGCCGCGCGGACCCAATCCAGTCAGCCCCGCGAAGCGGGCACCGGGCATTCGGGGAACATGCGGCTGGTGAAAGGCGTAATACAAAAAGAATGGTTCATCCTTGTGTTCGGTCACAAAACCGACGGCTCTGGCGGCGAACACCTCAGCCATCTCCTCGTCGGTCCACAAGGCTGCCTCGCCTCCCTTCATATAGCCGATTCGGCTGACCCCGTTGACAATGCTCATGTCGTGGCCATGGCTGTACATCATTTTCAACAGCTCAGGGTTGTCCCGCCCTGTCGGCGTCCCCGGGAATGGATTCTCACGCACGTACTGCACCTCGATCGGGTCGTTCGGATCGAGCCCGTCCACTCTTCGGCCATCCAGATACACACACGGGACACGATCATTGGTGGCGGCCATGATGTAGGAGTGGTCGAAGCCCACGTCCAGAGGAACGGACGAGAGCTCTCCGTTCCAATCCGGGTTTCCGTCTCCCACACCGAGGTGCCACTTCCCTACGACGCCGGTCACATATCCTGCGTCCCTCAGCATCCCCGGAAGCGTGGGTTCATCGTGGTCAATGATCAGCGGAGCGTTCCCGGCAAGAATGTGGGCCTGTGGATTCCGCCACGGGTACGACCCGGTCAACAAGCTATAGCGGGATGGTGTGCACGTTGCCGCCGATGCATACCCCTCGGTGAAGCGCAAGCTTTGATCCGCCAGGCGGTCCAAGTTCGGCGTAGGGATGTCCGTGGCCCCATAGCACCCGAGGTCTCCAAAACCCAGGTCGTCCGCGTACATGACAATGATGTTTGGTCGCTGAGCAGTACCGGTCATTCCAAAACACTCCGTTGATGGTTCTCGTTCCAGGCCATCGGCCGCATAACAAAATGCCACACCTACGCAAATCGGCTACCTGTACCACGCCCGCCCTTCGTCTCACCCTCGAACTCACGGCGTCGCTCCACCCGGTCCACAAGCCAGTGCTTAACCTCACGGATCTGGGCGTGCCCTCTTTCGGTCTGCAGACGCGGCAGCTTCCGGTCACGCCCCTTCACCAGTCCCCGCCGAGTCTCAAGCACCAGGCATTGCTCATGCACGACCACAGAATGGACATCAAGTTGAGCTGCCAGGACACGGATGCGGGAAATCTCCAGCAGTGCGCTAACCTCCTTTGGAGGCGGGCCAAAGCGATCTGCCAACTCCTGCTCGAACTCATCGACCTCCTCAAGCTTGCTCATCTCCGTGATCCGTCGGTAACACCCTAACCGCACGCTCTCAGCCCCGACATACTCGGGAGGCAATGCCGCCATATCGGATCCCCGTCTGCTCCCCAGTCCCATGGTCACTCGATCCAGCGAGACATGGACTGCCGCATGCTGTGAAAGAGGCCGTCGTTCAAGCCGTGCAACCGCCTCACGCAAGAGCTTGCAGTACAGGTCGAAACCAACCGCGGCAATGTGCCCACTTTGCTCCGTCCCCAGGATGTTCCCCGCCCCTCGGATCTCCAGATCGCGCAGAGCCAACTTGAAGCCTGCACCCAAGTGAGTGTACCTGCGGATAGCTGATAGTCGGTCCCTGACATTCTGCGGCAGACTTCCCATCGGAGGCAGCAGGAGGTAGGCGTACGCCTGTCGATGGTAACGCCCGACACGCCCTCGTAACTGGTAGAGATCCGCGAGGCCAAAGCGATCCGCCCGATCAATGATGATTGTGTTCGCATTCGGGATGTCCAATCCGGACTCGATGATCGTGGTGCAGACGAGAACATCTATCTCGCCTCCGGTGAATCGCCCCATCACGCGCTCAAGCGCATCTCCCTCCATCTGGCCGTGGCCAACCCCCAGGCGAGCCCGCGGAACGAGATCCCCAATGTGCTGGGCAATGCGGTCGATAGTCTGGACCCGGTTGTGCAGAAAATACACCTGACCGTTGCGCTCGAGCTCGCGAAGAATCGACCGCTTGATCAGTTCCGGATCATACTGCGCAACCACAGTAGTCACCGGGAGCCGCTCAGCCGGCGCAGTCATGATGGTGCTCAGGTGACGGATGCCGGAAAGGCTGAAATAGAGCGTCCGGGGAATGGGAGTTGCCGTCATGGTCAGGATGTCGATGCTGGCCCGCATCTCCTTGAGCCGCTGCTTGTGCTGCACGCCGAAGCGCTGCTCCTCGTCGATGATCAACAGCCCCAGGTCGTGGAAGAAGACGTCCTTCTGCAGCAGGCGATGCGTCCCGATGATAATATCAACCTGTCCAGTAGCCACGCGTTCCAGCACTGAGCGCTGTTCGGCCCGACTACGAAAGCGGCTGATCACGTCAATCCCGATGGGATACTCAGCCATGCGCTCCCGGAAGGTCGCGTAGTGTTGCTGAGCCAGCACGGTCGTGGGCACCAGTACGGCAACCTGCTTCCCGTGCAACACGGCCCGGAACGCAGCCCGCATCGAGACCTCTGTCTTGCCATAGCCGACGTCCCCACAGAGCAACCGGTCCATGGGTTCGGGAAGTGCCATGTCCTCCAGAACATCCGAGATCGCCTGACTCTGGTCAGCGGTTTCACTGTAAGGAAAGGACTGCGCGAAGGTGTCTTCCCAGTCACCGGCATTGGGGAAGCTGAACCCACTGGCCCCCTTCCGCAGCGCCTCAAGGCGAAGCAACTCCGCAGCCAGGTCCCACGCCGCGTCAGCAGCCGAATCCTTCGCCTTTTTCCAGAAAGCAGTCCCGAGGCGGTTCAGACTGGGCAGCCTCTTGCGGCCGCCAATGTAGCGACTTACCAGGTGAGCCTGTTCCAGTGGGACATACAGTCGGGCCTCCTCGGCGAACTCCAACTCCATCACCTCCTGGACCTCAGCGTGGACCTCCAACTGCTTGATCCCATGATAAATACAGACCCCATGCGAGGCATGGACTGCGAAGCTCCCTTCTTCCAGGGCGCCATCATCACGAGACTCCACCTCGAATCGGTAACGACCACGTCGCCGCCGCTTGGCCGCACTGTGACGTCCGAAGAGCTCGCGCGCGCTGAGCAGCACCACTGACGCGCTCGGAATGAGAACGCCGGCTTCAAGCGAATGGGAAGCCCCAACGACGGACAGCCTCGCTGTATCGGGGTCCTCAGCCAGCATCTCCTGCAAGCGATCGAACTCCCCTTCGGCGGCACAGCACGCTACGATGGCATACCCTTGGTGAGTCCAGCGGACCAAGTGCTCCCGCAACTGTTGCCAATGCCACAGCGCAGCCCCGTCGCCCAACTCAGGCAGCAACGTCCCCAACTCCTCCCCGAGGCCGATCGCGTCACTGCGCACGACCGTTCCCCCAAACGCCGCAATCTCCTTGTCCGACGCGAAGCCGGACACCAACACAAACCGCCTTCCCCTCGCCTCCATGACCGCGTTCCAGGCACTCACGGTCGCTTCGTCAGCAAAGGAATCCAAGTGTTCGGAAATGGCCTGTGGCTCGCAGACCGCCAGAAGAGCGTCTTCTCCGAAGTAAGTCGCGACGTCAGCGACGTCAGCGGCTTCCGGCTCAGCAACAATAGCACCACGGGGCACAATGCGGATCTCGTCAATCTCACGGAACGACCGCTGCGTGTCCGGCAGAAAAAAGCGCATCGAGTCTACTTCATCCCCGAAGAACTCAATACGCACGGGAGCGTCGTAGAGCGGGGAGTAAATATCCAGGATCCCCCCCCGGCGCGAAAACTCTCCGGGAACATGGACTTCAAACTCGTTGTCATAGTCCAACGCAACGAGACGGGCGGCCAGCTCTTCTGGAGCGATCTGCGTTTCTCCGGAACGCAGAGAGATCGTGTGCGAGGCAAAGGCCTCCGGGGTTACCGCCCTGCCGACGTAGGTTGCAGCGGACATGACGAAAACGCCCGAGGAGTCACTCAGCGCCAGGTCCAGTGCCGCGCAACGGGACGCCTCGTTCTCCGGGACCCACTGAGCGCGGCCCTCAGTTGACGAGACCTCCGGAACATGCGTAACGGTTCTGGCCACGTCGAGCATAGCAAAGAAGGTAGAGAGAACGGTGGTCGCGCTCTCAGCTGCACTGCAGTCAGCAGTCACCACGACCACTTGTCCGGACGTCGCCTGAGCCACAGGCCCAAGACTCAAGCCCAAGGTGCTGGGATCCTGGTACTGAACGCAGATTGACTGGGCGGCGACAGGCTCGGGCAACATGCATGCCCATTGCCGGAGTTTGTCCTGCCATTCAGCCATTTTGCACCGAGTTCCGCACCATTGATTGACCGTTCAGAAGAACCGAATATACTATCGGAGCCATTCCGGGCCAGAGGATCTCGACGCGTACCCCATCTGAACGGACAACGTCACACGGCCTACAGGCCCGGAACACCGGCCATTACGAAGAAGAGCCTGAAGGCGAAACACCGCGGGAGGCGCCATGCCCGGAAAAAATGACACCATGAAGGTGTACATGGAGGACATTGGGCACATTCCTCTGGTCAGCAAGCAGGAGGAGGTCGAGCTGGCCGCTCTGATTGCACAGGGCTCGGAAGAGGCACGCGCAAAGCTCATCAGAAGCAACTTACGGCTCGTGGTCAAGATCGCACACGACTTCAAAGGCCTGGGGCTTCCCCTCCTTGACCTCATCTCAGAAGGCAATATCGGGCTGATGCGGGCGGTCGAGAAGTTTGACCCCAAAAAGGGCGCCAAATTCAGCAGCTATGCAGCTTGGTGGATCAAGCAGGCCATGCGGCGGGCCCTCGCGAACCAAAGCCGCACCATCCGGATCCCCGTTCAGTCCGCCGGAAAAATAAACCGGATCAAACTGGCCCGAAGTCGTCTGGCCGAAAAACTCGGACGTGACCCCACAGATGGTGAAATTGCCAGTGACCTGGACTATAGTAAGCGCACTGTTGCCGGTTTGCGGCGCGCGGATCTCAAGGGCTTCTCGTTGCATGACCCCATACACAATGGGGAATTTGGGAAATTCGAAGAGATCATAGCGGACCAGAATACGGCCGCTCCGGACAAGGTTCTGGGAAAAAGCGAGTCCCTGAAACGCCTGCATAACCTGCTGAACGCACTCGATGAACGGGAAGCGCTCATCCTGAAAATGCGCTTTGGGTTGGATGGCCAGCCCCCGCGAACGCTCGAAGAAGTCAGTAGACACATTTTCCGGACCCGGGAACGGGTCCGACAGTTGCAGAACCAAGCTTTGGCCAAGTTGAAGGAATTGATGAGCGATGAATTCACAGGCACTTGACTTGGTCGTATCCCCCACCAAAGACAGCGAGAGGGGGTGAGATCAAAACAATGTCAGAAATACGCATGAAAAAGGGCGAACCGGTTGACCGGGCTCTTCGGCGTCTGAAGAAGAAGATGGACAAAGAAGGCACGATGAAGGAACTGCGCAATCGCCGACACTACATGAAGCCGAGTGAGGCTAAGAGGCGTAAGAAACGCCGCACGCGCTAACACCACGTCATCTGACGAACAAACGGGAAGGCAGGTACTATACCCGCCTTCCCGTTTTCTGTTTCCGGGCGGTGGGACCGATCTAGCCTGATCAATTCACGCGTTCCGGGAAAACGCGTGAATTGATCACCCGAAGGGCTTCGACGTGAGGCCATTCGACAGGCTCAGTGGCTCGTGCTCATGGCTAGCCTTGAGCAAGTGACGCGTAGTGGAACGCGTCAAAACTTGTGCCGCAATTGTTTGCGGCGCAAGTGGATTGTGAGTGAAGCGATGAGCTTCGCGAATAATCCAGGCTAGAGACCGAAGAGTTCTTTCGGGCGGGCATAGGACAGGTGCTTGACCAGTTGTTCTCCCAGCGGCAACGGAACTTGCCCACGCAACACCATCGTCCCAATCACATCACAAAGGACACGCCGGAACATCTCGTTGCGGGACCCGTAGGAGAGAAGCTTGCGGGAGTCAGACACCATTCCCGCCATATTCATCAGGACATCCACCGAGCCGATGTACTCAAGTTGGCGTCTCATGCCAACTGGAGAGTCATTCAGCCACCAGGCCGAGCCGAGGCTTACGCTCTGCCCAAACGCTCGAGTGAGCGCGGCCAGCGTGCACTGCTGATTCGGATCCAGTGAGTAGAGAACCACGTTCAGACGATCGTCGAAACGATTCAGGAAATCGCGCACCGGAGCCACAATATCCGTCGTGTGGTTGGAGATGTCCCCTCCAGTGTCCGGACCGATCGTGTCCAGCAGCGAGTTGCGGACGTCCCGGACTGCCCCGATGTGGAGCTGGAAGACCCAGCCCTTTGCGGCATCCATCTCGCCAAATGCATGGAGCATGTAGGACATGTAGCCAATCGTCTCGGTAGGCTCCAGATCCTTGCCCTGCCTCGCCTTCTTGAAGACGGCGTTAGCGTCTTCCTCAGACACTTTGAACCCGTAGGGGACCTCGACTCCGTGGTCGCTCGCAACGCAGCCGTTCTCGGCGAAATAGTCGTGGCGCGCCTGGAGTGCCGCGATCAGATCCGCAACTGAACCATAGGTCCCGCCGGCCTGCTCCTCCAACTGACCGATGTATTCGCACCAGTCCGGTTTAAACACATTCATGGCTCGGTCAGGGCGGAAGGTCGGGCGCACCACTCCGGCAATCGGCGACTCCTGAAGCGCCTGGTGATACTCCAACGAATCGATTGGATCGTCGGTCGAGCACATGCTCTCGACCTTCATCCCTTTGAGCAGTTGCTGCGGACGCATCTCCGGCCTCTGCAGAACAGCCTGGCTGTCATCCCAGATCTTCTTCCCATTGGCCCCGCAGATGAGGTCATCAATCCCCAGTCGGCGTTTCAGATCAAGGTGGATCCACTCGTAAGTAGGATTGCCGACCAGTTCGGGGAAGACGTTTGCCAGAGAAAGCCACTTCTCTTCGTTCGTCGCTTCACTCCCGGTCAAGTAGGCTTCCGCCACCCCACGTTTGCGCAGAACTTCCCAAACGTAGTGATCGGTCGCACCTTCCGCTTCCCAGATATCCGTGAAGTTGCGATTCTCGCAGATGGCCTTCACATCGGCATGGTTGTGCGGGTCCACAATCGGGAGGTCTTCAACCAAATCGTACAGCCCGCGGGCCACGTCACTGCTCAACAGGTAGTTCTCATCAAGAAACGCCATTACACGATTCCTCTGCAATTTCGGCTTCAGTGCTCCAACGAAGCGCCGGGGGGGCGACGCGGGCAAAGCGAACACGGGCAACACCCGTTTCGCCATGCTCCGGAGCAGTCGCTCTAATATGTATCAGACCGCCCGTTTTCCTACGGAAGAAGGGCTCAAAAGGCACCGTGACTTGCCCCGCATGTTCCACGGTTACACAGGTAAGCAGGCACCCACTGGGGGGCGATCACTCAGAGTGTGCTGAGAAACTCCACCGCTTTCCGGATGTCTGTGACAGGGTCGTCACCGACCTCTCGCTCAATAGCGTAGTAGCCGTCAAAGCCGTGCTCTTCGAGCAACGCCACATAGCGCGGCCAGTCTACCCAGCCATCCCCCAGCGGGACCTCCTGACGCTGGCTTCCATCCCGAACGAGAGCATCCTTTGCGTGTGTGTGAACGGTATAGGGCCCAAGCACGTCGACTCCCTCGGTGGGCTGGTATTCGGCAAAGGCTTGGTCCCGATCATACGGTTCCCCTGCGTCCTTCATGTATCGCGCAGGCCAGAGTATCAGATTGGCAGGATCGTAGTTGACACGCAAGGCCGGGCTGCCCACCTCGTCGATCATCTGTTTCAAGATGATCGGGGGCTCAGGTCCGGTCTCAATGGCTAGGCAGGCCCCCACTTCCTCCCCGTGCTCACAGATGCTGCCGAAGGAATCCGCAAAAATCTGCCACCTCGGATCGTCCGAGGAGTGAGGCATGATCCCGCAATGCCCCTGCCAGATCCCGCACTCGAGATCCGCGGCCAATTCCATGAAACGCTTCCCCGCCTCGATGTTCTCTGCCAATCCCTCGGTTTCCCCCAGGTCAACATTTCCGCCCCACGCTGAGATTGCCGAGAACTCCAGCCCAAGCGAGCGAACGTGGGCCACCAACTTCTTCCGGCCTGAGGCGTCCAAATCCTCCGGACGGAACCCCGACACGGTCGTGCCCAGATGGACCCCTGTCACGCCCATCTCGGCGGCCGCTTCCATCCCCTTGTATACGCCCAACCTCAAGTTGTTCACCATCACCGCAATCTTCAGACGTCCCATCAGTCCACGCTCCTTAGTCACACATCATCGTCACGCACATCGTCATTCGAACTCCCGTCCCATGCTCCAGACGTTCTCGCTCAGCGGCTGGGAGGAACGTCAATCTCGTCCTCAAGCTGAGCGGCGAAGCGGCGGGTCAGCTCCGGTGCTCCAAGTTCGTCAAACACGCGCGGCCAGCGCGCACGTTGGTTCTCGTGCACAAGATAGGGCTCAAACCCCAGCTTCAGATACGTATGTATCGCGGGCAAACGGAAATCGTCAGTGGCCAGTCCAACAAACGACCGCTGCTCAATCACCATGCGGTGCAGGGCCAGCAAGGACACCCAGTACCCCAGGCGCCTGCCCTGATGGGCGGGGCGGACAGCCACATAATGGAGCGTCGATCCAGTCGGCCCAACCCAATCCTGGGGGTAGGCCGCTGCGGTCGCGACAGCTTCACCATCAACCATCAGGAACCAAACGCGCTCAGGCTGGAAGGACGGCGAGGAGCGCATGATCGCGTCAAAAGAGAAGCGCCCGGGAGCGCCCCCGAAGCTCTCCTGCAACACGCACTCCCAGCGCGCTTCATCACCCTCCTCGAATGAGCGCCCGCTTACTCCCTCAGGCAAGGAAATCCCGGGCAGCCCGGTCAAGCCGGTCCGTGTCATCCGGAGTTGCGGCTGTCGCACGTCAGTAGCACTCACCCGGCACACTCCTTCCGGAAGTACTCAATGGTAGCGGCCAGGCCCTCCCGCAACGAGACGCGTGGCTCCCAGTCCAGGACCGCTTTGGCCTTGGAGATGTCCGGACGCCGTCGCGTGGGATCGTCAGCCGGAAGTGGGCGCTTGACCAGTTTCGACGTGGACCCGGTGAGCTCCAGAACCGCCTCGGCCAACTCGCGAATCGTGCTTTCAGTGGGATTTCCCAGATTGACTGGCCCGGTCACGGTGGAATCAGTCCCCATCATGCGCACCATCCCTTCGATCAGATCCCCCACGAAACAGAATGAGCGAGTCTGGGTCCCTTCCCCGAAAATCGTTATGTCTTCCCCACGTAGAGCCTGCACGACGAAATTGCTGACCACGCGGCCATCATTCGGGTGCATCCGCGGCCCATACGTATTGAAAATGCGAATGACCTTGATGGGGAGATTGTGCTCCCGGTAGTAATCAAAGAACAGCGTTTCCGCACAGCGTTTACCCTCGTCATAGCATGAGCGGATCCCGATCGGGTTGACGTTGCCCCAGTAGTCCTCCGTCTGCGGGTGGATAGCCGGATCGCCATAGACCTCGGACGTCGATGACTGCAGGATCGTGGCCCCAACACGTTTGGCCAATCCCAGCATGTTGATCGCCCCGTGAACACTGGTCTTGGTGGTCTGAACAGGATTCCGTTGGTAATGCACCGGGGAAGCGGGGCACGCTAGGTTGTAAATACGGTCCACTTCAAGGAAGATCGGGAAGGTCACATCGTGACGGATGAACTCGAATCTCGGACTCGACATGAGGTGACGAATGTTCTGCTTCCTGCCGGTGTAAAAGTTGTCCAGACATAGCACCTCATGCCCGTCCCCCAGCAAGCGCTCACACAGGTGTGACCCCAGGAAGCCACCACCACCGGTAACCAGAATTCTGTCGCTCATCTCGTTTTCTCCTGTGCCTCTCCAGAGGCGTTCCTGCCCCGCCGAGGGGAACCAAAAGTCCGTGTCGCCTATTCCGCCCACTGCTCACGCCACCTCGCCAAGCCCCCTCAGACGATCGGGGTCATCGGCTCCCGGGAACGGAGCAGTCGGTCTGGTGAAGCAACGTCACGCCCCACTCCCGTACGCTCTGCCACGTCTCCGCGGACAGCGTCGGGAACTCGTTTTCTCCCCGACCGGCAAGCAGGAGACGCTGACACTGCCGCTCGGTCCGGGGATCTTCCTCAAAGTCCGGCAGCAGACCATTCTCGTTCAGGTAGGCCAGGCATGTCACGACGACCGCGGCATCGCCAAGCCCTTCCTGTCTGGTCGGCGCACCTGAAGCGGCACACAGCCGCTTCAGCACGGTCTGGAAGGTCTGGAAGACGGCCGGCTGCGGCACACCCGCAAAGACGTTCAGTAGGAGGAAACGCATGAGCCAGCCAATTGATTGGTACAAAGGGTAATCATGGGCTACCCCGCCATAATCTGTCAACAGCTCCGACGAACGCCACACGAGCAGATCACCCCGTCCCCGCCGACACGTCACGCTGACGTGCTGAAGCACATCGATCATCGAGTATTGCCGCTTGCTGACCCGACGCGCTCCCCGGTACATGAAACTCAACAGGCCATGCTCTGGAGAGAGGCCAACAACGACCCAACTCGTCTCCGAGTAAGGGGTCCGCTTCAGCGTGATCAGTTCGGTTGTCAACTCATCAGCCACAGACAGCCTCTATCTGTCAAGCCATGCTAAATGTGTTCACCCACACCTGGTGGAAGCCCTTGGGTCCGGACGTAGTCAAGAACAGCCATGATTCCTGCCACACACCCCTCGACATCTCCAAGAGATGCTGTTTCCTCGGGAGAATGGTTGCCCAGGCTGGGCATGAGCAACGGAAGCACGAGGGCCGGCAGCCCCTGGCCCGGAAATGCCCGCGCATCGGTTCCGCTGTAGTTATAGACTTCCGTCTGCAGCGGAATACCGGCCTCTGCAAACAGAGCGGTCGCCCAGTCCCGGACGGACTGTCCAAGCAGCACAGAGGCATCACTGAGCGTCAGAACAGGCCCAGCACCGATCCGAACGTTCTGAGACGGCGCTTCGTAGGTGGCGTCAAGGCAGATGGCCAAATCAGGCGCGACGCTCCGGGCCAGGACCTGTGCCCCGAAGCCTCCCATCTCTTCGCAACACGTTGCCCCCAGGATCAGTTCGACGTCATCCTCGCCTACTGGCGCGCAACGGGCGAGCTCACCGAGGACAGTACATCCCAGCCGATTATCCAGGAAGGGAGCCGTCACCAAACCGTCGCCTACCAGCACCGATTCGGCTGGGAAGCACACGCGATCACCCGGCTGGGCGTCGGGGCAGCCGTCAACTGAGAATGTCCGCCCTGCCTCCTCCGGCTCTTCCCGCCTCAGCAGCACCCGGCGATGGTCTCCTCCTCGCTTGAGAACGGCCAGCACGGAATCCCCTTCGAAGCGAGGCGTCCCCAGCTCAACAGCGGACGCCGTGCCGTCACAGACGGACTCAATCGCGTATCCGGGGGAATCCATGTGCGCACAGACGAGTATGCGTCTCCTGCCTTCGTTGCTCTTCGACCACCGTCCAGTGACCGCGTAACGGCCCAATGACTCAACCAAGAGTCCTTCGCCCGACCACAGGCCACGCAAGAATGAGGCGACCTCATCCTCATCCCCAGGCGTGCTGTGACAAGCCACCAGGTCAATCAGATCTTGCTGCATTCTGGACACAGTCGGGTCCCCACAGATGGAATGCGGTTCAGCAGCAGGCACAGCCGCAGCCTGGATCTATGATCTGCCGCGTGCCGCTCCGGGCAGCCTCGTAGCAGGCCGTCATAATGGCCACTGCGTCACGACAGCAAATCAGGTCGCCCAGCGCCTTCTCAGGAGAAAGGCTGCCGTCCTTGAGAGCCAGGAGACGCCTCAACCGGGTCGGCTCCGGAGCCACGTCAGGCACCGGCTTCATCTCTCCCGGTTTGCCATCGAAGGACGCAACCTGAACGGCTCCATCCAGCTCAAGACGGCCGCCACTGCCAACCGCTTCAAGCCCCCGAGGCCCGCCCGTGAACACCCACGATGCCTCGACAATACCGGTCACACCACTCTCAAATTCCAGTACGGCAACGCCGTAGTCATCCACATCAGGATAGACACCGCTCTTGTTCTCGATCACAGCTGCCGAGACAGCAGCAACTGGGCCGAAGACACTGCGCACGAAATGGATCGCGTGCGTCCCCATGTCCAGAAAGGCACCCCCTCCAGCTCTGCTCGGGTCGGTGAACCACTGTCGGTCCTCCGAGTCAAACCAATGTCCGTAGGCGGCATGGTGAGCATTCCGGTAACGAATCTGGGTGACCTCTCCCAGCTTGCCGGATGCCAGGTACTCCCGGGCGGCGAGTGCGGCCCCGGCAAACGGCTGGAAATACCCAAACACAGCCCGGACACCGGACGCGTCGATGGCGCTGAGCATCGCGGCGGCGTCTGCGAGCGACAGGGCCATCGGCTTCTCACAGAACACATCGACACCAGCCGAGCAGCAGGCCTCCACCAGAGGCCGGTGTCCAGCATTGTCGGCACACACGATAGCCGCATCAACGCCGCTCCGGCTCAACACCGCATCAACGTCGGCAACAAACTCACAGCCCATGCGTTCAGCAACGGCTCTGCCCCGGGACGCCATGTCATCCCACGCCGCGACAAGGCGCAGATCCGGCGACTCCTCGATCTCCTTCAGATACCCGGCAGTGTGCGAATGAGCTCCGCTCAGCAGGACCAAATCCATGAACTGTGTTCCTTTCAAAAGGCGAATGACGAACGAGGACACCGTCCCGATCGCAACGGCCGAGCCGAAGCACCACTAAGAGAGCAAGAAAACGCCCCGGCCCGCCTTTGTCAACCCCCCGTCCCCTCTCAGCCGCGAACGAAGCTCTGCTTCCGCCCCCTACAGCTCCCCGGCCACGTCGCGGAGTGTTCTCCCAATGCGGAACTGAAGCGGAACGCACACACCGGCAAACAGAAACGCCAGGAAGCCGAATACCGCCTCATGCATGTTGCCCGTCCCGAACCCCAAAACAGCCACCATGGCCTGCGCCAGCGACACCGAAACAACCAGTAGACCAATGGCAACAGCGAAGGCACCGCTCTTCATCCACAGCGAAAACCAAACCGTCAGGTGAAGAACAAGTGCGGCCGCCCCCAGCGTGAACCAGAAACCCGTTTCGTCCAAAGCATCAACCAAGGCCTCAAGCCCCTCACAACCAGTCGCCACATCCAGGACAAGGCCGAGGCCCAGATAGACCGCAGCGGGAGCCATGGAAACCAGGAACCCGATCATCTTACCACGGGCCAGGTCCCAGCTGGTCCTGGGCAGCATGATGAGCATCGGCAGCGTGCGCCAACGCACCTCATCCCAGAAAAGGCGCGAGGCGCCGAATGAGGCTTCCGCTGCCAGGAGAAGAAGGGAAGTGACCAGGAGCACCCGACTGCAGAGCACGGTAGCCTCGTGGAGATTCCCAATCTGTGAACGGCTCTGGTACCCTACAAGAACCAGGCCGGCCGGGAAGGCGAGGACCTTCAGAGCCAGTACAACCTTGCCTCCCGCAGCGAAGTTGAACTCCTTCCAGGCCAGTGCCCGGTGCCACACTCGACCCGCTGAGACCAGGCGCAGGCGACTCGTCCGCCGGGCCACAGCCCCGCGGGCAGGCCCTACGCGTGATTCCGTCCGTGAACAGCGATCGAAGGACCACCAGGCCAGAGCGAAAAACAAAGCACTCTCAACCACCGTCACCAGCGTCTGCCAGCCGAGCAATCCCCCGGAGTAGCCTGTCTGCAGGATGCGGGTGAAGCGGACAGGAGGAAGCGTATCCCGGAAAAACACCGCGATCTCCCGCATCACGGGCACGGCCAACCCGTGGGCCGAAAGCCATCCCCGGGAAACCAGTTCGTTGATGACTTCCGGAGCGAGGACGGGGACGAGCATCGAGGCAATAAGCAACACAGCTGTCATCGCGGCCGCTTCCCGGGTGCGTGGCAACCACACGGAACAAAGAAGAGCCAAATTGCAGACGTACACCGTGTACGTGGCCAGGACGATGTATGCAGCGCCGACCTGAGTCAGTGAAACGCCGCCCAATGACACTGCCAGGCTCACGAACGGAAACTGCAGGACAAGAAGGAGAAGAACCGAGATGAGGCGGGTCGTTGACTTGCCGAGGAGAATCGCCAAGGAACTCAGCGCGGTCATCCGGAGGAGGCCAAGCGTGCGCGCTTCCTTCTCTTCCGCGATAGCAGAGCCGAACAGCTCCAGTCCGAAAAAGGAAATGAAAAGGAAGTCTACGGAGAGGATCGACGAGAAGAAGCGCAGCCCGGGAGCGCCGAACCTGCCCCGCGTCTGGGTGGCCGTCAGGACGGCCAGGAAGGTTATCCCCAGCAAGCCGGCCTTGATCGCCAGCGAACGGATCTGGCGGGGTTCCTCCTGAAAATAGCGACCGAACAGCGCCAATACGGGCAAGTGCATCAGTCCACCCCCGGAGTCGTCAACTCCATGAAAGCCTGCTTGAGCCCGGTCAAGTTCTGCTGAAAGGAAACCGGATCTGCGCCAGCGGCCAGAACAGCCCCAAGAACGACACCGGTGGATACGAGTTCGCGCTCGAATCGCACCAGCCAACGCGTCTCACCTTCCCGCGCCTCACACTCGACTCCAACCCCGCCAAGGGCGTCACGAAGGCCCGGGCAAGGACTCTCGAGCTCAAGCACGTACTCAGATATCCGGGTTCCGAGAGCAGCCAGCTCAGCCTTGGAGCCATTGAGCCGCACCTTGCCCTGATCGATGATGGTAAAACTGTCGCACAGGTCACTGAGCTCGCTGAGGATGTGCGAGCTGATGAAGATCGTCTTCCCCATCCCGCTCAGTTCCTGAAGAATCTCCATGAGCTCAATACGGGCCCGCGGGTCGAGTCCGGAAGCCGGTTCGTCAAGCAGAAGGAGGTCCGGGTCATTGACCAGCACGCGTGCCAACCCCAGCCGCTGCTGCATCCCGCGAGACAGGCTCTTCACGAACTCGTCCCGCCGGCCCACCAGGTCAGTCAGTCTGAGCACATCATGGATGACCACATCACGTTGAGCGAGGCTCAGTCCGTAGGCGGCCGCGAAGAAGTCGAGGAATTCGTGCACGGTCATCTGCCGGTAGGCGCTGAAATGGTCCGGCATGTAGGCAATTCTCTCACGTACGAACCGGCGCTCCTGGTCGACATCCATCCCGTAAACCCTGGCCGTCCCTTTCCCCGGTTGCGGCTGCAACAGCGTCGCCAGGATCTTGAGCGTCGTCGTCTTTCCCGCCCCATTCGGTCCCACGAAGCCGTGGATCTCTCCTGTATGCACCTGGAATGTCACGCCGTTCAGCGCATCCTTCTTCCGGTATGAGTAACAGAGATCGTGTACCTCGATCGCCACTTCTCGTCCTGCCTCAGTGACCGGGGGCTCAGATGTGGTTGTGTCCGTCATTCAGATTGCCCCTGTTCTTCACCCGGAGCCACGCAGGCCGGGAGCGTGAAGTGATAGATGGTCGTTCCCAGGCGTTTGGGGAAGCCATCGACCCCCAACATGAAAGGTGATGGGTCATCAACTCGTATGAAGACATCCAAGGTCCGTGTCTCACCCGCCAAAGGCTGGGACTCAAGCCGGTGGGGGAATGCACTCCCTCCTCCCAGGGCCCGGGTGGCCACGGACTTCATACACGCCGCGAAAGCCCTGTCGGGGGCCAGCGCGTTCCGGGAGTTCCGACGGTCCCAATACTGCAGGGTCCGCATATCTGACACATTGTAGAACTGGTCGAGATGGACGGCCGGTCCAACGCCGGAACAGCGCCCCGATGGAGCGATTTCCCGAAGCGTGTAAAGGTCGCCACCGTAAGCCACCTCAACCGCTCGGACCGCAGCAGCCAACTCAGGCGGCTGAATCTCCAAGGCCAGTCGCTGAAGCCCTTGGGCAGCCACCTTCCTCCGGCGGACCTTGCGTCCATGGCTCTTTGCCAACTTCTCCGTCGTCTGCACCGTCTTCTCGATTTCGCCAACCGCAACATCAGTGATCCGCGCCGTAAGCTGAGCAGACTCAATCACCGCCCGGTGCACAAACGACCGGGTGGACGCCACAGGCATATCGACCAGGAACCGCCGTTCAGCTCCCTGAGCAGCCACAGCATCAACCGCCTCCCAGTCATGACACGTCGAGAAGACACCACCATGTCCCGCGGAGCGGAAGGCGTACTGGCGCCCCCGTCCCGTGAAGGCGTGGGCCCACTGGGTGACATCACACCGCCCCTCCCCGAGACTACGCGCATAGCTGCAAACGACAAGGCTTGAGCCCTGTCCCTGCCCATTCAGGCTGACCATCCGGAAGCCCCATGAGAAGAGCACGGCCAGAGCCACGGCGGTGAGAATCGGTACCAACGGGCGCCGTGTCTTCTGGAAAACCAGGAAATGCCCCAGCGATGCGAGGAGGCTGTACGCTCCTGCAAACCAGAGAATTGCACGCCAGTCGCGTTTGACGTTGACCACGGCCCCAAGAACGGCGAACAGCAGTAAGTCGGCGCTCTCCATGTAGCCCGCCGGGTTCGCGTGCAACTGCGGACCGGCCCCCATGCTGCTTTCCCATGTCTGCCAGTCGACTTCACGCAAACACTTCCGATGGCGAACAACGCGCCCGCGCCCGCCATGCGCTCGCCATTCGTTCAGAACCGCCAGGTCCCCGGAAAAACGGGGGAGCTCCCCTGAAACGTCGGGAAAGAGGTGTACAACGCCCCCGCCATTTGCCCAGTCTCGGAACGCCCGGCGGCGAGCAGGATCCCAGTCGGGCACATGGTCCAACAACACGGCATGCAACCCACCACAGGCTGACGCGCAAGGGGGAAAGAGCTGTTCCGGAAGAGACCGCGACACACCCCCAATTCCTAACAAGCCACCAGTCGCCCCCTCAAGAGCCACCGTACCCGGAGGCCCCAACACGGGGGCAGCCAGTGGGGCTCTCCGCCTGAACCGACGCCCCCACCCCAATTGCCAACTCCTGTGGTTGTCCTGCTCACCAATGTAGGGGTAAAACTGGACCCAACGACATTCCCCCGGGGAGACATACACGCTCTGCACAAAAAACGCCCCTCGGCGCTGATCCAGCCCATCATCCCTGAAGGCGGCGACCTCACCGTCGTAGGGAAGGTCGGAGGGATTCCGGAGCAACACCGAGAGCAACGCAAAGCGCCCCGGAACGACCTTACCGTGAAAGCCCCACCGGGTCTCAACCACCTCGAAGCCGCAGGCACTTGCCGTAAGGAACAACGCCAAAGCCGCGCCCCACCTTTTGACACGTCTCAGGTGTCCCGTCACAGATCCTCCCCTCCCCCTTCAGTTAACTCCGGCAAACGCCCCAGATAGCTGTCAGCCCAGCTCAGACATCGGCGCCGCAACCAGATCAGCAGCGCGGCATAGGAGATCCCGGGGACGAGAAACACAGCCAGTGAGTTGGCATCGCTGTCATGGAACTCGGTGAAGAAAACGAGACCGACAGGACTGCACATGACGAGTCGTTCAGGAATGTCCAGATGCCGGGACAAGTCGATCCGGTGCTCAAATCCGCCAACCACGCCTCCCAGAGCGAGAGGGATCACGAACCAGGCGCCAATCACAGCCAAAGCGACCATCGCCGTCTTGAATCGCCCTTTCGTCCGCAGGCCCACCCAGAGCGACACCCACGAAAGGAGCAGGAAGAACAGAACCAGCCACAGGCATGAAAGCGCCAGGTACGACCAGCCATGCGCGATCTCCTTCCCTTCGTTCGCCCCGGGCCATTCCCACCACGCCTCGAACAGGACGACCGTGAGAATCGGGATGGCCAGGACCGCGAGCAGACGGCGGGTTCCTTTCATCTTCTGCAGGATAATGTCCCGCCCCCGGATCGGCGTTGTCAACAGCACGTCAAGTGTGTTGCGCCACCGTTCACCCGCGAACAGATTGGCGCAGTAGACCGTGATCGCGAGCACGGCAAGTCCCCACACGACGGCCTGAATCGCTCCAAGGGCCTCATTGTCACCTCGGCGACGTCCGTACGTGAACACCGCCAGAAAGGCCATGAAGGCGGTAGGGACTTCCAGGCAGACAAAGACCCGAAACAGATAGCGCACCTTCCCCAAGGCCCGTTTGTGGACGGCAAGCCAGGCAACCGGCTCGCTCTCAGGCAACGAATCGTGGTCAGGGACCAGGACAACGTCGTTGACCAACGCGTTCATCCACTCCATGATCGCATCAATGCGATCCCAAACGAGCATCACCGCGTTACGCCCACAGGAGAAAGCACGGCGCACCAGAAACCAGCGCGCACCAAAGAGAAACACCACGATTGACCCCAGGATCGGCAAGCTACTAAGGAAGAGCTGCCGGAAACTGGAGGCCCGGCGCCAGCTGGAGAAGAGCTCAAAGAAGACGTACGGGGGGAACAACAGGAGAAGGCGCTCTTCCCGGCGAGGAACAATGGCTCTCAGCCAGCGAATATGGAAGAGCTCTACCCCAACCCCAAGCGTCATGATCGGCCCGAAATACAGGAGCAGTCCACACACGTAGGTGGCGATGAATGCAGAAACGCTCGTGCGGCAGAATGAGGACATGCACAGCGCTATAGCCGCAACCTGCAGGCTGGTCAACAACAGAATGTAAGCACCACCGACCAGGTCTCGCACTGGGATCCCCCCAAACGCGTAGGCGATCGCCAGGAGCGGAAGTGACACAAGCAGGAGGCTCATCACCGGCAGCAATCCACCGGCAAACTTCTGCAATAGAATCTCCCCGGGCCGAAGATCGGTGACGAAAAGAAGTCCCAGGGAGCGACGCTCTTTCTCTTGAGCAATCACACCACACAAAAGCCCGGGTACAAACGCGAAGATCCCTATGAACTCGCCGACCACGATGAACTGAAAGAACTGTCGCCCCCGTCCCAGCATCCGGTACAAATCGCCCCGGACCAGCCCAACATCACCATAGATCATCAGCAGGAAGGCGCCGGAGAACAGCAAGGCGAAAGCGGACCTGATCACGTAGGTCCGCCACTGATTTGCACGCTCAACCAGCTCCTTGCGAAGCAGTGGAAACGCACCGTGTATTCGGAGAAATCTCATCTGCGACCGCCCAACTCCTTCCCCTGTATTCCCTCCTGCCCACGCATCATGCGCGCACAGCAACAGCCCCGCAGACTGTATCAAGCCCCCCTTCCCCTCCTCGTCGCAATTCCCCCCTGGCCATTGCAGGGCGTGACCGATAGGCTAGTTTAGCCTCGGAGGTTATGCAAGAGTCCGCTGCCGTTTGGTTACACCTGCGCTGAGAGAATCGATGGCTGACGAGAGACAGAAAATCAGGGCCGCCGTGTACTTGACCCACCCCGAGGTGGCCTGCTGGTCGTTCAGTAAAGCCAACGCGATTGCCCTGAGCGAACGCTGCCCCGGAATCGAGCCGGTCCTCTGCCCCGACACACCCAGTTTCCTCGAAGCCCTTCCCGCGGCCGAAATCGCGCTCGTCTGGCGGTTCGAACAGGCCTGGTTCCAACGCGCAACCTGCCTGCGCTGGATCGCCACACCGGCAGCCGGTCGCGACTACTTCCACATCACGCCTCCGAGTGAGGTCCGAGTCACGTACGGGGCGTTCCACGGCGAACTGATGGCAGAAACTGTTGTCGGCATGATCCTGGGCCAATGCCGTGGCCTCTTCGCTGCCCAGCGCCTGCAGAAACACGACGCCTGGCCCCGGGCAGAACTTGCTCAACAGATGCGTCTTCTGCGCGGCGCGACGGTGACCATCCTGGGATTCGGCCACATCGGTGAGTGGATTGCGCGCCTGCTGGCTCCATTCGGCGTCCGGATCGTCGGCGTCCGACGAACGAAAACCGTTCAACCTGCCTTCCTTCGTGACACCGACCGCATCGTCACTCTGGACGAACTGGATCAGGTCCTCACGGAGACACACCACCTCGTTGCCACGCTTCCCGGTGGCCGCGCCACGGATCTGCTGATGGATGCCCGAAGGCTGGCGTTGTTGCCCCGGGAGGCCATCGTCTACAACATCGGGCGTGGAAATGTCTTTGATGAGGGAGCTCTTGCCGCAGCCCTCGCCGCCGGTAAGCTGGCCGGCGCATGTCTGGACGTTTTCCGGGAAGAGCCCCTGCAGAAGGACTCTCCTCTCCGGGAATGTCCGAACACGCTCCTCCTCCCGCATTGCTCAGCTATCGCCCCAAAGTACCTGGATATCTACATCCGGGAATTCGCCCGGGAGTATGCGACCTGGGCCGCCGCCCGATGAACACCGCCGCTCCCACGTGTTCAGTCCATCCTCGGAACAAGATCCCTACTCATACGTCCACTTGTGGAGCCACGGGTCGTCTGTCTCTCTCTGGAACTGCCTCAGTTTCTCACAGAAAGATGCCACGACCGGTGCGTACTCCGCGTCTTCCGCCAGATTGACGATCTCCTGTGGATCGGCCTCCAGGTCAAACAGCTCAAAGCGCGGCCGGTGCAGATAGGCGTCGACCGTCCGCGTCCCGAACATCTCCAATCCGTCGCGCAGTGCCCCCTGCCACGTCGCACAAGCCCACAGATCAGATGCAAATGAGTACTGCAGGCCGTGGGCGATATTCCAGATGAACTTGTACCTATGGCTCCGAATCACCCGCATCGGGTAGTAGTTTGTGATTTCATGGAACGTGTGAGCCGCGTATATCTCGTCCCGCCAGTCCGTCGGGTGCTCCTCTGCCAGAATCCGTCTGAAGGAGTCGCCATGGAATCGCCCATCACCCGCTGGAGCCCCGGCGAAATCGAGAATCGTCGGAGTCAGGTCAGTCCACGTGACCAGACCGTCAGAGGTGACCCCGCGCGGCCCTTCTCCAGGCGTTTTCACCAGGCAAGGCAGGTTCATTCCCGAATCATAGAGCGTGGTCTTCGCGGCGGGGAACGCCGCCCCATTGTCCGAGACGTAGATGATCAACGTGTTGTCATACTTCCCAGTTGCCTGCAGAATCTCGATCAGGCGGCCAATGCCGCGATCAAGACGCGACACCGACTGACAGTACTGAGACCACTCGGCCCGGGCTTCGGCCGTGTCAGGCAGGTAGTCAGGGACCTGGAGCTCGTCATCGGAATAGATGAACTCAGTGTCCCCGAGGAAGTCCTCGTCGGGGTTGCCGAAGCGGTTCGGTTTGCACGGATGCTCTTCCCAGACCGTGCCGCAACGATGCGGGTTCATCGAGCACCAATACAGGAAGAACGGCTCATCTGCCTCGATGAAGGGGCGACAGTTCTCTGACATCTGGACGTCATTCCGCCCGGCGGCCGGCAACTCGTCATCGAACGGAAAGACGCTCGCAGGGGCATGATGGTACTTGCCGATCCGTCCGGTCCGGTAACCGACGTCCTTGAGCATCACGGGCAAGCTCACAACATCCTCAAAGCAGGAGAAATGGTGCCGCCCGTGGACATGCCCGAACGTTCCATTGGTATGGTTGTGAAGCCCAGTCAGAATGACCGAGCGACTCGCGGCACAACTGGCGGTTGTGCAGAACGCATTCGTGAAACGAACGCCATCGACGGCAATCCGGTCCAGGCTCGGAGTCAGCGGCGACGCCGTCCCATAGCAGCCACCGTCCAAACCGTGGTCGTCGGCAACCAGCAGTACAACATTGGGTCTGTCAGCACTCATCCGGACGCTCCCTGCTCAATCCTGGTGTAGTTTCTTCAACAGCCAGGCCATGTTCTGCCCGAGGACCTGCATGGTCTTCAGCCCTTCCTCATCCTCGTTGACATCACCCGGACGCAGGCCAATTCCGAGGTTCCAGTAGATGGAGCAAGGGATGATCATCTGGCTGATGGCAAACATGTGATTGATGCTGTCAAATGCGGCAACCGCGCCCGCGCGCCTGACCGCCACCACCGCCGCCCCGACCTTCCGCCGGAACATGTCATCATTGGCCCGGGCCACCAAGCCAGCCCGGTCGATCAGTGCCTTTATCTCAGTTGAGACGTCTGCAAAATACGTGGGTGAAGCCAGAATGATCCCATCGGCCTCAACCATCTTCGCAATGCACGAATTGATAACATCGCTGTCGATGGCGCAGCGCTTGTCCAGATTCTCAAAGCACTTCGTGCAGGCGACGCAGCCACGCACCGCCTTTCCCCCCAGCTGAACGAGTTCGGTCTCGATGCCCTCGCGCTCCAGTTCGGCCAGGACGCAACGGGTCAACGTCTCGGTGTTCCCGCCCTTCCGGGGGCTTCCGTTAAAAGCAACAACCTTCATAGTGAGATCCTCTCCGTACAATTCACGATTGCTCTGTGTGCGGTCCAAGAAGCCGCTATCGCTGGAACTGGCGCGGGTCCATCGGCTCAATGCCGAAATCCGGTCGCCATTTGGGGGACTGGCCGTAGAAGGCATTGGCATTGCCGAAAACCAATCGCTGAATCACGTCCGGGCTGTGGCCGTCCTCGCGCATGTAAGCCACCACTTTCACCAGGCTCAGTGGATCAGAGATCCCCCAGTCGGCAGACCCGTTCACAACCATCCGCTCGGCCCCGAATTCACGGATAATGCCGCTCACTCGAGCGGGTGTGAGCTTCGAGATAGGGTAGACAGTCATCCCCGCGTAGCAATCCGTCCCGCGTGATGTGGCCATGGTCTCTTCGGTATTGTGATCCAGAATGATCCGCCCTTGAGTCACCCCCTCGGCTTTGATGATCTCGACGATCCGTTTGGTGCCGCGCAGTTTGTCGACGTGTGGAAGATGGATGATCACCGGCATTCCGCGCTCCTCAGCCATGCGGAGCTGCAGCACGAACGCCCGTTCCTCATTGGCCGTGATGTTGTTGAAGCCGATCTCCCCCAGGGCAACGCAGCGATCATGTTCCAGGTACTCGGGCATCCCCGCCAGGACCTCGTCCACCAAGCCGGGATCATCCGCTTCCTTCGGATTCACCGAAACGGCGGCAAAGTGATCGATCCCGAACCGCCTCGCCCGAATCGTCTCGAATTCGAGAATCAGCAGGAAGTAGTCGAGGAACGTCCCCGCGTAACGCCGCGTGCTGCCCAACCAGAAAGACGGCTCGACACAGGCACGAATGCCAGCCTCGTACATCGCCTGGTAGTCATCGGTCGTCCGTGAATACATATGAATATGTGGCTCGATGATTGTCATCGTCTGTCGTCTCCACAGCAAATTGCGGTGTAGAAGGTCGTCGCGCAGGCGGCACGCCCTGTCCTCCGGGGGATGAGGGCTCAGACCCGAATTCCGAACTCCACGAAACAATAGTCGTCATTCCAGGAGCACGCTCCCCAGATATTCGGCTCCTTAAAAAACGAACGCGGAGCAGCGGCATGGCTCTCGCCTTCCTCGAGGTGGTGCGGTCCCAGCAGATTCCGCAACCCGCTCGTCAACTCGATCTCCAGCACATTGACACCTTCCTGGAGGGCTCCCGTCAGATCTGCCTCGTAAGGTCGCCAGTACACGTCCTTCACCCGCTTCCCGTTCACGGAAACGCCCACCACCGCAGCCATCCGCTCGGTAAAGAGGAAACAACGCTTCTCCGCCTCGTCACCTGTGAGAACAATCTCCTTCCGCAGGCGGACACGGCCGTTGAAGAATGGCAATCCGTGCGGGGTCAGGTCCCCCATGGGAACGGCAACCGGCAGGGGACCAAGCTCGAACGGACCGGTATAGCGCGTCGCGCCCCGGGGCAGTGATGTAAAACGGCCCGGTGTACAGACGCCGAATGCGCCCAACAGGTAGATCGCCTCGATTTCGCTGTCGTAGGTCAACTTGTTCTTCTCCGCCTCGAACACGGCAGCACGGCGAAGGTTCTCGTACACTTCGGCCGGCTGCGTAAATCGCGTCCGCAGCCGAATGTCGTTCTCACCAATCGCCAGGCAACCGGTCAGATCGATCTTGCGGAACGAGCTGTCGCGGTACGCGCCGCAGTCCGCCATATCCACCGCTCGACCGTTAATGGATACCTCGAAACGGTCGGGAGACTCCAGCACAAGATGCAGAGGTTGCTCAACGGCAAAGCCCTCGATGGCGACCACGCGAAACCGCAGCTCGATATCGACCTCACGCTCAAGATCAAGAGCGCGCTGCTGCACCACACTGATATGTTCGGCCTCGGCTGTCAGGTCGCCGTCAAACAACACATCACACACATCAAGCGTCAGCGTATTGGGATCGAGCAACTCGCAATCCCAACGCCCAGCCAGTTGCGATGGCACCAGGGGGTCGAGTTCCGTCTCCCTCATCGAGATCCCCCCAAAGACATCCTCTTCGTCTGCAACAAAAACGGCGACGGATCCGCCGGGCTCGAAGCGGCAGTCGAACGTGACACGGTCAGCGTGAGTGTCGCCCGGCAAGGCGACGACAGTCCCGTCTTCCTGGGCAAGCCGAGCAACGGACCGCCCAGGCAACGTGATGCGCGCATCGTGGCCTGCCTCAGCATCGGCATTCGCAAAAAACCAGAACCGGCAAGGCACGCCCGCCTGCTCACGATCAAAGTGCCTGCAAGTTGCCGCGACAGATGTCAGGGACTCCCCCGTGTGTCGGTCAACAACCAGGCCCCGCATTATCGGTTCCGGCAATGCTCCAGGAACGCTCTCGACAGATGCAGCCCGTTGCCCCATTCCGGTCAGTTCTGCAATCCGGTCATCCGCCGCACCATCAATGGACGTCGGGAGACGGCCCGCCCAGACAAGAGTCCCGCCTTCTTCGGCAAATGCTGACAACAACGCGATGGTTGAAGCAGCCAACGTGTCGACAGAAGGAACCACCACGGCCCGGTACTGTTGCGTTCCCACCCTCAACAACCTGCCGCTGGCCGAGCCGTGTCGGCGCAGGATACGTTCATCACCATAGTGAAATTGCACCTGGGCACCCTCAAGGCAACGGGTCACCGACATGAAGTCATTGAAGAGATTGTGGATGTCGCCGTTGTCACCACAGTCAAACTGCAACCAAGCCGAAGACTGAGGATGGATAACCAACACGTCAGCTCTCACATCACCGTCAGAAAGCAGCATACCGACTCGCGACACTGCGTCGTTGAAGAGCCGGTACTGATCATCCCACCACGGCTGCTGGAAGAACATTGACGGAGGATAGTCGCGCTTCCGGATTCCTCTCAGCGAATACCCTTCGAGATGCTGACAGAGCTGAGTGACCCCCCTGACCATCTGCCAGTCAAACATCCACTTGAGCTCCTCGAATGAGACATTCCATCCGGTCAGAGCAAAGGTCTCACTCAAGATCTGTCTGCGCCCTGTCTGGTGCGCGACCGACGCAACCTGGATGGGCGTCGTAGGTGGGTCGATATGGCGCCCCAGCCAGTCCATCCCCGGCACGTGAAAGAACTCGTAGTGCGGCATGACCGCTCCATTGGAGGTGATCTGAGAAAGCAACGTCTCCTCCAACACCATGTGTCCGGTCAGTTGAGCCCCTCGCTCCTCACACCAATCGTGGATCTTCTGCGTAAAGCAAGTGACAAACAGCTCCTGAACGAGAAGCCAGAAGCGGTAGCGCGTCCGCCCGAATTGCCCCACCGGTAGAAACAGCTCCGGCAACAGAGGCAGGAGGTCCTCACCGTAGGCATCACGGTACCGGTCGGGCAGAGTCAGCGACCAGGGAATCCCATTGCGGGAAACTTGCGGTTCGTCCGTGAAGAATCCCGGCATTGCCTTGCCGAAGTCGGCGGCGAAGGTCTCCGAATAGGAGTGGTAGATGTCGTCCAGGAAAGCCTCGGTCACCGCCGGGTCCAGAGTATCCACGTAGTATGGATTGACATCAAAGTAGAACTGCAGAAGTCGCCCGTCCATCAAGCGCACATGAGTGATTCCCCGCCCGTCGTCACGCTCGCATTCACACTCCACAGCATCGTAGCGGAGGTACTTCTGCTGAAACGCCTCTCCCCTGCCGTTGACACGGCCGTCACCAAAGCCGCTTGGCCAGCCATTCTCGTCGTATGCCCACGCCCCCATCCCTCGCTCTCGGGCCTCATCGATGCCGGCCGCGATGTTCGCCATCCAATCCTCCCCCATGTAGGCCGTCTGCAGGCCGCCCCGGGCGTGCATGAAGTAGCCTCCGATGCCAACCCGGTCCATTTCAGCGATCTGCCGCCGGGTCTCAGCGACGGTGAGATCCTCGTTCCAGGACCAGAACGGGATCGGGCGGTAGGCTTTGGGGGGATTGCGTAGACGAGCGGCAAGAGCAGTCGAGAAAGGCATCACAGCACAGTCCTCTGGTGGAGTCCGACAGTCAACCATCGAAACGGACGAGTGAAAAGGTATCCCAGCATAGCCCCTCTTGAGCCACCGACAAGGGGAAGAATCAGAGGATGCGCATGGAGTAAGGAGCAGGCACGCTTGGGCGAACCGGCAGAGGTCCACCAATAACGCGCGCAAGGCAAGGACACGACAACACAGAAAATCCGTCTCAGCCTCGGGGTCAGGCCTTCCCGCCGGTCACCCAGAACAGAATCGGGTCGCTGCCAACCGCATCCTGAGGACAGCCAGGTGAAATGGCCCCGGAGGTATCAAGCTCCACTTGATCCTCCTTGATCCTCTTCTGGTTCCCCTCACTGTCGTACACAAATGTACCATTTGTGCTGTAGTCGACCAACATGAACGTATCCCCGCGCCGCTCAAGGTGAGCGTGCAACCGCGATGCCGTGTCGCCATCCAGTACGACCTCGTTTTCGTCCTCCCGACCGAGGTGAATGGCTTCCTCTTCGCTCCGGATGCTGAGGACCTGGCCACGCCAGATGAGGCAAAGCGTCGGCTCGGACGATGACGCCCCCGCAGGAGCACTCTCGTCCGTCACACGCTGGGCTTCAGCTCTTGCTGACTCGTCGATCGCCGTCGCCCCTGTCTTCCTACGCTCATCCTTCGCCCGTAGAGCCGACAGATCCAGGACCTCGGTTGCGTCCAACCCTATGTCAACCAGACTACCTTCGCGGGAAGGTGCGGGGGCTTCACTGGGTGGCACACCCTTGCCTGAACCGGATGCGGACGTCGGTTGCGGGGCCTCCTCGCCCCCCCCGTCCACTGCTTCCGCGGCGCCCCCACTCTCAAGCCCGTCAGAGCTGTCGGCAGCAGGTGTTGCGCTCCCCCAGCAGATCTGAAACAGCCGAACCTGGAGACGCTTCTCCATATTTGCCGCGTTTGGGGCCTCCCTCACCTGCGCTTCCGCCGCCCCGCTCAAGCTCTCCGTGACCCGATCCGTCGTGATGATCTGACCGGGCTCCGCAACCGTTACCAACCGCGCAGCTGTGGTCATCACCTCCCCGGTACACATCCCATTTCTCATGACCGGAACACCGGCGTGAAGAGCGATGCGAACGCCGAGCCCCGGCGTTCCCGCGGCGCTGTCCGTACTTGCCGCCTGCTGCATCTCACATGCGGCCTGAACCGCCCCCGCGGGAGTATCGAAGCAACACACGAATGTGTTGCCGATCTCACGGGCGAACGTGCCTCCATGCCGAGTCTGAACGCTCTTGAGCACTGAGAAGCATCGCTCGACCTCAGCACGAGATTGCGGAAGAGCACCCCCACCGGCCTGAGAAATAACCGCAGGAATGTCAACAAACATGAGGGTCAGCTCTTGGCCACCGTCTTGAGACATCGAACTCCTACCCCGTCGATGTGGTCAACCTCGCCGCTCTGAAGGATAATCCGGCCAAAATCCCGACTTGGGGCCAGACCTGCAGAAGCAAAGCGCTCGAAACTGTCATTGCCTACGCAGCAAATGTACCGCTCTGCGGTCCATCCGCCACCAGCAAACAAAAACGGCACGAAAGCCAGGGAGCAACTCCCATCAACCCGTTACCGCGTAACGGATCAGGCTCAAGTGCCGTCTCGTGCCCGACAGGTCACCGAGGACTGCCGAGAAGAAGTAAACAGACAAAGCTGGAACTAGTCGCGTGGCTTGGTCTTGGGAAGACCCCACACTTTCCGTCCTTCCTCGTAACGCCCTTCATCCTTGAGGATGTCGATACGCTCGAAGCGTTTGAGTACATTGCGTTGGGCCCCAACGGCGCCCTTCGTCTTCAGTGTAGGATGAACGGACATGTCCTGTATGCCTCCATATGCCGCATGCAAAAGCACGTAATATGTCAGCCACTCAACGCTTTGCAAACGGTCGTCAACACCGAAGTGAGCGCTCGCGACCCACAATCTCGTTGTGACGTCGACAACCTCGGTTGCGTCACGGCAGCTTTCGGCGGCAATTGAATCCGGCACAAGTGCGGATAAACTGTCAGCGCTCAGCGATGCGCGGGAGTGTGTCGATGCACTCGAGGCAGTTCTGCCCAGCGACGAGTGGCCCCCGCCGTCGTACACAGACTTGTTGTTCATGATGTAATGCACGACGCTGGGTGCCCCCTCCGG
>Ga0209045_1000828_pt1 | contig 33038 bp, 13 predicted proteins | sample SaaInlLV_10m_DNA_4_FD_184664 | JGI IMG/M metagenome (GOLD analysis project Ga0209045, IMG submission 184664) | Marine microbial communities from expanding oxygen minimum zones in the Saanich Inlet - Saanich Inlet SI072_LV_200m_DNA (SPAdes) (version 2) | ecosystem: Environmental > Aquatic >...
TCCCCGACCGTGTGTCTCGCTGGAGAGCGGTCGTCCCCGACCGTGTGTCTCGCTGGAGAGCGGTCGTCCCCGACCGTTGGCCTACGTGCTGCCACGGCGGAGACCGCCGCTCTCCAGCAGAGATTACCGTGCTGTCGAATCCCACGCGCACCGCACCTACTCCGCATGCTCAAACGCAACACTCTTCCGCCTCTTCACTTCACGTGAGTAGCTTGCCTGCACGTGGGCATCGGAAAGCGCACGTCGGTAGATCTTCAGTTCGTCAAACAGGCCCGCAAACGGCTTGAAAGACGAAGGAATCGTCAAATCAACACCCTCGATGCTCAGACTGCCGGTCATTGCGGGAGGGATGGAAGTCCTCGTGTCGAGTGTGCCATTGAAGTAGCATCTCACCTCGGCCTTTTCGCGATCGACGGCATAGGCGACGTGCGTCCACGTCGTCGTTGACAGGGGTGTCTCCGAAACCGGCCGCAACATCGCCTTCCCCTTCTGGCGTTCACCGGCAAGGACCAACTCGAGCTTGCCGTTTTCAAGGATGTTGATACCCCACCAAGTCCGGGGAAAATCCTCTTTGCTCAGAAGACGACGGTCGAAGGCATCCGGCTTCACCCAGAACTCAAAGCTGAAGCTCCCCGTCCCGAAGTGTAGGAGCTCCCCGTCCCGAACGGTGACCGCTCCAGCCACGCTGTCGGTCGAAATGCACGTACCAAACACCCCTTTGACCCAACGGCCACGGACCTCAGCGTCGTTCTGCAGACCGGAGCTGTCCAGGGCAACATTCCCCGTTCCTGTGTCGAACACCCAGTGGCCAACCAATCCCGGCTCTTTGGCATCGGAGGCGAGCGCCCGGGGGCGCCGCCCTTTGAGGGGGAGGAGTTCCTTGGCCTCCGGGGCGGATTGGCCAGCACCGAGACAGAGCACCTGGCCACTCTGCGACGCCAGATAGAGCCGCCCATCGGCGGCGGCCATCCCGTCGAACACGGGAGGAGAGTCAAGCCTGTAGTCCTGAAGTGCCTTGCCGTCCGCGGTTGAGACCACACACAGCCCGCCGCCACGCTTCCCTTCGAACGCGGGCACCGAACGCAGAGCGTCACCAGGCAACCCGGCCAGGAACAGCGCATCTCCTGCCCGCAACATCGCGCGCGCGATAATCGGCACGTCCGCGGTCCACCGGAACCCCACCTTGCGCTTGCTCTGTCCTTTGCGGGAGTAGCCGCGACCGGCACGCGTGTAGTCCGGTGCTTCCAGCGCCGGAAGGTCCTTCCGGTCGGCAGCAAACACATGGTACGCCTGCGCTCCGGCCCCACGAGGACGCGACGAATCGCGAGAGAACCCATAGATAGCCGTGTCGTCGAGAGCAAGCAACCGACCGGCCGGTGCTTCCAGGGCGGCAAAGCGCCAGCCGATGTAGCCAGAGTAGAAGTGTTCCCCGAAGACCCAGTAGTTCCGGTGCCACCAGTCGTCGTTCAGGAACCCGGCGGGGCTGTGCAGATGCGGTTTCGCTTTGCGGGGTTGCAGGCTGCTCGAATCGAAGCCGAGATGTCGCATGTAAACAAGCTCTCCGTCACTCGAGAGGACGTCCGGCAACGCGCCAGGCATCTCAAACATGATCGGCTCATCGGGCTGTTCACCCGTCCCCGGCTCCCGACTATAGAGGCGTTCTTCGGCAAGCTTCCTGCCTGTTCTGAGGTCAAGGCGTAACAGATAGAGACCGGAGTCGAGGTACGACGATCTCCCTGCGGCACACACGACCGCACCATCCTCCACGAGCACGCTCCCGTGGACGGGCCAGACCGATTCGAGCTGGCCAAACGCCACCAGACGTTGGTCCATCGGTGCCGCGCGATACCCCCACACCAACACGCCGTCATCCGCACGCACACAATGCACCCAACCGTCCGCAGAACCGAAGACAGCCAGGCCGTCCACAATGGTCGGAGGGGAGTCGATTCTGCCTCCCGCTGTGTATTGCCAAAGCGCGCTCCCACGTGCGGCGTCCAAGACGTGAACCGTGTGTGTATCGATGGACACGATAAAGAGCTTGCCTTCCGCAACTACGGGGCTGCTGAGTCGGCCGCCCAACTCCTGCTTCCAGACCTGCATCAAATGAGACGGCACAACCGAGTCCGTGCTCCCCGTGCGCGCGGCGTCATGGCGATACGTCGGCCACTCGTCGGCCGCCGCACGCGTGGGTGCCCCGGTCTTCACGACTGCAAAGCCCGGGCCGCGCTCGAGCCTGCCATCATCGGGGATCTCTGCCGGCAAGATGCGGGTGGGTGAGGCGGGAGCGAGAGCATTGAAGCCGATCAGCTTTGCCTCTATGAAGCAGGCGCAAGAGTGCGGGGGCGTGTACAGCAGTCCGTTGCAGGGGATGACCCCAAAGCGGCAGACGCCTCGGGCCCAGTGGTGCCGGTAGGACTCCCCCGTCTTGAAGTCGATGAACTCTACCCCGGTTCGGCCGGTCACCAGGTACCGATTCGTCGCCCGGTTCCGATGGCAACGGTGATGCGGCATGGTGGTCTTGAAAGCCTTGTCAGTCTCGATCCGGTGCTTGACTTCGCCGGTCATCAGATCACGCCCAACCGTGAAGTCCGGTCCCTGGCGTGGTCGGCTCTGCCCTACCCAGACCAAGCCGTTGTTCACAAACACATCCACGGGCGTGTAGTACGATTCAGCGCACGGGCAGTTCCACAGCGGCTTACCACTTTCCGCCGAATACGCCGTCAAGTCTCCCGGCGCACCCGCATTGGCCAGCCATCGGGCGATCTTCTTCCCTGTGGCCTCATCAATATCGGGGCTCGGGCTCTCCCGGCGATCGGCACACAGGACAACGTTCCCATGCACGACCAAGGTTGGGACCCTCCAGGCCAGACGCTTCCGAGGCCCGGCGTGTGGAGTCCGCCAGACCTCCTGTCCCGTCGACGCAGCCACACAGACAACCGCCTCGGGGTCCACGTAGAACACATTCCCGGAAGATACGGCAAGCGTCCCGGCCAAGGCGTGGGCACCGGCCTTCTTCCACACGACAGCGCCGGTTGAAGCGTTCAGGACGGTGATCATAGCTCCGGGCGGAGCCATCGGTTTCAGCGTGTCGCCTCCTCGTGCCACCGGTCCTGCGCCCACCAGGAAGAGGCGTCCCTCGTGATGCAGAATCTCTCCGGTGCCCTCCGTACCTTCGTAAGCCGTGATCACCTTACCGGTCGCCGCATCAAGGGCAGAGACCGGTGCATCCGTGCCCAGGGTGACGTAGACTCGCTCGCCTGACGCAACCAATCGCCGGGAAAGCTCAGGTGGTCCCTTGTACAGCCCGGCTGGGTGAGCAACCCATCGTGGGATCGACCGTTTCCAGAGCAATACGCCGCTGAATGCGTCGCGAGAGAGAAGAAACCACTGCGAAGGTAAGGAGACTGACGCCGCCGGTGCCTCGTCCACGATGTAGAACAATCGCCCCGATGCCGACACCACAGCACTGACACTGCCATGCTCGTGGCTCCGTGTGTTCCGAGGCGCTGCTGTCCACTGCAGATGATGCGGAGGCCCGACCACCTGATCTTGCGCGACGGCATTATTGGTGGCGTCATAGAACGAGTGGGTCCAATCGTCGATTGCTTCGCCACGAGGCTTGACCGTCTTCTCCCAGGTCCCGGCGTCTCGAATATACGCCACACCACCGGGCGCCAGCACCCGAAGGACCTCGGTCATCGGCACGCCACGCAAGTCCTCGGCGACGAAGAGGTTCACGAGGTTGTCGATATACGGCAGACCATCGCCCCGCCAGAGCTCTGCCGAAATCTCACCGTAGAGCCCCTGGCTCCGGGCTCGTTCACGCGCCTTCTCCACGTTGCCCGCATCGGCGTCAAGAGCGTGTACCACATAGCTTTCGTTGGCCCGCAACGCGACCGTCAGCTCACCATTGCCGCAACCGAACTGAACAACCAAACCGCCTTTCACACCAGTTGCAGCAAAGATCTCCTTTGCCGAGGCACTGCCCGGACCCACGGTCTGGGCCCGTGTCGCACTTGCCAGAATCACGCAAACCACCAATATCGAACGCATAGCAGCTCTCCTGTTCCGCCGGTCAGGTCAGTCGTCAGTGAGCATCCATTCCGTGCTCCTCCACACTCATCGGGAGTAGTGTAGCGATCCAGCGACGCGTTTACCAAGCACGAGCAGCGGGGAGAGACGTCCCAGGAAGATCGGTCGCGAGAAGCACACGACAGCGCTGCGCGGCCACATGACGCACCGACGGGATTACCAAGCAACCCGCTTCAGGCACCATGGACGTGCAGCCATCACGATTGAGCCTGAACCCACAGTCGGCTAGAACAACGCCGTCTGGCAGCCCGGAAACAGGCGTTACCGGTCGGCCACCGTGCCTGTATCAATCACGCAACCGGCATCGCCGGAGACGTAGATCCAGTAGGCAAGACCAGGCTGCAGGTCCGCATCGTCCAAGACACGCCGGTAGTCCAAGCTGACCACGTCCCACCACCAGATTCCTTCGCCAATGCAAGGGGCGTCGGGCATAGGGCAGACTGTGGCAGGGGTGATGCAGTTCCAGCCCGGATCTAGAGCAATCCTCCCATCGGCGACAACGCCGGTCACTTCCCGGGTCGGGGCATCCCCCACGGCGTACACCCAGTACCCGAGTTCGGGGTTCAGGGGGTCGCTATGATCGAGCCGATGGTACTGAGCGTCTCTGAAGTACCAGAGTGGACCGAGGTTGATAGGGCCACCCCTTTCCTCTGCAAAGATATCGCGGACTGTCATTGTCGTCATGACTGGTATGCCGATCATGGACCAACCGTTCACAACGGCGTTGGTTATCGTGGTCAGGGGGGCGTAGGCAACTTCGTATTCCGCTGTATCGCTCAAAACGACGGAGGTCGTGTTTCTCATGTCTATGGGAGCTCCGACAACGGCCTCGCCGGCCACCGGCACCAGGACCATCGCGAAGTCTTCGGGCAGGCTCGGTATGTCCCAAGAGACTTCACAGGTCGCCCGGTCGCCCTCCGGCCGCACGAGCCGGAGTCGCCAACGCGTGTCCACGCCCAGGCACGTCCGGTAGTCGCAGCTCAATCGTGGATGCTCCAGGTCCGTCACGTCGGGGCTGACCAGATAGGCGTAGAAGTTCGGGTCCTGCAGCGTCGCGTCAGGTGCGTCGATGTCCAGATCCGGCTCAAACGTGTCCGACGCATCGGCCGCACGCCCCAGCTCAAGCGTCGGCACCTGGCAGTTGCTCACGTTCAGGCGGAAGAAGTGTCCGGTGCTGAAACCGGCGGGCCACATGGTGTTCTCCGGGGAGGGGAACGTGTGTCCGGCACGGTCCACGACATCGGCCGGCAAGAACGTGTAGACCGTGTTTGACGCTTGCCGACTCGTCGTCAGCCGGAAAGAGCGACCCGACCCGGTCAGTTCCAGCACGCTCAACGGTGGATCAAAGACGTAGTTGGCGATCTCATCCCCACCGGCCACATCCTCGGTATAGTTCAACTCCACGGTGTTCCAGTTGATCCACCGGAACTCAGCGAACGGCGCAGTGTTGTCCATCAAGGCCGACACGGTCGTCACCGCGCTCTCGTTCCCGGCCCGGTCCCTGGCCTGGACGTGCAGGTACCAGACGCCATCGCCCCACGTCAGTGGGTAGTTGGTCGTGTATCCGTACCCCTCGCCGTCGAGGCCCGATGTCAGTGCGTCGGTCAGCGCGTATCGGTAGGCGATAACATCATCCGCGTCCATGGCACCCCAACCCCAGTCCTTCTCACTCACCGGCCCCGGTTCGTCGGACAGCCCGGTGACCACGGGCGCAGTGTTGTCGAGAACGGTGGATACGGTGACCACCTCACTCTCGTTGCCCGCGGGATCCCGGGCCTGGACGTGCAGGTAGTACAACCCGTCACCGTCGGGGAGCTCTGCAGAGGTCGCCGCGCCGTACTCGCCCTGGGGCACATCGTCCGGCGTTTGGTCGATAAGGAACCTGTACCGTGTCCCGTCCCGCCCGCCCCCCCACGACCATCCCTTGGCCTGGGCCGGAACCGCGTCGTCCGCCAGCCCGGCAACCACGGGGACCTCACGATCGATGGTGAATGAAACAGGCTCCGTCGTGCCCTCGTTGCCGGCCGTGTCCGTTGCGCGCGCGGCAAAGGTGTGCGGTCCGTCTTCCTCGACAACAAGCGGTCCGGTGTAAGGCTCAAACGCCCCGCCATCCAAGCTGTATTCGACGCTCACGCCATCTCCGGCGTCAATGCTGATCGTGTAGTCCTGATTGTATGTGTCCTGATCTGGGTCGCGGAGAACGGCGACCACGGGCGTGAGAAAATCGACCACCACGACCGCAGTCCCAGACGCAGACCAGTTCCCGACCGAGTCCTGCTGCTGCACGTACAGCGTGTACGTCCCGCTGGCGAGCGGCGCGGGGGGCACAAAGGACTCCGCCGAGGTCTCGCTCCAGCCGGTTGGGGCTTCGGCGTCCAGCTGGTGCCGAAACAGCCGCGCGCCAAACTCACCTTCCCACCTCCATTCGGGGGTGGGGTCGTTGGTCGGCGTAGCGTCCTGCAGCATCGGTGCCGGCAGGGGCAGAAAGTCGAGCAGTGCGCCCATGGCGGCTGCCGTCTCATGCGGGGACGCATTCCAGGCGCCGTTCGCGTCTTGGGCGGCGAGCAAGTAGTCGAGTGCGTCACGGCAGTCGGCCTGCAACGGCAGTTGCTCACGCAGCATGAGCACGCTTGCGGCGAGCGCGGTGGCGATCACGTCCGCGGCACCGTCGTAACCGAATGAGCCGTCCGCAAGCTGCTGAGTGCGCAGCCAGGCCACGCCCGCAGCGATCTCGGTGTCATGCCCGTACTGCCGGCACTGGAGCAACGCCCGCAGGGCATGGAGCGTGGACAGCGAGTCGGTGGCCGCCCCACGTTGCGTTCCCCAACCACCGTCGGCGTTCTGGGCCGCAGCCAAGTAGTCGAGCGGCTCAGTCACAGTCCGGTCATCCCAGTCAGGGGTGCTCGAACGGACCCGGTGGAGCGCACGGACGGCCACTGCAGTCGTCACGCAGTCGGTCGCAAAGCCTGCGGCCAGTCCCCAGCCACCCTCCGGCCAGTTCGGCACGGCTGCATCCGACTCCGGCCCGTTGCGAGCGGCAATGAGCTCGGCCGCGAGCGCCTCAATGGTTGCCGCGCGGTCCGGCAGGCCGGCCAACGCGAAAATCTCGCGGGCCAGGAACTCCAGGTTCGGGGCACGCTCTTCCGTGAGCCAGTCCGCCGCAGCCGTCACCCCAGGCGCGTTCGGGTCGGCACCGCACAGGATCCGGAGCGCGTCCGCCGTGTCGGCGAACTCCCAATCCCCCGCCCACGCCCCAGATGCGGTCTGCCGGGATTCCAGCCACGCCACGGCCGCGTCGAGCGCCGTTGACTCAGCCACGCGCGGCGCGCCGGCCGTCGCCTGCGACAGCTGGGCAAGAACCGCAGAACACAGAATGGTTGTGAGGACCGCCTGTCTCATTTCTTGTCATCCTGCTCGCGACTTGGCCCCGCAACTTCGCCAACGACTAGGTTCCTGGCACCGAACTCCTCGCGCAGAGCCGGCACCACCACGTTCTCGTGGAGTTCCCGGGAGGCCTCCTCGTCCAGGCAAACCCGCCCGGGAATCAGCGACTCGCGTTGTTCGGTCATCTTACTCAAGGCAAAAGCGAGCAACGCCCGCCGCCGTGGATCACGCACGCCCTTGCCTTTCTCGATCAGGGCACGCACGATTTGCTCGTCGCGCATCAGAATCAGCGACTTCGCGGCAATCTCGGCCACGGTCAGATCCTTGTCATCCACGTGCTTCAGCAGCATCGGCGCCGCAACGTGCCAAAGCCGCTCGATCTGTTGCTTCGCCTCGACCCGGGTCTGGCTGTCCGTCGCGCGGGAGTCGGCCAGGTACTCCTGCACCACCGCGTCCAGCGTCTCCCGTTCCTTGTCACTCAACTCCAGACTCCCGGCAATGCCGCGGTCGCCGAGCGCTTTGGCCGCCTTCCGCCGCTCGACGATGTCTCGCGATGTCGCCAATGCTCCGACCAAGGCACCCGTCTCAAAGCCGGACAGATCCGGACCACGGCCCTCTGGACGCGAGAACACCGGCAGACGCTCTTCCGTCTCCGGCAGCTCTGCCTCAGCCTGCACCGCCGGTTCATAGTCCTGCTGTCGCGTAGTACCCACAGACCCCGGCTCCACAGTTTGCCTTGACGTAGCCACCATCGCCGGACGTGAAACGGTCGGCACAACTCCCTTTCCCGTCTCCGTAGCTCCACGCAGCCCACGCGCCAAGCCGCGGTCCCGCAGAAGCAGGCACACCAGCCCGAGAACCAGTACGGTCAGAATGATGACACAGGCCCAAAGTCCAGTCGCCGAGTTTGGCTCAGGGCGTGACAAGTCCCCTCCTTCCCTTCTCCCTCTCGTTGTGCCGTTTCTGCTCAATGGTGCCACGCGTAGGATCCCCTGGACCAGTCGCTGCCCCGGTACTTATTCAATTCGCTGTATTGCCAGACCTTTATCTCCATGCCAAGCGTTCGGTACTCAGCGTCCTTCAACCCGTGAGTGTGCGTGTTGTACGGACTGATCTCGCCTGGCCCCCACTGTCCTAAAGGCGGGACGTCAGTATCAGTCTCAAGGTCGTCATGAAGCGCATCATGGTCACTGTCCCACTTGCCCACGCCATCTGAGAAGTCCCTGTGGTGCCACATCTCGTGAAGAACAGCAATGTGAAACATGTCTATCCCACTGACAATGAGCCAATTGTGTGCATTCTCTCCCGTTGCACTGATGAAGAATCGACCCAGATCATATGGATCGTTTGCGCCGACGCCAACCGCCGGTCTCAGGACGTCCACAATGCGCCGCCTGCCTCTAACGTCGAGGTTAGGGTCGAAGCCAGGGGTGCACACCCCCCTCTGGCCCGGAGACAGCCTATCATCGAACCAAACCAGGTCGTTTCCCGCTCCCGCCTGTTGCCAGAACACAAACCAACACGGGGGATTGCTGGCGGTGGGAGGCGTCGTCCCATCCACAGCCACGTCGTCTCTCGTTGGGAAGAACACCTTTGCTTTGTCGGTGGAGAACAGGCGATGCTTATACCCATTCCCGTCGACACACTCCACATACACGGTCCCATAGCGTTCCCCGAACCAGCTGTTGTGGGCTCGGGCGCAGTCGCTGAATGGAATCCGCATTCCCACGCCGCTTCTGCCGTTGCCGCCGGTCGGGTTCCAGGCATCGGGCACCCCATCCGGCATGTCCCACTCGAAATCCCTGCAGTCCGGGGAGGCGAGGGCCTCAAACTCGATGTCATCGCCAATGCAGACTTTCCACGGCTTCTGGCTGGCGTAGCCCTGGAAAGTCTTGATCCACAGTTCCCAGACCCTGAGTGTCCTGTCCTTCGACCGGGCTGTGTGCGTGAAGCCGTCCTCGACCTGGACGTAAATCGGCGTCTCGAACCAGTGGTCCAGATCACCGTCCGGCACGTTCCCTGCCGTGACCGTATCGTCCTGGATGAGGTCGTAGGACCAGTCTGAGTTTTCCCACGCTGTGCCGTCGGGATGTTGGTAGTGAAACGTGAACGTGATAGGGTTGAGCGGCGCGACCGACGTGAAGCCGCCAGCGATGGCCGTAAAGGTGACTTCGCGTTTCTCCATGCACTCAGTGATGTTACCTTCCGCCGTGAGGAGCACGTGGCTCTCGTGGACCTTCATGTCCGCCACGTCGAAGTCGGTGGTGGCGTTAGCCGTGATCTCGATCCGAGCCTTGTACGGCGCTTTGGCTCTGTTGGCACGCCGCAGTGAGTCGTCCGCAACCGGCCACACCACGGTCTGGACTCCCCGGGGCTGCGGTGTGATCGTTTGCGCATATACCGGCACGCCGTCCTTGCCGCTTGCCGTCAATTTCACCGCCTCGGCCTGGTATCCGTCGGGCAGAATCCGGTAGCTGACGGTTACGTCCGACCCCATCGAGTCTGCTGTGACCGGGTAGCCGAGCAGGTATGGGTTTGGCGTCAAGCCAGCGATCTCGACCTTGGCCACGGTTAGGCTGTGGGTAGCCTGTGCAGTGGTCGCGTCCCGGGATGGGGAAAACGCCACCGAGAGCTGTTCCGCCCCGAGCGCCGCGCTGGCCGCGGAGCCGCCCTTGACGGTCACGGAGGAACTGGCTGCGCCCGTCAAGCTCAGCAACGGGCTGTTGGTAGTCCAGCTGTATTTCCCGGAGAGGCCGGAGATCGCGGGCGGCTGCACCTTCGCGACGTACCGGATACTCTTGCCGACACAGAACCCGTCCGCGGGATCTCCCCCGCGACCGGGGGTCCTGATCGCGACCGCAAAGACGGTCATGCGGTGCGCGACATCGGTGTGACACGGGACGCCGCCACTCGGCGTGAACGTGACATTGAGCCGCTCGTCACCAAGTTCAGCACTCGGGGCCGAGCCCGTGGCCTCCACGGACGTGCTCTGCGCGCCAGGTGACGTCGCCACGATCCCTCCAGTCGTCGACCACTGGAAGGTCCCGGCCAAGCCCGCGGGGACAACAACGGCTCTAAACGCCTCGCTCGGGACGGTTCCGTGTCCTCCGGGACGTGCCGCGATATAGGGCGACGGCTCTGCCCCCGCCGGACTCCCATCGTCCTTGCGGATGGACACACCTACAATGCTGATCTTCCGTGTCGCGGCGCTGCCCATCGGTCCACGCGCCGTGAACCAGTACTCCCCCGGCCCGAATTCCTGTGTCGTGAAGTGGGTCGTGTTCCGGAACAGCTTTGGGAGGAGCGTGGATGTGCCCCCGCTGTAATGCACCCGCAGCTGGTACGTGAAGCTGATCTGCTGGTTGCTGTCTGCCGGGAAAACGGCCCCTGCCGCTGGCGAATCCGCCGCAGGTTCGACGATGATGACGTCGACCGAGGTCACGTCCTCGTCGCCTTCCATTAGGTCGATGAACTCGCTGGGCCAGTCATCAACGGTTTCGCCGCCACTGCTATAGCCGGAGATGGTCCAGCTGGCCGCCCCGCTTGAGGGTTTCATACTGATCCAGCCGGCCCCGGTCCACGTGCCCGTCGTCGGATCGCCGGCCACAATCCGGGACGCCGGGAAGGTGACGACCCGGCCGTTCTCAATCGCGGATTCGAGCGAGCGTTGGTTTGAGGAAGACAGAGAGTTCTCGGGCAACGGCAGGTGATCCCAGCGGCGGTAGATCGTGATGCCCTGGTCTGTAGCGAGTTGGAGGATCTTCATCGTGCTCACCGCGTCCTGCCCGTAGGATTCCTCAAAGACACGGTTCTCCTCGAGCGACCCCGCACAGCCCGACAGGATCATGAACCGCTTCATCTCTGCCGAGCTGTCCTGCTGATCCGTCGGCCACATCCAGGACACAGACCGGTCGGCGTCGACGCGCATGCTCACCCACTCGAAGCTCTGCGGCGTGCCGGTCGCGTCTTTGGTGACGTGCACCACGTTCTCGACAATCGCGTTGTCAATATCCCAACCCAGGCCACAATGCATGAGGGCCGCCAGCTCGCGATCGGCGCGGTTGCATCTCGCCAGGTAATCCATGGCCGTCGCGTGGAGCAGACTGGAGGGATCCCCGCTCCCGCGCCTGACCGGATCCAGTGCGGGTTCGGCCACCGCCCCGGCCAGCAGTCCCACGGCCACCGCGGCACCGGCGGTCATATCGTTGTAGATCGCGGGAATCACATTCGGGGGGTAGTTTGCATCATTGGCCGGGGCCAGAAAATGCAGGTCGCTGTCGTGTTTACGCCCCATGCCCACCGAGCCGACGCCGGTCGCGACGACCTCACCATCGACGCACACCACCGGTGTTAGGTCCACCAGATAGGGAGGCACATCGTAGATGCTGTCGTAGGAGTCGATAGTGGTCTGATCCTCGGGCGTGGAACCGACATAGTCCAGAACAAGCCGCCGCCCCAGCACGTCAGGTAGAGAGAGCGTTTCATCCAGAAGCGTGGTATCCCCAGCGTGCAGATGGAGACGCAGACGGTACACCACGTCGTCGGGGATCGCCGCAAGCTCCATGTCCCGAGTCATCACCTTGTAGGGCAGCGACGCGGGAAGCAGCCCGTAGTCCACGGCGATGATCTCGGCGCGACGCTTGACCGACTCCACGGTCTCGGCGGGGTGGTGGTCGGTCAGATAGTCCGTGATCTGCTGCTTGAACAGCTCAACGGGCGTTTCGAGCCGCGGCAACGCAACGGCCGGATCGGCTGGCTCGCAGTAGTCGTCGAGAAAGGCCTGTGCGTCGAGGTCCATTTCCTCCGGGGTATCGATGCCCGGCGTCACGTCGTGCAGTTTGAAGGCCGGATCCAGCGGCACCCACGTACGCGGGCCGCCACGCCCGCGGCTCACATACGCCTCGACCCACACACGGCGGCACTGCACGGCGTTCACACCGGGGACAAGGCACATACAGTCGCCCTCTAACCCCTTGACTTGGAGGATCCAACCAGCCAGACACGGGGTGTCAACCCGGAGCCAGTTGGCGGCCAGATCGGCCGGCACTCTCACCACGCCACTGGCATAGCGCGCCTCGTACCCAGCAGCGCGCAGCAGAGCGATCAACAGCGAGACCAGGTCGTAATCGTTGCCGCTGCGCTCCTTCAAGGTCTGCTCGGCCCGTTTCCGAGCGCCGTAGTAAGGGTCGAACCAAAACTCGTTCACCACGAAGTTGTAGATCGCCACCGGCGAGTTCCCGAGCGCGGCAGCCTTGTCAACGATGGGCGCGGAGATCTCCATCTCCCTGGTGGTCCTCAGATCACGGTCACCCCGTGGCACGCCCGGGGTTGCGCGCCGAGCGCTCACGGCACGGTGCTCCACATCGCCTGTGCAGACCCCCGCCGTGACGTCGCCAGGTGCGCCGGGTTGCCACAGCACGGGTTCACTGTTGTAGGTGCCAGGCGGGTCGCGGAGTTCCAGATCAGCCAACGTGGCGTGGGATGCCTTGACCGCCGTGGCCAGGTCACCACCGCGGACCGCTGACGGTTGAGCGGCGGTTAGCACGGCCTGCACGGAGTCGTCAACAAGGCGTGCCGTGGCGGCGTGGTTCCGGCACGCGGTCTCGAGACGCTCGAGGGTCGCCACCGGCAACGCGTGTTCCTCGCAGTGGAGCCTGGTGCATCGGAAGCGATCCCTTATGCCAGCATCTGCCTTCCTCAACTCGTTCTGGGCCTCACGCAGTTCAGCGATCAATGGCCGCGTGTCAGCATCCTCGGCGACTGCTATTTTCAATCGCGCGAGCAAGGCGCTGATTCGTTCCGTGGTGTCGGCAAAAACGGCCTGTGGGCTCTTGCCGCGGCGGGTGAAGGGTGCATCTGCTGCCGCCTCACGCCCACCCGCACGTGGCACGACAAAAAGCCCCAACAGAACGGCTGGCGTGGTGAAAAGGAGAAACGGCACGATGGCGCGCCAGAGGCCAGGCGCTCTCGCTGGAGACCTATGTGTGTGCATGCTCCCAGACCTATCTCAGTGATCAATAGGACATTGCTTCCCTGCAATATCATGGAAGGTATCGTCAGTTGACAGGGAATGCGAGAAGTCGAGTGAGGGCTTGCAGTTGGCGAGATTCGTGCCCAGAGTTACTTTACACTATCCGAGCCGTGATGGAACGTGACGAGCTTTTCCGCGCGACGCTGCCGGTGATGGAGTGGAGTAGAGGCACGCTATCCCTAGGCGTGTTTTTTGTGCCCGGTGGGGTCCTGTCAGGTCCTGCCTTTGACCTTGGGCCGGCTGTTGCTTTCCGATGATATGTTGGGAAGGAAGAATCACGTGCGAAACCAGGACCGTTCCCATGCTGGTGTTCTCTCCTCATTCCTGACTGCCTGGCATCGTTCCGGCAGCGTTTCCCACCTGACGGCGCTGCTTCGGACCCATTCTGTCAGGCGGATGTCCGTGCCGTTCCCGAAGCGAAGCCCTATCAGTTCCTTTACGCGCCCTGTAGCATCCGCCATGTGGGCCTTGGTCCTGAGTCTTGTCAGCGTTTCCCGAGGGATGGCCGGGAGCCACGATGTCTACGATGGGCAGACGCTCATTGCCAATGCGGTGAGCTATCGCTATCCCGTGCCCGACGCGATCGACTGGGACTCGGATGGTGACTGGGACCTGCTGATCGGCGAATGGGGAAAGGACGAAGACGGCTCGTTCGGTGGAATCAGGCTCTACCTCAACACCGGAAGCAACAACTCCCCCAGCTTTGTCTTCAGTTCCTACATCGCGGCAGGCGGCTCACAGATCCGTGTCGGCTACGGGTGATGCATCGGTGCTTGTCCACGTGTCGTGGACTGGAACAACGACGGACGACTGGACTTGGTCATAGGTGATTCATGGGAGCGCATCTACTACGCCCTCAACACGAGCGACACGACCCCGGTCTACGGTGCCCTGCAGCGTGCTCAGTATACGACCGGAGCCCATCTGCAGAATCCGGGTGGAAACAAGCCCACGGTCTTCGTGACGGACTGGAACAATGACGGGAAGAAGGACATCCTCACGGGCGGTGAGCTCTCCTATCCGGACCAGACTGGCTACCTGCATCTGTATCTGAATTCCGGGACGGACGCCAGCCCGACTTTTGCGGCTCGCCAGACGGTTGGGCCGGACCAGAACTTCGGTTGGCGAACATCCCCCGTCGTGGACGACTGGAACGGCGATGGCAAGAAGGACCTCGTAGTTGTGGCGGTCTGGGGCGACACCAAGTACTACGAGAATACGGGAACGGACAGCGCCCCAACGTTCGGCTCCGGCATCTACGTGAAGACGCAGAGCGGTTCACTGAATTGGGGCATGGAGCCACGGATGAGAACCGTTGACTGGGACGGCGACGGGCGGAACGACCTCCTTCTGGGCGATCGGGGCGGGGAGGTCAGGCTGTACATCAAGAACCATCCTCCACAGATGAATGTCGGCAGCAACAGCTCCGGAACTGTCGGCCAACACGTCGTCCTCGACGGCTCTGCCACTGTGGACCCCGAAGGCGATGAACTCTCATGGTCGTGGGAGTTGAAGGCCAGACCGGCGGGCAGCCTCTGCTCGATCGAGAGCCCTGGAAGCGAGGCAACAGGTTTCACACCGGACATTCCGGGAGACTATGAGGTCCGTCTAACCGCGTCAGACGCCCATGGTGTTCCCGTCTTCGCCACGCGAATACACCATGTCGGCGTGAACAGCAATGCACCTGTTGTGGACCTCAACGGTGCAGGTGAAGGGGTTGATTACACAGCGACATTCACCGAGGACGGTGGGGCAGTGGCTGTTGTTGATGCATCCAAACTAATCGTGGCAGACGCTAACGATACCGAACTTGATTCAGCGACCGTTAGAATTGTGAATGCTCTCGATGCCGTTCACGACGTCCTGTCCATCGACACTGTTGGCCGGGCGATGGCAGCATCCTACGACCCGCCTGCGGGACTCCTGACCGTGACTGGGAAGGCTACTCTGGCCGAATATGAAACGGCACTTCGCACCCTCCGCTACAACAACACAAGCGAGAGCCCTGACCCGGAAACAAGGATCATTGAGGTCCGCGTGTCCGATGGAGATTACGACAGCAGCCCTGCCAGATCAGACGTTTACCATCTGAGCTGCATACGCCTGACGCTTGAACGAGGGTGGAACCTCCTTTCCATGCCGTTCACCGGCCCCCCTATCTGCACTCAGCTTCTCGACGACGACGGCAATCAGCTTACCATCGGCGGGATTTGGGTGTGGGATGGAGAAGCACAGAGATACGCGCACTTCGCCGATATCGGCGCAGCCTGTAGCGCCAGCGCAGCGACCTTCGGGTTCTGGGTGTTCTGCCCTGAGGAAGGAACGCGAGTGACTCAGGCTATCGTGCACGATCCGTCCGAGCCGACGATCATACTCGGGAACGGGTGGAATCTGATTGGCCCTCCTCGCGACAAAACGGTGGGCGAGCTCACGGACCTCGGACAGGCCGGTGAGTCCGTGTGGTCATGGGACACCTCAACACAGACGCACGTACTCTTCTTGTCTGATGGCATCCTGCAACGCGGCGTTGGATACTGGATCCGCAAAGACCTGCCTGGCAGTCGCTGAGACCAGACATGTCTCGATCCAGCCCCCCAACGTCCCGGATTCAGAACACGACAGAGATGCCCCCCAGGACAGTGTCAAGGGATGGGATGCTGTTGTGGTCGTGGTGCCGATACCCTACATGGCCGGACAAGCGAGGCGAGAAGAAGTGGCGGAACTTGAGACCGTAGGTCTGGGAATGGAAGCCGGCGTTGTCTTCGTAGAATCTGTAGGACAAACTGGCCCAGCTCCTCTGCAGCAGGCGGCGGTATAGGGAGATCTGGTACTGCTGAGAGTGGGGACGCGCCGTGCTTCCGTCGTGCTCAACTTCCAGGCGCAGAGCCACACTCTCCTGGAGCAGGAGCGTTGTCGCGGTCGCTCGGGCATACCAGGACCGGTATGGATCTGTCCAGGAATGGGCTCCATTGAGGGTCAGGTACAAAGCTCGTGTAGGTGTCCAACTTAAGAACTGGTACGCCTGTTGACCAGCGGTAGCTCGCTCCCGGATCGTGTGGCGGTACCGCGAATAGGCGTACACCGTGGGCGTGAGGCTGCGGCTCACCCCTGCGTAGAGGTATTGTGTACTGCTTCCTTCCTCTGGCCTGGTCTCACTGAGCTTGAGACGCAGTCGCGTTACGTGGGGCAATGGTATGGACGTGGACATGCCCATTCGACGTGTGTTGAACCCTTGGTCGCTCTGGATGTATTCGGAGTGCGCCCGAACTGTGAACGAACTTGCGTGAAAGGCCGCCACTTCAGCAGAATACATGGTCGCAGGGAAGCGCCGGAAGAAGGCATCTTCCTCGAGCAACTCGTGGCTGTCATTGGTCGACTGAACTTCCAGCCGTGATCGGTAAGCCCAATCTCTCCCGGCAATGCTGTTTTCCAGCGGCCGGCCGTCAATGAGGATGTCCTCGTGCTCCTGAGACCAACTCAAGCAGGCAACAGCCATGCTCGACAGAAGCACGCATCGAGACAGTAGATCTCGCGGGACGCTTGTCAAAACCTGCACCTTCCTTACGCCACTGTCCTTCAGCTGATCGGCGCCGTTCAACGGCCCCAGAGGTCTACTGTCAGGTAGGGCAGTCTATTTCGTCAACCGTTGGTGGTCCCTCGGGGGAATCGGTGTCAGGATCGGGCGGAGCCGCGTCCCCCCCCCCCGTCAAACTGCACACGGCTTCTGCGTACTCGATATCCCGACTCTGGCCGAAGAAGTCATCCGCCCCGTAGTAGAGGTCCAATCGGATTTGGTACCCTATGAGCTTGGCGGCCTTGGAATTACCAACAGGAGGGGGGGCCAGGAGGCGCCTGAACAAGGCCCTGAGTGAGGGAACCAGGCCTGACGCTTCGGCATCGGTGGATGATGGTTCTGCGTGGTCCTTCTGGGCAACATTGACTGGTGAGGCAGTCGCTTCGCGGACGTCGGGAGCGTGCTTCCCATCGCCGCGGAGACACGGCTTGTCGCCTTCCATGGCGGGCATCTTGAGAGCCCCCGCGAACAGGACGACACAGATAGTCGCCAACCCGAGGCGACTACCGGACTCCCAAGAATGCAGACTAGGTCGTAACACAACACACTCCCCGTGGCCACACCGCAATCGTCACGAGTCGCAGCCTTCACGCCCGGAGAATGCCCCCCGGGCACAGCGCCGACAGGCTCCTGGTCCGACAAGAACTTAGGGATTGAGGCGGCTACTTCAAACGCGAAGAAACGAAACGGTGAGAATGATGGGGGGCCAAGCAGATCAAAGTAGACGCTGAGACAAGTCGATGGCACGCGTGGCGTCAAGGCGGAGGCAGGCCCTTGTATGGCGCCGTGCCGAGAGCTAGGTTCCGCCTCCTGCCGGTCTCTGCTCAGATCGACGACAAGGCCCTCTAAGACAAGCACCACGGGAGTCTCCGATGTTCTGCGTTCGCACGACCTGCATTGCCGCCACGCTCGGAATGGCCGCTGCCGTGGCCCAACCTGCCGTTCACTTCACCGTCGCGACCGATGGCAAAGACCCCAACCCCGGAACAGCCGCTGCCCCTTTTGCGACTCTCGAACAAGCCCGCGATGCCATCCGCGCCCTCAAGACTGCGGGCTCACTCCCAGAGGGCGGGGCAGAGGTGACGGTCCGCGGAGGGACGTACGAACGCAAGACCGGCTTTGCCCTGACCACGGAAGACTCGGGCACAGAGACCGCGCCGATCGTCTACCGAGCCACGCCGGGTGAGGAGGTCCGCTTGGTCGGTGGGCGCATGCTGGCCGCCGATGCCTTCCGCCCGGTCTCAGACCCCACCGTGCTTGGCACGATGTCTCCGGAAGCGAACGGCAACGTCGTCGTCGCCGATCTCGGCGCCCTCGGTGTCCCTGCCTCCCCCCCCTGCCCCGACAAGTTCCGCGGTCCAGTCCCCGTCCCGGAGGTATTCGTCAACGATCAGCGCATGAGTCTGGCCCGCTGGCCCAAAGAGGGCTGGGCAACCGTTGCCAAGATCATTGATACCGGCTCCTGCCCACGCAAGGGCGACAACACGGGTGAGCCAGGCATCATCGAGTACAGCGGCGACCGCCCCAAACGCTGGAGCGTCGAACGGGGAGTCTGGCTGCTGGGCTACTGGTGTTTCGACTGGTATGAGGAAGTCCTGCAAGTCGGCGCCATCGACACCAAGACCCGCCAAATGACCTTCAAGAAGCCGCACCACTACAGCGTACGTCAAGGCAACCCATCCCCGCGCCGCTACTGCGCCTTGAACCTGCTCGAAGAGCTTGACCAGCCTGGTGAGTATTACGTTGACGTCAAGGCAAACCTGCTGTACCTCTGGCCTCCCTCCAAGCTCGAGGGAGCGCGGATTTCCATCTCACTGCTCAAGGATCCGGTGCTCTCACTGACCGAGGCGTCCCATGTGACAGTGCGCGGCTTCACCATTGAGGCGACCCAAGGCAATGGCATCGTGGTCAACGGGGGATTCTCGGATAGCATCGAAGCCTGCGACGTCCGCAACATCCGCAAGGGAGGCGTGATCATTTCGGGCGGAACGGGGCACCGGGTCGAAGCCTGCGACATCCACGAGACCGGCACTGGCGGACTCAGGCTGACCGGTGGCAACCGCAAGACACTCACCCCCGCCGGACACCAGGCCATCAACAACCACATCTGGCAATTCAGTCGTCATCAGCTCACCTACGCGAACGGAATCATGCTGTCCGGGGTGGGCAACCGGGCCGCGCATAACCTGATCCACGACGCGCCGCACCAAGGTGTCGGAGTCAGCGGCAACGATCACCTCTTCGAGTACAACGTCGTGCATCACATCTGCACGGAAACCGATGATTGCGGAGCGTTCTACAAGGGCCGCAACCCCTCCTGCCGGGGAAACATCGTGCGCTACAACTTCTGGCACAACATCGGTAGCCCCATGGGCCACGGCAATGCCGCTGTTTACTTCGATGACGGCGACGGCGGCGAAACCGTGCTCGGGAACGTCTTCTTCCGCTGCGGCAACCCGGGTAAGGGCAGCTTCGGAACCGTCTTCTCGCACGGCGGACACGATATCCTGGCGGAGAACAATATCTTCGTCGAGTGCAAACGCGCCCTTGGCTCAGCGCCTTGGAATGACAAGCGGTGGAAGAGCTACATCAACGCCAAGCTGTGGCAGGAACGCCTGCTCAAGGACATCGACATCACCCAACCGCCGTTCACGACACACTATCCCCGTCTGGTTGGCTTCATGGAACCGAAGAAGGGGGAGAAGCGAGTCAGCACCGCCGTCCGCAATCTCATTGTGATGGGAGCCGACGTGAAGAGCGGCAACTGGCAGGTCGATGAGAAAGAGAACCTCATCACCGCCAAAGACCCCGGGTTCATCGATCCTGCCAACGGTGACTTTCGCCTGCGCCCCGATTCCAAAGTGTTCACCAAACTGCCTGGCTTCAAGCCTGTCCCCCTCGAGAAGATGGGGTTGGTTGCCAGTGACCTGCGCCCGAACCCGGTGAGAGAGTCCTGGCCCTATGCCCCACCCAAGCCCTTGCCCCCGCTCGCCAAACGGAAGAAGGCAACCATGAGGGCACGCAAGAGGAAGGCTCCTGTCTTCAAGGTGGCCAAGGTCACCACGCCTGTCACCATCGACGGCACCATTGAGGCCAAGGAGTGGTTTGGTGCGGCCCCCGCAAAGGCGATGCCGCTGGCCATGGACTACGGCGGCAGCCCAGCCAGGCGTACCAGCAAGGCCTGGCTCGCCCACGATGGAAACGTGCTCTACATCGCGATCGACAACACCATCTCTCCAAGTACCAAGTTCGACGGCAACACATGGGGAACCGACGATGCGGTTGAGGTGAGTCTCAGGCCGGTAAAAAAGGGCGCCAAAGGGTTGCCGATCCACGTTCTGCGCGGCTTCGGCAACGGCTACCTGCGCTACGGCACCACCCCTGATGGAGACGACGATCCTGGTGCGATGGAACCCGCCACGATCATCTTCAAGGCCACTCGACCAGCCAAGGACCGCTGGGTTGCGGAGTTCGCAATTCCCTTCGCTATGGTGGACTTCAACCCGGCCAAGGACACCCGCTTCGCCTTTAGCCTCGCCGTCCGCAAAGTCGTCGACAACCTGTGGCTCATGTGGGAAGGAACGCGTGGGCACTCCTACGATGTCGACAGGGCCGGCTTCATTGAGCTCGAGAAGTGACCGCTCTGTCAATCGAACCAAGCGACGTTCTGCGCCGTGGGTACACGACCGGGGCCTCTGGCGCGAGTCCGCCAGTCATATCGGAGAGTGTAACGTGCGGGTGCCCGGTGCCTGAACAGACGGCCAGCCCAGGCCCCGATTCGCACTGAACCTACACACGAGGAGTTCCAGCCATGACACGCACTCACCAGACTCTCCTCCGGGTGGTCCCACTACTCGCTCTTCTCACCTTCCCGACACGAGCCGCCCAGCCTGAGACCATTGAGCTCAACAAAGAGCTGCGCGAGATGGAACTCGTGCGTTACTGGCTCAAGGACCACCTTGACATGTCCGAAGGGGCAGTAGAACTCGAGGCCGTGCTGCGTTTCCCAGCGGAAGAGACACTCAAGCTCGAAGACGTGGCCGGGACGTCGAAGGCTGAGCATACCTTCCTCACCTTCATTGTGGACAAGGGCAACCGGATTTCGGTCTGGTACAGTCGCCTCCAACGCACCATCGGGCTCGTCGCCTGGGACCGAGCCACGCGCCGTCACTTGATTGTCGAGTCCGTCCCGGCCGACTGGAAAGAAGGCGACACACACACACTCCGAATCGGTTGGGGGCGCTTCCTGACTCTGACCGTCGACGGTGAGACCATCGTCTCCAAACCGTGGCTCGGCCTGACGGGGCCATGGGGCCAAACCGAGCCGAAGAACTCCTACCTTCTCGTCGGCTCGATCAAAATGTGGGCCCACACACGGTCAGACTTCCTGGCCAAACGCGTCACCTTCTTCCCCCCTGCCCCGCAGCTTGGGGATGTCCTCGCCGGAGACGGTGAGCTCGGCGTGCCCCTCACTCCTGCCGTGGTCACGATACCAAAACTCAAACGCCCCCCTGAGATCGACGGGACAGTGGGCGAGACCGAGTGGCAGAGCGCAGCGGCCGTGACCGGTCTGGTCAACGTCCAGACGATGATGGCCATGTCCGAGCAGACCGTGTTCTTCCTGGGCTACGACGCTCAGCGCCTCTACATCGGCATCCAGGCCTTCCGCAGAAATGCCCAGCTCATCGACTCCGCCTGCCACGTTCGTGACGGCGCCGTGTACCTCGATGACGCCATAGAGATCTACTTGCGCCCCGGTGGGCAGGGACCACACTACCAGTTCATAGGAAACAGCTTCGGGACAATCTACGACGGTTTCAACGGCAAAAACGAATGGAACGGGAACTGGGAGTTCAAGACGCACCATTCGGACCGCTTCTGGAGCGGCGAGATCGCGATTGAGTGGGCAGAACTCAGGCAGGACGCTCCGGCCGACGGCGATACCTGGACGGTCAACTTCTGCCGGGAATTGCCGAAGATGAGCGAGATTGCGTCATGGGCCCTGATCCATCGCTCCTACGGCCAGCCCGATCGCTTCGGCAAGGCGGTGTTCTCGGCGGATGGCGCAGCAGCCCGAGTGCTGGCCATCGAGGGGCTCGAACGTGGTCAGATCTCGATGCTCTCCGCGACCACTGTGCCAGGGCAGGCCCAACTCGCCCTCTCGGACGGTCAAACCGTGCTGGCTCGGACCAGCAATGCCGTTGACCGGACGGTCGCCCCGGTCGAGCTTCAAAACGATGGTGGGAGCGCAGCCGGGCAGTACCTGATGTCCTATGTACTCAACGACGATGAGGGCGATGTCCTGACCTCCGGGACGCTCCCATTTGCTCTACTCCCGCCATTCGACGTCCACTTGCACAGGCTCCCGTCATTCGACACTCTGAATGTGATTGTGGACGTACGCGGCATGCGTGGACTGCCGGCGGGTGCCGTAGCTCGCGCCGCCATCCTAAACGCCGCGGGGAAGACTCTCGTCTCCAACGAAACCAAAGCCCTTGGGGCCGAGGCGCAGTTTGTCGTCCCCCTGACAACAGGAACGATCAAACCCGGTGAGTGGCACGTCCGGGGAGAACTCCTGGGGCAGGACGGCAAAACCGTGCATAGCAAGATGCTCTCCTGGACCAAGAGAGAGCGACCGTGGTGGCATGGTTCCCAGGCCGGCATCATCGACCAGGTCCTGCCGCCCTGGACGCCAATGACGGTCACCGGGACGACCATCGGATGCTGGGGCCGTGAGATCACGTTTGGCCAGTCCGTGCTCCCGGAACAGATCACGAGCCAGGGGAAGGATCTTCTGACCGGGCCCATGCGCCTGAAGGTCACCAGCGATGGGCGCAGTTCGGAGCTCGGCGCTGGACAATGTCGTGTTTCCAGGGCCGCCGGCCACGAAGTCAACATGAACGGGTCGTCCACGGCGAACGGACTCGAACTGAGTGCGGACATCCATGCCGAATACGACGGCATGTTCCGGTTCGACATCGCCATCTCCGGCCCCACGAACACTCAGGTCGACACGATGACACTCGAGATCCCGCTGCGTGCTGAGCACTCGATTCTCATGCACGACAGCAACGGCTCACGAGGCTGGGCCGGACAGACCGGAGACACTCCTCGACAGATGGTGTTCACCCCCACAATCTGGCTCGGAGACGACGATCGTGGTCTCTGCTGGTTTGCGGAGTCCGCACAGTACTGGAAGCCGAACACAGCGGGAGCGATCGAGATCGCCAAAGAAGGCGAGACCCGGTTCCTTCGCCTGAAGCTGATTCGCGAACAGACTGCGCTCAAAGCGCCACTCCGATACACGTTCGGGCTCATGCCAACGCCTGTACGTCCCCTTCCGGAACACGTGCGCGACTGGCGGTTGGCAACGGGCATCGGGCGCCGGACGATCGAGAACGTCGTCATGTCGGAACGCGTGACCTATCCTGCCGCAGGCCAGTTCGACAACCGTCACGGATCGGTCGAGCTCTGGCTCACACCAGCGTGGCCGACACCAGCCGCAGGAAGTGCCCCGGAAGCCGTCTGGCAGCAAGTCGCGGGGATCGAGTACGGACCATTCCCGGGGAAGTCGCATCTGGGCCTCTTTTACGGACCACACAAACAGCAGTTCACCATGACTCACACAGCAGTGGTCACCGATCCCAAGACCAAACGCCGCAAGAAGCAGACGACCGGCCTTCTCAGCGCCCTCAATGTCGTCCTGGAGCCGGGACACGCCTACCACGTTGCCCTGACGTGGGGAGAGGAACTAACTCTCGCCATCGACGGGAAGCAGATCGCCGGGAAGGCTCGTCCGGGACTCGTCCCGGGAGAGACAGCTGCCACACTCCAGGATCAAGTACTCATCATCGGAGCTCAGGATCACTGGGTCGGTCGCACCGCCTTCCTGTTTGATGAACTCCGCGTATCCGGCAGACCACGCACGGTCAGCGAACTCACACAGGCCCGACCAATCAAGGACGCGGCAACCGTCCTGCTCGACCATTTCAGCGAGTCGTTCCGCCCTGACGGGGAGATTGGTCGAACGCAGCCGGACGTCTGCGCAGGACGGGACTCAGGTGGCGTGCCAACGGTCGGCTGCGCCTTCATCCCGATGACTAACGGGACTGGCGTCCGCGCAGTCGTCCAGCCGCCACGCGACTGGGTGGATATCGCCAGCAACGATGTCGGCCTGACCCACGCCCTCGACTGGGCCTGGCACAAATACATGGGACGCTGGGACCTGCGCCTGGAACCGGAAGCCTACCGTGCCAGAGTCCAATCGGCCCACGATGCCGGCCTCCAGTACTATGTCTACACCTACAAGTGCCTGCCCCCAGCCCATCTGGACTACGACGAGTACTTCCATGAATGGGGCGCACTGCCGCGGATCCGTTGGCTCAACCCCACCGCCCAAACCGACGCTCGGAACTACGACGGCGACAGCGCGTGCTCCAACAGCCCCTACAACGACTACTTCGTGGCCGCCTACGAGAAGACACTGAAGGAATACAACCTTGACGGTATCTACCTCGACGGCAGTACGAAACCCATGCTCTGCACCAACCGCAACCATGGATGTGGCTACCAAGACGAGGACGGAAACTGGCGCGGGACCTATCCCATCTTTACCACGCGCGAGATGCTCAAGCGACTGTATGCGGTCACGCACACCAACAAACCCGACGGCATCGTGGATGTGCATGAGTCCTTCTGTCTGTGCATCCCGACGACCTCATTCTGCGATGTGATCTACACCGGTGAACACGAACCGTTCAACCCGGGACGCATCGACGAAGTCCGCGTGCGCTATGGCCGCCGGGCCTGGGGCATCCCCGTCGAGGTGCTGGGAAGCACCCCAAACCACGTGTTCTTCCACCCCCGCTACTGGGCGTACATGCTGATCCACGATGCCCGTGTGCGACCGGCTGGTGCTCAAGCTCGGAATGACATGCAGCGCAAGACCGCCCAGATCCGACGAGTGTTCGAGCCATTCCGCGGCCCAGACTGCACCTGGCTCCCCTACTACAGGCCCAGCCCCTTCACCAGCCCCAATCCCGACGTCCTCATCTCGGCCTGGCACCGACCGGACGACGATGAATATCTCCTCGTCGTGACGTACTTCGGGCGCGAACCGGAACGCATCGAGGCTCGGGTCAAGGTGGGGATCAAGGGAGCGAGATCGGCCGTGAATCCCCTCACTCTCCAAAGCGTCCCCTTCACCAACGGAACCCTCACCGTCCCCATCGGCTTCGAGGAATTCCGCCTGGTGCGTCTGAGTCCGGGACGGTAGCCCGTCTTCGCACGGAGACGCCCTCTACTTCACTTCAAGCATCAGGTCATCGAACCAGGCTTCGCCGTCCCCGTTGAAGACAACCCCTACGCCAATGCGGTTTGCTTCGGGGTACTTGGTGGGATCAACGGTCAATTCCTGCCGCCCCCACTGCTCGCCCTCGAACACAACCGGGTCGCCTTCGCCGAGCCATTGACCGTCCTTGAAGAAGTCGATCTTCAGAGCAGCTCGCCCTCCTCCAATCCTGGCCCAACCGGAGGCCACGTAGGTCTTCCCGCGGTCAAAGGCCACGTTCTTGTGTGCGAACACCGCATAATCGGCCTGCCCTTTGATGTGCAGGCAACGCAATCCCGAATGCGGTTTGGTCCGTGACCACGCCATGGTCACGTCGGCTCCATCGTTGGTAGAGGTGAAGAACTCGGCCGGCTTGCTTCCGGCCCCGGCCTCAATGCTGCCATTGACCAGCAGATTGGTTGCGCCTTCATTCGCCAGCGGGTCACGCTGAATGAGGGCGAAATCATCGAACCAGGCCGTACCACTTCCGTTGAGCACGGCCGCCACACTGACTTGTGTCGCTGCCGGGTAGTCTGCGGCCCCGCTCACGACGATGCAGATCTGCCAATCGCGGGCGTCTCGGACATGGCTGGAGAAAGTGGAACCGAGAAACGCTCCTTCGGCATCAAAATAGTCGAACTTCACGGTCGCTGTGCCTTCGCCTTTGACCCGCAGCCAGCCCGCTCCCATGCAACGCTTCGTGCGGTCCCGGGGGCGTCGTGCGCAGGCCGCCCCAGCCCATTCTCCGTCGCCACTGATCTTCAAGCACTTGCCCGGCTTGCGCCCACCGTCGACAATGGTCGCGGTGTAGGCACTCTCGGCTTCCTTGAAGAAGTACCAACCCTCGGCCATTCCGCCCTCGGCTACGGCTCCCTCGAAACCAGCGTTCCCAACCAGGTTCGCGGCGGCATATGTGTGTGGGAGGAAAGACAGTGCGCTGAGGAACAAGGTGGTGACAACGCTAGTTCGGGACATCGAATCATCCTCCTTTGAAGCGTGCTCAGACAGTCCATCGTTTCCAATGAGATATGCCTCCGGGAAGGCGGACTTTCAAGTCCTGCCCGGCAACAGGCTCACAGTCGCTGCTGGTCTTTGCAGACAAGACGGGGGGCCGGCTGGCCAATGGAAATAGACCGTTGGCATGATATGTCTACACGGTACCTTCGGGGTGGCATCTGCCCGGCTCGTCGATAGCAGAGCCCCTGAAGGTCCGACCGCGTGCCCCGTCACGGTCGTCGAACTCGCACCGGCATGTCTCGGAGACACTGAGTGCCAACAGCACTTTTTCACCGCGATCAACGTGCAGTTCGACGCGGTTTTCGTGCAGGCACTAAGGTAAGGACTGAAGAGTCCGGTGTTCTCACCGGACGAACGCGACTCCGGAGAAGTCTACGTCGCTAACTACGAACGCATTGTGTCGCCAGCAGCGCGCCGTTTGTAGTAAGGCACGTAGAACAACGGAGTGCCGTTCTTCCTGCTGGTCTTGGTGGCATTCGACACTCCGGGATCAAACCGGTCCGTAAAAGGAAAGGCGACTCCATGGCTGTCTCCGTTCATCGCCGCGCGCCTTCGGTGCTGTGTCGGGCCATGGCACTGATGTTCTGGCTTGGCCTGACATGCGGCGCCCAGTCACCCGTCACGCGTGCCCCTTGCCTGATGGGCGTGCAGCCGATCACGGAGCCGCTGCACTACGCCTTTGGGGAAGCCCCCGTGGCGCTCCTGCTCTCGCGCAGCAGCTATCCCGCCGAAGACAGACACATCGACGCGATCGTCCAGATCAACGGCGAGGGCGTTGGTCGCCCCGCCCACTCGCTGCAGGTGACGCTATGCGACACGACCGGAAAGCAGCTGGCCCGGGAGGACATCCGACCAATCCCAGGGCCTCAGATCTTCCTGTCGATGCGCTTCCCGGCCAAACTGGCGGGCAAAGGCGGCTCGCTGAGCGTCTCATGGACATCCGCCGGGAAGGTCAAAGGCATGGCGACAGCGAATTTCCGAGTGCGCCCAGCCGCCACTGTTCCACGCTCCGGACGCGTGCGTTTGCGCATCCCCAATGATACGAAGGCGACGTTGAGAGGGATTCCGTGCACGGTCGGTGTGCCCTTTCCGCGTGGTGCGCTGTGGGATGCCGCGCACGTTCGATTGGCCGATGGTTCTGGACAAGCAGTGCCACTGCAGGCTCGGGTCACAGGAAAGTGGTCCCGGTTTGGCAGCATCCGCTGGCTGCAGTGTGACTTCGCCTGCGACGTTGTGGGCAACCCGGTGACGCTTTGGCTCGTATACGGAACGGATCCGCGTACGAGTGGGAACGACATCGCGCCCACCGCCCAGTTGGAGCAGCCACCATCCGGACCGGCTGCAGTCGGACCATTCCTTCGCCATCTGACTCCGGAGGCGCAACGAGGTGCGTTTATCGAGGGCGAGGGGGGGAAGCGCTTCAGCATGACGCCTGAGGGAGACGGGCTCAGCATCGACGAGGACGGACCGTGTAAGCGCCTGCTGTCCTCTCAGGGCTGGTATGAATCCACCGACGGCGAGACGTTCTGCCGCTTTGTCACCCGATACGTAGTGTTTCGCGACAGCCCGGTGCTCCGGATCTTCCACACTTGGATCTTCACTGGCGACGGAAATTCTGAACGCATCCGCGACATGGGTTGGCGGTTCCCTTTGGTCAACGCTGGGGAGCCACGCGGCTTCCTTACCGGCTCCGGAGCAAACGCGCGGTGGGCAAAAGGCCAACACCTGGTGCAGTATGATCACAGTGAGTTCGAGATAACCGGCGACGCAGGGGCAACAGTTGGGGAACGGGCGCCCGGGGCAGTCGCTTCTCGCACCGGAGATGCGACCGTCTTGGTCGGCATCAAACACTTCTGGCAGAACTACCCGCGCGAGCTCGAGTTCGATGGGGACACGATGGTCTTCCACGAATGGCCACGGCACGGCAAGCCGCAGGGGCACGCAATCGATAACACGAACAAGCTGCGCCTGTGGTTCTGCCATGAAGGGGAGTTGCTCGACTTCCGTTTGCCGGATGTGTACACGCAAGCACCGATAGTCACCGGATTGCGACATGAGACGTACTGGCGCAAAAACACCCCCGAGGATATCAATGCGCAGGGGATTTCCAAGACCAGCGAGATCTGGGTCGTGTCCCTGGATGCGGAAGTGTCGCCCCAAGCTGCGAGCCGAGCCCACGAGGGCCTGAATCGGGGGACACTGCAGGCGGTGGTCGACCCTGCCTGGCTGGCGGCTACTGGAGCCTTTGGCGCGATCCATCACCGCGACCTCGCCAAATACCCGGAAGATGAACGAGTCTACGAACTGCACGCGTTGGCACCAATGATCTGGGCCGAACGGTCGCAGATCTACGGCAAGTGGGTCTGGGGCAACATGCTGTGGACGCCAAACATATTCACCGGAGGAGGCGGCCTCTACCGCGCCTTCCGCAAAGCCCACCAGGGCTGGCCTTACACCTGGATCCCATACGCACGCAGCGGAGACGCCCGCTTCCTCGCATTCGCCGAGGCCGCCACCCGCACGATGACGGACGTCTGCTACTCCCACTACAGCGACGCGAAAACCGACAACCGCATGCGCGGACAATGGTACCGGGGAGGCATGCCGTGGGTGGGCAGCAACCGTGGCCGCCCGGGGCGCCCATTCGTGCCCGTCCTGCGCGGGTACTCGAACGAGGTGGAGTACCTGTGGCGCTGCTACCACCTGACCGGCTACAAGCGAGCGCTGGACGTTATTCAGGATTGGGCGCACCTGGTCAAGAAGGAGACGCTCAGCACGGGGCATCTCGTCCTGCAGCCCGGCACATCCACCGGGCGCAAAAACACCAACATGCTGAAAACGTACGTGGACATGTACCAGGAGACATTCGACCCGTGGTTTCTCGCCGCGGCCCATCAAGTCGCGCGGGGCCCGGACCGTACACACTTGCGTCACTTCTGGAAGCCCGGTCCGCGCGACTTCCAGCGGTTCTCCGGCGATCCTGACTTCACCCGCTGGTACATTGACAAGTACGCTCGCTCGTTCTCCACACAACAGGACGTGTTCACGACCGGTGCCTGGGCGGCGGTCTGTCCGCAGATCGAGAGTGCAGCGCATGCCTACCTGCTCACCAAAGAGATCCCCTTTCTCCGTCGAGTGGTGGGCTGGCTCGACTACACCCGGGCTGCCACCTACGACGGCGCCCCAGCGTTCATGCACGGGTTCCTGGTCCGAGACTACAACCCGGGCTGTGGTCCATCCTACACGGCATACTACCTTCGCCAGTTCCCCGAGGCCCTGTTCGCACTCGAACGCGCCGGGCACCGTCCCCCTGCCTTGCCCAGCGCCTTCCACCAACTGCCCGCAACCGTCAGCAAGATCCCCGGAACGAAGGAGTATGACTGGCAGATGCCAACCGTCGCGCTCCTGAAAGCTGCGGCTCGCGAGCTGAGAGTGACCGTACGTCTGAACCGGTGCAAATACGCAAAACAGCCATTTGGCTATGCGCTTTCCGGCCCAGATGGAGACACGGTGTCCCAAGGCACTGTGCAGCCAGGCGAACCGGTGGAGATTCGTGTCCCGCCGGAGATACCGGCGGGAACCTACCGGTTGCGGGTCAGCAATCGGCTCAGTTTCACGCCGACATCGTCGTCAAAGATCACCTTCGAACGCCAGTTACCGGGGCTTTGGCTGCCGGTTTCCCCTCCCGACACGCCGGAAGTGCTGGAGATTCCCGCAGGCGACACCGTGGGGCGCGGATACTGGAAGAGCCAGTACTGGTTCCGCACGTCAGCAGAGCTGGACACGTTAACGATCTATTTCCCATTGCCCTCGGGCCGGGCAGCCAAATCATGGGCGCGGCTCAATCGGATCTCGGTCCTGGACGCCAGCGGACGTGTCGTCTGGCGACATCAGTACTGCGGGGTCGACGACGACGGCCCCAAGCACGTGACAGCAGCTCTGGAAGTCCCCCCCGAACAGCGCGGCAAACTCTGGCAGGTCACGCTCCCGGGCCGTAGCCTGGGTTTCACACTTGATCCACGTCTACCGAGCGTTCTGGCCACCAGTGCCGACCGCTGGTTCCACCCCGACGCCATGCAGTAGCGCAGGGCATGGTTGCCTTCACAGACATGTGCGCCCCTCCCGCACTGTGGGAGCGCACAATGTGGGAGGCGGTGCCACCCGGCGACTCTTCGGACGATGCGAAGTCTCGAGGAACTCAATCGCATTGCCCTCCCCCGACCTCCCTCATCGCCGGAAAATCACGATTTCCGCATCCTGAGCGGGCAGGTGGACGCGGACGTGAGTGATCGCGCCGTCTCGACTGGTCCCGACGTCGGCGCTGTCGAAGATTTGCTGACACACTGACCAGGGCGCGTCGAACGTGAACGAGATGTCCTGACTCACCGTGTTGTAGTTGGTGAGCACAAAGAGTCGTTCGCCCTTGGGATTCGTCTGGGCGTCGATGTCGACATTGGCGAAGAGCGTGTCAGGTGTGAACAGCTTTGCACCAAGCCGGCCCTCGACGAGTTCCTGGAATCTCTCTACCTCGGTGGGCAACGGCATGGCCGAGGAGAGACTCTCCAAGGTCTTCAGCCTCTGCGGGCGCCTCTCTGTCCTGAGCTCGTCCAGAGCGAAAGCACGCTCCGTGTAGAGAAGCAGCGTACCGCCTCGTTTGGCCCAACTGACCAGGCGGCGGAACTCGGTTTCGGGGCAATGGTGTGCATTGACGAACACAATGTCATAGTCATTATGGTCAACACGACTGAGTGTTCGCGGAGTAGCGAAGTCCGCGTCGCGGTGTATACGGGCCACCATCTTGTATGGCCGTAGCGCTCTCGGCATCCGCGGCATCCGTCGCCAGTAAGTTGCCGTGCCTCGATGCTTCATGATGCCTCGACCGGAGTGAATCCAGTCGTCCATCACAATGAGTATGCGATTCCTCTCGTCGAACTCCTGCAGTAGGGGATAGGCTTGCTTGATACGACGCATGGCATCAGCGAACCATGTGAGCCGTGGCGCGCCTTTGCGGAAGCAGTGCTCTTCGTCGGCGATCCGTATACCCCAGGCGTAGCAATTCGTGCCGAGTACGTTGTCATTCAGCAACATCGTCGCAAGGTGAAGGATGCGGAAGTAGCCCTCGCTTCGTTTACCCCCTCTCCCGGGCGACCGGGCGTTCCGGGTAACGAGCAGCGGCAGGCCCGAAATATCAGTGGCCATCTGGTTCGCGGCTTCCACGATGTAGAAGCTCTCCGGGCCCAGCAGACCGCCGCCGTAGGTCGAATCATAGAAGTCAATCTCGATGTAGTCCGCGCCTTTGACCTCGCGAAAACGGTGGAGAGGGATACAGGCGTCGGAGCCAGTGTAGAGGGCAAGAGGGCTGATGATGCCGATGTTCATCCGGGCCTCAGGGAACTCCGTTTTGGCGGCGGCACACGCACCGCCCATAGCGCGCAGAAAGTTATCCTCCTTCCACAGCCGATACTCGTACTCGAGCTTCCGCATACCCAAGGCAGGATTCGCGTCGACTGACGCGACCGTCGGCACAGGCACGTCTGCCCACTCGGCCCAGGCTCGGCTGAAGTCCCCCGGCGCGTATCCCTTCCCGGCCAAGTATGCAGGAAAGGCCGTCTTGCTGTGATGGTGGCAGGCGGTTGAGGTAGCCTCGTCGAACAGCCGCATGTGGTCGAGTTCCAGGTAGCCAAGAGCGTTGACCGTCCCCCGCCTGTATGCCTCAGCCGTGAACTCAGAGGCAGTGCAAGGCATGACTGCGTACCCCTTCCGATGCCCCCACGGCTCACCATCCTCGTTCTGACAGTTGACGCGGCCCTGACTGTGGCGCACCGTGAACCAGGCCGGGCGCTTGCCCGAGACGTGGTATCCCCTGTCATGCACGTACTGCACAAAGCCCTTGATGTCTCTGCCGCCTGACGGATCGTCCGGGGTCGGGTGGGCTGCCTGAAACTCCAACACGTTGAAACCGTGCTCCAGCGCGTCATCGATCATCTGTGTGTCTGACGGATTGATGATGAGCTTGAGGATCGGCTCGGTCGCGTCGCCAGCTGTGACCAACAACGCCGTGCTGAGCACGGCAGTAAGCAGACGGCGTGTGGCAGGAATCAGGTTCATCTACGCTTTCCCTCCGTCTTGCCGCACCAGTCGTAAGGAGCGAAAGCCATCTTGTCCAACCAGAGCACGCGGTCCACGTCGCGATATGACGATAGCAGAGGCAACATTGACGCTGCGCGATCGATCTGTCATGACGCCTCGCTTTGCCGTCTGGCTGTTGACAGGCGGCCCGAAGGACAGATCAAGCCAGCAACGCCCCAGTGGGGTGTCGTCAGCGCCTCAAAGCCGCGGTGTTAGTGTGCCGTCTCGCAAGTGATGAAGCACGAATTGCAGCTGTCTTGGATGCAGAGGCGCTCCACCGGGGGAGCGGGGCTATCCAGAGGATAACTCCCGACCCCGGCGGGATGTCGCCTGCGCCAAGAGCGCGCAACCACTTTGGGGCGTGACCCTTCTGGCGCTCAGTCGACATCGCCGGGCGACGACGATGGCTCAGCATCGACTTACGCCCGGAGATGCACCTGAAGCGACCAGAATGGCCGACGTTCGTGCACCATTACTTC
>Ga0209045_1000830_pt1 | contig 33032 bp, 26 predicted proteins | sample SaaInlLV_10m_DNA_4_FD_184664 | JGI IMG/M metagenome (GOLD analysis project Ga0209045, IMG submission 184664) | Marine microbial communities from expanding oxygen minimum zones in the Saanich Inlet - Saanich Inlet SI072_LV_200m_DNA (SPAdes) (version 2) | ecosystem: Environmental > Aquatic >...
GATCTACAGGCAGGACGAGAACAGCCGAATTGTCAGCAATGCCCATGCCGTTAATCGTGGAGATATGCCGGATCTGCACCCCGTCCCCACCTCGATGCTTGCCGATTTCTATTGGCTTGAGCAGGATGAGCCCGAGCATGTGTCCGAGTTGATTGCACGCATGCTCACGGAGCGAATCCCCAAACGTTTCGGTTTGAACCCCATGCGCGATATCCAGGTGCTCGCTCCAATGAACCGCGGGAACTGCGGGGCCGTGTCACTCAACGAGAGGCTGCAGAGCGCGCTCAATCCGGGGCCGAAACCGGAATTTTCGTTCGGGGACAGACGGTTCCGGGCAGGCGACCGCGTGATGCAGACCGTGAACAACTATGACAAAGGTGTCTTCAATGGCGAGCTTGGGAGGATTGCCGGAGTTGATCGGGCGGCCAAGACATTCCAGGTGGCATTTGACAGTGCGGCCGTTGAATACGAATGGCATGAGGCCGACCAGATTCGCCTCGCTTACGCGGTGACTGTTCACAAATCCCAGGGGAGTGAGTTCCCATGTGTTGTGGTCCCTTTGCTGACTCAGCACTACATGATGCTGCAACGGAATCTGGTGTATACGGCCATGACTCGGGCCAAGAAGCTGCTGATCATGATCGGGACGCGTCGTGCTCTGGCGATCGCGGTCAGGAACGATCGACCAATGATGCGCTGTACACGGCTGGCCTGGCGACTTCAGCACGATTGACCGCTTGGTACTACTGATCCGGGGACATTCAATGGTGCGTTGGGCCAGAACAGGATTCAGGTGTCTGGTGTGTCAGGCTCGAGCCCTGACACCTGAACACTGAAACCTGACACCCCGATCTGCAACACTGTTTATGGCCGGATCAGTAGTCTTCCTGGGCTGCCGCTGACCGGCTGGGCATGAACTGTTGTCGGGCGTTTCGAATCGCCTGTCCCTGCGTTACATTATCGGCTGGATGAAAGCCGCAGTTCGCTGGACGGCGGCCGGTCGACTGACGTCCCTGGCGTTGTGTCTCTAATGAGGCGCTGAGATTCTGGCGAGAGGTTGTCGCCGGAATGCCGCTTCCGACGGGAACTGGGCGGGCTGTTGAATGTCGATGAGCACGGTCATGTCCGTGCATTCCGTATTGACCCTTGATAAGAGAGGAATGAGAACCGTGGCAGAGCAGGCAAAACCGGGCTACAGCGACACTCCTTTGATTCCCAACTCCAAGTACCGTGTCCACGACTGCGACCGGCCGCAGCCGCGTGTGGTCACGCCGGGTACGGAGAGCACTCAGGAGGCTGCCGGGGCTGCGCCTTCGGACGCCGTTGTGCTGTTCGACGGGACCGACCTCTCAGGGTGGGTTGACAAGGACGGAAACGAGGCCAAATGGAAGGTTGAGAACGGCTATATGGAAGTTGCCCCCAAGGCCGGCAACATCAAGAGTGTGGCCGAGTTCGGGGATTGCCAGCTACACGTCGAGTGGGCGTCACCTGTGGTGGTTGAGGGGGATAGCCAGGGGCGCGGCAACAGTGGCGTGTTTCTCATGGGGAAGTATGAGATTCAGGTTTTGGACTGCTTCGAGAACCCGACTTACCCTGACGGAACAACCGGGGGGATTTACGGTCAGTGCCCGCCGTTGGCGAACAGCTGCCGGAAGCCAGGCGAGTGGCAGGTTTATGACATCATCTGGATTGCTCCGCGTTTTGAGGATGGCAAGGTGGTCAGTCCGGCCCGGGTTACGGTGTTCCTGAATGGCGTCTTGCTGCACCATGACAAGGAGCTGATTGGGGCCACGACGCACAAGAAGGTGGGCGAATACGTCCCGCACGCGTCAGCAGGGCCGCTTGAACTGCAGGATCACAAGAATCCGGTTCGCTTCCGGAATATCTGGTACCGCCCCCTGGGAGCGTACGACCAGGAGTAGACGGCCCCGAAAGGACCACTCATCACAGGCCGGGAGCGTGTTGGTGCACGTTCTCGGCCTTCCCTTTCTGCTGGGATTGGGCTTGCAGTGGCTGAGGGGAGCACTATAGAGCGGATGCGGACGGCACGGCTTGGCCTGGAGCGCTGTCGGCGGTGAAGCCGACCTGAGAACGCCGATGGCCGTTCGCCGGGACGCCACAGAGAGACAGAAAGGGACCCGCCCACGGCGGCAGGAAAAGAACACATGTATCCTCTTCAGCCCGAGAATGTATACGTTCACGAAACGGTTGCCGGGAATGAGCTCTACATGGGGCGTGTGAATCGTGTCATCGCGGCCCTTGAGAAGCCGGTGGTGCCCACTGTATATGCGGATGTGGACTTGCCGGAGATGATCAGCAATGGACTGATGGCGAAGCGCGGCTCAATGGGAACGCTGGACGAGATCCGCGACCCGTCCCTTCTGTTCAACACCTTCCGCTTCGATGACCAGGCTTCAGAACGGATTGCGCGATTGGTCGAGATGGGGGTGACGCAGACGGGTAGTCTCACCAATCTCCTCGGCCATCAGGCATTCCGTTGGGCCAACTACAATCAGGAGGGCGATCCCAACCGCGGGCACAAGGTCTGCCGTCCCTGCTGGCGAATCCACCAACAGAACGGCTGTGTGCACCGCTGTCATTACTGCGGCCTTGGCGGGTTGCTGATCGCCGGGGTGAATGTTGAGGAGTACTGCCATTGGTTGGGCAAGCTGATCGAGATGCATCCCTGGCAGTTGACCTATCTCCTTGACGACGACGGCGATCCGCCGGGACTCGAACCTGAACTTGGCTGTCTTGGGGAGCTTATCGAGTTCTTCGGGACACTGGAGAACCGCTACCTGATCATCCACACCAAGACGTGGAACACGGAGTGGAACACGGAGTGGATGCGTGAGCTCAGACACAACGGCAACACAATCATCGTCTGGAGCGTTTCCGGGCCGAATCAGAGTCGTTTTATCGAGCCCAGGACGGGGACGACTGAAGAACGAATCGAGGCCGCCCGGATCGCCCAAGAGGCGGGGTATCAGATTCGCTACAAGTTCAAACCGATCATCCCGGTGAAGGGGTGGGAGGAGGACGCGGCGTTCACGGCGAAGCTCATGTTTGAGAGGACCGATCCCGATGTGATCAGTCTCTGCTCCTTCATGTGGATGGATATCGATGATCTCAAACGGCGACTGCCCGTGGAGCACCTCGACCCGGCGTTCCTGGCTGCTGCTGAGGAGGCCAAAGACACCATTGGGAAAGTGACAACTCGTCCATTCCCTCCGATTGCCCGGCAACGGATCTATGAGACGCACCTGCGGGAGATCCGGCGATGGAATGAAGCTGTTCCTGTCTCGCTCTCGACCGAGAGTTTTGATATGTGGAAGTCTCTCGGTGATGCCATGGGATTCTCGGCAACGGACTACCCTTGTGGGTGCGGCCCTTTCACGGTTCCCGGGGCTCCCACGCTGGCGTGTCACCCGTTCAGAACGGCCACGCGCATGGACAACGGCAGGATCCCGTGTGTGACGGGCTAGACCCTCTGCGAAAAGCCCGCGGAGGGGGTTCCAGGTTCAGCGGTTCATGACCAAGACGGTTTGTCCTCCAAATTGGGTCCAATTGCCTGTTCCCAACCGTTGAACGGTGAACCTGCTAACCGTGAACCCCGACGCGACGCCCTTTTCGCGGCGGCTCTGGCTGGCAGTTTCCCCCGGCCTGCTCCTTCAGTGGGGCGTGAGAAAGAGGTGATGCGATGGATGCGTGTGAGCCAGCTGGAGGGGAGGTGCTACACGTCGTCGAAGTTTCGCTCTCTGTGGACGATTCCCCCGTCGTGGAAGAAGCCTTGGCCGCTATGGAACTGCCGTTTGCATCCTGGCGTCTTCCGGGACGGCCACTGAGCACGATTCGACTCTTTTCATCGCTATACGAAGAGGCCGTTGAAAGAGCCGTCATCGTTGAGGATTTACTGGCGTCCTGGCAGAGCTTCCTGCATGGTGTCCCCCCTGAGGTTCAGCTCACCACGATCCAGCGAGAGGAGTGGGCCGAGTGCTGGAAGGCGTTCTTCAAGACATTCAGCGTGACCGACCGGCTTGTCGTCTCCCCGAGTTGGGAGGAGTACACTCCGGCCAGCGGGGAAGTGGTGGTCGAACTGGATCCGGGGATGTGCTTCGGTACTGGCTACCACGGCACAACGCGTGCTTGCCTGGAGTTCCTTGATTCCCTTGCAGACGCGCGTCAAGGGGAGGCGTTTCTGGAGGCCGGGTGCGGCTCGGGGATCTTGTCTCTGGCAGCCCGCAAGCTCGGCTTCGGAGCCGTCACCGGATTTGACCATGACCCGGATGCTGTTCGTGTTGCCCGGAGCAACCTCGGAGCTCAAGGCGTTGACGACGTTGTCCTGACGTGTGCCGAGATTGCGGAGTTTGATCCGGGGCCGGGCTACGCCGTGGTCGTGGCCAACATCCTGGCCGTTGTTCTGTTGGGATACGCGGAATGCGTTGCCGGGTTCGTGGATCGCAGCTGTCCGGGCGCCCGTCTGATCCTGTCCGGGATTCTGACCGACCAGTACGAGGAGGTCAAGGTGTGTTACGAAGGGCTTGGGTTCGTCGAGTGTCAGCGTCGGACGATCGACGAGTGGACAAGCGGGATGTACGTCTCCAAGGGCTGAAGCGGTCTGGGCGTGTCCTGTCTGCCATCGCCACTTCCCGTGCTCATCGGGGTTGGGCCATTCCCGGTGCCTTTGACCGCGCTGCTCCCTTCCGGAAGATCTCGCCATGGTCGGTGGCTGGGACGTGGCTGGAGGACTGTCACGCCGTCTGGCGGTTCCACGGGATCGCTTCCGTTCGAGCGTCAACAATTCCCTCTTCCAGGAACGTCTTCAGAAACTGCGGCGGTTTGGGGCAGTTGATCTCCCAGTGGAAGCGTTTCGTCTCACTGCGTTTGCCCACAACGGCTCGGAATTCCTCGTTGTCGCTCTCGGGGAGCAGGCACAGCAAGACGATTTCAGTGCCTTGGGTGAGCTCGGCCCCGGTCAGAATTTCCAGACAGGTTCCCGCAGTGTTTGTGCCGACCAGCTTGCCTCCCGGACTGTTCCGCAGACGGAAATCCACGCTTGTGACTACTTGCTCGCCCCGGCGAAGCCCTCTGACACAAACAACGGGACGGGGCAGGGAAGAGCCTCGGAGCTGGATATCCGGGAAGCGGGAGCCGATGACTTGTCCATCGACCCGGTCACAGAACTCTTCCGACACCATGACCATGCCCTGAGTGGCCAGCGACTCGATGCGTTTGGCGATGTTCACATCGTTGCCGATCACCGTATACTCCATGCGGTCCTCGGAGCCGATGTTGCCGGCAATGAACTCACCCGCATGGAGGCCGATCCCCATAGAGATTGGTTCCACGCCCATCTGCTGCAGGCGCCAGTTGAACTCGAGCATGTCGTTTTGCATGCACAGCGCAGCATTGAGCGCCTGGTTTGCGTCGTTATCGATCGCTGTGGGAGCTCCCCAGACTGCCAGAATGGCATCCCCGCCGAACTTGTCTACCGTTCCCTCATTCTCAAGCACCAAGCCGACCATTCGGCTGAGGTATAGGTTAAGACGTCTGACGAGTTCAGCCGGAGCTGTGCGCTCACTCATTGCGGTGAAGCCAATGATATCGCAGAACATGACAACGCCGGTCTTGGAGTCCCCGCCGAGGCTCAGGTCCCCGTCGATGACTTGGCGAGCCACGGCTGGTGAGAAGAATCGCTCCAACTGTCGGCGCTGTGCCCGATCTCTGGCGGCACGTTCAGCCAGGTTGAGGTTGCGCAGGTAGAGCGCCATCTGCGATGCCACGCCTACGAGTAGGTCCAAGTCCTGCTTGGCGAAGGGGTCAGACACGGTGAGAGAATCCACCTCTATCGCTCCCAGAATCTCCTGGTGGGCGATGAGTGGGGCACACATCATGCTGTGGATGTTCTGCTGGATGATGCTCTCGCCAAGGGAGAAGCGTTCGTCTCTGGCCGCATCGAGGGAGAGGACGGCCTCCCGGCGGTCCATGACGGTGCACAGAATTGTCCGGCTGACCCCACGTTGGCCGGTGTCGCTGCGTTGACTTCGACTCAGACGCCCCTTTTCCACCAGGCTGTCAGCCGTATCGCCCATAAGCACGAACGCCCGGCTTGCCTGGGTGAAAATGTCTAGAAGGCATTGGAGTATGTCGGGAACGATTCGGGCCTCTTCCGTGTGAGCCGCAAGCGTCTGTCCCACTTTCATGAACGTCTGGAGACGGGCTGCAATCTCGGAGGGCGAGAGTGTCTGAATGCTCGGAAGGGCTTCAGAAGCATCCAGAACGACTGAGATGTCGAGGCCCTCATCATCCGAGTTGATCCCGTCGGAAGCGGGGGCGCCTGGCGTGGCAGACTCCGAGGCGAACTCGATCTCAACTTTCCCGAGGCGGAAGCGCGTTCCGTGTCTGAGGGTGGCCCGTCGCTGAAATACCCCATCGACGACGGTCCCGTTCCGGCTCCCCAAATCTTCAACCGAGTAGCCGTTGCCATTGCCGAATATTCGGCAGTGCCGGCGCGATATTTCCGGAGAGGCCAAGCAGATGTCGGCGCCGACATCCCGACCAATCACGGCATCGTCGCCGATCTTGATCTTTTTGCCTTGGAGCGGGCCGGAGATGACGCGGATTGAGGGCATTCGAGCGTTCCCGGGGGCATTCAGTAGTCGTTTTTGCCTCGCGGTCTACCTATTGCGGTGGCCCGGAACATAGCCTGTCTGCCCGGCATTTTCGACCGCCACGACGGATTGGCGGGAAGGAGGCCGGCAACGGCGTAGTTCCGCGCGGGCAATCGCCGGGCAAGAATGCCCGCGTTCTCCGATTTCGTGCCGAGGAGTGCGTTGCCCGAGGACGGTTGAGGTGGCTTGACCAATCTTGGCTGAGCACGCTCTCTCGCGACTGATCCGTTGCAGGAGCTGAAGGTTGCACCAGCCACGTTGGACAGGCGAGCTCGCGCGTGTATATTAGGCTCTTTGTTCGCGAATGATTGGCCTCCGTCGGGCTCCCCCCGAACGTCACGCGTCCCAACTCTCAGGGAACGATGTGCGGCGGCGGGTTATCGTTGTACGGGGGGCGACAGCGTAGTCAGGTAGAAGCAGCGGAAACGGAACTATGGGCATCAGGCTTTTTTCAGGCACTGCTAATCCTGACCTGTCCAGCCGCATTGCCGACGAGCTGGGCAAGCCCCTCGGCAAGGTAGAGATCAGCCGCTTCCCTGAAGGCGAAGTGCATGTCCAGTACACGGATAACATCCGCGGGGCTGACGTTTACATCATCCAGCCGACCTGCGCGCCGCCGAATGAGAACCTGATGGAGTTGCTGATCCTGCTGGATGCGGCTCGCAGGGCCTCCGCCAAACAGATCACTGCCGTTCTGCCGTTCTACGGATATGCGCGGCAGGACCGCAAGGACAGGCCCCGGGTCCCGATATCGGCCAAATTGGTGGCCAATCTGCTGGTGACGGCCGGAGCACAGCGCGTGTTGACCATGGATTTGCATGCGCAACAGATCCAGGGCTTCTTTGATGTGCCTGTCGATCATTTGTATGCGGCGCCTGTGTTGGTGCGCTACCTGATCGAGGCGATGGACTCCGAAGTGGTCGTCGTCGCTCCGGACTCGGGTGGCGTCAAGATGGCCCACGCCTATGCAGACATGCTGGACTGCGGTTTCGCACTCGTCGCCAAGCGGCGGATCGATGCTGAGCGGGTGGAGTCATCGCATTTGGTCGGTGACGTTGCCGGGCGGGACTGCGTTCTGGTCGATGACTTGACTACGACGGCGGGCACACTGGCTGCCGCTGCCGAGAAACTGAAGGAGAACGGTGCTAACCGGGTGTTTGCCGCCGTGTCGCATTGTTGCCTGACCGATAAAGGGTTCCAGACGCTGAGGGACAGCTGCATAACGGAACTGGTTACAACTGACAGTGTACCTTTGGATCCCTGTCGAGCCGGCGACAGTAAGCTCAAAGTGCTTTCGGTGGCAGGTCTGCTTGCCGAGGCCATCAAACGTATCCACAAACGACGCTCCGTCTCGTCGCTCTTCAGACTGAAGTCAGCTCCAGACGTCGACTGAAGCAGCGCTGCCAGGAGCGGCCGCGATGCCCAACCGTGAGTGAGGATAGCCGGAACAATGAGTAAGAACAAAGATTTCACGATCACCGTAGAGAAGCGCGAATCCCTTGGGAAGGGCGCCAACCGGGCCCTTCGTCGCGAGGGAAAAGTGCCCTCTGTCCTTTACGGATTTGGTGCGCCGGCCGTGTCCGTGGCCTTGACTGACGAGACATGCTTGAGCGTACTCTCGCATTCAGGGATGATTTCGGTTGACATCGCGGGCGATCGCACGGCTTCGGTGATCCTCAAAGAAGTCCAGCGTCATCCGGTCAGCGGCCGAACTCTCCATCTGGATCTCCAGGAAGTTCGAGCAGACCAGGTTGTTCTCACGATGGTCACGATTGAGCCCCATGGCGAACCTGTCGGGACTCAGACAGGTGGCCAGTTGGAGCAGATGGTCCACGAAATCGAGGTCCGCTGTCTGCCAGCTGACATGATTGACACGCTGGTTGTTGATGTAAGCGACATTGAGCTTGATTCGACGATGCATGCCAATGAGTTGCCTTGGCCGGAGGGCGTTGACCCCACTTCGGACCTGGATCTTTCTGTCTTCCAGGTGCGCATGGCCAATATTGATGCCGAAGAAGAAGAAGAAGTCGAAGGCGAAGAAGGCGAAGAAGGCGAGGAAGGCGAGGCCACCGAGGGTGAAGGCGAGGCTGAAACCGAGGCCGCCGAGTAACGTTCGTCTCCTCATATTGACGCGAAGTGGCCGGCCCTGTTGGCCTGAAAAGGGAGCCGGCCTGGTTAAGCTATGGATGTATCGCCGCGATTGATCGTTGGGCTGGGCAATCCCGGAACCGAATATGCCGGCACGCGGCACAATGTCGGCTTTGACGTCTTGGAAGCATTGGCAGCCCGGGTTCGGACCGCTACCGAGTGGCAGAACAAGTATGGCGGCGTGTTCTGCTCGACTCGGTTTGCCGGGCAGCCACTTCGGCTGCTTAAGCCGATGACATTTATGAACAGCAGCGGGAACGCTGTGGAAAAACTCGTTCGGGCGCTTGATCTTGCTACGGACGAGGTTCTTGTGGTACATGACTGTATGGACTTGCCGCTCGGTCGAATCCGCCTTCGCCAAAAAGGAAGCAGCGGCGGACAGCGAGGCGTCGAGTCAATCATAGAGAGACTGGGAACCGACCAGTTTCCCCGCTTGCGCGTGGGTATCGGTCGACCGGATCGAGCGGTTATCGACTACGTTCTGTCCGGTTGGGACACCGATGAGTTGCCCCTAGTGCAGGAGGTGATTGGCGTCTCCGTTGATGCGCTGCTCCTCGCGATCCGGCGCGGCGTGCCGGTGGCGATGAACGCGTTTAACGCGTGGTCGCCCGTGTCAGAATCGGACACATCGGGTGAGAATACTTAAGGAGAGTGTGAATTGAGGACCTACGAAGCTGTTTTTATCCTCGACAGTCGCAAGCTCGAGGATGACGGCGACGCGTTCGCGCGTGGCATAGCCAAGCATGCGAAGAGCCTCGGTGGTCAGGTGAAGCAACGGATTTCCATGGGCCGTCGGCAGTTTGCCAGCCCGATCCGTAAGCTGAAAGCTGGCGTTTACTGGGATTTTGTGCTTGACCTCGATCCGGCTCAGGTAGCACCGTTTAAGGAACACTACCGCCTGAATGAGCGCGTGTTGCGAGTGGAAGTGCTGGACTATGACGAAGCGTCCCAGCTCTCTCCAGCTGAGTTGAGTCGTGCTCCGCGACGTGAGTACCGTGACCAGGGACGTGGAGACCGGGATCGCTCTGACCGGGGCGGCCGTTCGGAGCGTTCTGAGCGGTATTGATTGGCGCGGTTGAGACCGGGGCGTTTGGAGGCGTGAATCGATGGCATCATTGAACAAGGTTTTTCTTCTCGGAAATCTGACGCGGGATCCGGAGTTGCGCTACACGACCGGTGGCTCGGCAGTGTGCGCCTTTGGGCTGGCGATGAACCGACGCTACACAACGGCGCGCGGGGAGGACCGGGAGGAAGTTTGCTTTGTGGACATCGAGACATGGGGGAAGCAGGCCGAAAGCTGCAACAACTACTTGCGGAAAGGATCGCCGGCCTTGATCGAAGGCCGACTCCGCCTTGACCAGTGGGACGACCGGGAAACTGGCCAGAAGCGGAGCCGCCTGCGGGTGTCCGCCGAACGGGTCCAGTTTGTCGGAGCACCTCGGGGTGAATTCGGGGTCGACACGGCGAACACCGGGCCGCAACAGGGGCACGCCGGTGGGCAGCCGGCTCCAACGCCTCCCGCTGGTGCTCCCTATGGGGCACGCCCACAGCAGCAACCCGGGCCTGCGCCGCAGGGCGCCCAGAGCCATGCTCCTACCGGAGGAGAGTCCTTTGCCGGACAGGGACAGGCCCCGCCTGTCGGTGGCCCTCCGCAACCGCAACAGAATCCCAATACGGCCCCAATGCCTCCGTTCGAGGAGGTCAACGGGACCGATGATGACATTCCTTTCTGAGACGGCAGTCGCTCGGCGGAGTCGCTGAGCGGATGCCCTCCAACCCTATAGGGTTGACCGTTTTCTGTCAGAACAACATAGGTGTGATCAGGAGATATCCATGCCACGACCAGCCCCCACGCGCAAACGAAAACGCAAAGTTGTCCGCAAGAAGGTTTGTCGGCTTTGCGAGAATCGCGTTGTCGCGATCGATTTCAAAGACGTTGAGCTTCTGCGTCGTTACCAGACGGAGAAGGGCAAGATTCTTCCTCGCCGGATCACGGGGAACTGTGCAAAGCATCAGAAGATGCTGTCGGCCCGCATCAAGCGTGCCCGCAATCTGTCACTGGTCCTCTAGCGATCCACCGGTAGAGCTGGGAGTTTTCTGAAATGGCAGTAGAACTGATTCTACTTGAGGATGTTGACGGGCTGGGTAACCTTGGCGACCAGGTCCGAGTGGCTGAAGGGCACGCGCGGAACTACCTGCTTCCGAAGCACAAGGCTTGCGTGGTGACGCCAGCCAACCTGCGCCGCCTTGAGGCGCGGAAGATTCAGCTTCAGCAGGAGCATGAGGAGCGGATAACGGTTGCTCAGGCCGTGGCAGAGAAGATCGGGCGTCTCTCGATCACTGTCCCGGTTGAGGCCGCCGAGAATGACAAACTGTATGGTTCGGTTGGTCCGGTGCAGGTGGTTGAGGCTCTTGCAGCTGAAGGCATCCAGCTGGACCGAGAAGAGGTCCTCCTCGAGGAACCCATTCGCGAGTTGGGGGTTTACACTGTAGACATCCACTTGCACACTGAGGTGCAGGCTGCGCTCAAGGTCTGGGTGGTGCGGAAGTAGGCTGCCCTTCCCGGAAGTTGAATCTGCAGACGGCCCAATGATGGATGGTGCTGCCATTCTGTCATTGGGCTTGCGTCTTTGTTTGTCCTGCCGTCCGTTTCGGATGGCTCATCCGATATGCCCTCCATCCGCCGTCAAGGGACGGGGGGAGGGACGTCCGGGAGGCCCCGGGGCTGTGTTGCGGCTTCGGAGCTTGTCCAGATAGCGCGCTCTCCCCGTGTGCCGTTGGGGTTACTGCCGTCTGTTTGCGGTAACGGCATGGCCGTCACCGTTCGCCGAAGAGTCGGGAGCACAGATTGAGTACTGAATATGCCTGACTCCGAATTGCCGAATCCCGCGTTTCCGCTTGGTGCGGGAGACCGTCCGCTTCCGCATAACAGCGAAGCTGAAATCGCGGTTCTTGGGGCGATGCTCCTGGATCCCGCGAACGCCATTGATCCTGCCGCCTCGAAGCTGAACTTCGACGACGCCTTCCACAACCCGGCCCACCAGGAAGTCTTTGGTGCGCTGGTGGACCTGGCGAATGACTCTCCCCGGACCGGCATCGATCTGATTACCCTGACTGAGGCACTGGACCGGCGGGGGAAGCTTGATGAGTGTGGGGGACGAGCTTACCTGAGCCAATTGCTTGTCAGCGTTCCCACTGCAGCGAATATCGAGCGATACGCTGACATCGTCCACAAGAACGCCGTATTGCGGCGCCTGATCAGAACCAGCGCGGATATTCTCAACCGGTGCTTCGACCCCCAGGACGACCTTGATGAGCTTCTGGACGCGATCGAGGCCGAGATCCTGTCGGTTACCGGGCTCTCGGAAGGCAGTGGCGCAAAGGCCGTTGCAGACCTGATGCTCCCCGCCATTGATCATCTTGATAAGCTGCATTCCGGGGATCTTGAGGTGATGGGGATCCAGACCGGGTATGAGGATTTGGACAACATGATTACCGGGTTGAGGCCCGGTGAAATGACTGTGCTGGCCGCACGTCCTTCTATTGGGAAGACGGCGATGGCCCTCAATTTCGCGCTCAACATGGCAGTTCGTGAGAATCCCGTTCCCGTCGGCTTCTTCAGCCTCGAGATGAGTGCCGAACTGCTCGTCCTGCGTTTGCTCTGCAGCCATGCACGGGTTGGTTTGGGCGACATTCGCGACGGCGCTGTGTCGCAGGCTAAGTGGCAGCAGATCACTGAGGCGGGGCAGATGCTCCGTGAGTCTCAGATTTACATCGATGACACGGGGGGGCTGGATATCATGGAAATGCGGTCCCGTGCGCGGCGCATGAAGCGCGACTGGGATATTGGCATTATCTTTATCGACTATCTGCAGTTGCTTCGGGCCAACGTCGGCAAGAATGCAACGCGGGAAAATGAGGTCTCGCGGATTTCCGGTGGGATCAAAGCGCTGTCAAAGGAACTGGAAGTGCCAATTGTCGTGTTGGCTCAGCTAAACCGACAGGCTGAGCAAGCCGGCCAGCGGCCGAAGTTGTCGCACTTGCGTGAGTCCGGGGCGATCGAGCAGGATGCCGACGTCGTCGCCCTGCTGCACCGTGAGCGCGAGGCCCAGATGGAGGGTGAGGCGAACGTGATTCAGGAAGGCATGGATGCCGAACTGATCATCGCAAAGCACCGGAACGGCCCAACCGGGATCGTGCCGTTGACGTTCCTGCCCACCTACACGCGTTTTGAGAGTCGTTCCCGGTACACGGACGAGGACGTTCGTGATATAGCGGATATCTGATGTGGCACCGAGTGGTAGAGGATGTGGCGCGCAAGAGGCGCCTTTGATGTGACAGACACGAGCACGATGATCAGAGGGAGCAGGCGATGACGAAAGCGAAGCGTTCCGGTATCTCTTGGCTGTTGCTGTTGGTTTTGGTAGGGACGGGCCTTTTGGGGGCGCGCGCTGCTGTGATTGATAAGATCACGGTGAAGTCGGGGGTCGCAGGGGCGGCCCCGGAAGCGCTTGTCCTGGGGAACATGGCGAGTCGTCCCGGGCAGGTGTTCCAGCCCGCTGTTTTGTCCGAAGACATCAAGCGGTTGATCAAGACCGGCAGCTTCGATGATGTCCGGACTGAGGTGACTGAGATGCCCGGGGACAAGGTGGCGATCGCCGTTACCGTTGTGCCGCGCCCAACGGTTCGCCGCATCCTATTTGAGGGGAACACTAAGGTGAAGACACGCCGGTTGCGCGCTCTTCTCGAGCATCAGGTCGATGTTCCCTTGAACGCCTCGGTGGTGTCGGCGGACACCAATGCGGTCAGGAAACGCTATCGTGGTTCCGGTTACTACCAGGCTGAGATCGAGACGATCATTCAGGAAATCCCAAACACCAACGACGTCAACTTGGTATTCCGCATCACCGAGGAGGAACGGGCGAAGGTCAAGCGCGTGTTATTCAAAGGGAATTCGGCGTTCAAAGCGAAGACGTTGCGCAAGACGGTTGCGACGCGGCGCTCCTGGTGGCAGTACGTGTTTCGGTTCGGAGGGTACTTTGATGAAGCCAAGCTTGAGTCCGACCGGGATGCGTTGCAGGAGCTGTATGGAGGGAAGGGATTCCTCGATTTTCAGGTGGATGTGACGCGGCAATACACGTCATCGCGGAAATGGGTATCGCTGACGTACAGCATCAATGAGGGGCCGAGCTACGTTGTCAGCGACGTTCGGATTGCAGGCAATGAGCGTTTCGGCGACGATGAACTTGTGGGGCTCGTCAAACTCAGCAAAGGCGAGACGTTTGATTCGGCCACGGAGCGGTCCGACGTGGAGCGTCTGAGGCGGAAGTACGAGAAGCTCGGCTATCTGGATCTCGCCTGTTACCCGGTACACGCAACGGACAGCGCAGGCCACCGTGTTGCTGTGGTCTACACCATTCGTGAGGGGAAGCCCAGTCGGATCCGTGATGTGCACATCGTGGGCAATCAGGTAACCCAGGATGAGGTGATTCGCCGTGAGTTGGCGATCCATCCCGGTGACCTCGGTGATGCAGGGAAGGTTCGGACGAGTCAACGACGCCTTGAAAATCTGGGGTACTTCGAGACGGTCGATATGACCCCCGTTTCGACTCCTCGAGAGGACGAGAAGGATCTGCAGATCAAGGTTGAGGAGAAGCGCACTGGGCAGCTGATGCTCGGCGCAGGTATCTCTAGTGAAGACTCTGCTCTTGGGTTCGTTGAGGTCGCCCAGAGCAACTTCGACTGGCGCAACTGGCCGACCTTCAGAGGGGGAGGCCAACGTCTGCGTCTGCGGGCCCAGTTGGGAACTGAACGGACTGATTTTACCTTGTCGTTCACCGAGCCTTGGTGGCTTGATCGTCCTCTTCGGCTGGACATGGATCTCTACAATCGCAGCCGGTATGAGGACGAATATGATCAACTGACGACCGGTGGCGGTGCGATGCTGACCAAACGGTGGCGCACGTTCTGGCGGCAAGCGATCGGGTTTCGCGCTGAGCGCATCAAGATCGATGATGTCGACGCCGGCTATGGCTTCTTGGGGGGAACGACCTTTGTCGTGGAGGAAGGCTCATACACGGCCAATCGCCTCGTCCTGCGGCTTACCCGTGATACGCGCAACCGGATCGTCAACCCAAGCCGGGGATCGCGCCTGGGGCTGACTACTGAACTCACCACTGAAGCGTTGGGCAGCTATGCGGATGTCGTGCGTGTAGACCTCGAAGGGCGGAAGTACTTCCCGGTTTTCAAGAAATCGACACTGCGCCTTTCCAGCGAGTTTTCTCTTGCCGAGGGGATTTCCGAAGACGGGGAGGACATCCCCGTGTTCGATCGGTACTTCTCAGGGGGCGCCTATTCTGTCAGGGGGTTCAAGCGTCGTTCAATCAGCCCACTGGACGTTTACGAAAACCCGATTGGCGGTCTCTCTCGCTTCCTGGGATCAGTTGAGCTCAGCCGACCGTTGTTCCAGCACATTATCGGGAGCGTCTTCTGTGATTTTGGAAATGTCTGGCCGGAGATCGGGGATCTGGACCCGGCTGACGTCAACGTCGGCGTTGGGGTTGGCATACTGCTGAATCTCCCGATTGGGCCGATTCGCCTGGACTACGGTTGGCGGGTTGTCACCAAGCAGGAGGACCTCGATTCAGGAGGACGGCTGCACTTCAATCTGGGGACGACGTTCTAGCGTAATGAAGACGCTCAACGTTTACATCGGCCGGCACCTGCTACTGACCACATGCATTGCCGTTGCTGTGTTGACGTTCGTCATGGTTTCCGCGCATCTGATCAAGGGGTTCGAGCTTCTGGCCCGGGGCGTCTCCCTCGGGGTGTTGGGCCGTTTTCTTCTGTACGAGATGCCGAATGCTCTCACGTTCACCATCCCTATGTCTCTGCTGGTGGCTGCCGTACTCGTGTTCAGTCGCTTCTCGGCTGACAACGAGATAATGGCGATGCGCGCCAGTGGGGTTAGCCTCTGGCAGATCATCTCTCCCGGTCTGTTGTTGAGCATCGCCCTCAGTGCCCTGTGTTTCTGGTTGCACACGTCACTGGGACCGTCATTGCGTTACCGGGCCTACCTGCTACGCAAGAGTGAAGGGGCTCGGAACCCCATGGTTGTCATTGAGCCCGGCCGTTTCGTTGAGATCCCCGGCTACGTCATCCGCGTGGGGAAACGGGAAGGCAACGACCTGGAGGACATCCACATCTACCAGCTCGACGACGATGGTATGGTGGCTACGGACATCACCGCACGGCGAGGTCGGGTGACCGTGGACGAGGCGAAGCGGGTGATCGAGCTCGATCTGGACCACGCCTGCTTCACGACGTTCGATATGGGGGGCGACGACGGGGGCAGCAAGACGGCTCCTCGCATTGCCTCCGAGCGAATCGTGTTTCCTCTGGACTACGGGGGCGAACTGGATCGGAAAGGGCTGTCCCGTCGGGTGAAGTATATGGATATGAAGATGATTTTCGGGCGGATCTATATCGACAGAGCGCGGGGGATGGATACCACGTCTCATTACGTGGAGCTGCACTCCCGCATGTCGATGGCCCTTTCGCCTTTTGCTTTCCTGCTGCTGGGGATTCCGTTCGGCATACGGGCCAAGCGGTCGGAGGCCTCAGTTGGCTTACTGCTGTGCCTGGTGCTGGCAGTTGGTTTCTACACTTTTCTCATGCTTGCCGATGGTTTGAAGCACCAATCCGGCCTCCATCCGGAGGTCCTCGTCTGGCTGCCCAACATCATTTACCAGGCGGGGGGGCTATGGGCCCTGTCCGCCATGGCACGGCGCTGACTCACGACAGGAACACATGTCCGACACGCTTGACCACATCCGCAATTTTGCCATCATCGCCCACATTGACCACGGTAAGTCGACCCTCGCTGATCGCTTTCTGATGCACACCGGCAGCATCGATGCGCGGCGCTTCCAGGACCAGATGCTGGACGCGATGGATCTGGAGCGGGAACGTGGGATCACGATCAAATCGCACCCCGTTCGGATGCGTCACCAGATGCCCGATGGTCGTGAGTACCAACTGAACCTCATCGATACGCCAGGCCATGTCGACTTCTCCTATGAGGTCAGCCGGAGCCTAGCTGCCTGTGAGGGAGCTATCCTTGTCATCGACGCTTCTCAGGGCGTTCAGGCTCAGACGGTCGCGAACGTCAACCTGGCGATGCGACAGAACCTGGCCTTAGTCCCGGTGATCAACAAGATTGACCTTCCGGCTGCGAACCTGGACCTCTGTAAAACGCAGCTGGAGGACATTCTCGCGATTCCGAGCGAGGAGATGTTCGCGGTCAGCGCCAAGGAGGACATCGGGATCAAAGAGGTCCTCCATGCGGTCGTTGAGCGCCTTCCGGCTCCTGCCGATCCCGGGATGGACGAACTCCGTGCGTTGGTCTTTGACTCGGTCTACGACGTCTATCGCGGCGTCGTTACCTACATTCGCGTGGTCAGTGGTTCCATGGGACGAGGGGACAGCATCAGGTTGTTCAGCACGGAGGAATCCTCCGAGATCAAAGAAGTCGGCGTTTTCACCCCTGAGATGTCTGAGGTCGACTGCCTGCGGTCTGGAGAGGTCGGGTATGTCATCACAGCGATCAAAGACCCTTCGGAAATCCGGATCGGTGACACGATCACCGGAACGTTGAAGCCCTGTCGGGAGGCTTTGCCAGGATTCCAGGACGTGCAACCGATGGTGTTCAGCGGGATCTACCCGATCGACACCCGCGACTATGAGGGACTCAAGCTGAGCATTGCCAAATTGCGTCTGAACGATGCGGCCTTCGTGGCTCAGCCGGAGAGCTGCATTGCTCTTGGGGCGGGGTTCCGTTGCGGGTTCCTTGGCTTGCTCCACATGGAGATTGTCCAGGAACGCTTGCAGCGCGAGTACGGCATGGACATCATTCTGACCTACCCCAGTGTCATCTACCATGTCTACATGAGGAGTGGCAAGATGATCGCTCTGGACAATCCCATGCACTTGCCTGATCCGGCGGAAATCGATCGGATCGAGGAGCCCTTCATCCGGGCCCAGATCATCTCTCCCACTGAGTACATCGGCAGTATCATGAACTTGATCATGGTCAAGCGTGGTGAGTGCAAAACAACTGAGAACGTGGACCAGCAGCATGTGATGATGACCGCCGACCTGCCGCTACATGAGATCGTTCTCGATTTCTACGATAAGCTGAAAACAGTGACCCGTGGCTATGGCAGTATGGACTATGAGCCCTGTGGCTACAGACAGGGCGTGCTGGTCAAACTGGAGATGCTCGTCAATGCTGAGCCGGTTGACGCCTTTGCATCGATTGTGCATCGTGACCTGGCGGCCCCGCGAGCGAAGTTGCTGGCCCAGCGGCTGAAGGATGTGATTCCTCCGCAGATGTTCAAGATCGCCATTCAGGGGGCAGTCGGGGGGCAGATCGTTGCTCGAGAGAACGTGCGAGCCCTCCGTAAGAACGTGACGGCCAAGTGCTATGGCGGGGATATCACCCGCAAGCGCAAGCTGCTAGAGAAGCAGAAAGAGGGCAAAAAGCGGATGAAGCAGATCGGCAAGGTCAATATCCCGCAGGAAGCGTTCGTTGCCGTCTTGAAGGCCACCGATTGACCGCCCACAGATGAAGAGCTTGTGATGCGAATCGCCATTATTCTATTTGATCTGTTTATCCTGTACCTCCTCTTCGGGCACGCGTTGCTTCGGCGTTTGTACCCGCATCCCCTCCGGGTACGGGCCCGGCTGAAAGACTACCAACGCCACCTTAAGCACCTCTTGGCGCGTGACCGGGACGTGGTGCCGGACGAGGCCCTGGTCGCGATTCAGACGGCTCTGGGCGAGCTGAAGGAAGTCAGGAGTTCAGGAGATACGCCGGCCGCTGAGGCCTGTCTCCAGCGCTTCCAGGATGGCGCTTACATGGATGCCCTGCCGACACGCAAGCATGCCTGGATCAGGGAGTACCTTGAGATTTTTGTTGTGGCTCTGTCCCTCGCTTTCGGGGTGCGAGGTCTCTTCCTACAGCCGTTCAAGATTCCTACCGGGAGCATGCAGCCGACGCTCTACGGGATTCACTATGAGGAGCTGGAGAGCGCTCCCGCTTTGGGTGTGGCGAAACGCTTTTTTGAGTACGTCCACCACTCGCGCCGTTACGTTGATCTGCCCGTTACCCGTGCCGGTTACCTGGAGAGCCTTGCCAAAGCCAAACCGTCCATTCCCCTTTTTCCCGTGACGGTTGCTCAGATCGCCGGGGTGGAGTACCGCATCCCTGCCGACTTTGACAGCATCATGCGACAGCTCCCGAAGCTTGAGGCGCTCCGCAACACGCGGGGTGGTAGACCGCCCCCCATCTTCTTCGCGGAAGGGGAAGTGTTGGCCCGTGGTTACTTCGAGTTGGGCGACCATCTCTTCGTGGACCGGACCCGTTTCCACTTCACTGAACCTGAGCGAGGGGATATCACCGTCTTCCTCACCGATGGCATCCGGGACTCTGGCGGAGGCAGCCTGGGCGGACGCTATTACATCAAGCGGCTGGTCGGTTTGCCGGGCGATGAACTGAGGATTACGGACCATCGCCTGTATGTGAAGGAACCGGGCGGGAGCGAGTTCGAGCTTGTTGACGAGTCGTACGCGCCCGCTTTCCGTCGCCTGGCCAGCTTTACGGGCAATTACCGGGGCTATTCCCATCACCACGGTGCCCAGCACCTCGTCACTGACACCGACACCTTTGTCGTGCCTGAAGGGCAGTACTTCATGCTTGGGGACAATAGCGAGAACAGCAAGGACAGCCGTTTTTGGGGGACCGTTCCGCGGACGAATCTGGTGGGACGAGCGTTCTTGGTCTGGTGGCCGTTCAGCCGCCGCTGGGGCGTTGCTGACCGGGTTGAGCCACTGGATTTTCCCTCGCCTCCGACAATGCCGTGACCGGAGGCGCCCGTCGTTCGGGGGCGAGATGGGGAGGCGTTCCCGCCTTTCCGACGGCAGGCAGGACCTGCTCAGGCGTCCGGTTCAGCACTCTCCGCGGTTGGGTCGGCGTCTTCCGGCGTGATCGATGCTCGGGGAGCGTCCGCCGGGCCTGGGGCGACACGGCCTCGTCGCAGGCGAAGAAAGTCGCGTGTTTCCTCTGAGAATGTCAGGGTCCAGGCCACAGCCACAAAGAGCGGGCCGAAAACGAAGCAGAAGAGAAGCAGGGCTGGCGGACTCTTGGTGTGGTCCAGAATACCTCGGAGAATAGCGCCGACCCCAACGACCAGTGCGCAGGTGGAGAGCAGCCGGCGACTCCAACGTTTCCCCTCCCACAGTCTGAGCAGGAGCCAGCCCGTGGTGATCAGTCTGAGCAGTGCCCATCCCCGTAGCGAAATCCAGCTCAGACCGACGAGGAAGTACGTGATGTCCGGAGCTAGAAGGATGCCGGTCGCGAGACAGAGCAACAGGCGCCCACGTCGCTGTGTCAGGCTCAGCTCCTCTTCCAGTGGCGCCATGTAGACCGGATAGCGGGAAGATGCCTTCTCCCGGTCAATCAGGGTCGCTTCCGTGCGTTGGTCGGAAATGGACACCTCGCCGCAAGCGGGGCAGATATTACGGCTGAAGACGACGTCTTCCTGACAGTGTGGACAACGCTCTATCATGGGCATCCCGGTGACGGACTGGACCTTCTCACTTGGCTCTCTGATCTCCCATTGTCTGCGGGAGTGGCTGGAGCAACCCATAACATGATGCCACATTGGTGTTTTTTCGCGCCCAACCCGCCTCTCGTGGCAGCGAGGCCCTGAACGCTGGGTTTAGCAGCGCCTGGAGGATGATCGTCAGCCGGTCTCGGTTTCCCGGTCGCAGGCCTTCCTGAGTCGGAGTAGAGAGGAATCCCGTCGCGTGGCAACCATTCACGATATGGACGAGGTCGAGATGTTCTTCCGGGAACGTCGCATTGAACGGGACCTTCTGCGCGGACTGCGCAACGACTTCTACAAGAAGCACCTTGACTGTCATATCGCTGTCCAGCGCCTGCCGGAGGAGTGGCGTGCGCCTTTCCGGCTGACGTTCCCCTTCCACCCTCTGACGCTGGCTGAATGTCAGGAGTCACGTCAGGATGGCACGACCAAGCTTGTGCTCAGCACGGGGGACGGTGAACTGGTTGAGACTGTGGTTTTGCGGATGAGCTCTGGTCGGACGTCGCTGTGTCTGTCCACGCAGATAGGGTGCGCGGCAGGCTGCGTGTTCTGTGCCACGGGGAAACTGGGGCTCCGGCGCAACCTAGAGGCATCTGAGATCCTGGATCAGCTGGCTCTGGCGAATCGGCTTCTGGCGGCTGAAGGGCGGCGCCTGAGGAACGTCATGTTCATGGGGATGGGTGAGCCCTTCCACAATCTTGACGCCGTCGAGGAGGCCATCGCGGTCATGCTGTCTCCTGCTTGCTTCGCGATGTCTCCACGTCGACTCCTGATCTCGACATTCGGAATTCCCGACACCTTTGTGTCATTCGCTCAGGCGCATCCTCAGGTTCGCCTTGCCCTCAGTCTGCACTCGGCCCGTCAGGAGATTCGGGCACGGCTGATGCCGGTGGCAGCTCGACATTCTCTGGCGGATCTCCGAGAAGCGATCCTGGAAGCCGGGCGTATCCAGGGGCAGGACACCATGCTGGAGTATGCCATGTTGGCCGGCGTGAACGACACCCAGGAGTCGCTTGGCGCTCTGATGGCGTTCGTTCGGGGGCTCCCAGCCTGGGTCAATTTGATCGAGTACAACCCGCTTGGTAGGGAGGACGGACTCCAGGGGAGCGAAGAGAAGGCCTTTGTGATGTTCGAGGAGGAGCTCAAACAGGCGGGAATTTGGGTGACGCGTCGGAGATCCCTTGGGCGAGGCATTGATGCTGCCTGCGGGCAACTGGCCCGGGCAACCCGGGCAGGGGAGAGGGGGCGCGCCACCACTCGTGATGCGGGGGCTGTGCGGGATAGGGGAAGGTGACTGGGATATCCGATTTCGAGGCCCGGTGTTGCCTCCTCTTCCCATGTCCGTCTGTGGGACGGCGCTCTCTCAGCTCCCCACAGGCTTCATTCCGACACCACTCGAGGCCAGCGCCTCTGGTTTCTCCCCTGGGCGCTCTTCCATCGCGTTGTTTGTGTGGACGTTTGCCTTTTGCCGCTCCTCTCTCTAGATTTGGCTGGCTTCCCAGTAGCGTGTCAGGGCGAACGTCTTCTGAGGACGCCTGCCTCGAGGAACGTCTGTTCCGAAGGATGTGTTGATGTCGGGAATTCACAAAACCCAAGTCAGCGAAGGGATCTACTGGATCGCCATTCCGGAGGCGGATCTGCGCGTACTGTGTGCCTGTCCTTCGGACAGCATCAAACACCTCCGCAAACAGGGCCTCATTCAGACCAAAGAGGAGTCCGGGGTCACCTTTGAGACCTGGGCTAACGCGATTCTGCTGTCTGACGTGTTGTTGCAGAACGGCGGCTTCGCAAATTTGGCGGAGTTCCCTGTGCTTCAGATGCTCTACTTCCAGGGCATGCTGTTGCCGAACCACCCCAACAACACGGGGCGCAGGCCTCTTCTGGTCGGGTCTGAGGAGCAGGTCAGGGCCCAACTGGAATACATTTACCGCGGCAACTACGGGCTGGCTTGTGAAGAAGAGCTCATGGCTGCGGGGGCCACCCAGGCAGAAGCTGCCGAGCAGATGCGACTCAAGCTCCGCTTCGCATTCGGGACGATTCGCCCTACCGGAGAGCTGCTCGACAGCGTTGTCGTACGCGGAGAACCCATTGAGATCCGTTCCGGTGTGATGATTCGTCGGCTGGCCGTGAATGTGTTTGAATTTTCGCACGACGGCGAATCGGTGACGGTTGATCTCAACCTGTCGGCGAACGAGCGGTACAGATCTCCTTACCCGCTGGGGAACTGCCGTGTCGGGCGCGAGTACTTTGCCGTCGTCCATTCCGGGAACGGCGATGGCTGGGACGTAAGTCGGCCGGCCATGTCAAGCATTCTGATGTTCCAGGGGAAGGTCTACCTGATTGATGCCGAACCTAACATCATCAACACCCTTGGTGCTCTGGGAATCGGTGTCAATGAGATTGAGGGGATTTTCCATACCCACGCTCACGATGACCACTTCTCCGGCCTGACTGCCCTGATGCGGTCCGACCATCGCATCAAGTACTTCGCGACACCGTTGGTCTGTTCTTCGGTGATGAAGAAGCTGGCCGCATTGCTGTCTATGGAGGAAGACGAGATTGCGGACTTCATGGACATCCATTTGCTCGGGGCCGGAAGCTGGAATGACATTGAGACCTTGCAGGTGAAACCTGTCTTTTCTCCCCATCCCGTCGAGACCACCATCATGGTGTTCCGTGCGGCCGGCGAATCCGGTTACAGGACCTACGCTCACTTTGCAGACATCATCGACCTCGGCGTGCTGGCCAAGATGGTCGAACCTGACCCCACGCGGCCCGGGGTCAGCGCTGCCACCTTTGACTGTGTGAAGCGTGATTACTTGCTGAAGGCAGATCTGAAGAAGATTGACGTCGGCGGCGGCATGATCCACGGAAATGCCGAGGACTTCCGTGCGGACAGCTCCCAGAAGATTGTCTTGTCGCACACGCATGCGCCGTTGACCGCGGCGCAGAAGGAGATTGGTTCCGGGGTGCCCTTCGGGGCGGTTGATGTACTGATCCCTTCCCACCGCGACTATGTGTGGGAGTATGCGTTCTCCTACCTTGAGTCCTACTTCCCGGGTGCTCCTGCCCATCAGTTGCAGACGTTACTCAACAATCCTCTTGTCACCTTCAAGCCGGAGGAGACTCTGTTGCGTGCGCGTGAGAAGCATCGCGACATGTATCTGGTGTTGACCGGTGATGTTGAGGCGGTGCACCGGGGCAGCGATCGCCGTCGGGTCATTTCCGCCGGTGGATTTGTGGGTGAGAGCTCGACGTTTGGGGGCGTTGCTGCCAGTCGTACGTACCGGGCAGTGGGATTCGTTCAGGCTCTGCGTCTGCCCCGTCCGTCTTACATACGTTTCATCCGCCGAAATGGCCTCTATCCGACGACGAAAAGGCTCAAGCAGAAACGCGATTTTCTGCAGCAGACATGGCTTTTTGGGGAGGCGATTTCCTATCCTGTTCAGAACCGGCTTGCCCAGACCATGCAGCTCGAGGAACTGGCACCCGAGAGTCAGGTCGTTGTCGGGCGGGACGCGGGCATCTCCATAGTGGTGTCAGGAACGCTCGAGCTGATCGCCGATGGTGTGCTGGAAATCCTGGGGCCTGGTGAGTTCTATGGGGAAGGCAGTGTCCTGCACGATTCCGCCGCACTCTACCGTGTTCGGGCGGGGGAAGGGGGCGGCGAGGTGTACAAAGTGCCTCGGGAGGCGTTGCTCGGGATACCGGTGGTCCGTTGGAAGCTCTACGAGGTGCACGAGCGTCGGACGCGGACGCTGGTCGACCAGCAACTGGTCGCGGGAGCGATGTTCAGGTGGCGCGATGAATACGGAACAAACGTCAGAGCGATGGATGCCCAGCATCGTGAGATTTTTGGCCTCGCCGAGAGACTGCGGGACGCGATCTTGTTGGGCAGCGGAAGTGCGGGAAAGGTGAGGAGGGTTGCGGCAGCGCTGATCACCCACACTCAGAAGCACTTTGCCGAGGAAACAGCCCTGATGCTGGAGCACGACTTTGCCGGGGTGGAGAAGCATGGACGGAAGCATGCGAAATTACTGCAGACGCTGACCGAACTGTGCTCACAGTCCGAGCCCGGAGGAGTGGATGCCAGTTTCACAGAGTTCTTGCATGAGTGGGTTACTCACCTGCTCACTGAGGACCGACAATACGGTGGCCATCTCAATGATCTGGGCATCTTCTGAAGCTTGCGACGGCGCCTTTTTCCTTCCTCGGGTACGCGATGTTTCAGCTCCTTACCGACTCTACTGTCAGGAGAACCGTGCGTGATGTGTGAGTACAGATCCTTGGGACGTAGTGGCTTGGTCGTGAGCAGCATCGGGCTGGGGTGCGTCACATTCGGGCGTGAGATTGACGAGCCCACATCGCGGGGCGTTCTGGATCATGCATTTGAGCAGGGACTGACCCTTCTTGATACGGCATCGGCATATGGCGAGGAGCGCGCCTCGGAGCGAGTGCTGGGCCGATGGCTGCGCGACCGTGGCATGCGTGATGAAGTCGTCCTGTGCACCAAGATCACGCCTCCCTTGACACGAGATGGTGTCTTGGACTCGGTGGACGAGAGCCTCATGCACCTGAAGACGGACCGGATTGATTTGCTGCAGATCCACGCATGGGATGAAACGAATGACGCGGGGGAGTGGCTTGGGGCTCTCGATGAGGTTGTCCAAGCGGGGAAAGCTCGTGCGTTGGGATGCAGCAATGTCACGCTCCCGCAGCTGGAGACGGCTCTGGAGATCCAGACAGGTCTCGGAGGACGAATGGAATCGGTCCAGCCTATCTATAATCTCGTTCACCGTGAGCTGGAGAGCGGCCTGTTACCGCTGTGTGTCGAGGAAGAGATTGGCGTGATGACCTATTCCCCGCTGGGGGCCGGGTTCCTGACCGGGAAGTATCAGCTGGGCGGCCCCATTCCGCCCGGTACACGCTTTGACATCAAACCCGGACACCAACCAATCTACTTCAGTCCCCACGGATGGCGTGTCCTGGCTGAGCTTCACGATGAGTCTGTGGAGACTGGTATCTCCATGGTCCAGCTGGCCCTGCGCTGGGCTTTCAGCCGGAGTGGCGTCACCAGCGTGCTTGTGGGATGTCGCACACCGGCCCACGTTGATCAAGCGCTGACTGCCCACCGGGCGACGCGGGGTGGGTGATTTCGCCCGGCCTTCGTGCTCTTCTCGCGCCTGTGATCGGGCGCACGCGGATACCGCTGGCGTTCCTCACTTGCGTGCCCCAAACGCGTTCCCCCGGGGGCGTGACGGTAGCCTGGGCATCCCCCGCCGAGTACATCCTACGCAACTCAGCAGCTACTGACGGCGCCGGCCCCATCTTCGCGGCGAGCGCGTTCAGGCTGTATAGTACCGGGCGAAACAAGAGCCTTTTGGCTGAATCCACTCTGTGCTTGAGCGAAGGAGATACGACTTATGGCTGCTCATACCCCTCCCTCATCCCCTCCACGACGGACCTTTACCCTCATCGAGTTGTTGGTCGTGATAGCGATCATCGCGATCCTGGCAGCGATGCTGTTGCCTGCCCTGCAGCAGGCCAAAAGTAAAGCGCACACGATCACGTGCGCTTCGAACCTGAAGCAGGTTGGGCTCGCAGCTCGTATGTACGTGGATGACTACGATTTCTGGGTGCTGCAGCACTACGGGAATGGCACTCGGCGTTTCTGGCGCCTCTTGCACCCGTACGCGGGGAGTTGGCCGATCTTTACGTGCCCGGAGGAGCCGATTCCGCGTGATCCAGAGAATGACGGATGGGATGGCACGAGTTACATGTACACCGATGCGTGGCTCTCAGGGAGACTCGATGCCACCATCACGGAGCATGCTGAGTACATCGCCTTCATCGACACGCACACCAATCCCTACAACCACCGCACCGACGGCGGGAATTGTGGCCCTTGGAACATGCGCGGCGCCAGCCCCAACGGGTACAATCTGAGCGATCCCAAGATCTCAACAAGGCACCAACTGGGCGCGAATGCGTCCTATCTTGACGGCCACGTCGATTGGAACCGAGCCGTCGGCTACCTTCGTTCGCAGTTCCACTACGGTCCTCCCTGGTATTGATCTTCCGCGCGTCTTCCGGGATGGGCACCGTCCTTTTCCCGCTGGCGTGAACGTTTCATGGAGCCATCATGCTCCGCCCTCCAGAGCTGTTGTCTTGCCGGGCGTTCCGGCACCATGACCTCTGAAAGTAACCATGGGTGCACACTCCGAGTCGCCCCGGCGGTCGGAGGCGGAGTTGGATGATGGGGCGTCGCAGCCTGAGGCTGCGGGGTCGTGTCAGACGATGGCTGAGAGCGCTACATGGAAAGGATGTTTGGGATGTCACTCTCTCTGAACGGATTGTCGAATGATCGGCGAGTTTCGAGGCAGATCGCCATCGGCGTGTTCTGCGTCTTCCTGAGTGGGGGCCTTGAAGCGGCCGATTGGTCCATCTGGCGTGGGCCGGCCCGGAACGGTATTGCAGACGAGACGAACTGGAATCCCGCGGCGATTGACGGTGGGGCGAAAATCGCCTGGAAGAAGAACGTGGGGCAGGGGTATTCTGCAGTGAGCGTCGATTCCGGTCGCCTGTTCACCATGGGTAACAGGCAGAAGCGTGACACCATCTCCTGCCTGGCCGCGCGTACAGGGACGCCGGTTTGGGAACATTCCTACGCCTGCAAACCGGGCTCGTATCCGGGGCCGCGCGCAACCCCTGTTCTGGATGGCGGGAACGTCTACACACTCGGGCGGGATGGGCAACTGCTGTGCCTTGGAGCTGACGATGGCAAGGTCATTTGGGAGCGCAATGTCCGGGACGAGTTCGGTGCCAAGGCGGTGCGTTGGGGGTTCGCCAGCTCGCCCTATATCGATGGTGATGTCGTACTTGTCAACGTTGGTCGGTATGGCGTCGCGGTCAACAAAAAGGACGGCAAGAAGGTGTGGGCCAGTCCTTCGGACACATGTGGCTATGCCACTCCGGTCCTTTTTGACCATGGCGGCCAGCGTATCGCTGCCATGTTCGGAGCCAAGGCGCTTTATGCAGTGGATGCCGGGAGTGGCAAGCTGTTGTGGTCAGTTGGGTGGGAGACCAGCTACGACGTGAACGCCGCTGACCCGATCGTCTCAGGGGACCGAGTCTTCATCTCCTCAGGGTACAACCGGGGAGGCACACTGCTGGAAATGGGGCCGGCGGGCGCCAAGAAGCTCTGGGAGAACAAGAACATGCGGTGCCACTTCGGGACCTGTGTTCTCCTGGAGGGATATCTCTATGGCATAGATGGCAACACGGGAAAAGGAAGCCTGAAGTGTGTGGAGTTCAGCACGGGAAAGGTCGTCTGGGAACAGAAGCTCGGATTTGGCGCTCTCATGTTGGCTGGGCGCAGGCTGATCGTGCTCAACGAACGTGGGCAACTCTTCATCGCTGATGCTGTTCCTACAGGGTACAAGGAGCTCTCCCAGTGTCTGGCTCTCCCTTCCAAAGGGGCGAAGTGCTGGACGGCGCCCGTGCTCTGCAATGGATACATCTATTGCCGCAACAGTCGGGGAGACATGGTTGCGGTCGACGTTTCTGAGTGACCCCGTTTCTGGTGCCGGTTTCTTACGGAGGCGACCATGGCTCGAATTCCCAGTCACGTGCTCGTGTGTCGTTGCAGCCAAGCTCGCGTCCTCTCGGAAGCAGTGGTCGAGGACGCAATCGACGTCCTGAAGGACGCCGGTGTCCAAGTGACCGTGGTCCCCGATCTGTGCCGACTGGCTGCCACCCCGGGAAGCATGCCGGAGTGCCTGACCGGCACGGAGCCCCTCGGCGTCGCGGCATGTCACGAACGGGCCTTGCGCTCTTTGACAGAGGCCGCCGGAATGGCCCATGAGGTGCGCGAGGTGCACTACTTCGACCTCAGGAACGCGTCATCCCCTCCTTTCGAGCATGACGAGCTACCTGAAGACACGGCGGCCAAAGGCCACGTCTCAGAGCTGGCTGAACAGGGCGATTGGGTGCCGTGGTTCCCTGTCATTGATTACGACCGTTGCGTGTCTTGCGGGCAGTGTCACAGTTTTTGTCTCTTCGGTGTTTATGCGACCAGTGACGATGGCCGTGTTACCGTGACCAATCCACAGGGCTGCAAGACGAATTGCCCTGCCTGTGCCCGGATCTGCCCGGAGGTGGCAATCATCTTCCCGAAGCTGAGCGAGGCTCCTCTGAATGGGGCTGCGGTGGATGATGAGGCGGGTGCTCGGGCACGAGTCCAGGTCGATGTGAAGAAGATCCTCGGAGACGATCCGCTTGCTGCACTCCGGAAACGGGCTGAAGCGCGGCCGAAAGGGCGGATTGTGGACCGGGAGAGTCTTCTCCGGGCCATGGCTGAGCGCAAGGCCTGCAAAGACCGCGACAAGCGGAGGCCGGAACGCGAGAGCTGACCTCAACCACAACGTTACCACCGCGGAGTCCTCATCCCTCATGATATTACGGCTTGGTACGAGAATGGTCACTGAGGTGCATCCCCGTCTACTCACGAAATTTGCTTTGAATTTCGGCTGGCGGGGCATGCGGGCGATGAATGCATTCAAGGCGCGTGTCCGCAAGGGCATCTACTTCCCCGCCGTGACGTTTGTCTCTGTAACCAACCGGTGCAACCTGTCCTGTCAGGGCTGTTGGGTTGAGCAGACGTCTCCTCCGGTGGACATGCCGGAGGAAGTCCTGTGCAACGTCATCGATGAGTGTCGCCGGGAGGGAGCCGTGTTCTTCGGGCTGTTGGGGGGCGAGCCGTTCCTTTACCCCCGGTTGTTCGACGTCATCGCCCGTTACCCCAGCTGTTACTTCCAGATCCTTACTAACGGAACCGTGTTGACAGCGGAGCACGCTCGGGAGATGCGGCGGTTGGGTAACGTTACCCCTCTCATCAGTATCGAGGGAATGGAGCAGGTCAGTGATGAACGGCGTGGTGGAGCCGGCGTCTTCCAGGGCGCTCTCGATGGGCTGGCCTACTGCCGGGAGCAGCGTTTGGTGACCGGTGTCGCAACCAGTGTGTGCCGGTCCAACTTCGATGACTTGGTCAGCCGCGATTTTCTTCACTTCCTGGTTGATCGTGGCGTGCATTACATGTGGTATTACATCTACCGGGCAGTCGGTCCCCGGCCGACGCCCGAACTGGCCCTTGACGGCGAGCAGATTCTGGCTTTGCGGCGCTTCATCGTGGAGGCCCGGTGCCGGGAACCGATCGCGGTTCTTGATGCGTACTGGGATCATGAAGGCAACGCGCTGTGCCCAGCTGCAGTGGGAATCAGTCACCATGTCAGCCCAACTGGGTATATCGAGCCCTGCCCACCGCTTCAGTTCGCCTCCGACAACATCGGCGACGGCAGTGAGTTTGGCCGTATCGTGCGGGAATCCAGTTTCCTGGAGCGGTTCCGTCAGTTCTCCCGGGAGTCAACCCGCGGGTGTGTGCTCATGGATTGCCCAGGAGATCTGCAGACCTTTGTTGAGTCAGCTGAGGCCGACGACACATCTGGACGAGCGTGTGGAACTGGGGAACTGGCCGCAATGTGCACCTGTCCCGGACATCATCAGCCTGGTCAGGAGATCCCTGAGAAGCACTGGCTGTACCGGTTTGCCAAGAAGCACTGGTTCTTTGGCTTTGGAGCCTATGGTTGAGCGTTTCGAGTGGGCGGCCCCCCGTTCGCCGATGAGGCAGGTGCGTTTCGGCGCGCCGGAGCGGGCAGCAACACGCTAGAGAGCGTATGTTGCGGATTCGTGCACAGGCGGCGTTATCGTGAGAATGCAGGCACTGAGACTGTGACAAGACAGATTGACGAGCAAATGGAGCGTGCGCGGGGATTGGAGGAGCCCTGCTCGGCAGGGATTCCCTCGAGCAGGCAGTTGCGCGAGCGGGTTCGCCGAGCGGCGGAAGCGCATGTGGCTGAGCACGCTCTGCGTCCGCCCATGACCATGGTGGAGATTTCGGAGCACGTGGAGCCTGTCCGCAGTGCGGCGGGAGTTGGACCTGAGTACGCCGGATTCATCGCAGTCATGCTCGGGAACGCAACCTGGCGGGAGACCGTCGCTCGGGTCCCTTTCGGGCGTCGTGTGTTGTTGCTGCCGCAGTGTCTGAGGGGGCGCGAAACATGTCCCGCGGAAGTGGACGACGTCGGATTGCTGTGTCAGAGCTGCGGGCGGTGCCCGATCGGGCTGTTGCAGCAGGAGGCAGAGGAAAGAGGGTACGTTGTTCTCGTCGCCGAGGGGACAACGGTGGTCACGACGCTCTTGGAAACGGGGAAGGTCGATGCGGTGATTGGGGTTGGCTGCCTGGAGGCCTTGGAACGCTCGTTCCCTGCGGTTGCGGGAAACGCGATCCCGGGGATCGCGATTCCTCTTTTGCGGGACGGGTGTGACGCTACCGGAGTGGACGTTGATTGGGTGCTCGACGCCATCCATCTTTCGCGTACTGATACCTGGCGTGGCTGCCCCGATGTAGATTCGATGCGCGCCAGGGTCGCAGCGTGGTTCGAGGAACAGGCCCTCGAACGTGTTCTCCACTGGGAGGGGGGACAGACTGATCGGATTGCCCTGACGTGGCTGAAGGGTGAAGGAAAACGCTGGCGTCCCCTGCTGTTGGCGGCCGTCTATCAGGCAATCACCGGCGAAGAGGGCACAGACGCCACGCGCGAGCTGGCGGTGGCCGTCGAGTGTTTCCACAAGGCATCTTTGATCCACGATGATATTGAGGATCGTGACCCTGTTCGCTATGGGGCACCCACGCTTCACGTGCAGCACGGCGTGCCGGTGGCGTTGAATGCCGGTGACTTCCTTCTGGGCGAGGGTTACCGGCTGATCGCGAGGTGCTGCGCGGCCCCCGAACAGGCCGTTCGAATGTTGGCAATTGCTGCCGAAGGGCACCGGGACTTGTGTCTGGGACAGGGCGAGGAACTGTGCTGGGTTGCGGCTCCCCAACCACTGACGGCGGACGCTGTCCTGCGGATATTCCGCCGGAAAACGGCTCCCGCATTCGAGGTCGCCCTTCGTCTTGGGGCCGTGGCAGCAGGGACCAATGGTGATTTGTGCGGCGCGTTGCATGACTTCAGTCAGGCTTTGGGAGTTGCCTACCAGATCCGCGACGATCTCGAAGATTTTGGGGACGACGCTGAAGCGCCGGACGATGTCGCCATGAGGCCCTCGCTTCTCCTGGCACTGGCCTACGAGGGGGCGCAGGAAGGCACCAAACGTCGCATCGAGCATGCCTGGAGAGCAGGGGACTGCCGAGAGGCGGCCCGGTTGCTGCGTGAGTGTTTGGGGGACAGTGGTGCTGTGCCTCGAGCTCGGCAGCTCCTGGATGACCACCGGGACGAGGCACTTGCGGCCTTGCGCGTGATTGATTCGCTCGAACTTAGAGTGCTGCTCCACCGGGTCACGTGGCGTATCCTCGGTGGCAACCAGGCCCGCCCTTGACGCCTGCCGGAATCCCCGTGGTGTTCGGACGCGATGAGAGTGAGGCCGTGATGCAGCTCAGTGGGGATTGTGACGCATGAAGCTCGGCAGGAAGGCTGTCTCACAGACTGTCCACATGCGTGCTGCTCTGGCTGCGGCGGGTGAGTTTCTCATGCCGGCGGGCCGGGATACCATCGCTCGCTTCATTGCTTCCCGACAGAATCCGGATGGTGGCTTCCGGGGGCGGACGATGGAGAGTGACCTCTACTACACCCTCTTCGGATTGGAGTGCGCTGCCGCTCTCGGCCTTCCCGGTCTCATCGAGAGAGCTCACACGTTCATTGCCTCTTTCCACGGCGGCCCGGACCTTGACCTCGTCCACTCGGCCTGTTTGGCACGCTGCTGGGGGCTGTTCCAGGACACCAACCGGCTTCCTGTTGCTGATCGAGACGGCATGCTGAGTCACGTCGAGCGGTTTCGAGCCGCCGACGGGGGTGGATACTCGGCTGTCCCCGGAGCCGGAACCGGGAGTGTCTACGAGACGTTCCTCGGGGGGCTGGCATACGACGCTCTCGGGAGGCGCGTTCCTCACGTCCTTTCATACCGTTCCGGAGTAAAGCGACTCCTGGGGGTGGAACAGGGCTGGGAAGCGGAGGCGACGTCCGTCCTGGCTGCGGCGATGATGTTGGCGCAAGCAGCTCGTGTTCGGGGACGTGTCGGGCCACTGACTGATATCCTGCTGAGCCGGCGCGATGAGCAGGGAGCGTTTCGCGCCGCATCCCGCGCCCCCTTTGCGGACCTGCTCTCCACCGCGACGGCTTTGTATGCCTTGCGGAGAACGGGTGGAGAAACGCTCGCCGATGCCGGGCAGCTGATCGACTTCATCGAAGGGCTGTGGGACGAGAGTGGTGGGTTCGTGGCGATGGAGAGCGCGGAAGCGGCTGATCTTGAATACACGTTCTACGGGCTTCTGGGCATCGGGGGACTCGTGCCGGACTGATGAGAAGGCACGATAGTGGAAGGGACAGAGAGAAGGTACTTCCGCCTGTGAATCGTCCGCACGGGTGCAGGACACCGAAGGCGGTTGGGAGAGGAACAGTGCCCGTCGACCCAGCAGGTCGACGGGCACGAA